>Ga0233425_10000480_pt1 | contig 104142 bp, 112 predicted proteins | sample Watercolumn_Towu_2_FD_181712 | JGI IMG/M metagenome (GOLD analysis project Ga0233425, IMG submission 181712) | Freshwater microbial communities from Lake Towuti, South Sulawesi, Indonesia - Watercolumn_Towuti2014_140_MG | ecosystem: Environmental > Aquatic > Freshwater > Lake | place...
GCTAAAGGTGCGTTTTGGCGACGCGCCGTGCGATCTGTACGAGAACATGTGTTCGACGGATCCCGAAATCCAGGAAGCACTGCAAAGAATCCAGCAGTACCACGGACGCCTGAAGGTCGAGGCCGATACGATGAACTGGCGTTCCTATCTGACCCGGCTCTGGAACACCGACCGCAGCGAATACCTGCGCACGATCGAGACGGCGGGCGGGCGACGCGAGACAAACGAGCCGCTCTCCGCAGATGAACTGGCGTACTGGAAGGCGTGGTTGAATCCGCCCGAACTGTCCGCGAATCTGATCCGATTCTTCGATCGGTATGTGCATGATTCACGCGCTGGTTTTATCCGAATCGATGGTGGCGGATATTTGCTGCCACGCCAATTGGTCGCGGTCGCGTCGCCTGCGAACGCGATGACGACACCAAGCGAAGGCGAACCAGCCACCCACGCCGCCCCGATCACCCCGCACTATTCCGCAGCGTATCCGCAAGCTGTCTCGCGCTATAGCGGTGTCATGGGTCACTAAGGACGCAAGCGCATGTTCAACAAGCTCCTCAAGGCATTGTTCGGTCCGCGCGCGCCAACGGACTTGGCCAGATCTTCGCAGGCGCGATGGGAAGCGTGGTTGCTGCCGGTGCGCGACGGTGCGCCCACCGGCGACGATCCCTCCTACGACGATGCATTCCTGGCAATCAAGGATGAAGTCGCCAAGCTGTCCGATATCGACGACACGCTGATCGTGGACGCATCCGAGCGGCTGTTGAAGACGGTGGCAAAGGATGTACGGCTCGCGGTGTATTACCTGTATGGCCGCATGCGTCGCGATGGTGCGGAAGGCGTCGGCGATGGCTTCGAGCTGTTGTCGGCGCTGATCGACCGCTACGACGCGCAGCTGTTGCCCGCGCGTGTCGAAAGCCGCAAGGCTGCGTTGGAGTGGCTGGCCGCCTCGACATTCACAGACCGGCTCGAGCGCGTACACGGTCTTGTCGGCGCACCACTTGAACGCACGATGTCCTCGCTCGCGTTGATCCTGGCGCGTACCGCGCAATGGGCGGAAGGCGCGCGCCCGTCGCTGGAAGGCCTCACTCGCCGGCTCGCCGACCGTGTCGAATCCCCGGGCAGCGGGACTAACGCGATGATTGACCGATCGCGCCTGCCGCAGACGGCGCCTGCGTCGTCCGTGCCGACCGCTGGTGGGGTGACGTCGACGCGCGACTTGCTCGATCAGGCGCGCCAGATGTCGCAGTACCTCAGGGACCAGCCGCACGGCTATCTCGCCGCTTACCGGCTGATGCGCTGCATTCGCTGGGATACGCTCACCGAATTGCCGCCGCACGATGCAGCGCGCAAGACGCGGCTGATCGCGCCGCGCGCCGAATTGCAGACTCAGCTCAAGCGGCTGATGTTGCAAAAGCAGTGGCCAGAGTTGCTCGACCGGATCGAACAGGCCTTTGCCGAAGGCGCCAACCACTTCTGGCTCGATTTGCAGTACTACGCGTTCGTCGGGCAGGAACACGCGGGGGCCGCGTTCGCGTGCTTGCGCGATCTGCTGGCGACCGATTGCGCATTGATGCTGGACCGCCTGTCCGGCCTCGAGCACCTTGCGTTTTCCGACGGCACGCCGTTCGCGGACGACACGACGCTGGAATGGATCGCGCGCCACGCCACCGTGCGCGACATCGAGCGCGGCGACCCGGTTTCGCCGGTGTCGGTGTCGTCCGCCAGCACGGACTGGGCGGAGACCGAAACGCAGGCGCTCGAAATCGCCGCACGGCAGGGACTGGACGCGGCGTTTGCATGGCTGCAGACCCTACCGGTGAAGGATGGCGAGCGCGATCGATTCGTGCGTCAGGTGGTCATGGCGCGCGTCGCCGAGCGGGCCGATCGCATCGACACTGCTCTTCATCTGCTATCCGCAATCGACGGCGCCGCCCAGCGTTTTCATGTGGCGCGATGGGAGCCATCGCTGGCGTTTGAAGCCAAGCATCATCTGGTGAAGCTGCTGAAGATCCGCGTGATGCGCAAGGACGCGGACAAGGTGGCGCTGGCGCAGCGCATCGACGCGCTTGTCGGCGAGATGACCGCAATCGATCCCGCCCGCGCTGTAGCGCTCGTCCAACCGTAGCGGACACCCAATGAACCATTCGACCCAAGACAACGAAATTCTGCGCTATTACGAGGCGGAAATGCGCTACCTGCGCGAGGCCGGCAAGGAATTCGCGCAGGCTTTTCCCGACCGCGCGCGCATGCTCAATATCGACCGGATCGGAGAGCGCGACCCGCATGTCGAGCGGCTGTTCGAGGGTTTTGCATTCCTGATGGGCCGCCTTCGACACAAACTCGACGATGAACTGCCGGAACTGACCGAAGGATTGGTCAGCATGCTCTGGCCGCATTACCTGCGCATGATTCCGTCGTTGTCGATCCTCGAGATGACGCCGGATCTGGGCGCGCTGCAGCGCCACGAGGTGTTGCCTGCCGGGCTGGAGGTCACCTCCGATCCGATAGCACTGGATTCGCAGGTCGACGGTTCGGGCGAGCGCGTGGAGTGCATCTATCGCACAACCCAGCCCGTTGACCTCTATCCGTTGCGCCTGACTGAAGCTGGCGCCTATACGCGCGAGGACGGCCGCTCGGTGATTCGCTTGCGGCTGGCGCTGCAAACGCAGGGCCGGCGCGAGCAGCTGTCCGTGCCTCGTCTGCGGCTCTATCTTCATGGCGATCGCCCCCTCGCGCTGGCGCTCTATGCGGCGTTGACCGCGAAGCCGCTGGCGCTGCAGGTTCGGATTCCGGACAGCACGGTCAATTCAGCGAATTCGGCCGATCCGAAAGATCGGGAAAATCCCGCGGATCCGCTCAGTGGGACCGGGCGGCCGGGCGCACCGCGTGCGATGCCAGGCCTGCATCTGGAACCAGCGGGATTCGACGCAAACGAACGGCTTTGGCCAAAGCCGGACAATGCCTTCGGCGGCTATCAACTGTTGCTCGAGTACTTTGCCTTCCCCGAGAAATTCATGTTCGTGGATCTTGTGGGACTCGATCTTGACGCAATTCCCCACGATGCGCCCCATGTCGATGTGGAAGTGGTGCTGGCCAAGCCGTTTCCGGACGACATGCGCTTCTCGGCGGAGAACGTGCGGCTGTTCTGTACGCCGATCATCAATCTGTTCGAGCTGGAAGCCGATCCGGTTTCCGTCAATCATTTCGAATGCGAGTACCGCGTGCGCACGCAGCAGCACGGCAAGCATGTCGACGCATACGCGGTCGATGCGGTGCGCGGCTTCGAGGCCGGCACCGGCCGGCGCTTCGAATACACCCCGTTCGCGGCATTTCGCCATCGTGGCGGCATGCTGCGCCACGAGATGCCCGAGCGGTACTTCCACACTCGGGTGCGGCGCGGCGCATCGGGCCGATTCGACACGTGGCTGGTGCTCGGCGGTCATGCCTGGGACCAGCAGCAATCGTTGCCGGACGAAACGTTGTCGCTATCGGTGACCGGCACCAATGGCATGTTGCCGCGCAAGGGCCTGCGCGAGGCCGGCATCAGCGGCATGCGCGGCGGCTTCACGAGCATCGTCGCAGTGCGCAATCTCATCGCACCTACCGCACCGCTGTATCCGCCTACGGCCGATCGCTTTCACTGGCGCGTGTTGTCCCATCTGGCGCCGAATTACCTTTCGCTGCTCGATGCGGAAATCTTGCGCGGCAGCCTGGCGTTATACGACTGGACAGACGGCGAACTGAACCGCAGACGGATCGAAGCGATCAAGGACGTAGGCCATCGGCCATTGCAGAAGCTGGTCAAGGGCGGCCTGCTGCGTGGCGTGGAAATCGAGGTAACGCTGGACAGTACGCGCTTCGCCGGCGCGGGCGATGTTGCGCTGTTCGGCGAGATGCTTAACCGGTTTCTGTCTTTGTACGCCGGCGTGAATCTCTATACGCGCCTCGTCATCGTGTCGCAACCAAGCGGCGCGCGGCTCGCCTGGGCCGACAGCAAGGCGGAAGGAGCGCCGTTTTGATCGATTCCGATGCCTTGAGTGCCAACGCTGCGGCAAGCCGCCTATTGCCGACGCTGCTTGCCAATGCGCCGCTGATGAATTTTCTGCGCTTCTGCGAGCTGATCGAGTTGGCGGCGCCGCAGTGCGCACCGCTCGGGACGACTGATTCGCCGGCGGGCGATCCAGTGCGGTTCCGATCGCACGGCAAGCTGGGCTTTCCGTCGCGCGAGATCCATATGGTCGAGCGGGATGGCGATGTTCCCGACGCGCCGCCCGTGGTCAGAACCACGTTCCTTGGGCTGTACGGCGTCGATGCACGCATGCCGTCATATTTCGTCGACGAGATCGCGCAGCGTCGCGACGGCGCCGAGCCGCTCGCAGCGTTTCTGGACCTGTTTCACCACCGCATCGTGACGCAGTTCTACCGCGTCGCGCGGAAGTATCGCTATCCGATGGGCTTCCGGCCGGGCGGACGGGACGAGGTATCGCGCTGTCTGCTAAGCCTGCTTGGACTGGGCTTCGGCACGGAGCCTACGAGCCAGCGCGGCGATGCTGCCGAGCCGCTTGAACCGCGCAGGCTGCTGTCGATGCTCGGGCTTGGCACGCAACGCACGCGCACCACGGAGGGCCTGGCCAGCGTGCTGCAGGTTGCGGTGCCGGATGCGCACGTGAAGGTGGAAGAGTTTTATCCAGTCTGGGTGCGCCTCGATCAGGGCGATCGCATGCCGCTCGGCGAGAACTGTGTTTTGGGCGGCGGCTTTTACGACCGTGCAAATGCCGTGCGGGTTGTGATTACGCCGCAGTCGCGTGAAACCGTGCTGGGGCTGATGCCGGGTAAGCCCTTGAACCAGGCACTAATCGGCCTGCTGCGCTTCTACCTTGGCTATGCCGCGCATGCCCATCTTGAAATGCATGTGCGTCCGACGCTGATGCCAGCGCCAGGTTTGCGTTGCGATCAAGTGCGGCTCGGCTTCACGACGCAACTCCCGGCCGCAGCCTGTGCGGATGGCGACGCATCCCGGCTGTCGACATCGCGCATCACGCGCGTTCGGCTGGGGATCTGGAGCGGCAGTCATGCGTGCGTGCGTCGCCGCTGAATGGGGCGCACTGCCGGCACAACATCGAGCTTGATTACGTTGAGGATAAAAACGATGAGGCGACAGTTTGGGAGCACGATCGGATTGTTGGCCGCCATGCTGGTCGCGGGCTGCGGCGTCGGGCAGAAGGTAGCGGACGGTACGGTCGATTTGGCACGATGGGCGTTCACGACAGAGGTCAAAACGATGAACCTCGATCTCGTCAGCCGCGCCGCGCTGAATCCGAGTGGCGCGGGACAACCGTTGTCGACGGTGGTGCGCGTCTATCAGCTGAAAACGCCGCAGACGTTCGAGCAGCTGAGTTACGCGCAACTCGAATCGAATGACCTGGAACTGCTGAAGGCCGATGTGCTGGCTACCAGCGACGTCGTGTTGCGTCCCGACGCCAGCGTGAGTCTGGCAGAGCCCATGCATGCCGACACCGCATATGTGGGCGTCGTTGCGCTGTTCCGTGGCGGCGACAAGGACACCGTCTGGCGGCTGGTGGTGCCGAAGAAACAGTGGAAAAAGACCGATCCGGTGAAGATCGAGCTGCGCGGCAGCAAACTGGATTTGGCCTGACCAGTCGCGCCGGCGGCGACGGAGGCGCAGCGTTGCTGTTGCCGCCGTGTGCGCCGACGCATCCTGGCCGAGCAGCGCGTCGATCGATGACCGCGCCGCGCTGGCTGTCCCCGTGGTTCAGCCAGCCACCGCGACGCGCACCTGTTTCAACGCATGGAACGGATCGAGCTGGATGGCGGTGGCGGCGGCGTCCGTCACCAGCGTCCACGCGCGTTCCAGTGGCGTCCAGTGTTGTTGGCGCGCGCGGCCAAGCTTGGTCGAATCGGCCAGCACGAAGATATCGGCGGCCTGGCGGATGATGCATTCCTTCAGGTAGGCTTGCTCGGCGGTGGCCTCGCACAACCCGACGCCGGCCACCACGCCATCGGCGCCGAGGAACGCCTTGTCCACGCTGATGCGCGACAGCGCCACCTGCGCCAGCGGTCCGAACGTGCCCATGCTTGAAGGGCGAACGTCGCCGCCGATCAGTGTTACGCGGATCTTCGGCAGTCCCGCCAGGGCGGTGACCGCCAGCAGGTTGGTGGTGTAGACGTGCAGGTCCTCGCGCGCTGCGAGCAGCCGCGCCAGGGCCGCGGCGGTGGTCCCGCTGTCAAGCAGCACGGCGTCACCGTCCTGCACGAACGAGGCGGCCAGCCGCGCAATCGCTTCCTTCTGTTCGCGCTGCAGCGCCTTGCGCTCTTCCAGCGAGGCTTCGGGTTCGTGGCCGCCCAGTTGCATCAGCGCCGCGGCGCCGCCATAAGTGCGCACGATGCGGCCCTCGCGCGCGAGCGCGGTGAGGTCGCGGCGCACCGTTGCCTCGGATACGCCCAGGCTTGCCGTCAGCCGGTCGACGTTGGCGTCCTCTCCCGCGAGTACGAGTTCGAGGATGGCGCGGCGGCGGTCGGCGGCTTTCATGATGTGGCGGCAACAAAAAGGGGATCGCAAAGGACCCCCGATCTTACAGCAGCGGGGCCACAGGCCGAGCGGCCTGTCGGGCCCGCCCGCTCAGACGCGGCGCGTGGCCAGTTCCGCGCCCTGGCGCAGGGCTTCCAGCAGGCTGCGCTCGTCCGCGATGCCCTTGCCGGCGATGTCGAACGCGGTGCCGTGATCGACCGACGTGCGGATCACGGGCAGGCCCACGGTAATGTTGACGCCGGCTTCAAGCCCCAGCACCTTGACCGGGCCGTGTCCCTGGTCGTGATACATCGCCACCACCAGATCGAAATCGCCACGGCCGGCGCGATAGAACAGTGTATCGGCCGGCAGCGGGCCTTCCACGTCCACGCCCTGCGCGCGCAGCGCTTCCACTGCCGGGATGATCTTCTGTTCTTCCTCGCCCTGGCCGAACAGGCCATTTTCGCCCGCGTGCGGATTGATCCCGCACACGCCGATGCGCGGTGCGGCGATGCCGGCGCGCTTGAGCGTGGTGTTACCGCGTTCAATCGTGCGCTGCACCAGGCCGGGCTCGATCTTGCGGATGGCATCGACCAGGCCGATGTGCGTGGTGACGTGAATCACACGTAGCTTGGGCGCCACCAGCATCATCGAAACTTCCGGCGTGCCGGTCAGATGCGCGAGCATTTCGGTATGGCCGGGGAACTTGTGGCCGCCCGCGTGCAGCGCTTCCTTGTTGAGCGGCGCGGTGCAGATCGCGTCCAGCTTGTCCTGCTGCGTCAACTGGACGGCACGCTCGATATAGCGGAACGCGGCGTCGCCGGCCACGGCCGAGATCTTGCCGAAAGGCAGGTCTTCGGGAATCAGACCCAGGTCGATGCAGTCGATCGTGCCAGGTTCGAAGCGCGCTTCATCGGGCGAGCCGATGGCGCGCACCTTGAGCGTGGAGTTCACCAGCCTGGCGGCCAGTTCGAGACGGCGCGCGTCGCCGATGACCAGCGGGCGGCATTGGGCGTAAACGCTGTCGTGCGCCAGGCTCTTGACGATGACTTCGGGGCCGATGCCGGTGGCGTCGCCCATCGTGATGCCGATAATCGGAATGTAGTCGCTCATTTGTCCATCTCAGTCTTGGCGCATGGCCTGCCAGGCCAGCCATAGCGCGGCTTCGGTGCCGAACGCGCCAGCCTTGGTGGCAACGCGCCGGGCGGGGGATTCCAGGGTGGCCGACAACGGCACACCGGGTTCGACTTCGCGCAGCAGCGCCAGAGCGTCGATGCCTGCGGCGGACAGCATCGCGCGTGCGGTTTCGCCGCCGGTCGCGATCAGGCCGCCGACGTGGGCGAAGTGCGGCAGCACCAGCGCCGCCAGCGCGGTGGAAAGGCGCGGACCTTCCGCCGGGTCGAAGGCGTCGTCGCGGCCGATGCTGACCAGCATATCGCGGCCGGCGCGCAGCGTGGCACCGATCGATTGCTGTGTGGCGTGCCAGTCCGCATGGGCGACGCCATTGCGCAGCACCTGCGGCGCGACGCTCAGGCAGTCGATTGCCGTGCGCTCGCACAGGTATGCCGTCTGCCTGCCAGAAATGCCGGACATGCTGCCGACCAGTGCCAGTACCGGTCCGGTGCGATGGGTAACGCCGCCAGCGGGCGCTTGCGCAGGCTGCGGCGCCGCCATGGACAGCGCGCGCGCCAAGCCGCCGGAGCCGACACAGAAGTGCGCGGCATCCAGTGCGAGCGACGCTGCGGCCAACGTGAGCAGATCCTGCTCGATCTCCGCATCGCACACCACGGCGTGAAATCCGGCGTCGATCCACGCGGCCAGTTGCGATCGCGTGGCAGCGGCGCCGGCGCGCAGCGTCTGGAGTGGCATGCGCACCGTGCGCAGACCTTGCGCGGCCAGCAGGTCGACCATGTCGGCGGGACCGCTCAGCTTTTCCACGCGCCAGATGTCGGTGTCTTCGAGCGGCTGTCCGTGGACGAACATGCGCCCGTCCTGCGTGGTGCGGCCCGTGGCGGGAAATGCCGGTGCAACGATTGCCAGCCCGGCCGCCGGCTGCAACGCCGCAGTCTCCGCGGCCCAGTTGCCACGCAGCGTGGAATCGATCTTCTTGTAGAGGCGTCGTTCCTGGCCATCGGCGCGGCGCCACACGTCGAGGTTGCACGCGGCGGCGTCTTGCGGGGCCATGCGGCGGCTGTCCGCGTCGGCGGCAATGACGTCGGCATGCGCGATGTCGGCCACTGTGTCCGCGTTCAACGTGACGACCGTGCGCGCGCCGTGCGCGGCAAAGCCGATCGCGCAGTCGGCCGCGCCGGACAGGTCGTCGGCGATGATCAGCCAGTTCATGCCGGCGACCGCCCGACTGCCGCTCCGGCGTTGCCGGCCACGCGACGCGCTACCCATGCAGTGACCAACGGCGTCATCACGGCGGTCACGACCACGCAGGCGGCGACGAGGATCGTCGCGTGCTTCGCGGCTTCCGTGTAGGCCGGATTGGCGGCGGCGACGAGTGTCGGCACCGCGGCCGCATTGCCGGCCGTGCTGGCGGCCGCCACACCGGCCACGCCGGTGCCGCCGCTGAGCCGATCGGCGATATAGAGCGTGGTACCAGTCACCACCACGACCGCCACGCCAAGCCCGAGGCCCAGCATGCCGGCCTGCCAGACCTTGTGCAGATCGAGTCCCGCGCCCAGCGCCAGCGCGAAGAACGGAATCATCACTGGCACGGCCTTGCTCAGGAAATCGCGCATTTCGCGATCCAGATTACCGAGCAGCATGCCCAGCATCAGCGGCAGGATGCTGCCGACCAGCGTGGGCCACGGAAATGCGGAAAGCCCGGCCACGCCAAGCGTCACCATCGTGAGGAACGGACCGGATTCCAGCGACATGATGGTGTACGCGCCAACGTCCTCGGGCTTGCCGTACTGTCCCATCAGCGCCATGTACAAGCCGCCGTTGGTGTCGTTCATCGCCGCGACCACGGCCAGCGTCGACAACCCCGCGAACATGCCCGCGCTGACCGGCGCTTCGCCAAGGAAGTGGCCGAGGATCACGCCAAGGACAATGGCAGTGCCAACCTTGGTGGCAAACAGCACGCCGCCTTTCTTGACGATATAGGGCGTGGCCTTGATGTTGATGCTCGCGCCCATGCAGACATAGAACACGGCCAGAATCGGCAGCGCGCCCGTGAACAGCGCATTGGTGAACGACCCAAAGAACTTTGGACCATCCGGGATAAACGTGGCCACCAGCGAACCGATCAGCAGCGGCACGATCATCATGCCGCCCGGCACGCGCTCGATGGCGCGCTTGATATGAATCTGCATCGTCGTCTCCTGCCGCGTGGGGTGCGGCAACCTGTGTGTAGTGATCAGGTGATTGATCGAAACGATCAATCTTGGGCGGCAGTGTAGGCGAAATGGTCGATATTGACTAGTTTGATCATAAAATTGATTGAAGTGATCAAAAATTGCCTTGGTGTAATGCGGCTGCCAATGCACCCGTGATGCTCCGGCCGTTTTTGCACAAGAGGCGAGCGATCTGGTTAGACTTCAGCGCTGTGGCGGCCGCCGCGACGCGCTTGGCGCCCGGCGGCTTTCGATCCGGCGTGCCGCCTTCCGAATTTGATGACCTGGAGCCCGCAAGATGAGACTGATTGGCATGCTCGATTCTCCCTATGTGCGCCGCGCCGCCATCGCGATGCGATTGCTGGGCGTGCCGTATGCGCACGAATCGGTATCGGTGTTCAGCACGTTCGAGCAGTTTCGCGCGATCAATCCCGTGGTCAAGGCGCCCACGCTGGTGTGCGACAACGAGGTCGTGCTGATGGATTCCACGCTGATCATCGACTATGCCGAGGCGCTGGCGGGGCGCAGCCTGATGCCGTCGGACCTGCCGGCGCGTCAGCGTGCGCTGCGCATCGTCGGGCTGGCGCTGGCGGCATGCGAGAAGGCGGTACAGAACGTCTACGAACACAACCTCCGCCCGTCGGAAAAAATGCATGCGCCGTGGGTGGCGCGCGTCGATGGCCAGCGTGACAGCGCCTTCGCGCTGCTGGAGCGGGAAATGACCACGCTGCCGCTGCCGGCGTCCGAGCAGGCGCTCGACCAGGCCGGGCTGACCGCTGCCGTGGTGTGGACCTTCACCCAGGCGTTGCTGCCGGGTAAGGTCGATCCGGCCGCGCATCCTGCGTTGGCGGCGTTCACGGAATCGGTCGAGCGATTTCCTTCATTTGTAGCGCTGCCGCACGCCTAACCGCGCCGCGTCACCCGCATGGGTCACATCGCGCCGCGCTCGGGCGGCGTTTGGACCACCTCACGTCTCGGCTCGGTACGCTACCCCACCAAGCTCCCCACAATCGGGTGATGTGCGGCGCGTCGTGATCTTGCAAGATATTCAGCGGGGCAACAGGATCCTTGCCCCGCTACCACTTCTGCCCCGCGACCTCCCCGGCCTGCGGGGCTTTTTATTGGCGGCGCGGCCGGTGCGGCTGCGGATGACGAGATGGCGTGCGCCGAGGTCAGCGCGCTTTCAGAATCGACTCGATCTTCGCGGCCGCGCGCTGCAAAGGCGGCAGCAGATGCGACTCGAGCCGCGCGGCGTCGCGGCTGCCCAGCACCATGCTGATGCCGAGCCCCGCCACGACCTTGCCGCTCTGATCGCGCAACGGCACCGAGATCCCGGCGAAACCGTCGGCCAGTTCGCTGATCAGCGTGCAGTAGCCGTCCTGTCGCACCTGCGCCAGCTTGCGCGCCAGCGCGGGACGCGAATCGACCGTGAACGGCGTCAGCTTGCGCAACTCGGCCCCTTTGAGATAGGCGGCCAGTGCGTCGTCGTCCAGCCCGGCCAGCAGCACGCGCCCCAGCGAATGCGCGTAGGCGGGCATGCGCCGGCCAATCGCCATGTCCACCCGCAACAACTGGCTCGGTTCCTCGCGCGCCACCAGCACCACCGATTCGCGGTCGAGCATGCCGATCGAGCAACTCTCGCCCACTTCGGCGCAGAGCGCCTGCAGATAGGGACGTGCCAGTTGCGGCAGGTTCATCGACGCAAAGTACGCGTAGCCCAGATCCATCACCTTCGGCGTCAGAACGAACTGGCGGCCTTGCTGGGCGACGTAACCGTTGTGCGCCAGCGTCAGCAGCAGGCGGCGCGCCGCGGCGCGCGTCACGTCGAGCTGTTCGGCCACGTCCTGCATGGTCAGCCGCTCCACGCCGCTGGCGTACAGGCGCAGCAAGGCGAGCCCCTTGGTCAGGGAATCGAGCAGCTCTTCTTTCTTTGGCACCTCGGGAGCGTCGTCGTCGGCGTGCTGGGCGTTGCTTCGCGGCATGAGTAACGGGAAATGAACGGCATCTGCGGGTCTTACCGGACTTGCGTCCGGCTGTCCGATCCGTATGATAGGCGTTTCGCGAACTTTTGTTCGCAAAACGTGGATCGGTAGAAACCACGACGGCACAAGATTCAGGAGACAGCGATGAAGGTGATCACCACCGCGCAGGCGGCGGAACTCGTCCAGAGCGGCTGGACCGTGGCCAGCGCGGGGTTTGTGGGCGCGGGCCATGCAGAAGGCGTGACCGAGGCGCTCGAGCAGCGCTTTCTGCGTGACGCCATGCCGCGCGATCTGACGCTGGTCTATTCCGCGGGGCAGGGCGACCGTGGCGCACGCGGGGTGAATCACTTCGGCAACGCCGGCATGACGCGCGCCATCGTGGGCGGTCACTGGCGCTCGGCCACGCGGCTGGCCACGCTGGCGATGAACGAGCAATGCGAGGGATTCAATCTGCCGCAAGGCGTGCTGACGCATTTGTATCGCGCCATCGCCGGCGGCAAGCCCGGCGTGCTGACCAAGATCGGCCTGCACACGTTTGTCGATCCACGCAGCGGGCTCGATCCGCGTTACCACGGCGGCGCAGTGAACGAGCGCGCGCGCAACGCGATCGCCGCCGGCACCGCCAACTGGGTCGAGGCGGTGGAATTTCGCGGCGACGAATATCTGTTCTATCCGAGTTTCCGCATCGATTGCGCGCTGATTCGCTGCACGGCGTCCGATCCGCGCGGCAACCTGAGCACGCATCGCGAGGCGTTTCACCACGAACTGCTGGCGATGGCGCAGGCCGCGCACAACTCGGGCGGCATCGTGATCGCGCAGGTCGAATCGCTCGTCGACTATCACCAGAACCTGCAGGCCATTCATGTGCCCGGCATTCTGGTCGATTACGTGGTGGTCAGCGAGCAACCCGCCCATCACCAGATGACATTTGCGGAGGCCTATAACGAGGCGTATGTCCGGCCGTGGCGCGGCGAGGCGGCCGATGCCGCCGAGAAGGCGAGCGAAGCCGAGGCGCTGCCGCCGGCGTCCGCGCCGCTCGATGCGCGCACCATCGTCCAGCGTCGCGCTGTGATGGAACTTGCCGCGCGCAAGCCGCGCGTGGTCAATCTGGGCGTGGGCATGCCCGCGGCGGTCGGCGCGCTTGCGCATCAGGCCGGGCTCGGCAATTTCACGCTGACCGTGGAGGCGGGGCCGATCGGCGGCACGCCGGCCGACGGCCTCAGCTTTGGCGCATCGGCCTATCCGGAGGCCGTGGTGGACCAGCCCGCGCAGTTCGATTTCTACGAAGGCGGCGGCATCGACCTGGCAATTCTCGGTCTGGCCGAACTCGATGGTCACGGCAACGTCAACGTCAGCAAGTTTGGCGAAGGTGAGGGCGCGCTGATCGCTGGTGTCGGCGGCTTTATCAACATCACGCAGAGCGCGCGCGCCGTGGTCTTCATGGGCACGCTGACCGCTGGCGGGCTTGAGATCCGCGCCCAAGACGGCCGGCTGGAAATCGCCAAGGAAGGCCGCGTGAAGAAAATCGTGCCGGAAGTTTCGCACCTCAGCTTCAACGGCCCGTACGTGGCGTCGCTGGGCATTCCGGTGCTGTACGTGACCGAGCGCGCGGTATTCGAGATGCGCGCCGATGCCGATGGCGAGCCGCGTCTCACGCTGGTGGAAATCGCGCCCGGCATCGATTTGCGGCGCGACGTGCTCGACCAGTGCGCCACGCCGGTGGCCGTGGCCGATGACCTGCGCCTGATGGATGCGCGCCTGTTCCGCCCGGGCGCGATGAAACTCTGAGCGCGCCGCAGCGCGTTCCGAAGGATCGCCCCTGCAATCGTTCGCCCAACATTAGAAACGCATCGGCCGCCCCCAGTTTGGCCGATCGATATTGGAGGAAGCACTGTGCAACACCATCGTCAATCCCGTCGTCTCGCGCTGGGCGTGCTTGCCCTGGCAGCGTCGCTGCCGTTCGTATCCGTGAGCGCGTTCGCGCAACAGAACTATCCGGACAAGCCGATCCGCCTGGTGGTGCCGTTCCCCGCCGGTGGCCCGACCGACACCGCGGCGCGCATCATCGGCCAGAAGATGGGCGAAACGCTCAAGCAGACCATCGTGATCGACAACCGCCCAGGCGCGTCGGGCACCATCGGCACCGATACCGTGGCCAAGGCCGCGCCCGATGGCTATACGCTGGTGATGCTGGCCACGCCCGCGCTGCTGGCGGCGCACCTGTTGCCGCGCCGGACCTACGACGTCTTCAAGGACTTCACGCCGATCGGCAATGCCTATGAGCTGCCGATCGTTATGGTCGTGAATCCCACTGCGCTCCCGGACGTGACCGACCTGCAGCAGTACATCGCCAAGGCCAAGGCCAGCCCGGGCAAGATGAACTACACCAGCGCCGGCAATGGCAGCTTCGGGCATCTGTCGACGGAGCTGCTGAAGAATTTGGGTCATTTCGATGTGCAGCACGTGCCGTACAAGGGCAGCGCACCGGCGATTTCCGACCTGCTGGCCGGACAGGTGCCGATGATGTTCTCCGACATGATCGCCGCGCTGCCGCATATCAAGGCCGGCAAGCTGCGCCCGATCGCGGTCGGGTCGATCAAGCGCGTGTCGTTTGCGCCCGATGTCAAGACCGTGGCCGAGCAGGGTTTCCCGGGATTCGACGCGACGTCGTGGGGCGCGCTGCTGGCGCCTGCCGGCACGCCGAAGGACGTGGTCGCCAAGTTGTCGGCTGCGCTCAAGGGTGCGTTGGCCGATCCGACCGTGCAGCAGAAGATGCTCGGCGCCGGCACCGTGGCTTCGTATCTGCCGGCCGATCAGCTGGCCGCGCGCATGCAGGGCGACTATGTGAAGTGGGGCAAGGTCATCAAGGACAACAACATCAAGAGCGACTGATGCCTTGCCGCCGCGCAGTGCCCGCTCGCGTCGCCCCGGCGGCGCGCTTCAGGCCTGCGCCGGCAGTGTCTGCTGGAATTGCGACACGCCGTTCATGTCGCGCAGATCGACCGTCATCGCCCGCGACGCGGGATCGATATTGACTTCGCCGAAGAACTGGAAGCCGGCAAACGGCGACATGTTCTGCGCCGTCGGCGCCTTCTGGTAGACGATGCGCGGGCCGAACGTGTTGTCGAGCGGATTCGGTCCGAAGCTGCCGGCGTTGAGCGGGCCCGCGACGAATTCCCAGAACGGGTCGAAATCCTGATACACCGCGCGCTCGGGCGCATAGTGATGGGCCGCGCAGTAGTGCACGTCGGCGGTCAGCCACACCACGTTGCGCAGTCCCGCTGCCTTGATGCGCGACAACAGCCGGGCGGTTTCCAGTTCGCGGCCCAGCGCGGGACCGTTGCCGTTGGCGATCGCTTCCCATCGTTCACGGCCTTGCGCGTCCTTGCCGTCGGGCACGCCAAGACCGATCGGCATGTCGGCGGCGATGACCTTCCATGTGGCCTGCGACGCTTCCAGCTCTGCCATCAGCCAATCGATCTGCGCATTGCCCAGGAATGCGGTGGCGGCGCTTTCGGTCGCCTCGCGGTTGTAGCCGTTCGGGCCGCGAAAGCTGCGCATGTCGAGCACGAACACGTCCAGCAGCGGACCGTAGGCAATCTTGCGATGCACGCGCTCGGCCAGACCCTGGCGGTGCCAGCGCATTGGCGCGTTTTCCAGGAACGCGCGGCTGCCGCGCGCCACCAGCAGGCGCACGTCCTTTTCGGTGTAGCGCGCGTCGGCCGACAGGTCTTTCGAGTCGGACCAGTTGTTGGTCACCTCGTGGTCGTCCCACTGCCAGATCTGCGGGACCTGGCTCGCGAAGCGGCGCACATTGACGTCCATCATGTTGTAGCGATGCCGTCCGCGGAATTCCTTCAGCGTTTCGGCCACCTTGCTGACTTCCTCGGTCACCACATTGCGCCAGATCCGTCCGTCCTCGGCCTTCTGCTCGGCGCTGATCGGACTGTCGGCGTAGATCGTGTCGCCACTGTGGATGAAGAAATCGGGATTGCGCTGGCGCATGGCTTCGTAGATGCGCATGCCGCCAAGGTCCGGATTGATGCCCCAGCCCTGGCCCACCGTGTCGCCGGACCACACGAAGCGGATCGGGCGGTCGGCCGTCAGTGCGCGGGTGCGGAAGCCGCCTTCCATCCATGCGCCCAGGCCGCGGCGCTCGCCCGGGTTTTCGAACGCCACGCGCACGTGGTACTGCTGGCCCGGCAGCAGGCCGGTAAGCTGGGTGCGCGCCGTGAAATCGGTCTCGCTGCTGGCCAGCGGGCCCGAAATCCGCGTGGCATTGCGGAAGTCCGGCGCGGTGGCATATTCGACCACCATGCGCGATTGGCGCTCGGCACGGGCCCACACTACAAGGCCGTCGTCCGACGGATCGCCCAACTGGATGCCGTCGGGCGCGACGGGGCGGCTCGCCGATATCACGGCCGGGGCGGCCAGCGCCGATGGCCCCAGCACGGCCACGCCGGCGCCAAGGCCGAGAAAGCGGCTGGAGGTGCGCAAAAAGCTGCGGCGGGTGCTGTCGCTGGGCTGGATGGCGGTCATGGGTGATCGTAGGGTGTGGTCTGGTGTCATGGTCGTAGCGGCGCTCGGCCGGCGCGCTATGCTCGCGAGCTTGTGTGACACGCTGTTGACATGCGCTTGACATGGCGGACCGCAATACTGCCTGGCGCGCCGATGTCCGTCCCCGGGACTCTGGTGGTAGAATCCAAGTCTTTGATTTTCCGGGCAATTCATCTGTTCGCCAGTTTTTGGCTGCGAGCGGCCCGTTGACCAGTTCCAGACGCGTGTCCGTTGCCTCGGCTCCGCGCCCTGCACCGACACTCCATTGATGACGATGACAACCACCCCAGACCAGACCCCAGCCGCAGAGCAGACGTTCGAAAGCTTCGGGCTGGACGCGCGAATCCTGCGCGCCTTGTCCGACCAGGGCTACACCAAGCCCACGCCGATCCAGGCGCAGGCCATCCCCGTGGTGCTGCTGGGCAAGGATGTCATGGGCGCGGCGCAGACCGGCACCGGCAAGACCGCCGGCTTTGCGCTGCCGATCATCCAGCGCCTGCTGCCGATGGCCAACGCCAGCGCGTCGCCGGCCCGCCACCCGGTACGCGCGCTGATGCTGACGCCCACGCGCGAACTGGCCGATCAGGTCTACGACAACGTTGCGCGCTACGCTCAGCACACCGACCTGCGCAGCACGGTGGTTTTCGGCGGCGTCGACATGAATCCGCAAACGGACGCGCTGCGCCGCGGCGTGGAAATCCTGGTGGCAACGCCGGGCCGTCTGCTCGATCACGTGCAGCAGAAATCGGTGAATTTGTCGCAGGTGCAGATGCTGGTGCTCGACGAAGCCGACCGCATGCTCGACATGGGCTTCCTGCCCGACCTGCAGCGCATCATCAACCTGCTGCCGGCACAGCGCCAGACGCTGTTGTTCTCGGCCACGTTCTCGCCCGAAATCAAGAAACTGGCGTCGAGCTACCTGAAGCAGCCGGTGACGATCGAAGTGGCGCGCAGCAATTCGACCAACGAAAACGTGCGCCAGATGGTGTACCAGGTTGCCGACGGCCACAAGCAGGCGGCCGTGGTGCATCTGCTCAAGCAGCGCGCCACCGGGCAGCAGTCCAAACAGTGCATCGTCTTTGTCAATAGCAAGATCGGCTGCTCGCGCCTGGCGCGGCATCTTGAGCGCGAAGGCATCAACGCCGCGGCGATCCACGGCGACAAGACGCAGACCGAGCGGATGCAGACGCTCGAAGGCTTCAAGAACGGCACGATCGACGCGCTGGTGGCCACCGACGTTGCCGCGCGCGGGCTCGATATTCCGGCCATGCCGTGCGTGATCAATTTCGACCTGCCGTTCAGCGCCGAAGACTATGTGCATCGTATCGGCCGCACCGGCCGCGCCGGTGCCAGCGGCGATGCGCTGTCGATCTACACGCCGGGCAACGATGACCGCCTGCTTGCCGATATCGAGAAGCTGATCAAGCGCAGCGTGCCGCGCGGCACGCTCGAAGGCTTCGACCCGACCGGCGAGCGCGCGCGTCAGGAAGATGCCGAGCGCCGCCGCCAGCGTACGGACACGCGCCGCCCGCGCGAGAACGGCGAAGGCGAGGAATCCACGCGCCGCCGTCGTACCGAACCGGCCGGCCGCCAGGCTTTCCGCCCGTCGGACGATCCGTTCTTCTCACGTCCGTACGAGCCTTCGGGCAACTACACGCCGGCGCCCCAGGCCGAGGACCAACTGGCCGCGGCGCTGACGCGCGGCCGCCAGACCACCAAGCGCCCCGTCGCGGCACTGCTGGGCGGCGTGCCGCGCAAGTCGTAAGTTCCCAAGCGCTCGCGGGCGGGCGCCATTCGCGCGTCAGCCCGGCACCTTGCCGTACTGGTGGCCTCGGGCCGTCCTGGCCTGGTTCGATTTGGCGAGCATCTGCCGTCCCGTATCGTCGGCTGCCCGCTATCCAATGCGCCCGCGGTGTTACGCCTGCGCGCGCTGCCCGACCCACCGGGACGCCCATTGAGCGGTAGCCGCCGCCAGCCACGCCTCGATAGTTGCCTCCCCATTCACGATACCCAGATGCGCACCGGCCTGCCGCAGCGTTGCGAGTGGCGTCGTCGTATCCAGCGCCTGCGCGCCGCTTTGCTTGCTCAGCTTTTCCCCGGCCGCATTGACCACGACCGGCACGTGCAGATACGCAGGCGTCGGCATGCCAAGCAGATGCTGCAGATGAATCTGGCGCGGCGTGGAATCGAGCAGGTCGGCGCCACGCACGATATGCGTGATCGCCTGCGCCGCGTCGTCCACCACCACGGCGAGCTGATAGGCCCATAGCCCATCGGCGCGCCGCAGCACGAAATCGCCCAGTTCGGTTTCCAGGTTCTGGCACTGCCGGCCCTGCCAGCGATCGTCAAAGCAGATGATTGCGGCGGTGCCATCGGGCACGCGCACGCGCCACGCGCGCGGCAGCTTGCCGTGGAGGCCATGGCGGCAGGTGCCCGGATACCCGAGCGTCTGATGCCGCTCGCGGACGTGCACGAGGGAATCGGCAATCTCCTTGCGCGAGCATCCGCATGGATAGAGATGACCGGTTGCATCGAGCCGGCGCAGGGCGTCGGCATACAGCGTTTCGCGGCGGCTCTGCCAGACCGGCGGCTCATCCGGATGCAGGCCCAGCAAGGCCAGCGTGCGCAGGATGTCGGTATCGGCGCCGTTCACGCAGCGCGGATAGTCGATGTCCTCGATGCGCACCAGCCAGTCGCCGCCATGCGCGCGGGCGTCCAGCCAGCTGGCCAGCGCGGTGACGAGGGAGCCAAGATGCAGCGGGCCGGTCGGGGAGGGGGCAAAGCGCCCCCGATAGCGTTGCGGCATGGTTTTCTCGGGCGCCACAGGCTATTCGATCGACTCCGTCTGCCCCTGCGGCGACTGCTGCATCAGCGCCTGTGCCAGACGCGGGTCCTCAAGCTTGCTGGCCCACCACTGCAGCGCCTTGCCGCGCGTGTTGGTGCGCCATGCCACCTTGAAGTTGCCGGGCGCGCGCACCTCGACGGTCTCGCGCACCTGCAGCACGCCGTTCTCGATATGCGGCTGGGCCATCGGCGCCGGCAGCCAGCCGCAACCGAGCCCGCGGATCTGCGCTTCGAGCTTGTCGCGCATGGTGGGCACCACCAGCACGTCCTGCCCGGCCAGGACGCCATGCGTGCGGGCCGGCAGATTGCGCGACGTGTCGCCCACCGCCACGATGCGATGCTTGGCGATCTGGATCGTCGTCAGCGGGCCCGGCTCGGACGCCAGCGGATGATGCGCGGCGACCGCGAATACAAACGGGATGCTCCCCAGCGGACGCACCTGGAAGCCCTGCGTGCTCGGGGTTTCGTAGGCGCCGCCGATGATCATGTCGGCACGGTTGCTGATCAACGCGTCCCATGTGCCGCCGAGCACTTCCTTCGAAAAGCGCAGGCGCGTGGCGGTGTTCTCGGCGTAGAAATCCTGGATCACCGGCAACAGCGCGCGGAAATTGACCAGATCGTCGACGGCGATGTTCAGGTTGGCTTCCCAGCCCGTGGCCAGCCGCTTGACGCGGCGCGCGAGGTCGTCGGCGGCGTGCAGCAGATGGCGTCCTTCGTCCAGCAGTGCGCGGCCGGCCGGCGTCAGCTCGGCGCGGTGGCGCCGGCGGTCGAACAGCAGCACATCGAGGTCTTCCTCGAGTTTGCGGACCACATAGGTCAGCGCCGATGGCACCTTGCCCATTTCGTGGGCGGCGGCGGCGAAACTGCCCTTGCGCTCGATGGCGTCAAGGACTTCAAGGGATTCGAGGGAGAGGGGCATATTCAGATTTTCTGAACGACTGCTTCTAAGACGGTGCCCGTAAATATACTCCCGCGGTTCTACACTGCCTAGCATCGAAACGCCGCTGACCTAGAAGCAACACCGAAAACCGGGCGGCGGCCCCGGCCACAAGGAGGGCCATCAAAATGATTGAAATCCGTAAGTCTGAAGAGCGCGGGTATGCGGACCATGGCTGGCTCAAGTCGTATCACAGCTTTTCGTTCGCCGATTATTACGATCCGCGCCACATCCAGTTTGGCCCGCTGCGCGTCATCAACGAAGACCGCGTCGCGCCCGGGATGGGGTTTGGCACCCATGGTCATCGCGACATGGAAATCATCAGCTATGTGCTGGAAGGTGAACTTGCGCACAAGGACAGCATCGGTAACGGCAGCGTGATCCGTCCCGGCGATGTGCAGCGCATGAGCGCCGGCACGGGCGTGCGCCATTCCGAATACAACCATGCGGCCGACCAGACCACGCATTTCCTGCAGATCTGGATCATGCCCGACCAGCAGGGCATTGCGCCCGGCTACGAGGAAAAGCACTTCGACGCCGCCGACAAGCGGGGCCGGCTGCGTCTGGTCGGCAGCCCTGACGGTGCGGACGGCTCGGTCGTGATCCATCAGGATGTGCGGCTGTTCGCGGGCCTGTTCGACGGCGACGAGGCGGCCACGCTGGCGTTGCAGCCGCAGCGCAAGGCATACGTATTTGTGGCGCGCGGGCGCGTGAGCGTCAACGGGCAGGTGCTGGAAGCCGGCGACGCTGCCACGCTGGAAGGCGAGGACGCCGTCCGCCTGACCGACGGCAATGGCGCCGAAGTGCTGGTGTTCGACCTGCCGTCTTGAGGCCCCGCGCGCACTGGCTGGCTGCAACGTCCGTCGGGCCCGGCGGACGTGCTGCCGGCCGGACGCACGGCGCGGTAACCGATGCTTACAGGTCTGATTTTTTGATACTGTGCCGCTATGCTATCGTCTGGCAATCCGCCATGCGACCGTCGCGGCACATCGCCGCGCGCCGACCAATCGTCACGCGATGACCTTCGTATCCATTCTTTTGGCGTTGATTGCCGAACAATTCCGAGCATTGGGTCGGAATAATCCTATTTATGACGTCGTCCGGGCGCTCGGCGATCGGGCCGAGCACGCGTTCGATACAGGACGCCCGCGCGACGCCGCGCTGGCGTGGCTGACCGTCGTGGTGCCGCTGGTGCTGGCTGCGGTGGTGGTGCACTACCTGCTGGCGTCGATCAGCGTGGCGCTGACGCTGGTCTGGAACGTCCTGCTGCTGTACCTGACGCTCGGCTTCCGCCAGTTCAGCCACTATTTCACCGACATCCACGAGGCGCTCAATCGCGACGACCTGCATGCCGCGCGCACGCTGCTGCATGAATGGACGGGGCAGGATACGGTCGACATGCCGGTGACGGAAATCGTCCGCCACACCCTGGAAGCGGCCATCGTGGCAGTGCATCGGCATGTCTTCGGCGTGTTTTTCTGGTTCCTGGTGCCGATTGGCCCGGGCGGGGTCGTGCTGTACCGCACGGCCGAATACCTGAGCCGGCTCTGGAACGCGCCGTCCAACGAGCGCAGCCCTGCTCTGGGCCGGTTTGCCGCGAAGGCATTCTATGTGCTGGACTGGGTGCCGTCGCGCCTGACCGCGATCGGCTTTGCCATCGTCGGCAATTTTGAGGACGCGATCTACGCGTGGCGCAACCACGCGCGCAAATGGAACGACGCGGTCAATGGCATCCTGCTGGCCAGCGGCGGCGGCGCGCTGGGCGTCCGACTGGGCCAGCCGCTGGCCGAGGACGACTCGCGGGTGATGCTGCGCACCAGCCTGGCTGGAGTCGATTACGCGCCCGGCATGAGCGACTTGAGCGATGCGGACCCGGTGCCGCCCGAATATGGCGCCGAGCCCGGCGTGCGCACGCTGCAGTCGGCGGTGGGCCTGGTGTGGCGCGCCGTGATCCTGTGGATGCTGCTGCTGGCGATGATTTCGCTGGCGCTCTGGGTGGGCTGAATTTCCGCCACCCGGGCCGGCCCGCAATGGGCCGTGCCTATACCCTGGCGCGGCCGCATTGCCAGCAGGCGGCAAACTGCGCCTCGTGCCACTCGCCGCAATGACGGCACTCCCAGCGCGGACCGGGCGACGGATTGGCTGCCGCGTTGAGCGCCGCCCAGGCGTCGGCCTCGGCCGCATCGTCGACGATCCATACCTGCGGCGCACTTTCGTTCAGCGGAATATCGCCCGCCGCGCCCGCCAGCCATGTGTTGCGGACCTGCGCGGCGATGCCGGCCGCGTGCAAGACGTTTTCGCAGTGCGCGGCATGGACCAGCGAGGGTGTCCTGAGCAGCAGTTTCATGATGGCGCGCTTCTAGCGGGCAACGTGCCTTTACCTTATCACGCGCGCTGCGGATTGCCAGCCGCGCTTACCACGGCTTCTGTTGGCGCGACTCGTGCAGCAACTGCGTATAGAGCTGGTGGCGGCGCGCCGAAATCGCGCCGTCGTCGATGGCCGCCAGCACCCCGCAGCCGGGCTCGTTGATGTGATGGCAGTTGTAGAACCGGCATTCGGTCAGGCGCGGGCGGAATTCCGGGAACGCGCGCTCCAGCATGCCTTCGCTCAGGTGATGGAGGCCGAATTCCTGGAAGCCCGGAGAATCGATCAGATAACCGGGCCGTCCGTCCACCACCGCCCATTCGCGGGGCAGGTGATACAGCCGTGTGAACGTGGTGGTGTGCTTGCCCGAATCGAGCTTCGACGAGATCTCGCGGGTCTGCGCCTCGACACCCGGTATCAGCAAATTCAGCAGCGACGACTTCCCCATGCCCGACTGGCCGATCAGGATGCTCGACAGCCCAGCCGTGCGCGGCTGCAGCGCCGCCAGCGTTTCCTCGGGGCGCGCATGTACCGACAACTCGACGGTGTCGTAGCCAAGGTCGCGATATAGCGCCAGGCGGCGCCGCGCGTCGTCGAGCCGGTCGGTCAGGTCGGTCTTGTTCAGGATGACCAGCGGGCGGATCTCCAGCGCTTCGGCCGACACCAGCGCGCGGCCGAGCAGATCCTCCGAAAAGCCCGGCTCGGTGGCCAGCACGATGATCACCTGGTCGATATTGGCGGCCAGCAGCTTGGACTTGAACTGGTCGGAGCGATACAGCAGGTTCTTGCGGGGATCGATGCCGGTGATCACGCCCTGGTCTGCCGCGGCCAGTTCGATGCGCACGTGGTCGCCCACCGCCGCATCGCTTTTCTTGCCGCGCGGAAAGGCGTGCAGGTGCGTTCCGTCCGCGCGTTCCACCACATAGTGGCGGCCGTGCGCGGCGACGATCAGTGCGGATTCGCCATGGGCGGCGTTGCCCTTGCCGGCGCCTTTCCCGGCATTTTGATGGCGCACGCTGCGGTTCATGCGTACGACAGCAGGCGGTCGATCCGCTGTGCCGCAGGCGGATGCGAGTAGTAGAACGCGCTATAGATCGGGTCGGGCGTCAGCGTCGACGCGTTGTCCTTGTACAGCTTCACCAGCGCCGAGACCAGGTGGCCGGCGTTGGTCTGGTGTGCGGCGAATTCGTCGGCTTCGAACTCATGCTTGCGCGACGACTGGCTGGCCAGCGGGCCAAGCACGAAGGTGAACACCGGCAGCGCGAGGAAGAACAGCACCAGCGCCAGTGCATGGTTGCTGGCGCCGAAATTCGGCAGCACGCCCAGCCCCGTGAAGAACCATTCGCGCGTGGCCAGCCAGCCCAGCAGGGCCAGGAACGCCAGCGACAGCGCGAACGTGACCGCCATCATCTTGGCCACGTGGCGGCGCTTGAAATGGCCCAGTTCATGCGCCAGCACCGCTTCCACTTCCTCGCCGTCGAGCCGTGCCAGCAGCGTGTCGAAGAACACGATCCGCTTGGCCGCGCCGAAGCCGGTGAAATAGGCGTTGCCGTGCGCGCTGCGGCGGCTGCCGTCCATCACGAACAGCCCCTTGCTGGCGAAGCCGCACTTGCGCAGCAGCGCTTCGATGCGCTCGCGCAGGCTGTCGTCGGTCAGAGGCTCGAACTTGTTGAACAGCGGGGCGATGAAGGTCGGCACGATCACCTGCAGCAGCAGGCTGAAGGCGACCCACACCAGCCACGTATAAAGCCACCAGTAGCTGCCGGCGCGGTCCATCAGCCACAGCACCGCCAGCAGCAGCGGCAGGCCCAGCACGCACGCCACCAGCGCCATCTTGACCAGATCGGCGAGCCACAGCCCGAACGTCATCTTGTTGAAGCCGAAACGCTGCTCGATCACGAACTGGCCGTAGAGCGAGAAGGGCAGGTCGACCAGCCCGCCGATCAGCGCCACGCTGGCGATCAGCGCCACGCCGTAGAAATAGCCGCCGCCGTCGAACACATGGAGCCAGAACTGGTTCAGCGCATGGAGCCCGCCCAGCATCGTGAAACCGATCAGCAGCGCGGCACCGGCCAGCACCTCGAGCATCGACAGCCGCGTGCGCGCCATCGTGTAGTCCGCCGCCTTCTGGTGGGCGGCCAGCGCGATGGTGTCGGCAAAGCGTGCCGGCACCGCGCCGCGGTGGCGCGCCACATGGCGGATCTGGCGCGACGCCAGCCAGAGTTTGGTCACCACCATAATGACCAGTGCGGCAAGAAAGATAAGGGTGAACATCAGCAAGCCTGGTTGCGACGACACGCCGGCGAGAGTGCCGGCCGCGCCATCTGGGGCGAATATGCGAGAATTATAAGTTGTTCGCCGCCGGCGGCTCCGCGCCCGGCGATTTCCCTTTCGAATTCCATATCGAGCCGTACCGCCAGATGACAAGCCCCGCCGCAACTTCCGTGAAAAGTGAAAACAACCTTGTCTGGCTGGACATGGAAATGACCGGTCTGCAGCCCGATACCGACCGGATCATCGAGGTGGCGGTGGTCGTGACCGATTCCGAGCTCAATATCCTTGCCGAAGGTCCGGTGCTGGTGATTCACCAGTCCGATGCGGTGCTCGATGGCATGGACAACTGGAACAAGGGCACGCACGGCCGCTCGGGCCTGATCGACAAGGTCAAGGCGTCGACGCTGACCGAGGCCCAGGCGGAAGCCGAACTGCTGGCATTCCTGAAGCGCTGGGTGCCGGCCAGCAAGTCGCCGATGTGCGGCAATTCGATTTGCCAGGATCGCCGCTTCATGGCGCGCTACATGCCCAAGCTCGAGGCGTTCTTCCACTATCGCAATCTCGATGTTTCCACGCTCAAGGAACTGTGCAAGCGCTGGGAACCGGCCATCCACAAGGGCTTCCAGAAGCGCCAGATGCACACCGCGCTGGCCGATATCCTCGAATCGGTGGAAGAGCTGCGCTATTACCGTCAGCATTTCATCAAGACCCCGGCCGAGGCGGCTGCCTCGTTCCCGGCTGCCGATGCGCCCGCCGCACCCGCTGCCCCTGCCGACCCTTCGCCCGCTGCATAAGGCCATTCGCCCGATAACAACAACCCGGCGGGCGGGTCCGTAACGGACCGGCCACGCCGCCCGCTCCGTCCTTGCCCGGCGCCCGCCCGGCCACTCCGACATGTTCACGCGCATTGTCTCCATCATCACCCCGGTCATCCTGATCATCGTGATCGGCTGGATCTACGGGCGGCGCGCCCACCCCGACATGACCGGCATCAACCGCGCCATGCTGGAGGTGATCGCGCCGCTATTGGTGGTGTCGGCCTTTATCAGCAAGGACTTCGTGCTGGCCGATCAGTTGGTGCTGCTGGCCTGCGCGGTGGCCGTGGTGATTGGATCGGGTGTGCTGGCGTGGATCGTGGCGCGGGCGACGGGAGCCAATCCTCGCACGTTCGTGCCGCCGATGATGTTCAACAACAGCGGCAACATGGGCCTGCCGCTGTCGGTCTTCGCATTCGGGCAGGCCGGACTCGCGCCGGCCGTGGCGCTGTTTGCGGCGTCCAACCTGATGCATTTCACGATCGGCATGAAGATCGTCAACCGGCAGGCGTCGATGGCGCAGATCGCGCGCAATCCGATGGTGCTGGCGACGGTGGCCGGTGTAGCACTGTCGTTGGCGCGGCCGGTGTTCTCGTTGCCCGAGCCGGTCTACGAATCGATCAAGCTGCTCGGTGATTCCACGGTGCCGCTGATGCTGTTTGCGCTGGGCGTGCGCATGAAGGACGTCAGCCTGCGCAACTGGGGGATGGGCGTGCTGGGCGCCGTGGTCTGCCCGCTGGCGGGCATCGCGGTGGCACTGCTGCTGGCATGGTGGGTGCCGATGACCGATCTGCAGCGCGGCCTGCTGTTCGTGTTCGCGTCGCTGCCGCCGGCCGTACTCAACTTCCTGGTGGCCGATCACTATCGCCAGGAGCCCGATCAAGTGGCCTCGATCGTGCTGCTGGGCAATATCGCCGCCGTCGTGTTCGTGCCGGTCGGCCTCTATCTCGGGCTCCGGTAACGGCCGGAATCAGACCGTCGGCGCAGGTTTCGGCCGGATGGCGTTTTTCGGGCGGAATGCGCGCACGATGGCGTCGTCGGTTTCGATATACGGACCGCCGATCAGGTCGATGCAATACGGAATGGCGGCGAATACGCCTTGCACCACGGTGCGGCCTTCCACATCGCGCAATCCTTCCAGCGTTTCCCGGATCGCCCGTGGCTGGCCCGGCAGGTTGACGATCAGCGCGGCGCGGCTTGGCGTTTCGCGGATCACGGCAACCTGCCGCGACAGGATGGCGGTCGGCACGAAATGCAGGCTCACCTGCCGCATCTGCTCGCCGAATCCCGGCATTTCCTTGGTGCCTACGGCCAGTGTGGCTTCCGGCGTGACATCGCGCCGCGCCGGCCCGGTGCCGCCGGTGGTCAGCACCAGGTCGCAGCCGGCCACGTCGACCAGCTCGATCAGCGTGCGCGAAATCAGCGCCTGCTCGTCGGGAATCAGCCGTTCGACCGACTGCCACGGCGACGTCAGCGTCTTGCCGAACCAGTCGCGCAGCGCCGGAATCCCTTCGTCCTGATAGGTGCCCGACGAGGCGCGGTCGGAAATCGAGACAAAGCCGACCACCAGTTCGTCGGGGTGGCTGCGCGGTACGGGGGCGGTCAGCGGTGGATTCATGATTCGGTGTCCTCGGCCGGTGTGTCGGCAGCTTCGTCCTTGCCGCCGCCCAGTGTGTCCTTGATGGCCTGGAACAGCTCGCGGTAATACTTCGGCGGCTTGCCCAGTTCCTTTTCGCGACGGGCGTTGCGGATGATGTTGCGCACCGCCTGCACGTCCACGCCCGGGTGCTCGCCGAGGAACTTGGTCAGGTTGGCGTCGTCGGCCAGCAGCAGGTCGCGCCAGCGCTCGATCAGGTGCAGCCGGGCGGTTTCGGCCTTGCTGGTGCCCTTGAAGCCTTCCAGCGCGCCTCGGATGGCCGCCACTTCGTCGTCGTCGAGCGTGCGCATCACCTTGCCGACAAACTGCATCTGGCGGCGCTTGCCTTCGTGGCTGGTGATCTTGCGCGCCTGGAGAATGGCGTCGGACAAGGCTTCCGGCATCGGCACGCGGGCCAGGCGGTCTTTGGGCAGGGCTTCGAGTTCGACGCCCAGGTCCTGCAGCGCGGTCATGTCGCGCTTGCGCTGGGACTTGCTCTTGGGCAGGTCGTCGGCCTCTTCCGGGGCAAATCCGCCCGGGAAGCGTCCGTTGGAGGTGTTACGGGTATTTCGCGTCATGGGCGGCATTTTATCTTGCTATGATTCCCGTTTGGACTTTTGATCACGCCCGCCCATATGAGCCAGACTGCCGAACAGACCGCGCATTTCACGTACACCCAGGACCAGCTCAAGACCATGGCGGCCGATGTGCTGCGTGTGGCACGCGAACTTGGCGCGACGGACGCCGCCACCGAGATTTCAGAGGGCAGCGGCCTGTCGGTGACCGTGCGCAAGGGGCAGGTCGAAACCATCGAGCAAAACCGCGACAAGGTGGTCGGCGTGACGGTGATGATCGGCAAGCGCCGCGGCAACGCCAGCACCTCGGATTTCTCCCCGGCCGCGCTGCGTGCGACCGCTGAAGCGGCGTACAACATCGCGCGCTTTACCGCCGAGGACGACTGCGCGGGCCTTGCCGAGGAAGAATTGCTGGAGCGCAATCCCCAGGATCTGGATTTGTTCCATCCGTGGACGATCGATGCCGAAGAGGCCATCGATATCGCGCGTCGCGCTGAAGCGGCATCGTTTGCCGTGTCGCCGAAGATCAAGAATAGCGATGGCGCCAGCGTGTCGGCCCAGCATTCGCAATTCGTGCTGGCCACCTCGCGCGGGTTTGTCGGCGGCTACCCGTACTCGCGTCACTTCGTCTCGTGCGCGCCGATCGCCGGCTCGGGCAACGCGATGCAGCGCGACGACTGGTATTCGTCCAAGCGCTCGCCGCAGGCGCTGGCCGAGCCCGAGGCAATCGGCCGCTATGCCGCCGAACGGGCGCTGGCCCGCCTGAATGCGCGCAAGCTGTCCACCCGCAAGTGCCCGGTGCTGTTCGAGGCGCCGCTGGCGGCCGGCCTGCTCGGCGCGTTCGTGCAGGCGGTGTCGGGCGGCGCGCTGTATCGCAAGTCGACGTTCCTTTACGACACGCTGGGCAAGGCGGTTTTTGCGCCCGATATCCAGATCTACGAACGCCCGCACGTTCCCGGTGCGATGGGCAGCGCGCCGTTCGACGAAGAGGGCGTGCGCACGCGTGAGCGCGAAGTGGTGCGTGACGGTGTGGTCGAGGGCTATTTCCTGTCGACCTATTCCGCACGCAAGCTTGGCATGCAGACCACCGGCAACGCCGGCGGATCGCACAACCTGACGCTGAGCAGTTCGCTGACGCAGCCGGGCGACGATTTCGTCGGCATGCTGAAGAAAATGGGCACCGGCCTGCTGGTGACCGAACTGATGGGGCAGGGCGTCAACTACGTGACCGGCGATTATTCGCGCGGCGCCTCGGGCTACTGGGTCGAGAACGGCGTGATCCAGTATCCGGTCGAAGAAATCACGATTGCCGGCAACATGGTCGAAATGTTCAAGCAGATCGTCGGCATTGGCGCCGATGCGCTGGTCCGCGGCACCAAGGAAACCGGCTCGATCCTGATCGAGCAGATGACCATCGCGGGCAACTGATCGCCCGACCGTATCGCGGAAATACTGCCGGGCTTATTTCTGGAGTGTTTCTAGCGCGGATCCCCAAAAAAAAGTGGCGCCTCGATCGGGCGCCACTTTTTTTTGTGTTCGGCGATTATTGCTCGTCCGACGGCGGCCGTTCGTAGGTCACGAATGCGTAGTCGAAACCGTTGGCTTCGGAATGATGCGTTTCGCGCGCCACTTCGATCCACTTCGACCGATCCACTGCGGGAAAGAACGCATCGCCTGGCACGTCGGCATCGATCTCCGTCACGATCAGCCGGTCGGCGCTCGGCAGCGCTTGCGCATACAGCTGCGCGCCGCCGATCAGGAACACCTGTTCCGCGCCGATGCACAGCCGCTGCGCATCTTCGAGCGAAGCCACCACCTCCGCGCCATCGAGCGTCAGGCCGTGATTGCGGCTGACTACGATGTTGCGCCGTCCCGGCAGCGGCCGGCCGATCGAATCCCACGTCTTGCGGCCCATGATGATGGGCGCGCCCAGCGTGGTGCGCTTGAAATGCTGAAGGTCTTCGGGCAGGCGCCATGGCAGCGCGTTGTCCCGGCCGATCACGCCGTTGCGGGCGCGCGCGACGATCAGTGTCAGCAGCGTCATACGGCCACCGGCGCCTTGATGGCCGGCCACGATTCATAGCCGATCAGTTCAAAATCGTCGTACTTGTAATCGAAGAGGCTCTCGGGCTTGCGCTTGATATGGAGCGTCGGCAACTTCATCGGCGTGCGCGCCAACTGGGTCCGCACCTGCTCCATATGATTGCTGTAGAGATGGCAGTCGCCGCCGGTCCAGACGAAATCGCCCACGTCGAGGTCGCATTGCTGCGCGATCATGTGCGTCAGCAGCGCGTAGCTGGCGATATTGAACGGCACACCGAGAAAAATGTCGGCGCTGCGCTGGTACAACTGGCAGCTCAGCTTGCCGTCGGCCACGTAGAACTGGAAGAACGCGTGGCAGGGCGGCAGCTTCATTTGCGGGATGTCGCCGACATTCCACGCAGACACGATCAGCCGGCGCGAATCGGGGTTGTTGCGGATTTGCTGCACTACGTCGCTGATCTGGTCGATATGGCGGCCGTCCGGGGTGGGCCAGGCGCGCCACTGGTAACCGTAGATCGGGCCGAGTTCGCCGTTCGCATCGGCCCATTCGTCCCAGATCGTGACGCCGTTTTCCTTCAGGTACGCAATGTTGGTGGAACCCTGCAGGAACCACAACAGTTCATGAATGATCGACTTCAGGTGCAGTTTTTTGGTGGTGACCACCGGAAAGCCTTCGCCCAGGTCGAAGCGCATCTGGTAGCCAAACACCGAGCGCGTGCCGGTGCCGGTGCGGTCAGACTTTTCGGTGCCATGTTCATAAACATGGCGCATGAAGTCGAGGTACTGTTTCATCGGCGCGGAGGGGAAAAGTGATCTCGGCCAACGGGCCGCAAGCCGGGATTTTAGCCTGATTGCGAAACTGGCCGCCCAAGGGCGGCCAGTTTCATTTCAGCGGAGCCGGATCAGTGGCTCTGCACGGGCTTTTCGCCGGTTCCGCGATTATCGCGACGCTTCTGCGTCAGGTAACCAGCGCCCAGCACGCCGCCGACGATCACCAGGTACAGGCCCCACTTGATGGCCGGCTGCGCCTCGAAGAACGCCTTCGTGATCGGCTCGCCCAGGATCATCTTCACGGCCGTGAACGCCAGCACGCCGGCGCCCACATAGATGATGGCCGGGAAGCGCGTCATCAGCTTGAGCACCAGGCTGGAGCCCCACACCACGATCGGGATGCTGATCAGCAGGCCCAGCACCACCAGCAGGAAGCTGCCATGCGCGGCACCGGCCACGGCCAGCACGTTGTCCACGCCCATCACCGCGTCGGCGATGATGATCGTCTTCATCGCGCCCATCAGCGTGGCCGCACCCGCACCGTGCTCGCCGCCATCGTCATCGGCAGCCAGCAGCTTGTACGCGATCCACACCAGTGCCAGACCGCCCACCAGCAGCAGCCCCGGAATCTTGAGCAGCCACACCACGCCAATGGTCATGGCCGAGCGGACCACCACGGCGCCGACGGTACCCCAGACGATGGCTTTTTTCTGCAGATGGGGCGGCAGGTTGCGCGCCGCCAGGGCGATCACGATGGCGTTATCGCCAGCCAGCACCAGGTCGATAACCACGATCGACAGCAATGCCGTCAGGAATTGCATCGTGAACAGATCGGTAAACCACTCCATGTAGGCTCCTCAAATGTGCAATAGCTGCGGGCCGCTCTGGCCAGCAAGTTGTTTTGACACCTGGGATTTACGGAGCGCCGGAAGTGCGGGGCCGCCTTTGCAAACCGTAAATGCCAGGTTGCAAAGGTCTTGCTCGACGGACTGGTGCGGAATGCGCGCCAGGGTCAGCACAACCGGAAGCGGGTCGCGCTTCGGAATGACGATTGTGCTAAGGGCATGGGCCCCCAAGCTACTCCCCTTTTACTTCCCTCTCTGGAAGGGAACGGGTCGCGGGAATTGTCATTACCCGCGAGCACGTAGGACGCGATTATAAGGGAATTACGAGAAAAATGTCGCGCCGCCGGTGCCGTTTTCGCATGTATGCAACATGAGTCATGAGAGGGTCAGTGTTTGTAAAGTGATGCAACGCATCAGACGCGCATAAGCATATGCACCTATGCTATGTGGATTGGTTCGGCAGATGTGCGTCAGACTGAACAGGCGTATGTCCCGGCCCAGCCGCCCGCTCCGTCGGCCGCGGATTTTGAGAGGGATTCACCGTAGTGCCCATCGACAAAACAAGGAAACGTCATGTCGGCCCTTACGACGCCCAATAAGACACCGCTGAATCAGTCCCGCCCCCAGGCCTCCGCCAACCACCACAACCACAATCACAACAATCACCATCCGGCCGACGACCGCACCGCCGAAGCGGCTGAAGCGGCCGCGCGCATCGTCGTCGGCAACGGCCACGCGCGCCACGGCGCCGTGCCGCAGCCGGAATTCATCCAGCAATACCGGGAAGACAGCGGCGCCATGCGCGCCGAGATCGTTGCTGGCCTGAGTCGCCAACAGGCCAGCATCAGTCCGAAATTCTTCTACGACGTGCTCGGCTCGCGCCTGTTCGAGGCGATCACCGACCTGCCCGAGTACTACCCGACCCGCACCGAAGCGTCGATCTTTGCCGCCGCTGCGCCCGCCATCGCCGCGCGCGCGGGCAGCGGCTGCGTGCTGATCGACCTCGGCGCCGGCAATTGCGAAAAAGCCGCGCGCCTGTTCCCGACCCTGCAGCCGGCGCAATACGTGGCGGTCGATATCTCCGTCGACTTCCTGCGCGGCACGCTTTCCAGCCTGCAGCAGCAGAACCCGCAGATCCCCATGCTGGGGCTTGGCGCGGATCTGTGCGGCACGCTCGATCTGCCGACCAGCGTCCGGCGCGGACGGCGGCTGTTTTTCTATCCCGGATCGAGCATCGGCAATTTCGCGCCGATCGACGCGCTGGCGCTGCTGCAGCGGCTGCGCGCAGCGGCCGGGCGTGGCGACGGCGTGCTGATCGGTGTCGATCTGTTCAAGGACGCCGACACGCTGGTGGCTGCCTATGACGATGCGCTGGGCGTGACGGCGGCGTTCAACCGCAACGTGCTGCGCAACGTGAACCGCATCGTCGGCAGCGATTTCGCGCTCGAAGACTGGCGTCATGCGGCGTCGTTCGACGCCCAGGCGTCGCGCATCCAGATGCATCTGCAGGCCGCGCGCGACGTGCAGGTGCGCTGGCCCGGCGGCGAACGCCGCTTCGCCGCGGGCGACACGATCCACACCGAGGATTCGCACAAATATCGCCCCGACGATTTCGCCATGCTGCTCGAGGCGGCCGGCTTCAGCGATCCGGTCAGCTGGACCGATCCGAACGGCTGGTTCGCGGTGTTCCACGCGCGCGCCTAGCGGCAAAGCCGCGGCGCCATCAGGGGATAAGGGGACGTGCCGGAGCCTTCGGCGTGCGAGTGTCATAATGCGCGCAGCCGGTGGCCGCCTTCTGCGCGTCCCCTGTCTTTCCATTCCTCTGTCAGGACCCTTCGATGAGCGGCTTCTCGATGCTTCCCGATCTCCACTTTACCGGCGGCAAGGCGGCCTGGCCCGACGCACGCCGGTTGCCGCGCGAGGGACTGGCGCAGGCGTTGGTGGAGTCGCGCAATCGCACCCTGGCATGGCTGGGCGCCTTCGGTCAGACCCGCAAGGGCTGGACCGTGCCGCGCCAGTACGATTGCAACCCGCCGCTGTGGACGCTCGGGCATGTCGCCTGGCACGCCGAATGGTGGTGTTTGCGCGGCGTGCGCCACCTGGAGCAGGGCGGCGTCCGCCTGCCGGTGGCCAGCGAGCCGTCGCTGCTCGACGGCGCCGACGAATGGTTCGATCCCGATCGCATCGGTCCCGACGAGCGCTGGGAAATCGCATTGCCCGATGTGGCTCGCGTGAAGCAGTACGCCACGCAAGTGCTCGACGGCTTGCTGCGCCGCATCGCGCTGCTGCCCGACGACGAAGATGCCACGCTGTATCCGTTCCGGCGCGCATTGCTGCACGAGGATGCGCAAGGCGAAACCATCGCCGCGCTTTTGCAGGCGCTGGATCTGGCGCCGGTCGAACCCGCATCGATCGCCCCGTCGGTCTCGGCCGTGTCGGCGGGCACGCTGCATTTTCCGGGTGGCAATTTCACGCAGGGATGGAGCGAACCGGACGGTTTTGCATGGCCCGATGAATTGCCCGCGCAGAAGGTCTATGTCCCGGCGTTCGAAATGGACGCATCGCTGGTGACCAATGCGCAGTTTCTGGAATTCGTCGAGGACCGGGGCTATGAGCATCCCTCGTACTGGTCCACGGCAGGCCGCCAATGGCTGATGACGCAGGAACGGTCGGCGCCGCGCTACTGGTCGCGCCACGCCGTCACGCGCAGTTGGGTGGTGTCGCGCTTTGGCGCGCAGCGCACGCTCAATCCCGACGAACCGGTGCGTCACGTTACGCTGTTCGAGGCGCAGGCGTGGTGCGTCTGGGCCGGTCGCCGCCTGCCGCAGGAAGTGGAATGGGAGTTGGCCGCGACGCAGAATCGCGGACTGCAATGGGGTGCGCTGCGCGAGTGGACCGCCACGCCGTACGAGCCGTATCTCGGTTTCGCCGCCGAGCCGACCGACGTCGATATCGTCGGCCGCTTCGGCACGCACCAGGCGGTGCGCGCGGTGTCGTTCGCCAGCCCCGCGCGCCTGCGCCATGTGCGCGCACGCGCCGCGCTGCTGCCCGAGGACGACGTGTCGTTCGTCGGCTTCCGCAGCTGCGCCGTGTGAGGTTGGGGCGAGGCTTCCAAGCGGGCGATCAGTGATGCGCGGGCCGATTGGGCGCGCGTGAGACGATGCTCGGGCGACGGCCAGCGTCGCGCCAAGTCATCGGCGACGATGCTCGCAGGCGTGACCGGCGAAACAAACAGAAATGGCACCCGAAGGTGCCATTTTTTTACGTCCGCGCCAAAGTTTCAGCGCATTCGCTTAACGGTCGTAGCGCGAACGGCTGTTGCGCTGGCCGCCGAAGCCGCCGCGGTCGCCAAAGCTGCGTTCGCCGCCAAAGCCGCCACGATTGCCGTCGCGCGGTGCGCCGTCGCGATTGCCGAAGCCGCGCGGTGCGGCTGCGTCACGCTGGGCGAAGTCACGGTTGCCATACGAACGCTGTTCGGCGCCGACGTTGCGGTCGCCGAAGCTGCGCTGCTGGCCTTGACCCTGGCCCTGGCCGCGATAGCCGCCGTTGCCGCGATCGCCGAAGCCGCGTTGCTCGCCACGGTCGCCGAAGCCACGATTGGCATCGCCAAACGGGCGCGGGGCGCTGCGATCGCCAAAGCCGCCGCGATTGCCGTCGCCGAACTTGCGTTCGCCGCCGCCGGCGCTACGGTCGCCAAAGCTGCGCTCGCCGCCTTCGCGATTGCCGCGGTATCCGCCGCCGCCGCCGTTGCTGCCGCGATAGCCGCCGCCATTGCCGTTGCCACGGAAGCCGTCACGGCCGCCGCCCGGCTTGCCGCCGAAATTCGAACGCGGCTTGGGCGAACGACGCGGCTCCAGGCCTTCGATCACCGATGCGTCGATGCGATGGTTGGTAAAGCGCTCGATACGGCGCCACTGGAACATGTCGCCATGGTTCACCAGGTTGATGGCGATGCCCGAGCGGCCGGCACGACCGGTACGGCCGATACGGTGCACGTAGTCTTCCGCCTGCTTGGGCAGGTCGAAGTTCACCACGTGCGTGATATCGGGCACATCGATGCCGCGCGCGGCGACGTCGGTGGCCACCAGCACGCGCAGGTTGCCGCGGCGCAGCGCCGTCAGCGTGCGATTGCGCGCGCCCTGGGTCATGTCGCCGTGCAGTGCGCCGGCAGCGAAGCCGGTGTCCGACAGGCGTTCGGCCAGCGAATCGGCATCGCGCTTGGTGGCCGTGAACACGATGGCCTGCTTGAGCGACGAATCGCGCAGCAGGTGGTCGAGCAGGCGCTCCTTGTGCGACATGTCGTCGGTGAAGTGCAGGCGCTGTTCGATGTTGCTGTGGTCGGCGTGGGCCGCGGCGATCTCGATGCGTTGCGGATCGCGCAGCTGACGCGAGGCCAGTTGGCCGATGCGCGCGTCGAGCGTGGCCGAGAACATCAGCGTCTGGCGCGATGCCGGCGTAGCGGCGACGATGGCGTCGATGTCATCGGCAAAGCCCATGTCGAGCATGCGGTCGGCTTCGTCGAACACCAGCATGTCCAGCGCCGACAAATCGATGCGGCCGGCTTCGATGTGATCGAGCAGGCGGCCCGGCGTGGCGACCAGGATGTCCGGCATGCGCGACAGCATCGCGAGTTGCTTCGGATAGGGCATGCCGCCCAGGATGCTGGCGCACACGATGCGGCGCAGATGGCGGCCGTACTTGGCGGCCGCTTCGGTCACCTGCAGAGCCAGTTCGCGCGTCGGCGTCAGCACCAGCAGCGCCGGCTGCGCGGCGGCCGGGCGGGGGCGCTTGCCCTTCATGCGCTTGGCCGGTTCGGTCGGGCGCTGGGTAGGCGGCTTTTCGCTGATGCGCTGGATCGCGGGCAGCATGAAAGCGGCGGTCTTGCCCGAGCCGGTCTGGCTCGACACCAGCAGGTCGCGGCGGGCCAGGAAGGCCGGGATGGCTTGCGCCTGAACCGGCGTCGGGGTGTTGTAGTTGGCTTCGGCCAGGGCGCGCAGGATGGCGGCGTCCAGGCCAAGTTTGGCGAAGCCGTTTTCCGGCGCCGGGGCCGCGGCGGCTGCCGGCGCTTCATCGGCGTGGAGCAGCGCGTCGAGCTTGTCGAGCGGGCTCACGGCAGCGGCGGTCGTGGCGGTGGCGTCAGTGGCGGAAGCAAAAGGCTGCTCCGCACGGAATTCTTCGTGCTGGGTCATGTCGTCGTGCGAAATAAAAATGCATGGCACCCCAGGGCAGATATGCGCGAAGGGGTGGGCGCAGTGCAAAGTCTTTAAAAAGGCTTCGGCGCCAATCGGTAGGCCGTACGACAGACTCAGCTGGCAATACGGCGGCAGGCAGGGGGGCGGCTGGTTATTGGTGCGACCAACCGAAAATCCCTGGCAGGCAAACAGCGCAAATTACAACAGGCTGTTCATCAGGATCGGAGACGAGGCTACGTCAGGTGAGCGGTGCGTTCTGGCCAGGCACCTGTCGGAAACATCGTGTGATGACAGAGGCAGGGAGCAGAGCTTGGGAGGTATGCGGATACGCCATGGCGTGGATGCCGGGCGCGGTGCGGAACTCACAGTGCGAAACTCACGGCGCGCAGTATAGCAGAACCCTTAGGAATTTGCTGCACCGCGAAATGGGCTCAAACGTAATCGGATGTAAGGGGAAGGCAAGCGGAAAGCGCCTGGGCCGTCGCTTGATTGTCGGAGGTCCCTGCCTATACTCCAGACCACGGGCTTCGCGCCCGTACGGGGCGGACGATCAACGTCCCGCCGATCCTTCCTTCGGCAAGGATGGCTTGCCGCTCTTTTCCGGCATTGCGGTCATTGGACGCCACTGCCAGATTTCCTCCGACTGTCCGGGTGGTCCGGATGGGCGTCCGCGTCATGGGCGGAATCCAAGGGAAACCTGCTTGGCAAAGCAATGACCGGAATTTGCCGGCGATGCAGACCCAGGAAGTCCGGGCCCGTCCGCAACCAAAGCCCGCCAATGATCTGGCGGGCTTTTTCTTTGCGGCCTTGCTTTAATGACCGGCCATTGTCACGCGAGCGATGCGGATCACTCGCGGGTTGGCCGGCTCGCCCGTTCCTGCCCTGCAGCCTGTGATGTACCCGGAAAGCCCTGCGGATACTGGATCAGTCGTGTCAGCGACGAACCTCGGTGCGCTTGCCAGCGATAGCTGCCGGCCAGCCTTGCGCCGCCCACGATGGCGAGCATGGCCTCGCGGTCGAGGTCGACGTTCTCGGACAAATCCTTGATGACGATGGATGCCATGGCGCTCTCCGGCGTGCGGGCCTTGCCTCGGCCGGCCGGTACGGCACCGGTCGGGCTGCGCCGGGGCAGGCGCGGGCCCGCTTCAGTATAGGCAGCGATGCCGTTTCCCGCGTGGCGTGCGAGAGGCGGCATCGCATCCCGGCGTGCGTCGCTCAGACCACCGCCAGGTTGCCGCCCCATTGCGACGGATTCACGCCCAGCTGGACGTGGCCCAGACTGGCGCCAATGATCCGGTTGTTGTTAAACGCGGCCACGTTCACCTGCTGCAGCTGCTGCACGCTCTGGTTGACCGTGATGTTCACATTGGCCAGCGGGCCGGTGTTGCCGACCTTGCTGAGCCAGTCGGTGCCGCCACGGATGGCGCACAGCGATTTGCGGTCGAGGTCCTTGCTGGCGGCAAGGTCGCGGACGATGATCGATGACATGGTGAGTCTCCTGGGTGCGGATGCCATGCGCGGCGCGCGGTGCGGCGCGCGACGCGCATCGGGTTCGGCGAGCGGAATCGGGTGCGCGATTACGCGTTGTTCTGCGCGTGCTGATTCGTGTACGCGTTGTTGGTCATATGGTCCTGGAAAGCCGACCCATTGGCGAAGTAGTTGCCCACCTGCTGCATTTGCTGGTTTTGCTGATCGATCTTGGTGTGCGAATCGAACGACAGCTTCACCGGTGCATATACGCTGGTCCACGGTGCGGCGATGATGCCGAGTCCGCCGCGCACGGCTTGCATGCCGGCGCGATCGAGGGTGGCGGTGGTGGTCAGGTCGAGGATGGTCAGGGTGCTCATGGCAGTCTCCTAGCGGCAAATCGGGTGTGATGCGGTTGGGGCGATGCGGGATATCGGCGAGCGCGGCTTACTTCGCGCCGTACACGTTGTTCTCGGCGTGCTGGTTCGTGTAGACGTTGTTGGTCATGTGGTCCTGGAACGCCGAGCCGTTGCCAAAGTAGTTTTCCACTTGCTGCATTTGCTGGTTCGACTGGTTGATCGTCGTGACCTTGTCCACCGACAGCTTGAACGGGCTGTACACGGTGGTGATCGGCAGAAAGGCGATGCCGCCGCGCACGGACTTCAGCGTCGTGGCGTCGAGGGTTTCGGTCGAGGACAGGTCCTTGATGGTCAGCGTGGTCATGTCAGTCTCCTTGGGAGGAAGGGTGAAGCGGTTAGGTGATGAGCATCGGGTTGGTGTCGCGCTCGGTATCCCTATCGCAGCAAGCGTGCCAGCGCCGGTCCGCGCGCCGACGAAAAACGCGGACGCCTTGTGCCGTGCGGGTTTGCGGTGCGTGGGGTGGTCTAGCGCGATGCGCACCGAGCGCGATGCGCGGTGCGAAGTGGTGGTGTGGGGCCAACAGAATGCGGTGGGATGTCTGCGCGGAGGCGACGCTCGCGCGCGTGGCGCGCATCGATGCGGCATTGCAGATGACCGGAGTGCGCACTAGTATCCATCGAAGGCAATATGCCGTGACGCGGCGGTTCCGCCCGTTGTGCCATCACTCGTCGGATGCACCGGATGCCCAGCCTGACCGAACTCATTCGGAATTTCCAGCGCGGCAATTTGAGTCGCGACGAATTCCTCGCCTCGGTGGATCTGGCCCTCAAGGACGATCGCACCGACTCCACCCAGTTTGCCCGCGTGCTCACTGAAGAACACACGCGCTTTCCATTGCCTGCCGCCGTGTACGCGGAAGTCATGGACCGCATCGATTCGCACATGGCCACGCAGTTCGATCCGGGCGGCGATGTCGCCACCGAGGCGATCGGCCATGCGGGGCGCGACGCGCTGAGCGAAGAAACCCGTATCGAACCCGATCCCTCGGATCGCCCGGCGCCGGGCGCGTCGGATCCGTCAGGGGGCCCGGGCGGCAACACGGCCGGCACCGGCAGCCAGAGCGGGCTTTTCACCGGCGGGTATGTGCCATCGGGTCCCACCAAGGGCGTGGGCGATACGTTGAACGGCCGCTTTGTGCTCGAAGAATGTCTTGGCGTGGGCGGCATGGGCACGGTGTACAAGGCGCTCGACCTGCGCAAGCTCGAAGCGTCGGATCGCAAGCCGTATATCGCCATCAAGGTGCTCAACCTGCAATTCAGCGGGCATCCGAAATCGCTGATCGCCCTCCAGCGCGAGGCGCGCAAGGCGCAGCAGCTGGCGCACCGGAATATCGTCACGGTCTACGACTTCGACCGCGACGGCCCGACGGTCTTCCTGACCATGGAATACCTGTCCGGCAAGTCGCTCAATCGCGTGCTGCGTGCGCCCGATTTTGCCGGGCTGCCGTATGCAAAGGCGATGCCGATCGTGATCGGCATGGGCAATGCACTGGCCTACGCGCACGAGCGCGGCTTCGTCCATTGCGATTTCAAGCCGGCCAATGTGTTCCTGACCGATCGCGGCGAAGTGAAGGTGATCGATTTCGGCATCGCGCGCGGGTTCCAGCAGCCCACCGACGACGCGGACCAGACCGTGTTCGACCCCGGGTCGCTCGGCGGCATGACGCCGGCCTACGCCAGTCCGGAAATGTTCGAACACCGCGAGCCCGATCCGCGCGACGACATCTACGCGCTGGCGTGCGTCACCTACGAACTCCTGACCGGCAAGCATCCGTACGACCGGATGGCGTCGACCGAGGCGCGCGCCAGGAATATGAAGCCCGTGCCGCCGCCATCGCTGTCGCGCGGACAGTGGAAGGTCTTGCGTCAGGCGCTTTCGCTCGATCGCGCCACGCGCACGCCCACCGTCACGCGCTTCCTGGCAGGCCTCGGCGCGGAGCCGCAGCGCGGCGGCGCGCATGTGCCGGTAATCGTCGGCGGCGCCGTGGCGTTGCTGGCCATTGCCACCGGCGTCGGCTTCTATCTGTGGCGCAGCACCGCCGCCGGCGATGCATCGAACGCATCGACCACGTCGACCGCATCGAGCGCATCGAACGGGCCGTCCGCACCGAATCCGGCCGCGCCCGCCGCCGCGCCGTCGCCGCCCTCCAACGTGCCGCTCAAGCCGGAAGCGGTGGCGCAGGTGCTGGCCGCCACGCCCTGCGCGCTGCTGACCGCCAGTGTCGACGGCAATACGCTGCAGGTCGATGGCTACGCGGCCGAAGCGGCGCTGGCGGGGCTGCGCGACAAGCTTCTCAGGGTGCCCGGCGTCAAGGCGCTGAAGCTCGATGCGCAGCCGCTGTCGCAGGACAAGTGCGATGTGGTGCGGACCGTGGCGCCGTACTGGTCGGGCAATCACAAGGCGGGCGAACAATCCGGCGCGAGACTGCGCACGCGCGGCGGCACGCAGTTGACCGAAGGTACGCCGCTGGTGCTGGACATCACCACGCCTGCGCATGAGTCGTATGTCTATGTCGATTACTTCGTGGCCGATGGCAAGGTGGCGCATCTGGTGCCCAGCCCGCGCGTGCAGGGCAATCAGGCGCCCGCCAGCTACACCGCGACGATTGGCGATGGCGGCGACTGGGTTGTCTCAAAGCCATTCGGCACGGAACTGGTCGTGCTGCTGACTACGCCGGCGCCACTGTTCGGCACGCGCCGGCCCGAGTTCGAATCGCGCCAGGACTATCTGCACGCGCTGGAAAAGCCGCTCGCGCAAATGGCCAGCAAGTATGGCCGCGGACAGATCAGCGCGGACCTCGTGCAGATTGCGACGCGCGCGAAATGACTATCTGGACTATTTGGCTTCGCGCACCACGCGGAAGCCGTTCTGCGATTGCCGCACGCTGGTGCTGTACTTGAAGCGCGTGGACGACACCATGTAGCTCGCGCCTTCGCGCCACGATCCGCCGCGTATGACGCGCGCGGTACAAGTGGGTTCGTCCCACGCGCGGCCATCGGTGGGCGCGTTCTTGTACGAGCTGTGCCAGCAATCGGCCACCCATTCCCACACGCCGCCGTTCATGTCGTGCAGCCCGTACGGATTGGCGGCGAACGAGCCGACATTGGCCGGCGCCGCGTCGCTCCACGGATCGCCGCAGTCCTTGCAGTTGGCGTTGCCGCGCGCCATCCGGTCGCCCCACCAGTACGCCGTGCCGGTGCCGCCGCGCGCCGCGTATTCCCACTCGGCTTCGGTGGGCAGGCGATAGGTTTTGCCGGTGGTCTTGGACAGCCATGCCACGTACAGCTGCGCGTCGTCCCAGCTGATGTCGCGCGCGGGCGCGGTCTTGGCGTCCGGCGAATTGGTGGCGATGCGCGGGCAGGCGTTGGCATCGACGCAGGCGTTCCATTGTTCCGATGTGACCTCGTACTTGCCGATGGCGAACGGGCGCGCAATCGTGACGTGATGCGGCGGCCGTTCGGCCGGATCGCTGGTGTTGCTGCCCATCGTGAAGCTGCCGGGATTCAGGCTGATCATCGCCGGGCATTGCGGACAATCGCGCGCTTCCACGCCTTTCGCTTCGGCGCCCCCGGCCTTGGCCGATGGCGGCGCGTCCTTGCCTTCGGTCGCATAGGTGACCGTGCCCTGCGAGATCGCACCCCCGGCGCGCGAACGCGGTTGCGGGGTGTTGCCCGGCGATGGGGACGCTGGCGCGGCAGCGGTGGCCGACGGTGTCGATGCGGCACGTGGCGCGGATGCATCTGGCGCCTTCGATGCCGTGCGCGTGTCGGTCTTTGTCTCGGGGCGCGCAACCGGAGCGGACGCCGGCGCGGCGGCGCGCAGGCGTTCCACGCGCGCCTTGGCCAGCGCGGCGAAGCGTCCATTCGGATATTGCTTCAGGTACGCCTCGTAGTCGCCCGCGTCGCTGCTGTTCTTGATCGAATCCCAGAACGAGAGTTCGTATTGCTCGTCGCTATTCTTGGGCAGGATGCCGGCGTGCGCCGCCGACACGAGCCACTGTCCCGGCCGCGGCACGCCGCTGCCGCCGATGTGCAGCGCGCCGATCCCCAGCAGCGACACGACTATGATCTTCCGCCACATATTCAGCCCCCTTCGGATCGGCGCAGCGCGGTGTGGAGTTGCCGTGACGTGGTACCGGCCGTTTCACAATAGCACAGCGATTGTGGCGCGAAAGTTCGCTTTTTAAGCGCTGGCGACCTACGCTGTAGGACACATCGCCGGGCGCATCAAAAAACGTCGACCAAGAATCCGCTCATCGCGCGGGGAACCGTGTGCAGCGGACAGTTCTCCGGGAGGAGCCGCCATGTCCAGACGATTCCTGCTCCGCGCGCTGGCGGGCGCAATGCTCGCCGCGTGGTCCAGCTTCGCCATTCCGCTGACGCCCGCGCCCAAGGGCGCCGAGGTCTACATCATCTGGCCCGGCGACGGCGCCGTGATCGATGGCGGCAAGCTCTGGGTGCGCATGGGCCTCAAAGGCATGGGCGTGTGTCCCAAGGGCGTCGAGCGATCCAATTGCGGGCACCACCATCTGCTGATCGACGCCGACCTGCCGCCGCCGGACAAGGAAATCCCGAACGATCGCAATCACCTGCACTTTGGTGCCGGTGAAACCGATGCGCGCATCGAACTTCCGCCCGGCAAGCACACGCTGCAACTGCTGCTGGGCGACAGCAAGCACGTGCCGTTCGATCCGCCGATTTACTCGAAGAAGATCACCATCACCGTGCGCTAGCGCATCAGCGTGAGCGGGAGAGAAGCCATGTCCAAGCCAGTCTCCGTGGTGACGCTGCTGCTGTTTGCGGCGGCCATGCTCCACTTCGGCGTTGCGCGCGGCGCGGATGCGTCGGCGCCCGCTGCCAGCGCGGCCAGCGGTCCCACGCCCGCGCCGAAGAACGCCTATCTGTACATCGGCTATCCGAACAACAATCAGACGCTGCCGGCCGGCAAGCCGATCAAGGTGTGGTTCGGCCTGCGCAACATGGGAGTGGCGCCCAAGGACGTCAAATTTCCGAATACGGGCCACCACCATCTGCTGATCGATACGGACTTGCCGCCGCTGGACAAGGAAATTCCGAACGACCGCAACCACCTGCACTTCGGCGCAGGCGAAACGGAAACCACGATCGAACTGCCGCCCGGCAAGCACACGCTGCAACTGCTGATGGGCGACGAGAAGCACATGCCAACCAATCCTCCGATTTATTCGAAGAAAATCACCATTTACGTAAAGTGAAAGGCGGTGGCCAGGTGATACGTCACGATGCGGACTCGGAGCAAAAATGGCGGGGCGGTCCGCCAGTCTCCGGCACGGCGCGCAGCGATGCGCGCCGTTTTTTTTGAGTGTTGCCGTGGGACCGACAGAACAACGCGCCAGCTGTACGCCAGCATCCAACACCTCGCCGCGCCGTGCCGACGCGCGGTGCGTTGGGATTTCGCTGCAATGCCTTGCGCCGCAACGGATTGCGCGTTCTGGCAGCGGTTGGTTACGACGCTGGCACGCTTGCTGCGATAGGGATATCGAGCGCGACACCAACCCGATGCTCATCACCTAACCGCTTCACCCTTCCTCCCAAGGAGACTGACATGACCACGCTGACCATCAAGGACCTGTCCTCGACCGAAACCCTCGACGCCACGACGCTGAAGTCCGTACGCGGCGGCCTGGCGGTGTTTGCGCCGCGCACCTCGATCTTCACGCCGGTGAGCCTGTCGTTCGACTCGCACAAGACGATCACGCAATCGAACCAGCAAATGCAGCAAGTGGAAAACTACTTCGCCAACGGCTCGGCGTTCCAGGATCACATGACCAACAACGTGTACACCAACCAGAGCGCGCGGAACAACGCCTACTGAACACAGAGCGCGGCAACGGCGTCCGTCGCTATCGCATCACGCGCGACGCCGTATGCCGCTCGGGGAGCTTGTCGCCGGGGACACCTCCGCCCCGGCATTTTTTTGTCCGCGATTTCGGTTGCGCGCGCGTGCCGGGCTTGGCGTCCACGCGGCGCCGCACCACAATACAGATCGAATGCCAGGACGTGCTGCCACGGTCCGCTGGCGTTTCGCGCAGGAAGCCATCGTGACTGATTCCGCCCTCACTTCGCGCCGTATGCCGCCGTGGCTTGGCGCTGTCATCTGCGTGTCGATGCTGGCCGGTTGCGCCGATTTTCGGCCACCCGAATACAAGCGTCCCGATACCCCGGCAAAGGCGGCGTGGACGCGCAACGAGTCGGTGAGCGTGTCGCCCGGCGAAACCATCGTGCCCAACTGGTGGCAAGGCTTTGGCGATCCGTATCTGGACCAACTGGTCGCCAAGGCGATGAGCGCCAATTACGACATCAAGGTGCTTGCCGCGCGCATTCGCGTGGCCAACGCACAGATCGCCGAGGTGCGCGCGGGCGCGCTGCCGGTGTTCGATGTCGGCGCGGGGCTCGATGTGTCCAAGACCACGGGGCAGGCGGTTTCTCGCACCTATAACCTCGGCGCCACGGTCAACTGGGACATCGACATCTGGGGCAAGGTCGAAAAGGGCGTGCAGGCGCAGACCGCCGAATTCCGCGCCACCGAAGCCGACTGGCGCGCCGGCTACCTGTCGCTGGCGTCCGACGTATCGATCACGTACTTCACGATCCTGCTGCTCGACGAACAGATCGACCAGCAGCGCCATACGCTGGCGCGCAACAACGACATCCTGACCACCTACAAGGCGATGCTGGCCAACGGCCTGCTGCCGCAGATCCGCGTGATGCAGCAGCAGGCGGAAATCAATCGCCTGACCAAGGACCTGATCGAACTGCGCAGATCGCGCGATGTGGCGGAAAACGCGCTGGCTACGCTAGTCGGCGTGCCGGCTGGCGAACTTAAGGTGCCGCCGGGACGCCTGCAGCAGCGCGTGAAGTTGCCGGTGGTGCCGGCAGGCCTGCCGTCGCAACTGTTGGCGCGCCGGCCCGATATCGTCGCGGCCGAATACCGCGTGCTGGCGGCCTATGACCTCGTCGGCCAGGCGCGTCTGGCGCAGCTGCCCAGCATCAGCCTCACCGCGCGCGGCGGCACCGCCAGTTTCGCGTTGTCGGACCTGATGAAATCGTTCACGTTCGGCTTCATGCCGAGCATCAACCTGCCGATGCTCGATCCCAGCGTACGGGCGCGTGTGAAGACCACGGAAGCCAACGTCGGCGTGGTCGAGAACGAATACGGGCGCACCGTGATGACGGCCTTCGAGGAAGTGGAGAGCGCGTTGGTCAATGTCGATGCGCACAAGAAGCAGCGCATCGAGTTGCAGCAGCAGGTCGATCAGTTGCGCGTGGTGGGCGCGCAGATCGAGGCGCAGGCGCGCGAAGGCATTGCGTCGCAACTGGAAGTGTTCGAATCCGAACGCTCGCTGCTGACCGCGCAACAGGCGTTGTTGGCCGTGCACCAACAAATCCTGACCGATACCGTCACGCTCTACAAGGCGCTGGGCGGTGGATGGTCCGAGGTCGATGTCCGTCACGGCGCGCCAGACGCGATGGCCGACACCGCCATGCCCGCTGCCGATGCAACGCGCTCGGGCAATCCGGAGCCGCGCAAGGCGGCGCGTTAGCCGCAACGGCGCGCAAAACGTTTCAACGTTGAAACCCGCCTGCGCCGTACGCACGCAGCAACGCTGCGGCGCAGCGCATTGACTCCCCTTACGCGTGGCCTACTATGTTTCTACCCGTGACCTGCCGCCCCTTGCCCGTCTTCGCGCTGCGCCCTCGCGCACGCAACACTGGCGATGCGCGGTTGCGCGCCACAGGCCCCACTGTTGGTTCTGGTGAAACATGACGCGCGACGATGCCCCCTTCATGGATATGCCGGTCATGGCGCAGCCAGCGGGCCAGTTGTTCGATGTCCTGCTGATGCCAGTGTCGCGCCCCGAGCTTGGCGAAATTCGCATCGGCGACGACCTGTTCGCGATAGGACGCGGCGAGGCGCCGTTCGCTGCCTATCCATCGGAAGCGGTGTCGGTGCTGTCGCGTCGTCACGCGCGGATCTTCTCCGAGGACGGTTCGGTCTATGTTGCCGATCTGGGCAGCAAGAACGGCACGCGCGTGAATGGCGACACCGTGGCGCAGCAGCCGGCGTTGTTGCGCGATGGCGACGAGCTCAACTTTGGCGCGGGGCTGTCGTACCGCGTCAGGCTCTATCCGCGCCCGCCCGCGCCGGAGCCGCCGCGCGTCGCGGTCACTCTGACGCCGGTGCGCGACGATCTCGGCCTGCAGCCGGTCGTCATCGCGCGTTTTCCGTTCATGGTCAACAAGACCGACGAGACCTTCGCGCGCTATCGCAGCGACTTTCCGCACCAGGTGAACTATCTGTCGCGCCGCCACGCGCATGTCTACCTCAAGCATGGCGTGCCGTGGGTCGAGGATCTGGGCAGTACCAATGGCACGTTCGTCAATGGCGTACGGCTGCGCGACCAATCGATCCGGCTGGAATCGGGCGACGTGGTGGCGTTTGGCGGCAGCCACTTTGTCTATCGCGTGAGCGTGGAGCACGAGGCGGATGCCGACGCCACGGCCACGCGCACGTCGTTCCTGGCGCCTGCCGAGCCGGCGCGGGGCGACGGCGCGGCCGGGGTGCCGCCCGATGTCGATCCGGACAAGACCACGTTCGTTGGCGCGCCCGATTCGTTTCTCGATATTTTCTGTGTGGACTATCGCGCTGCGCAGGAAGACGAAGTCAATCCCGAGGCGCTGCCCGATGTCGGCGATCACGCGGCGCATGCGCAGCCGAAGCGCGGGCGGGTAGCCATGATGATCGTCGAGGCGTTGCGCCGCTTCGGCATCCGTGACCGCCATCAGCTGGAACGCGCCGCGCGCATTGCGGTCCTGGCCATCTCGGTGATCGTGGTCGGTGGCACGTACATCTGGTGGCGTGGCGCGCCGGACCGCACGCTCCACGCCTTGGTCGAAAGCGGCGAATACGCGCGGGCCGCCGAGGCGACGGACAAGGTGCTGGCCGTGCATCCCGACAACGCGCAATACCAGGCGCTGGGCGCCGAGGCGCTGATGCGCGGCTTCGTACCGGCGTGGTCCGCCCGGTTGCAGGCCAACGACTTCGCTGGCGCCGACGCCGTGCTCGGCCAGATGCGTGCGCGCAGCCAGCATAACCGCGAGGGGCAGGCATTGATCCGGCAACTGGCCTGGGTGGGCGACCTCGAGCGTTTCGTGGTGGGCCGCGGCGGGATCGATGCGCCGATCCGGCTGTACACGGACGAGGCGAAGATTCGCGACCTGCTACGGCAGTGGGGCGACGATACCGCCGCGCATCAGCGCCTGCTCGGACGCATCGCCACCGATGTGCCGCCGTTCCGCGACACGTACGCGCGTGCATTGAGCGACCTGCGCCGCCTGCAGAACGACGATTCGGTCTATCTGGCCGCGATCGACCGGCTCAACACCGCCATCGCGACAGAGCTGGCGCGCGATCAGCCCGAAGCGCTGCAGGCGATGCTGGCCGAATACCAGGACAAATATCCGCGTCTGGCCGGGCTCGATCGGGTTTCGGCCGACCTGAAGCAATACACGGCGATCATGCAGGCGCTGCGTGAGCGCGCGCCCGCCGCGCTGGTGGCGCACATGCGCACGGCAAACATGTCGACGCCGCCGTTCCAGGCCGCCTATCAGGCGCTGCGGCCGCGTCTGCCCGGCGACGATGTGCTGGCGCAATACGCAAAGGCCGAAAAGGCGTGGGAGCAGGGTGACAGCACGACAGCCGTCGCGGCGCTCAGGTCGATCAAAACCGGCCCGTGGGCCGCCGATATCGCCAGGGACGCGGCGCGTCGCGAACAGGTGGCCCGGCAGTTCGCCGCCGTGTCGAACGCGCGCGGCAGCGCGGGGTACGACGAGCAGTTGCTTGCGCTCTACGCATCGCTCGATCCTCACGCCGACGCGTTCTTCACCCGAGCGGTCGAGGCCAATGTCGAGACCATTCGCGAAGGCGCCCTGCGGCACGCCAACACGCTGCTCAACCGCGCCGCGACGAACTGGCGGCAGTATCGCAACAACGGTCTGATCTCAAGCGAGCAGCGGCTGGAAGCGGCGATTTCGCCGAAGTTCCGCGCCCAGGCAAAGCTGCTGGCCGATGCGCAGGACGATGCGCGGCAGGGGCTACGCATCTACACGCAACTAAAGATTGACGACACGGAGCAGTGGACGCGGATTCGCGACGATATCCAGGCCGAAATCGACGCCCAGCGCCGCGCGCTCAACGAGCTGCGCATGGTGCTGGATCCGGCGGTATTGAAAGCGAAGCTCGTGCTGCTGGGCGAGGGCAGCAACCAGGCGACGGCTGCCACAACCGGCGCAGCGGGCGCGGGCGGTCCGGCGAGTGGCGCCACGGCGAACGTCCCCGCGGGGAGCGGGCCATGAAGGACGACCTGCGCGAACCGGGCGGGTCGCGGCTGCGTCCGCTGACCGAGGCGCTCGAGGATCACAGCGCCGAAGGCATTGCGCTGCTGAGCGCCGAGCCGCGCAAGCTGACCCTGCTGACCGTGGTGGTGACGGCGGCGCTGATGCTCTGCGGTCTGGTCTGGTCCTTCTTTGGGCACGCCGACGTGATCGTCGCCGCGCAGGGCACGCTGGTGCCGGAATCGGAGGTGCGGCGCTTCTATGCGCCCGTCGATGGCGAACTGGTCGATCTCTACGTGGCCGAAGGGCAGCCGGTTTCCAAGGACGACGTGGTGGCGCGGCTCAATGCACGCGGCGCGATCGAGGCGGCGGCCAACGCACTGCAGGCGCAGCTCAAGCTCGAGGACGCGGAACGCGAATGGAAGCAGTTTCCGGAGCGCAAGGCACTGCTGGAACGCAAGGCGCTGGCACTCAGGCAGCAGATCGAACTGGGCACGCGCCTGCACGAGAACCGCATGGCCGAGGGCACCACGCGGCTGGCCGAACAACAGCGCGCGCAGTTGACCGAGGCGCGCAGCAATCTCGAAAACGCCCGCCGTGCGCGCGAGTTCGCGCGCCAGGAACAGGATCGCTACGCACGCCTGTTTGCGCTGCCGGCTGGCGGCGGCGTGTCGCAATCGCAGGTCGAAGCCAAGCGTGCGGCCACGCAGGAGGCCGAAAACAATCTGCGCGTGGCGCAATCGCGGCTGGCTGAACTCGACGCGCGGCTGGCGCAGGAGTACACGCAGGCCAGCGCGCAACTGGAAGGCAGCGGCCAGGAACTGGCGAATCTGCGCATCCAGTACGACGCCGCGATGCGCGAGATCACCAGCACCGAGGACAAGCTGCGTCTGCAGGTGCAGACTGCGCGGCTGGTGGCCGACGCCGCCGCGCGCATCAAGTTCGAAAACATCGACAAGGACAATTTCCTGCTGATCCTCGCGCCGGTGTCGGGCGTGGTCACCGATGTCACGTCGACGCAGCGCGGCGACAAAGTGCAGGCGAACACACCGCTGGGCGGCATCGCGCCGAAGGATGCACGGCCGATGCTGCGCATCGAGATCGCCGAGCGCGACCGGGCCTTCCTGCGCGAGGGCCTGCCGGTCAAGCTCAAGTTCAGCGCGTTTCCGTTCCAGCGCTACGGGCTAATCGCCGGCACGCTCGAATACATCTCCCCGGCCACCAAGCCGTCGGGGCCGGATAAGCAACCAGTCTACGAAGGCCGGGTGCGGCTGGCGCAGGACTACTACAGCGTGGCCAGCAACAAATATCCGCTGCGTTACGGCATGACGGCCACGGCGGAGATCGTGGTGCGCGAAAGACGCCTGATCGACCTGGGGCTCGACCCTTTCAGGCAGGTCGCCGGTTGAACGGGCAAGCGGTCAAACTAGAGGAGAGGGCGATGACAGCCATCGTGCGTATCGACGACGAGACGATCGACGTCGACGATTTCGTAAGGGTGCTCAAGCTGACCGGGCAGTTCGAAGGGCTGGTGGAGCAACTGGTGCGCGACAAGCTGACCGTGCATGCAGCGCGGCGGCACGGCATTGCGCTTTCGCCAGCGGACGTGCAAGAGCGCGCCGACCAGTTCCGGCGCGCGCATGGCCTGCATCGCGCGGCCGACATGAACCACTATCTCGATGCGCTGCACATCACGCTCGACGAATTCGAGACGTTTATCACCGACAGCCTCTATCAGGATCGAATGATGGAACGCGTCTGCACCGAGGCGGCGGTCGAGGAGTATTTCCAGCTCAATTCGCCGCGCTTCGACAGCATCGAGGTCAGCCACATCGTGGTGGATACCGAGGGCAAGGCGCGGGAGCTGGTGTCGTATTTGCAGGACGATCCCGATGCGTTCGCCGAAATGGCGCGCGAACACTCGATCGCCGATACGCGGGAACAGGGCGGCGACATCGGCAAGGTATTGCGCGGATCGCTCAAGAGCGATATCGAGGCCAAGGTGTTCAACGCGGAACCCGGTGACCTGCTTGGGCCATTTCCAGCGCCGGACCGCGCGTTCTTCGAAGTATTTCTGGTGCGGGCAAAACACCCGGCCAGGCTCGACGCCGATGTCGCCGTGGAGATCCGGCGGCTGCTGCGCGAAGATTGGCTGATGGCGCGGGCGCAGGAACATGTCATCGAAGCCCGCTAGCGATGCCGCGGTGACGGCTGCCGCCGCGGACCCGGCCACGCCGGGGCCGCAGTCGCTGGCCGATTTCCTCGCAGGCGTGGAGATCCTCTCGCCGCTGTCGCGCGCGGAGATCGAGCGGCTGGCGGAAAGCGCGCGCACGCTCAACTTTGGCTTCGGCGACACCGTCTGCAACGCCGGCGAAGCCGCCGACGGCATTTTTATTGTGCGCAGTGGGTCCGTGCGCGTGTTCAACGAGGAACACGGCAAGGAAATCAGCATGGGCGTGCGCAAGGCCGGAGAAGTGTTTGCCGATATCGCGTTGCTGCGCGAGTATCGCCACGAGTCGTCGGTACGCGCGTCGGGCAAGACCGAACTGATCACGATTGCGCGTGCGGTGTCGGAGCCCGTGGTGAGCGGCAATCCTGCCGCGCTCGCGTTTATCACCAGCTATGTGGCGATCAGCTCCGCCGGGGGCTTCGTGGCGCGGCTGTTCGATCTGCGCGGCAAGCTGGACAAGGCCGAGCTCGAGGACGCCGTGCGCAGTGTGGGCGTCAAGCGCGTGGCGGCGGGCAAGACGATTCTCCAGCAGGATGGCCGCGACGACCGGCGCCTGTATGTGGTGCGGCAAGGCACGGTGCGGATCGAGCGGGAGGAAGACGGCGACATCTTCCCGTTGGCCACGCTGCGTCAGGGTGACATTTTCGGCGAGCGCGCGTGCGTGATGCGGCAGGAGCAGATGGCCTCGGCCATCGCCGAAACCGACACGCGCTTGCTGGTGATCCCCGAGAAAACCGTGCAGTTGATCCTTGAGCGAAACGGGCGGCTGCGCGAGGTGCTCGAAGAAAGGATCCGCGCGGTCGACCGCGAACTGCATCGGCAAAAGAAGCTGGCCGAGCGTCGCAAGCGGCCGGTACTGCTCGATCTGCAGTCGAAGCCCGAGCTGGGCGAGCGTGTGATCCGCCGCTTTGCGCTGGTGGAACAGGCCGAGGAAATGGATTGCGGCGCGGCGTGCCTGGCGATGATCTGCCGCCATCATGGCATTCCGATGACGCTGGGCAAGCTGCGCGAACTGGCCAACGTGACTACCGCCGGCGCGACGCTGGACAGTCTGGCGCGCGCCGGCGAATCGCTCGGGTTCACCACGCGCGGCGTGCAATGCACGCGCGATGCGCTGCTCGGCTTCGAGCTGCCGTTCATCATCCACTGGGAGGGCTACCACTATGTAGTGGTCTACGGCGTGTCGTCGCGACACGTCTGGGTGGCAGACCCCGCGATCGGTTTCCGCAAGATGAACACCGAGGAATTCGAGCGCGGTTGGAGCGGCACGTGCCTGCTGTTCTCGCCGGGCGAGCAGATGAGCGAGCTGGCGGTGTCGCGTTCGCCGTGGCTGCGCTTTATCGGCTATCTCGCGCCGTACAAGACCATCCTTGCGCATCTGTTCCTGGCGACATTCGTGATCCAGCTGCTGGGCGTGGTGCCGCCGCTGATCATCCAGAACATCCTCGATGGCGTGGTCGTGCACCAGAACATCGGCCTGCTGCATCTGCTGATCGTGGGCCTGGTGATCTCGAACGTCTTCACGCAACTGATGGTGACGATCCGTGCGTACCTGGCCAACTTCATGGTGCGCAACATGGATTTCGCGATGATGTCGCACTTCTTCAAGCACACGCTGTCGTTGCCGCTGTCGTTCTTTGCCAAGCGCAAGACGGGCGACATCTTTGCGCGCTTCCAGGAGAACCAGACCATCCGCGCCTTCCTGACCGAATCGACCGTCACCACCGCACTGAACCTGCTGATGGTATTCATCTACTTCAGCATCATGTTTCTCTACAACGTCAAGCTGACACTGCTGCTGATTGCGTTCGTGATCCCGATCGCAGCGTTGACGGTGATCGTCACGCCGAAGGTCAAGACTTATGCGCGCGAAGTGTTCGCGGCATCGACCGATGCCAAGGCATACCTGATGGAGACGCTCGGCGGCGCCGAGACGGTCAAGGGCATGGGTATCGAGCGTCCGGTGCGGCTGCGTTGGGAGCGCAAGTACGCCAAGGCGCTGGACAGGCAGTATCACGCGCAGGCGTTCCATATTCTTGTGGGCCTGGCGAGCCAGGTGCTGAACGCGGCCACGACCATCACGATCCTGTGGGTGGGGGCCACGCTGGTGCTGGAACGTGAACTGACGATCGGCCAACTGATCGCCTTCAACGCGTTCATGGGCAGCGTGCTGGCGCCACTGATGGGGCTGGTGGCGCTATGGGGCCAGTTGAACGACGCCGGCGTGGCAATGGAGCGGCTGGGCGACGTGCTCGATCTGGAGCCCGAGCAGAGGCCGCAGGACGTGCTGTCGCGCGTGATGCTGCCCGACCTGCAAGGCGAGATCGATTTCGACGGCGTCTATTTCCGCTACGGCGGCGAGGACACGCCCTATGTGCTCGAGAACATCAGCTTTCATATGCGCCCCGGTGAAATGGTTGCCATCGTCGGCCGCAGCGGATCGGGCAAGACTACGCTGGCCAAGCTGCTGGTCGGCTTCTACAAGCCCAGCGAAGGCTCGATGAAGGTCGACGGCTACGACATGAACGTGATCGATACGGAATTCTTCCGTGCGCAGGTGGGCTACGTGATGCAGACCAATCTGCTGTTCTCGGGCACGGTGGCCGAGAACATCGCATGCGGCGACGAAAGTCCCGACCGGCGTCGCATCGAGGAAGTGGCGCGGATGGCTGACGCGCATCCGTTCATTTCCAAGCTGCCGCTCGGCTACGAGCAGGTGGTGGGCGAACGCGGCATCGGGCTGTCCGGCGGTCAGATCCAGCGGCTGTGCATCGCCCGCGCGCTCTATCACGACCCGCGTCTGCTGGTGTTCGATGAAGCGACATCGGCGCTCGACACGCAATCGGAGAGCAACATCCTGGCCAACATGCAGGACATCCTGCGCGGGCGCACCGCGGTGATCATCGCGCACCGGCTCAGCACGATCATGCAGGCCGACAAGATCCTGGTGCTGTACGAGGGCGGCATCGTCGAGCAGGGCAGACACGAGGAACTGCTGGAGCGGCGCGGCATGTACTACCAACTGGTCCAGAAGCAACTGAGCGCGGCATGAAGCTATACAACCCCACACCCGCCACGTCCGCGGTGTCGTTCGCGGGCCTGATCGAGAAGATCGAGATCCTGCGCTCGACGCTGCGCTGGTCGTCGCGGCTGGAGCGCGCGGAAATCGAGAAACTGCTCAAGCAGGCTACCGCGTTGCGCGACGAAGTGATGGGCCTGTCGCACAAGGAACGCTTTGTCGCCGCGGCGGCTGCCGCCGGCGAGCCGGATGCGCCGGCCGTCGAGCCTGTGGAGATGTCGTCGCGTGAACGGCGGCAGGCGCTGATGGAGCGCAGCTTCATTTTCGAAGGCACGTTCGGCGACAACCCGAAACTGCTAGAGGCGCTGGAAATTGCCGAAAAAGCCGCGCCGACCGACCTGCCGGTGCTGATCGATGGCGAAAGCGGCACAGGGAAGGAACTGATGGCCAAGGTTATCCACGCCAACGGGGCGCGCACTGACAAGCCGTTTATTTCCGTCAACTGCGGCGCGATTCCTGACAGCCTGCTGGAGTCCGAACTGTTCGGGCACAAGAAGGGCGCGTTCACTGGCGCGGCCACCGATCGGCGCGGCAAGTTCGAGAGCGCGCATACCGGCACGATCTTTCTCGACGAGATCGGCGAGCTGCCGCTGACCGGACAGGTTAAGCTGCTGCGCGTGCTCGAGGCGCACGAGATCCAGCGCGTCGGGTCCGATGAAGTCATTTCCGTCGACACCCGCATCGTCGCGGCCACCAACAAGGATCTGCGCAGCATGAGCGCGGCCGGCACGTTTCGCGAGGATCTGTTCTACCGCCTGAGCGTGATCCACGTCACGCTGCCCGCCTTGCGCGAGCGCCGCGACGAGATCCCGCTGCTGGTTTCCTATTTCGGCGACGAAGCCGCAGGCCAGTTAAAACGCCGCCCGATCCGGCTCACGCCGCGCCTGCGGGATTTTCTGCTGCACTACGACTACCCCGGCAATATCCGCGAGCTGCGCAACCTGATGTATCGGCTGTCGTGCCTGGCCGGCGATACGGCTGACTTTGCGCATCTGCCGCAAGACATCCGCCCCAAGCCGACCGCGCTGGCGGCGGTGCCGATCGATGGCACCACATCGCGCGTGACCGATCCCGGCATCGCCACGTCGCTCTCCGAAGCCAAACGCGCGGCCAGCGATGAGGCCGAGCGCGCGTTCCTGGAACGCGGACTGCAGGAAGTGGGCGGCACCGTGGCCGAACTGGCGCGCCGCTGCGACATGAACCGCTCGCATCTGCAGATGCTGCTCAAGAAGCACGGCATCCATTCCAAGGATTTCCGCACCCAGCGCCCGGCCGGCGCCAAGTAGGCGCGCCGGTTTGGTCGGATACGGCGGCGCGCGTTCTATGGCGCACGCAATGGCGCGTCAGACTTCCGGATTAAGCAGCGTCATGTCCGATCCACCGGCAATGTCCTCGGCGCGGATCACGACCACCGACACGTTGTCGCGGCCGCCGTTGCCCAGCGCCAGTGCGAGCAGCGCCTGGGCGGCCTGGGCCGGATCGGTCACGGCCGCGAGCGTGTCGGCGATCTGCGCGTCCTCGACTTCGTTGCTGAGTCCGTCGCTGCACAGCAAGAAAACATCGCCATCGCCGATCTCAAGCGTGAGCTGTTCCAGGTCGAGCGTTGCCGCCGCGCCGACCGCGCGCGTGATCGTGTTGTGTGCCGGATGGTGCCTGGCTTCCTCTGCGGTGATCAGCCCGCGCGCCTTGAGGCGTTCCACCTGGCTGTGATCGCGCGACAACTGTTTCAGGTGCCCGCCGCGGAACAGGTACAGCCGGCTGTCGCCGGCCCACAGACAGGCGCAGCGACGTTCGCACGCCAGCAGCATGACGACCGTGCTGCCGATCACTCGCACATTCATGCGCAGCGCCTGCTCGATCAGCAAATGGTTGACGGACTGGATGGCCTGGCGCGCATTCGCCACCGCTTCGTCGAAGCTGGCCGGTGCGGGCAGCGTGGCCAGCGCATCGACGATGGCGCGGCTGGCAAAGTCGCCCACCGCGTGGCCGCCCATGCCATCGGCCACCGCCCAGATGCCTCGCTCGGGCAAGTCCAGGCAGGCGTCCTCATTGCGCTCGCGCACGCGGCCAACGTCGGTGCCCGCGGCGGAGGTCCAGCGGAATTGCGATACGCAGGTCACGACATGCTCCCGCGCGAGCCCGTGACCGATGTCACGCCGCGCGAACTGGCGCCCCCAGCGCCGACTGGATCGGGGTTGCCGCATTTGCTGCCCGGACTGCGGGCAGCATCGGATCAACCGCCGCTACACCAACCGTCCCTTGTTGCGGGCGTCCATATTCGCATCGACCGCAATGGTCGAGTTCGGCGCGTTGTTGTGGACGTCGATGCTCTGGAACTGGTTGTTCATCTGATCAGCATAGAAGCTGTAATTGATCTCGTAAAAGTTCACGACCGGCGACGCGCTGGGCCGCGCTGCCACATACGGCTGGATCCAGCCAAAAACCCACGGCGCGCCGCCGCCCCGGATGGCGGACATGGCGCGGACATCGAGTTCGTGGCGCGTATCGAGATCGCGGATGGTGAGCTTGGCCATGATCGTCTCCTGAAGGCGGGCATCGGTGGTTGCGACGCCGTTGTATCCGCAAGGCCCATGCCATGCGCGCCACAGGGCGACCAAGGCGCTCGCCGGGCTCGTCTGCGGCCGTTTATGGTGGGTTTCCGGCTGTTTGTGGCGCATTCGCGGCAGCGCACGGCGCCGCGAGCGGGGCATGTGTAACGAAGGGCGCTTTCAGAGGTTGGGGCCGCGCCAACATGCGCCGCAAACAGTGGGGCGGAAACCGTCACCGGGCAAGCATGCGGCTGCGCCTTGCACGGCTCGGACGGCGACGCCGCCCCCGGACCGCGCGGTGCGAATGGCGCTCGCCACCCAACACAACGCGCGGATTCGTGTCGGCATCGCACCAACCATCGCCCCGCGCCGCAGGGGCATGGTCGCCCGCAAACCGTTATGCAATGGTCCTTGCCCCGGATTGGCACGCTTGATGCGGTTGGGTTGGCAACGATGCAGCACTGGCTGCCAGACACCGACACCGCACCGAGACCTGCCATGAAACACGAAGACCAACAACAAGCCGACCTGCCGGACGACGTCTATGTGCCGGGCGCCCACCTCGTGACGCAACGCCATGGCTACGCGCACCACGGCATCTACGCCGGCAACGGCCGCGTGATCCACTATGCCGGCTTCTGTCACGCGCTCCATGCGGGACCGGTGGAAGAGACCTCGCTCGAACAATTCGCACAAGGCCATCGCGTCACCATCAAGGCCGAGCCGTGCGCGTGCTACCTCGGCGCCGAAGCAGTGCGTCGCGCCCGCAGCCGCCTGGGCGAAAACGACTACCACTTGCTGACCAACAACTGCGAGCACTTCTGCACCTGGTGCCTGCTAGGCCAGGCGCGCAGCGAGCAGGTGGAGACATGCCTGCGTCATCCGCAAGCCGCCATCGTCACCGTGCTGCAACTGGTACGCGCACTGCTGTCTCCGACCAACGGCCACTCCGGCCTCAACGCCGCCTGAACCAACCAACACCTTCGCAGTGGGAGCCCGCCATGTCCGCACTGATCGATTGGGAACGCTGCAGCAGCCATCTCGGCCGCGCCAGCCATCGGCGCCGCGACCCTGGCCGCGCGACCAAGCGCCCCCGCACCACCACCGCCCGCGCAACTCGTCGCGGCGATCCACATGCGCCCGAGTTTGCTATACTCCGCTCCGTCTTTCGGCCCGCCCGTCCTACTGCGGCGGCGCCATGCAGACGGTCCGCTCGCCGTAGTTCAATGGATAGAACGAGCGCCTCCTAAGCGCTAGATACAGGTTCGATTCCTGTCGGCGGGACCATAATCAAGTCCGCAGCAGTTCTCCAAAGTTCTCCCTCCCGCCATAAATCAAAGCCTTCCGGGCTTTCGACGTTCACCAAAGTTCGCCGTGAACCGTTGGCATCCGTCACTTTTTGGGGCATTCTTTGGGGCATTCTCTAATGCCCCAATTATCGGTGCCCCTACGCAATGCCCCGTACGGTCGAACCTCTCACCGACACCAAAATCCGCAACGCCAAGCCGCGCGAGCGCGCCTATAAATTGTTCGACGGTGGTGGCCTCTATTTAGAGGTCATGACCGATGGACGAAAACTCTGGCGCTTCAAATACGTCCGGCCGTCCGGTTCCGAGAGTCGGCTCGGCTTCGGTGCCTACCCCGGCGTGACGTTGGCCCAGGCGCGGGCTCAACGCGAGACAGCCAGGTCGCACGTCGCCGACGGCAAGGATCCCGGCGTGGTCAAGCAGGACCAGCGGCGCGCGGCCAAGATCGCCGCCGGCAATTCCTTCGAGGCGGTCGCCCGCGACTGGCATGCCACCCAGAAAGAGAGCTGGAACGAGGTCTATGCCGGCAAGGTGCTGGCCTCGCTCGAGAACGACGTGTTTCCCGTCCTGGGCAGCACCCCAATTGCCGACATTCGCGCGCCGGCCATCCTGTCCTTGCTAAAGACGATCGAGTCCCGCGGTGTTCGCGACACGACGAAGCGGGTGCTGCAGCGTATGCGCGCGGTGTTCCAGTACGGCATTGTCTATGGCCTGTGCGATCGCAATCCAGCCACCGATATCGACAGCGAGGTTGTGCTGAAGCAGGCGCCGGTCCAGCATCAGGCCCGGGTGCCGCTGGCCGAGCTGCCAAAGCTGCTGCGCGACATCGATGGCTACGAGGGCGACAAGGTGACGCGCCTGGCGCTGCAGTTCATGACGCTGACGTTCGTGCGCACCACGGAGATGATCCAGGCGCGGTGGGACGAGATCGACGAGGACAAAGCCGAATGGCTGGTGCCGGCCGAACGCATGAAGATGCGCGACCCGCACGTGGTGCCGCTATCCACGCAGGCGCTGGCCGTGCTGAAGGAACTGCGCGAGATCACGGGCCACCGGACCTACCTGTTCTACAGCCCGCGCGGCAAGACCGGCCACATCAGCAACAACACGATGCTGTATGCGCTATATCGAATGGGGTACCACTCGCGGATGACCGGTCACGGTTTCCGGGGCCTCGCATCGACCGCGCTGAACGAGCTGGGCTTCCGTCCGGATGTCATCGAGCGCCAGCTCGCGCACGTCGAGCGCAACAAGGTGCGCGCTGCGTACAACCATGCGCAGTACCTGCCCGAGCGCCGGCAGATGATGCAGGCTTGGGCCGATCAGATCGAAAAACTCAGGTCAGCCACACTCAACTGTTCCAGCACCCACATGTGAGGCAGCGGCCCTCATCGTTGAGCACGTTGCCGGGGCATTCGTCCTGCTCGCAGTCAACACGATCTACTTTGTGTTCCGCGTTGCAGATCGGACAATAGAGACTCGTGGACTCAGGCGATTTTGGCCGGAGAACAGCTAGCTTATGATTGAATTCCTGATCCGAGTCAGCATCGTACAAACATGCCGGGCACAGATATAAGCGCTGCCTCTTGTCCATACCAAAGTACGAAAGCACCTGCGCGGGTCGCAACTGTCGAACGACAATTTCAGCCTCGTGGCCAGCTACATTCGTAGCCATCTCACCGTAGCCGAGTTCGGACAGGGGGACCTTCGGAGAAACTCCCGTCTCGTGGTCATCCAGTTCTCATTTGGGAACAAAGATCGATGCATGAACAGAAGTGCATCCACCACTTCGATTGCACGGGCCGTAACGTTTTTTCCGGTCGAATGGATGATGGTGTTTCTCAGTTCGCGAAGCTCGTCGAACCTCGCGGTGAATACTTCCGGCAATTGGTTCTCGGAAAAAATGTCGTGCACACGTACGAGATCCTGCGCATCGATAGTCCTGAACTGAGAGAAATCTATCGGCTTGCCGTCATACGGCGAAGGCCAGCGTGACGGGGCGTCTGAGGCGATAAGCAAAAATGGAGAGATCTCCGCGATACGCCCTTTAAGGAATAGTTCGACGCCTTGTTGGACGATGGTGATTGCAGTACTCAGTTCCCGCGTGGCAGCTTGCCAAAACGCTTCTTCCAGTTCGTCATCTGGGTCATGGACGTAATAGCCGGCGTCGTCAAATGTGCACAACAAACTTGAAACCGTATTCCATGCGAAGTTGAATACTTCTTTGCCGGATTCAAAGTAGTCGCTCGCGCTTGGTATGTTGTTGACCATTCTGGCGCCGGATGGACGATCCGAAAAATTGTTAGATTCGTCGCATTGTAGCTTCGGTGGTAGGCGTACCCGTCTCTGTGTGCGTCGGCACGCGGTTGTTCCACGCCGCCGCCGCGCTGTCCTCACTCTGGTGCGTCAGGGCAATCTGGTGGCCACAGCAAGCGACGTCGGAGCAGCTGGCGGCCGACCAGCCCTGCGACGTCTTCATCTGGCCGGGCAGCCCGCAGAACGGGCATGGCAAAAGCTTGATGGCTGTCATGGTTTAGGGCGAATTATTGGTTTTGAATAATTTGGGATAAAACGGGGTTGGCCGCAGCGAGCCGGCGCGCCTTCAGGATTGCCGCCAGTCCTGCGCGGTCAATCTCGATAGCTCCGCGACGGATGGCCTCTGCGCGCTTCGCCTTGCAGATGTCGAAATGCTCCTGATATGTGCCTTCCTTCTGGATGTGCTTGGGGTGCACCCCAATGCTCAGGGCCATATCGATCAGTTCGGCCTTGGTGTCGGCCACCATGTGAAACATGATCATTCCGCGGTAGGGGGCCGCCATGTCATCGACGTAGACCGTCATAGCACCCTCCGGAACTCGATCACCCAGACCCACGGGTTGGCCGCCCAGGCGCCGGCGCCGTTGATGCTGTCCCAGAGCGTGCGGTAGGAATCCACAGGGTCTAGGCACATCTGACAGCCGGGGTTGCCGTAATCCATCCAGCCGTCGAGTTCAGGCGCGATACCTTCCGCGATCGCATCGGCGGGCGAGCAGTCGTTTAGCCGCGCGACGCGCACGCCGGTAATTTCCAGCACGAGTCGGCACGCTGAGCGCGGCATGTGGATGCTGGGCTTCCATTTGATTCCGTCGTACTCATGGCCGGGGTCGGCGCGGTAACAGGCGCGGCCATGCATGCCGGGGAAGTCGGGGTTGAAGCCCCACGTCTCGCGCACCCACAGGCGGTCGCCGGGCTCTCCATACGGGCAGTAGAACTGCGCTTCACCGTCCTCATCACCAAACCAACCAGGCGTCCAGTAGGGCGGCCGCTGGCCACGCTCGTTTGGATCCTGCACCCGAACTACCGCGGTAAGGTTGGCCGCTGGCTTGCACACGCGCCGCGTCTGCGTCTTCCTGCCGTCGAGGATGGCGCGCACCATGGCGCCGCTGAAGAGGATGGGGCGCTCTTTCGTCATGCTAGGATTCCTTCATTGCACCCCAACGCCTGCCGATGCCGGAATTCACCAATCTCTCCAATGCCAGCGCAATAGTTAAGCTCGAGGCTTTCTTTGGCATGTCCCCGGAGTTGCTGCAGCGTGTCGGTGCGCTTGTGCTCCTCTGTGGCATGGTGGAGAACCAAATCGAGCACGCGATTTGGGCCGTTACTGAGGAAGAGCCAGCAGGAAATCGTCCGAGTACAGACAGGCAGCAGATCTCTGAACGCCTGGCAACGCTCGGCGAAAAATCTGCCGTTCACCCTGATGTCATGGTTCAAAAGGCTGGCCAGCTGGTGGCTGCGATCGGCAAGGACATCACGGAGTACCGCAACGCCATAGCTCACGGATGGATCATGGGTCCAGAGGTGGGTGGACCATCCTTTGTTAGTAACCCCACATGGTTTGGAGAGCTTCGCAGGCGTAAGACCGTCAGTGTTGTAACCACAGACACGCTCCTCGATATGGCGATCGAGTGCGCGGAAACGCTCTGGATGACCATCGCGAGGTTGACGGCCTATTTGGCGAGGCCGGGCGCCGTACCGCCTGAGATGTTGGGCAGCATGCTTGATCCATTGGATCGATGTAGGCACAAGGCAGCCGAAGTGCGGCATTGCGTTGCAATGATGAACAGCGAGAAGTACTGAGGTCATGCGCTGCTCCCTTGGGTGACGGTCAGCGCAACTGCAACATCTCGCACCCACACCGGCGTCGACGAAAGCATGAACGTCTCGCCCGTCTCGGCCAGCAGCAGCGTGGTGCCCATCACCTCGGCGATCGCCACAGCAGCGTCGGGCGGCACTGCGTTGCCGATGCGCTCGCGCCACGCCTGGTCGCTCAGGCCGTCCAGTTCCAGGTATTCCTCCGGCTCGATCAACGACTGCAACGCGGCCAATTCCAGCGTGGTGAAGGGGCGGTGCCACGTGCCGTCGAGCGCGCGGATGATTGCGACCACCTTCTCGTTGGCGGCCGGCAGGCGTGGGTCTGCCACCGACCACCGGCCGTTGTCGTGGCCGGCAGCTGCTGACACAGCGCCGCTGGGCTGATCCCAACCGACCACCCCATAGTGGCCGCCAGTGAGGTAGTTGTCGCCGCGCTCGCGCCGCATGCCTGGCCGGGGATCTGCCACAGCGAATGCACCTTGGCCGGTGGTGCTGCCGGCGATCACCGTGCCGGTGGCTTCGTTCCAGGGCGTCACCGCGTACTTCCCAAACGTCGGACCGTCGCGGCGCGGGTCGGCCACGCACTGGCCGGTGCCATGCGCGCTGGTGACAGCGCCGGCGGCTTCCGCCCACGGCACGATCCGGTATTCGTTGTTGTGCTTGGCGGGGCCGGCGTGGCGCGGGTCAGCGACGCTGAATGACCCCTGGCCCGGCGACTTCACGCCGATGATCGCGCCAGACGGCTCGCCCCACCGAAGTACACCGTACTGCTGGTATTGCGCCGCGCCGGCGGCATGCCGCGGGTCGGCCACGGAGAATGCGCCGTTCGTAGGCAGCGACTCGCCGGCCACGGTGCCAGCAGGCTCGCGCCAATCCACCACGCCCAGATGGCCGCCGCGGCGCTCGGGCAGGATCAGATAGTCCCGCAGGTAGCCGTCCTGCACCGCCAGCTTGTTCAGGCTGCGCCAGTCGCTGCCTGCCTCGACAAAGGCCAGACGCACCCACGTTTTCCATTGCAGCGCCGGCACGCGGTGCATAGGGCCACCGGCTGCTGCGCCTGGCAGAGGCATGCGGCCAAGCACGGTGCCGACACCCTGCAGGCGGCGCACGGGCGGCTCGTAAAGGAACGCGGGCACCTTGGCGATGTGGCGAGCCACGAGCAGAAAGCGCTTCCGGCTTTGGGCCAGCCCGCCAATCACGCCGCAGTCGTGCGTCGTCTCATTCACTGCGTAGCCGTAGTGCCTCAGGATCTGGCCAATCTGGTCCAGCAGGTGCCGGCCGCGCGTGGCCAGGCGTGGCACGTTCTCGAACACGATCAGTTCGACGGGGTCATCCTTCCATGCCTCACACATCAGCCAGACGCAGCGCAGCGTCAGCTCGTTCAGCGCCTGGTACTTCGGCGTGCGGCTCAGCGTCTCCGATAGCAGGCCGGACGCGCCCTTGCACGGGCTGGAGATGAACACGCAGTGGGGCCGCTCGTGGCCGGCGGCGCGCCGGATGTCGGCCGGAGTGGCCTCGCGCCAGCCGGCCGGAGGCTCTTTACCGTGGAAGGCGGTGTACTGCTGGCGGGTGAAGAGATCCATGACTGTGCACGGCACGCCCACCAGCGTCTCGAAGTCGCGGGCGGCTGCCGGGTCGACATCAATGCCGCCGATGCAGCGCCAAGTGGCGACCATGTTGCCGACCCGGGATGCCGCCTTCTTGAAGCCCTTGGCGCCGCCGCCGAGACCGCAGCAGAAGCCGAAGCTGTTGTAGACGCGATTTGTGATCGATGTGCTCATGCTAGGATGCCCTCCCATCGAAACTGCGGAGCAAGGGAATGAGTTCTTTTCATCGCGCTGACTGGATCGGCCTTGCTCAAGCACTTGGCGGCCTTCTTGCGGTGGCAGCAGCGTTCTTGGTCTCGTGGCTGCAAAGCCGGCATGCTTCCAAGCTGCGACGGCTCGATAGTCTGGAACGACTTGATGGATTGACGAAGCTCGTCGAACTGGCAAGATCGCGCATCAATGGAATTACCGAAGATGCCGCCAGGAATGGGGATTTTGTTTCCGTCCGTGGTGCTGTTATTCAGGAAGCAGGTGTTGTACTTGACGCGTTGGAGGAGGTGTCGTTTGATGACGCTTCCTCCGCGTTGACGGTGCAAGCGATGGTAGAAGCAAAGACGACTGCTCGAAAGGCGCGTGCCTTCGTCCCCAACGGAGATGATGGACAGGCAGTCAAGTTTTACTTCAAGAATATTGATCCTCTCCGAAAGCTCGCGAATGAGCTTTCGGAGGCCGAATCGAATCTTCGCGACGAATATCGCCGCTTGTTGCGCCTCAGATAGCATCACAGTTCTCCGTTCTTGAATTTGCGTTTCATTTCGGCCATCCACTTCGCCTGCCGGCGCGCCGCCCACACGCTCGCGGCGACGTAGGCGATCGCGGCGACGAAGGTGATGGCCAGTGCAGTGGTGGTCGACATCAGTGCTTCCCGCGCGTGGCTTCGATCTGCTTGTCCACCCACTGCTGCACCTCTTCCTCGACCCAGCCGCTGGCGCGGCCGAGCTTGATTGGAGAGGGAAACGTTTGGTCCTTGATGCGGCCGTAGATTGCCGTCTTGCCCAGGCCCACGCGCTCACAGACCTCGGGCAGCCGGATGATCCGGCGTTGCGGTTGGGTGTTCATGCTGCCTCCCGTACCGTGCCGACCTCGTGGTCCTCGATCCAGAACGGCGTGATGGCGTCCGGCAGGCCGGCCGGCGGTGCCTTCAGGCTCATGAACACCAGGGCGGTGTCGATCGCGCCGTCTGCGGCCAGGTCATCGAGCCACCAGAACAGGCGGTCGCGCTCGGCGCCGATCAGCACGTCGGCGCGGTCCAGCACCAGCAGGCGTAGGCCGGTCAAATGGGTGATGGCCTCGGCGATCATCGCGTCGGCGCGCCACTTTTCCGATTCGGACAACAGGGCGTACGTGCGACCTGGGCCGGCCGTGATGGTCATGTCTGTCTCGATGCCAACTCGGAACCATTCGGTCATGTTGGCCGTGGCGGCGAGACGGTCGTTGATCGGGCCAAGGGCCTCCGCCAGCAGCTCAGCTGGGATGCCGCTCGGGCCCAGGGCTTCGGCCAGCGCCTCCCACGCCACCACATCGGCATGGTGCTGCGCCGCCTTCGCGGTCTGCTCTACCGCCTGCGCCGCGGCGCGCTGCGATGCGCGCACCGCTTCGAGCTGCTGGCCGGTGGCCGCGATGGCTTCCTGCAGCTTTGCCAGTTGGGCCTCGATCGTCTTGCGCAGCTCACCCTCGTCATCGCCGGCATCGGCCGCGGCATCCTTGCGCAGCAGCTCGAGCTGCGCGGCAGCCGCCTTCGCAGCGTCCCGCTCGGCGGTGCGGCTCTTTAGCGCGTTTTCCAGCACCGTCAGGCTGCGTTCGTACTCTGGCAGGCGACCGGCCGCCTCCGGGTCGGCCTGCGTCGTTTCGCGCAGCGCCAACTGCCCGGCCAGGTACTGCAGCAGCGCGCCGCACTCGGGGCAGGCGCAGGGCATGCCTGCAGCCTTGCCACCGGCCGCCGCGCGCAGGGCCTCGACCTTGGGCAGAAAGGCATCGCGTTCGGCTTGCGCGCGGTCGACGGATTCCTGTGCCTTAGCCAAGCCGGCCGCCTTTTCGGCCAACTCGCGGATCTTGGTGTCGCGGGCGGCGCGCTGGCGCGCGGCGGCGTCCATCTCACCGAGCTGGCGCTGCATGTCTCCGGCCTCAGTCGACGCTTCGGCGATGTCAGCCTCCAGCTCCGAGATCGTTGCATTAACGTCCTCGGGGGCAGGCGCGCCGGCGGGCACCGGGGCCTTCCAGTCGCCAGCCTTCACGGAGCCGTAGGTCTCGCCGGTGATAGCGCGCCATGCGCCCTTGGCGGCCGTGGCCTTGGTCTGGGCTTCCTTCGCCGCGGCATCGAAGCCGGCGCGCACCAGTGGCAGCACCGCCTCGATCTTCTTGGCGTGGCAGCCGCGCGCCACGAGGCGCTCGCGTACCAGGTCGGTACCGAGCTTCAGACCCATCAGGTCGAACAGGAACGAGCGGCGTTCCTTGGCGTCGAGGCCGGCGAATCGCTGGGCGTCGAGCACGTACGGCAGGCGCGGGTCAGTCTGCAGGCCGGTGGTCAGCTTGCCCGAGGGCAAGGCGATGCTGTTGGCCTGCGGGCCAGCGGATACGACGACCGTACCCGTTTCTGCGCCGTCATGCAGCAGCTGGCCGTACTCCTTCTTCAGGCTCACGCGCACGCTTTCCCCCGTCAATGCCAGGCGGACGGCTTCCTGCAAGCTGGATTTGCCGGCGCCGTTCGGGCCGCAGATCAGCGACACCGGCGTGGCGGGGATGATGTCGGCTGCCCGAAGGCCGAGGAAGTTGCGGGCGTGGATGGCGGTGATCTGCATGGCTGCTTATCCTTCGTGGTCTTCGGTGCTCTTCAGGACCTTGCGCTGACCTTCTGCGTCAGCCGCGCTGATGACGCCATTGGCTTCCAGGCGCTCGACCAGACGGGCGGCGCGGTTGTAGCCGATGTTGAAGTGGCGTTGGATCTGCGTGATCGACACGCGCTGCTTTTCGATGACAAGCGCCTCGACCTGGTCGTACAGCGCATCTTCGGTAGGGTGCTCTTCGTGCCAGGTCTTCCACCCCTTCACCCACTCGATGCAGAGCGGGCCGGCCATCACCGGGCAGTCGCTTTCCGGCTTGCCCTCGCAGGCGGCCTTCAGACCCGCGTCGTACGCGGCGTCCAGTTCTTCCTGCAGCGGCTGGTGTTCGATCTCCGGCACTTCCTTCCATTCAGCGTCGACCACGTTGTCGTCGCCGGGCGCGTTGGCATCGGGCATGCCATCGCCGTCGCCATCGTTGTACTCGCTGCCCATCTTGAACGAGCGCTGGTCGGACTCGCCGCGCACTTCGTCCATGCCACCGGTGTACTGGCCATCGCCGCCGCTGAGCACTAACAGCACAGCCTGGCCCTGTGCCTCGGCCAGCTCATGCAGGGCCGACACCGACTTGCCGATCTTGATCAGCGCCTGGGCCCCGTCCTTGATGGTGATCTTGTCGAGATCGCCCTGGACCACGGTGCGGCCGTTGGCGGCGATCAGGTGGACGGCCATCTTGACCGATGCGTCCACGCGGTTGCGCAGGCGGTCGATGATGTCGTTCTGCTTCTTCTCGGACAGCTTCACCCACGTGTCGGGCATCATCTTCAGTTCCAGCACCAGGGCGGACAGCAGGTCCTTGCCGAGAGTGTTGGCGGTCATGTTCATCGTGGCTTTCATTTCGGGCGATTGGCTCATTTCGGTGTCCTGGTGCGTGTCTGCGTTCGGGCCGCGCCTCAGCATTCGGCGGCGCGGCGCTGTTCTTCCTCCCGCGCTACAGCCGTCCGCGCGGGCAGTCCTCTCTCACAGGTATTTCAGTCGGCGCTGATGGGGGCGCGCTGGCGGCGGGCGGTCGTTTGTGCCGGCGGGTCTTCCTGCGGCGACAGCTCGCGCATGCGGCGCGACGCCACCTGGTTAAGCGTGGCCTTTTCCTTCTCGTCGGCAACTTGCTTGATCAGGCTTCGCGCGAAGTCCAGGTCTTCGATGGTCTCGGCCTGCAGCAGCTCGCGGTTCACGTCCTTGAACGTCAGCACAGCGTTGTCGGCTTGCTGCTGGCCGCCTTCGTCAGCCGGGATCAGGTCGGGCTGCTGGTCGCTGTCGTGGCCATCGTCCGCGTCGTCGGGCGGCGGCGCATTTCCCGAGGCCTGCTCGCTGGCCGGTTCCGGGGGATGCTCGACAACGTCGGCGGGCTGGGCCCCGGTGGCGCGCGTCGCGCCGCGCAGCTCATTGACCGACGTGCTGGCCACCGAGTACGAGCCGTCCGGGTTCAGGTCGATAATGTCCTGCGCTTCCTCGACGGTCTGCAGGCCCATCAGCAGCTCGGGGGCGTACAGCTTTCCGAAGAAGCTGGCCGTGCGGTAGCGCAGCATGACCTCATCCATGGTTTGCCACTTGCTGCCGGTCTTCGTGTACCAGCCTTCCTTCACGGCCATTTCGATCGACACCTTGGGCGACTCCAGGCGTTCGCCGGTTTCCTTCTCGATGGCCCACGCGATGCAGACCTTGTCGAGGATGTCGACCTTCTTGGTGACGGTGCTGCGGTTCCCGTTCTCCCACACCGTCTCGACTCTCTCGACGGTCTTCTTGCCCGTTTCCTTGATGTCGAAGCGCAGCGGCGAGAACCGGCCGCTGCCGTTGATCGCGGCGATGATCCACTGCGACGACCAGGACGGCCGGCCTTCGACGATGTACAGGTTCTGCATCACCATCAACGGGTCGGCGCCCATGCGCTGCGCCATGTTCAGCGCGACAACGGCGTTGGCCAGCGCGTTGGGGTTCTCGCGCGATTCCTTCACGTTGCCGTATTTGTCCAGCTTCTCAATCACCTTGCGGTACGCCGCAGGCACAAGGGTGGACGATGCCAACAGGTTGGCGGCACGCTGCATCAGTTCGAACGACTGCAGGCTACCGAAGCCCATCGTGACGATGGGTGCGGGGGCGGCTTCGCGCACCGCGGGCGCGCGCATTTGGTCGAGAGTAGCGGTTGCGGACATAGTGGTGATCTCGGTCAGGTTGTGATGGGTCAGGACTTGTAGGGGCAGGTGGCGTGGCGCGGGCAATATTTCGCTGAGCACAGAACCGACTTGCCGTTGCCGTAGAAGGCGCCTGAGTGAATCAGGCGCGAGGCGTGCTGCAGCAGGCCGGGCTGTTCTTCTGTGCCCAGCAGGGCCGTGCGCGGCGATGCGATCTCGCCCACACCCACGCGTTGCGCGGCGGCCGTCTTGCCGGTGTTCAGGCCGACGATCTGGGCCGGCGCGCTGATAGGGATGCCCATGGCGTGCTCGGCCAGCAGCTCGTACACGCCCAGTTGGGGACCGTGGCCAGCGGTGACAGCGCTGCCATCGGTACCGACGGCACGGCCACCGGTCTTCAGGTCGCTGATGCCGGCGCCGTCGGTTGTCGTGCGCACGCGGTCGGTGGTGCCCGTCAGCGCGAGGCCCAGCTCGGGAATCTCCAGGCGATCGCAGGCGATCTCGACGCCGATGTAGTGCTGGCGGGGCGCGATCTCGGCGCAGTAGCGCGCATGCAGCGCCAGGCCGATGCGCTCGGCGGCGGCCGGGTCGCTGTCTTCCCAGTCCACATCGACGTTCTTGTCGCGGATCGTGTCCACCAGCGCGCCGGCCGCGTCGTCAGCGGTGATCGGCGCGCCGTCCAGCGCGGCCTGGTCAAAGGCGCCGGTGCTGGCGTGCACGGCGGTCCCCAGGTGCGCCGCGCCACTCGACGGCATGCGCATGCCCAGCAGGTTCTTGGCTTCCCAGCGCGCAGGGCAGTCGAAAAGTTCGGCCAGCGAGCTGGCGCGTACGGCGACGATGTTCATTTCAAGGACTCCAGGATGATGTCCAGCGCCAAGCAGATGGCGTCGACGGGATTTGCGGCGATCACGGTCAGGGACAGGCCCGCGCCGTGGACGAGGTACGACTTGCCCGGCACGATCGGTGCGGCGCTCATGTGGAACTCCGGGATGCGGTGGGTTGCTGGCTCGGCTCGGCGCTGGCCAGGTGGTAGACGAGAAACAGTGCGGCCATGGCGAGCGTGGTGCCGACCCAGAGCGCCAGCAGCTCGGCGACGGCACGGCGGGTGGTCGGGCGGCGCTTCATTGCCACACCCGGCTGATGAGGCTGGCGGCCAGCACTACGAGCGGCGGAGCGGTGCAGATGAGCAGCGCGGTCAGGAAGAAGTCGCGGTTCATGTCGCGCCCCTCAGTCCAGACCGAAGCAGCGGACCATCACCACGTACTCGTCGCCTTCCCAGTAGCGGTAGGCGATGGCCGGCGAGCGGTAGATGTCGATCGAATTCTTCTTGTCGAGCGCGGCCGCGTAGACCGAGTCCTCGTTGGCGCCGCGGAACTCGAAGTGGTCGCGGTTGTGGATCCGGGTCACCGTCTCGCGCACGAGGGTGCGGACTGCGACGACCTGGCCGCCGGCGGCGCGTTGGTGCGTTTCATGGGCGTGCCGGTATGCAGCGGCGGTTGGAAGGGCGGTTGGCATCGTCTGTCTCCAGCGGTGAGGGGACGTCTGCGGGCGGTTACGGACTGCCGCGTACGTCCTTGATGGAGAGATTAAACATGGCGTTTAACTCGAAGTCAAACAAAATGTTTAATCCAAGGGCGAAAAAAAACCTGCGCGTGGCAGGTTGGAGCGTCAGACGGGAGGTGATGTAGGCCCGCTACATCCTATTTTTGATCTTTCGGGCGGGCACCGGGTGCGCAACGTAGTACATCCACGTCACGTCTGCCGGGTCGAAGGTGAAGACTTCTGGGTCGTTGTAGCTTCCGAGCCGGATGCCCTGTCGGCGCGACAACAGGCGCTTGATCATCGTTTCGCCTGTGTTGAGCCGCACGAGGACGTCATCTTCCAGCTCAGGCTCTGTGCCTGGCTCGACCAATGCGAATTCGCCAGGATTGAACCGGGGGATCATCGACAGGCCCACGACTGGCGTCAGGAATGCGTGCGGATCGGCACTCGCGATCTCTGCGACTTGTTGCGTTGCTCCCACAGGGTAGTCTCCGTCCGTCCAGATCCGGTCCGGCAGGCCGCCTTGGGCCCGACCCACGACAGGGATCTCACGGTATTTCGCTACGTTGGCCTGGTAGGTCAGCGGCGTAGGGTCGGCCTGTTCGGTCGTCTTCTTCTTGGGCTTGGTCCCCTTTGGCGGAACGGGCCGTGGGCGCGGGTCGTCGAATACCGCGGCGCGGGGGATGCCCTTGCCCATGACCAGCCATACAGCATTGAAGCCAAAGGCTTCCTGAATGCCGACCGCCTGGTCCAGCGGGATCGTTGTGATCTCGCCTGACAACCATTGGTTGACCGTCTCTTCTGTTACCCCGGCAGCCTTTGCTACGGCAAACGGCTTGATGCCTGGTTCTTCCAAAAGTACCCGCATTCGATCATTCAAGCCATTGGCGGTGTCGTTGCCCGTCTTGATTGACGCGTCATACGTCATCGACCCTTTGCCGGTTTGAAGCCAGGTCGCGCTGCAGCCAATGTTTTTCTGGGCCTCGAGCATTCCGAGTCTAGACATGCCTCGGCGCTCCCAGTTGTTGATGGTCTGCTGGGATTGGTTGAGCGCCCGCGCAACGTCCGTTGGCGTCTCAAGATTCTTCAGGGTGTGTGCCGCCTCATAGAGGCGAACCATGGTCTGGTGCATGCGCGGCATCGTCGCATAAGTAAACGGTTCGTTGATAAACACCGTGTTTGCGTTTTCATTAAACATCATGTTTAATATCGCCATGGAACGCGACGACACCCTCGATATGGACCGTGAACTCATTGAGCGACTTGGCGGCCCCGCCAAGGTCGCCGAGCTGCTTGGCTTCGACAAAAAAGGGGGTATCCAGCGCGTCCACAACTGGAAGGAGCGAGGGATCCCGGCGGCCGTGAAGCTGGCTCACGCTGAAATTTTCCTGGCTCCTCGGAAGCCTGATGAGCGCTCACCTACCTAGAGGAAGCGATGTCAACAAACAATCTATCCCAGGCCCGACTGATCGCTGCCGCGATTTTTTGGCTCAAGATGCGCCCGTCTGAGCATTCCGGAAATGCGCCGCTGTCTCTTCGAACGTTTCCAGCACCTGTTCCAGGCCTTTCAGCAAGAGCTCGGATGAGATCCCGGTTTCTGCAAGCGCGTGCGCACGGCTCATTTCCGCTGCGTCTGCGAGTTCCCGTTCGAACTGGGCTGAGTCCGGAAGGCAGGCGGCCACGGCGCCAAGGACTGCGACAAGTCCGTGTATCTGGCCGCGAATCATAGCGAGGTTTTCTTCGGTATCAGTCAATGCATCCCCCTTGTGTGGGCGGTTGAGAAGGTGAGAGGTCCCGATTCTTCCACATCCGCGGGGATGCACCTTTTAGTAGCGGCGCGGCGCGTCCGCGCTTTGTTGAACGGGCCCATGGCGGCACGCCCGGGGATATGACCATGCTGCGTCACGCGCAGTCGCATTCTGCTGTTCCGCGCCGCGGCCTTGGCCCGCGTGGATCTCGACGCTGTGCCGCCCGGCACCAGGTGGTAGCACCCGTTTCCCATTTCATTCTGGCCGGCCGCCGTGGCGCCCGGCTTCGTTGTTTCGTTGGGGTCAATCCTATGGAATCGATCGAGCACCTGGGAGCATCGCATGCCTAGCTTGGAATCGATGGTTTTGAATCGCGTTGCTCCGCTCACCCAGAAGAAAGTGGCCGAGCGCATCGGCGTCGACGCGACGAATTTCTCGCGCTTCCTGAACAACAGCGGGCACCGGCTGAGCTTCGCCGAGTTCTGCGCGCTGTTCGACGTCCTCGAACTGGACGTTGTTGCGCCCGGTGACGACAGCATGGTGTGTCTGCCGCGCGATGAATACCAGGCACTGCGCACGCTCGCCCGCAAGGGATTGGAGGTGGCGTGATGGATGAAGTCATAACCCTGATCGGCGCCGCGCTGATGTTCCTGGCGGTGGTGGGGCCGATGGTGTGGGGGCTGCTGGCATGAAAAGAGACCGCCCGTGGATGCCGTTCTACACGGCCGACTGGACCACGAATCTGAAGCTCAAACGGTGCACGCACGAAGAAAAGGGCGTCTGGATCGACATCCTTTGCCTCATGCATGAGAGCGAAGAATACGGCGTTTTGCGTTGGCCTCTGGTCGAGTTGGCGAGCGCCGTGCGCACTACAGTAAAAGTCCTGAAATCCTTGGTAGAGAAGGGCGTGCTGAAGGGCACTGATCCCGGTGGTTTGTGTGAGGCGCAGACCTTCACGTCGACCCATGGGCGCAAGCGTGGCCCTACCGTGACCATCCTTGAAAGCCAGGCTGGGCCTATCTGGTTTAGCTCGCGCATGGTCGAAGACGAATACAAGCGGCTTGTAAAACAGGGCATCGTACCCGTGCAAGAAGCTGCACCGAAGTCACCACCAAAGGCAGCACCAAAGCCCCCCATTGGTGAGTCGTTTGGTGATTCACCAGACCACGCACCTTACCTATCACCACCCACGCGGGCGCGCGAGACAGAGGACAGAGGACAGAATAAAAACAAAAGCGTAAACGGCGGCGTAGGTACTTCACACGGTGTGGGCCCTGTGGATAACCCCGCGCCGCCGCCGCTTTCCGCTGACACGATCGGCGAACAGCTGGTGCTGCTCGAAGCCGAGCGAGGCAAGGTGCTCACGCTGTCCTCGCGTGCGCGCGAGGCGTTGCTCCGGATTGCGGATCGTTGCATCGACGTGCCGACGATGCTCCGGGCTCATGCCCTCGCGTGCGCGCGAAGGGTTGCCGACGGGGACACGTCGCCGGTGAACCCGGGCTTCCTCGGGATGTTCATCGACGAGGCCATGGCTGAGCGGCAGGGCGGGGCGCCGCCGGCGGGCGACTGGGATGCGACCCCGGAAGGCGTCCAGGCCAAGGCCGACGAGCTGGGCGTCGAGCGTGACCCGGACGAGCACCCGATCTGGTTCCGGCTTCGGGTCATCAGCGAGTCGGGCGACCAGCGGCTCATGGAACGCGAGGTGAGCAAGGCCGAGCGCATGAACCCGAGCGAGTTCGAGCGCGTGTACCGGCTCATGTACGGCGTAGCGCCGGGGCAGGTGGTCGCATGACGGCGCAATCGCTCTTCGACGAATCGCGGCCACTGCGCCGAGTGGTCTTCGCCATCCCGGGCCAGCCCGTGGCCAAGGGCCGTCCCAAGTTCGCGCGGCAAGGCGCATTCGTGCGGACCTACACGCCCGAGAAGACGGCGACCTACGAGAACCTGGTGAAGCTGGCCGCGACGCAGGCTATGGCGGGCATGCCGCCCATCGACGGACCTGTCGAGCTGTGGCTCGACATCAACCTGCAGATCCCGGCCAGCTGGTCCAAGAAGCGTCAGCGCGACGCTGCGGCCGGGCTCGTGGCCGCCACCAAGAAGCCGGACGCAGACAACGTGCTGAAGGCCGTGAAGGACGGTATGAACGGCATCGTCTGGCTCGATGACGCACAGGCAGTGGAATACCGCATCAGCAAGCGCTACAGCACGTCGCCGTGCGTGCAGGTCAGCGTGGAACAGTTGCCGCTACAGGCGGCGTAAGGAATGAATGTGACCGGGGAAACGATGATGGAAGAACGCCTTTTCGACAGCTCGCACGCGGCGCTGGTGTTCGCGTTCAACTACTCGGGCCAGCAGTACCAGGCATCGGCCATGAACAAGGCCATGACGCCGGCCATCGGCTCGGGAAAAGGTCTGATCGGTGTCGACGGCGCCGCGCAAGCCGGCATGATCCGAAGCGAACTGGGCATGCTGCCCGAGCTGCACCAGGCAGTGCTTACCGCACGCTGCGCGCCGCGGGACATCCTGTGCGATTGCGGCCGGCCATGCTGCGCCGCGCGCAAGCCCAACCCGGAATGGAACGCGGCCATCGTATGGCTGACCGAGCGCGCGATGCAGCAGCTGTCTGGCTCGTTCTCGCACTACCGGGTGCGGCGGGCCATCCTGGAGAAGATCTTCGGCGTCCGTGTCGACCTGCAGCAGATCGCCGAGGACTGCGGCGCGCACCGCAACACGGTCAGCGCGCAGAACGCCAAGCTGAAGCTGTGGATCGAAGGCGAACGGAAGAAGGGCCTGATGGCGGCACCTGGCGTCGAGTCTGTAGCCTGGCTGGCCATCGATGGCAGGCTCATGGCGGCGGGGATGGTTGCCCTCGAAGAGCAGGCCGAAGCGTAGGCGGATTTCGGGTTTTTCTTGACATTGTGCATTTCATGCACAAAAATGCCCCTCATTCGATACACCTGCGAATTACGTCCAGAGCCCGCGCAAGCGGGCTTTTTGCATTTCTGGCCCCGATTCGCTGCCGTCCCGTTTGTCTCCTACCACCCTCCCAGGTGGCTTTGCCCGGCTACCCGTTCCGGGCATTTTTCATTCCCCGCCCGTGCATTTTTACCGCGTATGAAAAAGGCCGATCAGCTCACAATCCGCTACCGCGCGGCCGACGAGCTGGTCCGCTATGAGCGCAATGCACGGACGCACAGCGCCGCCCAGGTCGAACAGATCAAGGCGTCGCTGCGCAGATTCGGCTGGACCAATCCGGCGCTGACCGCCGGCGACGAGCTGCTGGCAGGCCATGGCCGGCTGGAAGCGGCCACGCAGCTGTGGGCGGCTGGCGAGACTATCGCCAACTGCCCGGTGCCGGGCCAGGTGCCCACGGTCGACCTGTCGCACCTGTCGGCGGACGAGCGCCGCGCGTACATCCTCGCGGACAACAAGCTGGCCGAGAACGCCGGCTGGGATGTCGATCTGCTGGCCGCCGAGCTGGTGGACCTGCGCGACGCAGAGTTCGACCTGACGGTGATCGGCTTTACGCCGGACGAGCTGGGCGAGCTGCTGGACCCACCGGGCCCGGCGCCCGGCACGCAGCACCGGTCGCTGGCCGAGCAGTTCATGGTGCCGCCGTTCAGCACGCTCAACGCGCGCGACGCGGCGTGGCAGGAACGCAAGGCCGCATGGCTGGGTCTGGGAATCCAGTCCGAGCTGGGCCGCGACGCACCGGCCTATGCGTCGGCGTCGGATCACCAGAAAGCAGAGCAGGGCGCGGCGCCGCAGCATCGCACCAGCATCTTCGACCCGGTGCTGTGCGAGCTGGCCTATCGATGGTTCTGCCCGCCTGACGGCCTGGTATTGGACCCGTTTGCCGGTGGCAGCGTGCGCGGCATTGTCGCGGCGCGCGTCGGGCGCCCGTATGTGGGCATGGAGCTGCGGGCCGAGCAGGTCGAGGCGAACCGCGGCCAGCTGCACCTGGTGCAGACCGAGGATCCCGCGCCGGCGTGGCACGTGGGCGACAGCCGGCAGATCGCGCGGCGCCTTCCCGACGTCGAGGCCGACTTCCTGTTCTCGTGCCCGCCCTATGCGGACTTGGAACGGTATTCGGACGATCCGGCGGACCTATCCACGATGGACTATCCGGCTTTCATGGAGGCCTACCGCGAGGTGATCGTCGGCGCCGTCAGCCTGCTGAAGCGCGACCGATTCGCCTGCTTCGTGGTCGGCGACGTGCGCGAGAAGCGCGGCACCGGCCCGTACCGAAACTTCGTGTCGGACACGATCGATGCCTTCATTGATGCCGGCATGCGGTTGTACAACGAAGCCATCCTGCTGACCGCGCTGGGCAGCGCCCCGATTCGCGCGGGCAAGCAATTCGCGGCCAGCCGCAAGCTGGGCAAGGTGCATCAGAACGTGCTGGTGTTCGTGAAGGGTGATTGGAAGCTCGCCGTGGCGGCGTGCGGTGATGTGGTGCTTGGCGACGATCTGTTCCCCGAACCTGACGAGTGATATCCATGGCGGGACGCAAACCATTCACGCCCACCGAAGATGACCGCAGGTTGGTCAGCTCGCTGGCCGGCTTCGGCGCGCCGCACGAGTACATCGCCAGCTGCGTGGTGAACCCGCAGACTGGCAAGGCAATGACGGCCAAGACGCTGCGGGTCCATTTCCGCGCTGAATTGGACACAGCGAAGGACAAGACAAACGCCTTGGTAGCGCAGTCATTGTTCAAGCACGCCACTGGCAATGGCAAGTATGCGGTGACAGCGTGCATCTTCTGGCTGAAGACCCAAGCGGGATGGAAGGAGCCGGCCACAGGGATTGAGCTGACAGGCAAGGACGGCGGGCCGGTCGAGCAACGAACCACCGTCGTCGATGAAAAACAGGTCGCAGCCGCTGTCGCAAAACTCGAAGACGAGTATTGACCCGTCCGTCGAGCGCGCTGTCCTGAAGGCAAAGTGCGAGCGCGACCACCTGTTTTTCAGCCGGTACTTCTTCAAGCACCGGCAGGGCATCAAGTTCCGCGTCAACTGGCACCACGTGCTGATCGCGGACACGGTGCAGCGTGTCATCGATGGCGAGCTGAAGAACGTCGTCATCAACGTCCCGCCCGGATCGTCGAAAACCGAGCTGGTGGCGATCAACCTGATCGCCCGGGGCCTGGCGGCGAACCCGCGCGCGCGGTTCCTGCACATCTCGTATTCGGATGACCTGGCGCTGCTGAACAGCGAGACTGCGCGCGAGATTGTCCAGTCGGACGAGTTCCAGGCGCTATGGCCGCTGTCGATCGCACCGGACGCGAAATCGAAGAAGCGCTGGAACGTCATCGCCGACGGAAAGAAGGCAGGCGGTGTGTACGCGGTGTCGCTGGGTGGCCAGATCACCGGCTTCCGTGCGGGACACATGACCGATGGATGGCAGGGCGCCATCATCATCGACGACCCGCTGAAGGTCGAGGACGCGTACAGCAAGCCAAACCGCGACAAGGCGAACCGCAAGCTGCTGTCCACGGTGAAGAGCCGAAAGGCCAACCCGGACACGCCGATCATCGTGATCATGCAGCGGCTTGCCGAGGAAGACCCGACGGGCTTCATCAAGGCCGGAAAGGTGCCGGGCGACTGGGAATTCATTGAGATCCCGGCGCTGATCACCGACGCATACGTCGAGGCCCTGCCCGAGCGCATCCGCGCGATGGTGGAGCTGGGCGAGAAGGACGAAGACGGCCGGTTTAGCTACTGGCCGTACAAGGAACCGCTCGACGACCTGCTGGCCAGCGAAAAGGCCGACCGGTACGTCTTCAGCGGGCAGTACATGCAGCGCCCCAGCCCGCTGGGCGGCGGCATCATCCGCAGTGCCAACTTCGGTCGGTACACGGTGGCGCCCGAGCTACACAAGCGGATCATCTATGCCGACACCGCGCAGAAGACCGCCGAGCGGAACGACTACAGCGTGCTGCAGTGCTGGGGCCATGGGAAGAACGGCCGCATCTATCTGCTGGACCAGATCCGAGGGAAGTGGCCGGCGCCCGAGCTGCGGCAGAAGGCGATCGACTTCTGGAACAAGCACCTGCCGTACGAATTCCACTTCGGCGCGCCGCTGGTGAAGATGCGCGTCGAGGACAAGGCCAGTGGCACCGGCCTGATTCAGGACATCCAGGCGTCGGGGACCATCCCAGTCGAGGGGATCGAGCGGCACCGCGACAAGCTGGTGCGTGTCATGGACGTCGTCAGCTACATCGATGCAGGCCTGGTGATGATCCCCGAGGCAGCGGAGTGGGTGAGCGACTTCACGCAGGAATGCGACGCTTTCACCCCCGACGACACGCACGCACACGATGACCAGATCGATCCGATGGTGGATGCGATCAACGACATGCTGGCCGGCGGCCGGTCGATGGACATCTGGACCAAACTCGGACAGCAATGAACCGCAATCAACGCAAAGCGCAGCAACGGGCGCACAAGGCCAACGTGGCCGCGTCCGCCAACGCCAAGCGCTGGATCAGCGGCGACAGCTTCCAGAACTTCGAGGCGCGCGTCGGCCTGGGCACGAGCAACCAGGCCTCGCAGTACAGCTACGGCTTCGACTTCATTAGCCGCAATCGCATCCAGATGGAGGCGATGTACCGGTCGTCGTGGGTGGTCGGCCAGGCCGTCGACGTGGTGGCCGAGGACATGACCCGCGCCGGTATCGAGATCGGCTCGGACCTTCCGCCCGACGACAAGGACAAGCTGAACGCCGCGATCGAGGACATGGCGCTGTGGGACCGCATCTGCGACACGATCAAGTGGGGGCGGCTCTACGGCGGCGCGCTGGCGGTAATGCTGATCGATGGGCAGAACCCGTCGACGCCGCTCAATCCGAAATCGATTGGCCAAGATCAGTTCAAGGGCTTGCTGGTTCTGGACCGCTGGATGGTGCAGCCGACGCTGGAAGACCTCGTCACGGAGCTGGGCCCGGACTTGGGCATGCCGAAGTACTACGACGTCGTGGCCGACAGCATGGCGCTGAAGAACCAGCGCATCCACTACAGCCGGGTGCTGCGCATCGATGGCGTGGACCTGCCGTACTGGCAGAAGATCGCCGAGAACCTGTGGGGGCAGTCGGTCATCGAGCGGTTGATTGACCGTCTGGTGGCTTTCGACAGCACGACCATCGGCGCGGCGCAGCTCGTCTACAAGGCGCATCTACGCACGCTGAAGGTCGACAAGCTGCGCGAGGTCATCGCCATGGGCGGTCCTGCGCTCGAGGCGTTGATCAAAAACGTCGACATGATCCGGCGGTTCCAGTCGAACGAGGGGATGACGCTCGTCGATGCGGCCGACGACATGCAGACCGACACGTACCAGTTCTCGGGGCTCGATAGCGTGCTGATGCAGTTCGGTCAACAGCTATCCGGAGCGCTGCAGATTCCCCTGGTGCGTCTGTTCGGCCAATCGCCAGCGGGCCTGAACTCGTCGGGCGAGTCGGATCTGCGCACGTACTACGACAACGTCAATCAGCAGCAGGAACGGCGCCTGCGCCGGCCTGTGACACGTCTGATGGACGTGCTCGGGCGATCTGTGCTCGGCCGGCCGCTTCCCGAGGGATTCGCCTACGCCTTCCGCTCGTTGTGGCAGCTTTCCGACACAGAGAAGGCGACCAACGCCAAGACGACAACAGACGCCGTGGTGGCGGCCTATGACGCGGACCTGATCGACAAGCCGACGGCGATGAAGGAACTGCGTCAGTCGAGCCACGTTACCGGGGTGTACACCAGCATCACCGACGAAGCGATCGATGAAGCGGAGAACGAACCGCCGCCCGTCCCGGAGATGGAACTGCCTGATGTTGATGACCCGAACAACGGACCGGAGACGCCGCCGCAATCCGGTAAGGACGAGCGGACCGGAAAGGGTGTATCGGACGCAGCTCCGACAGGTCGCCCAGCAGGTGGGCGCGTTGGTCAATGGCTTTCCGCCTGGCGATCCCGGCGTTCTGCCGACGATTGAGCAACTGCTGCAGCGGTACGCCGAGGCACTGACGCCGTGGGCCGAGCGCGCCGCGGCCGAGATGCTGACCGAGGTGAACCGGCGGGATGAGTCGGCCTGGATGCAGAACGCAGCAGACCTCTCCCGCGCGCTGCGGCAGGAAATTCGGACCGCGCCCATCGGCGCCACCATGCAGGCTTTGATGGCCGAGCAGGTGACGCTGATCAAGTCCATTCCGCTCGACGCCGCGAAGCGCGTGCACAAGCTGACCATCGAAGGGATCGAGGACAGCACACGTGCGTCGGAGATATCGAAGGCCATACAGGAATCGGGCGACGTGGCGAAAAGCCGTGCCGATCTGATCGCGCGCACTGAGGTCGCACGCACCGCGTCGACACTGACCGAGGCGCGCGCGCTGCATGTCGGATCGCCCGGCTACTTCTGGCGAACCTCTGGCGACGGGGACGTGCGCGAGTCGCACCGTGAAATGGAAGGCAAGTTCGTGGCCTGGGATGACCCGCCCATGCTCGACGGGATGAAAGGCCACGCCGGGCAGTTCCCGAACTGCCGCTGCTACCCCGAACCTGTGATTCCCGAGGACTGATATGCGCTTCTACACCGTGCAGAAGCTGGGCCCGAAGCGCTCGCTGACGCCCGAAGGCTTCCTGCTGTGCGAGGAAGTGCCAGTCGCGCGCACCGGCGAGATGCTGTACGCGCCGGGCGAGGTGCCGGTCGAGCCGGGACCGGATGGACTGATCCGCATCAGTCGGACGCCGGAAGAGGTGTTTCGCGACGCGACCATGGCCAGCTGCATGGGCAAGGACGTCACGCTTCACCACCCCGACGACTTCGTGCAGCCCACGAACTACGCCACTCTGACCCGAGGCGTGATGCTGAACCCGCGCCGCGGTGCCGGCATTGCCGATGACCTGCTGGTGGCCGACCTGTTGATCAAACATCCGGACGCCATCAAGGCGGTGCAGGAAGAACACATCGAAGAGGTCAGCCTCGGCTACGAGGCGGACTACGAACAAATCTCACCCGGCCGCGGGGTTCAGCGGAACATCGTTGTCAACCACGTAGCCCTGGAAGAGCGAGGCCGTTGCGGGCCTCGCTGCGCCATTGGCGATAAGGAACCTGAAATGGCAAAGAAGAAGCCCACCTTTCTCGACAAGCTGCGCGCCCTTGTGAAGGACGCCGAAACCGAGATCGACGAAGAGAAGAAGACCGGGGATGCGGATCCGGACGAAGACGAAGAGGACGATGACAAGGGCGACAGCAAGACTGCTGACGCCCTTACCGCGCTCGCCAAGACGATCAAGTCGATGGACCGCCGCCTGGCCAAGATCGAATCCCGCGACGCCGAGCGCGAGAAGGTCGACGACGAGGACGACGATGACGACCCGGCGAAGAAGAAGACGGGCGACGACGGCGACCTGACACAGGCCGAATCGGCGCCGACGCTGAATCAGTCCGAAGTCGAGTTGTACACCGGTGATTCGGCCGCCAGCATCCCGTCGCGCGCTGAGATCCTGGCCCCGGGGATCAAGCTGCCGACGTTCGATGCAGCCACCTCCACGAAGGACCGCGCCGCTGCACTCTGCAAGTGCCAGCGCAAGGCGCTTGATACTGCCTATGGAACGGACGTCGGCAGGGCCGCGATCAGTCCTTTCCTTGGGGGCCACCAGGCCGACTTCGAGAAACTGCCAGCCGGCCTGGTGCACGCTGCCTTCATGGGCGCCAGCGAGCTGATCAAGGCGCAGAACAACGGCCGCGCGCACGACAGCGTGGCCAAAACCAAGGATTTCGGTAAGCCGAGCAGCATTGCCGAAATGAATAAGCGCAACGCCGAATTCTGGGCCAAACAATCCGGCCAATAACCAAGGGAGTCCCGACATGGGCAACGCAATCCTGTTCCGCATGGCCTCGGGCATTCCCGGGGATATCTCGCGCCGCTCGGCATCGACCGTCGAGGCAATTGCGCTGAACGCCGCCTCGCCGTTCGCTGGCTATGGCCTGTTCGGCAAGATCGTCGGGGGCAAGTTTGTGCCGCTAGGCGCTGGCGACGCAGCTACCGCCGCATACGGTCTGCTGGTGCGTCCGTATCCGACGACCGGTGGCGCCGCGTCCGATCCGCTGGGCACCGCGACGCCGCCCGCCAGTGGCATCGGCGACGTCATGCGCCGCGGTTACATGACCGTGAAGAACAACGCCGGCACGCCGGCGCTGAACGGCGTCGTCTACGTGCGCGTGGCTGCGGCAGCTGCTGGCAAGCCCATCGGCGGCATCGAAGCGGCGGCTGACGGCGCCAATACCATCGCCATCCCGGGCGCCATCTTTACCAACGCCGGCGATGCCAATGGCAACGTCGAGATCGCGTACAACATCTAAGGGGTCACCCAGAATGAGCAAAATCATCCTTCCGCGCATGGCAGCGGCAGCCGCGACCGCCATGGTCAACGCCCCGGCCGTCATCCGCGCGCGCACCCGCGACGCCATGATGACGTTCGATGCACGTACGATCGACAGCACCGGCGTGTTCCTGGTGGGCGAACTGGAACGCCTCGACCAGACGCTGCACATGCCTCTTGCGTCGGTCACCTGGTCGCGTGACATCGACTTGCGCGAGGACGTGGCCATCACTGATGACGTCTCGTCGTTCACCAACTCGTCGTTTGCTGCTGCAGGCGGCCCCTCGCCGGCCGGCAAGAACTGGATCAGCAAGGAGACCACCGCTATCCAGGGCATTGGCCTGGACATCGGCAAGACGCCGAACCCGCTGACGCTGTGGGGTATCGAGCTGGGGTGGACGCTTCCCGAATTGATGGCTGCCCAGCAGCTCGGCCGCCCGGTGGATCAACAGAAGTTCGAGGCCATGCAGCTCAAGCACAACATGGACACCGACGAGCAGGTCTACATCGGCGATTCCGTGCTGGGCGTGACCGGCCTGGTCAACAACACGGCAGTGACCAACGTGTCCAACGCCGACACCGGCAACTGGGCCACGGCCACGCCGGACCAGATGCTCGATGACGTGAACGAGTTGCTGGACAGCGCGTGGAGCGCCGCGGCGTACGCGGTGTGCCCGGGGCGCATTCTGCTGGACCCGACCAACTGGTCGCGTCTGGTGCAGCGAAAGGTGAGCGACGCCGGCAATATCAGCGTCCTCAACTACCTACGCGAGAACAGCATCGCCAACGGGCTGAACGGCCGCCCGCTGGAGATCTTCCCGTCGAAGTGGCTGACGGGGCGCGGCGCAGCGGGCGCGAACCGCATGGTTGCGTACACCAAGGACAAGAACCGCATCCGGTTCCCCATGGTGCCGCTGCAACGCACGCCGCTCGAATACCGTGGCATCAACCAGATCACCACCTACTTCGGCCGTCTGGGCGTGGTGGAAGTGGTCTATCCGGAAACCGTTGCGTACCGCGACGGCGTGTAAGGGAGAGCGACATGCCGACTATCTACGTCAAGAAGGCGTTCAACCTGCGCCACGGCGGCGAGAAGCACGAGTTCCCGGTGGGCAACCATCAGGTGTCGGAAGCAATCGCCAAGCACTGGTTCGTCCAGGCACACACTGGCGACGCACCGCCGGCCAGCCCGGAAGCGGACGCTGAGCTGGAAAAGGAGCGCGCGGCCCTGAAATCCGCAGGCGAGTTCCTGGAAGGGAAGGCCAAGGAGCTGAAAGAGTTGCAGGATGAGCTGGACCTGCGGGCCGGTGTTCTGGCCGACGGCGAGGCGAAGTTGGCTCAGCGCGTGAGCGCCGCCGACCAGCGCGAAGCCGACCTGAACGCCCGTGCCGAAGCGCTGGACACCCGCGAGGTGGCCATCGCTGAGCGCGAGAAGGCGGCCGAGGCGGCGGCCAAGCAGACCGGTAAAAAGTAACGGGGTATGATGCCTCGCAAGGGGCATCAGCCAACCACCTATGACACCAGACGATTTCAGAGACGACTTTCCGGAGTTCGCCGACAAGACGAAGTATCCCGATGCGACTGTCGACTTCTGGCTGACCGTCTCGGTGTCCTTGGTGAACCCTTGCCGCTGGGGCGTTCTGACCGATCAGGGCATCGAACTCTGTACCGCGCACCACCTTGTGCTGGGCGCGCGGGACGAGGCAACCGCAGCCGTCGGCGGCACACCGGGCCAGGTCACAGGCCCGCTTTCTTCCAAGGCAGTCGACAAGGTCAGCGCCAGTTATGACACGGGCGCGGCGACCATTGACGACGCCGGTATGTGGAACCTGACGACCTACGGTGTTCGGTTCCTGACTCTCGCCAGAATGATGGGCGCAGGCGGCATGCAGCTGTAGCCGCGGCAGCCCATCGGGAGCATCCCATGGGCTTCATCAAGACCGATCGGCTGAAGGAAGTTCTCCAGTCGATCAGCGGGCTCGTCGATAAGCAGGTGCTCGTCGGCGTGCCAGACAGCACGGCCGGCGATAGGAAGGAAGATGAGCCCATTAGCAATGCCGTGATCGGCTACCTGATGGAAAACGGCTCTCCCGCGGCGAACATCCCTGCACGCCCGCACCTCGTGCCCGGCGTTCAGGCGGCCGAGGAAAAGTATGTCCCCCATCTACAGAAGGCTGTCGAGGCGGCGCTTGACGGCGACCTACCGCGCGCCGAGAAGCGCATGGCATCCGCCGGGCTGGTAGCGCAAAACTCCGTCCGGGCGAAGATCAACAGCAACATCCAGCCGAAGCTATCCGAATCGACGCTCGCCGCGCGACGGCGCCGCGGGGTCACGCGCACGGATACGCTCGTGGATACCGCGCAGTACCGAAACAGCACCATCTACGTCATCCGAAGAAAGAAGAAGGGGTAACCCATGGCATTCCTTGATGTCACGGACATCCTGCTCGACCCGGATTTCATGGACACCGGCCTGCTGTGCCGGCGCATGACGCAGACGATCGACGTCCGCGGCAGGGCCACCAACATGCCGACGGATACACCGTTCGCGGCGGTCGTGACCAGCGACGCCGGCGACGTACTGACGCGCGGATCGGACGGCAGCCGCATCACGGGCTCGATCACGCTACACACGCCGTTCCGGCTGCGCGACGGTGGCGACGGCGCGGACGCCGACGAGGTGATCTGGCAGGGCCGGACCTACACCGTCGCAGTAGTCAACGATTACAGCCACTTCGGGCGCGGCTTTGTCGCGGCCACCTGTGAACTGAAACCACTCTCGGGATAGAGCATGGCCAACACGAGCGCAACCGGCGGACCGCTGGCACCAGCCGTCGCATCGCCGCCGATCGAGGACGACGCGCTCGACGACCTGCTGCAGGAAGTGGTTGCCGGCGTGACGGGGCTGCCCGGCGCGATGGTGCGGCCGCGCTGGCAGCCGACGGTGCCGAAGCAGCCCGAGCCGGGCACGAACTGGTGCGCGATCGGCATCACCGTCCAGACGCCAGACGCCGGCCCGGCGATCCAGCATGACCCGGCCGGCGACGGCAGCGACACGTACATCCGGCATCAGGACATCGAACTGCTGTGCTCGTTCTACGGCCCGAGCGCGAGCGGCTATGCGCAGCGCCTGGCTGATGGCATGGCCATTCCGCAGAACAGCGAGCACCTGGCACTGCACGACGTGAAGTTCGTCAGCGCCAGCGAGGTCCGCCCGGCGCCGGAGTTCGTCAACCAGCAATGGGTGCGGCGGTACGACCTGACGCTTACCCTGCGGCGCAAGATCACCCGGACCTACCCGGTCCTCAACCTGCTGTCCGCCCAGGTACAGCACACCACCGATTCGGTGCCGCCGGTAGCCGGCACGACCAACATTGACCAGTAGGGGTTCAACATGTCCAACGGACTGCCGGTTTCACGGCTGATCGACGTCACCATCAATATGTCGCTGCTGGCGGCTCAGGGCGCCAACCTGAACACGGCGCTGCTGCTCGGCGCGTCGCCGGTGATCGACACCAACGAGCGCATGCGGTCGTACGGCTCGATCGCCGAAGTGTCCTCCGACTTCGGCACCACGGCCCCGGAGTACCTGGCCGCGCTGCTGTACTTCCAGCAGACGCCGCAGCCTTCCGAACTCAAGATCGGTCGGTGGGCGAAGACTGCGACCTCTGGCCTGCTCCGCGGCGCGGCGCTCTCCACGGCGCAGAAGGACATCAACACGTGGAAGGCTGTCACCGCCGGCTCGTTCAAGGTCACGGTCGATGCGACGGTGAAGACGCTGTCCGCGCTGGATTTCTCCGGCGTGACGAACCTGAACGGCGTGGCCACCATCATCCAGACCGCGCTGGCGGGCGCAACGTGCGTCTGGAACGGCACGCAGTTCGTGATCACGTCCCCCACCAGCGGCGCCACGTCGAAGATCAGCTACGCGACGCCCACGGGCTCGGGTACCGACATTTCGACGATGCTCGGCATGACCGCCGCGCTCGCGTCCGCGCCGGTGGATGGCATCGTTGCCGAAGCGCCGGATGCTTGCGTGGCGCTGTTCCTCGACCGCTTCGCTAACAAATTCCTCGGAATCGAGTTTGCCGACACCAGCCTGACGAACGACCAGCATGTCGCCGTGGCGGACCTCATCGAGGCCGATCAGCGGCACCTGTATGGGGCCACCACGCAGGAGCCGCAGGCGCTCGACAGCACCGCGACCACGGATCTGCTGTCGCGCTTCAAGGCGAAGGCCTACAAGTACTCGCCCGCCCAGTTCTCGAGCACCAGCCCGTACGCCGTCTCGTCGCTGCTCGGTCGCCTGCTGACTACCGACTTCAACGCCAACAACAGCACCATCACGCTGATGTGGAAGCAGGAGCCGGGCATCGTGCCGGAGACCCTGTCGAGCACGCAGGCGAACGTGCTGCAGGACAAGCGCGGCAATGTGTTCGTCGAGTACGACAACGACACAGCCATCGTGCAGTACGGCGTCACGCCGAGCGGCATCTTCATCGACTCGGTCTACAACTCGATCTGGTTCCAGAACGCGATTCAGACTGCGGTCTACAACCTGCTCTACCAGAGCCCGACAAAGATCCCGCAGACCGATGCCGGCAACGCGCTGATCGCGGCAGCTATCGCCGCGGTCTGCGAGCAGGCGGTGGACAACGGCTATCTCGCCCCGGGAGTTTGGAACTCGGCCGGCTTCGGCGCACTGAAGCAGGGCGACACGCTCGCGAAGGGCTACTACATCTACGTGCCGCCGATCGCGCTGCAGTCGCAGGCCGACCGCGAAGCGCGCAAGTCGGTGCCGTTCCAAATCGCCGCCAAGGAAGCCGGCGCAATCCACACCGTTGACATCCTCGTCAACGTGAACCGCTGATAGGGGAAACCATGTCGGGTACCTATTCTTTCATCGACGTCCAGGCATCCATCACGGGCCCGGGCGGCTCTTTCCCGCTGGGATACGGCGAGGCCACCGCGCAGGAGGGCATCACCGTCGCGATGGCCAACGACAAGAACGTGATGACCGTCGGCGCGGACGGCGAGGGCATGCACAGCCTGCATGCCGACAACTCCGGCCAGATCACGCTGCGGTACCTGAAGACGGCGCCAGTGAACCGAACCCTGATGGCGCTGTACAACGGCCAAAAGCTGGACAGCCGGCTGTGGGGCAAGAACGTGATCGTTATCAATCAGTCGGTCGCGGGCGACATCGTGACCGCCGTGCAATGCGCCTTCAAGAAGGTGCCGGACCTGACGTACGCGCAGGACGGCGGCACGGTCGAATGGGTGTTCGACGCCGTGCGCATTGACGAAATGTTGGGGACCTACTGATGGGCCGCGAGATCGATATTCGAGGCAACCGGTACTCCATCGGCCGACTGAGCGCGAAGCAGCAGTTGCACGTCTCGCGCCGCATCGCCCCGGTGATTCCGCCGATGATCCCGGCCTTCCTGAAACTCGGCGCCAACCTGCGCGCGCAAGCCGCGGCGGACGACAAGACCGGCGTCGATCGCGCGCTGGATCTGCTTGGCGGCGATGCCGACGGCTTCAGCGAGGCGCTTCAGCCCTTTGCAGACGCGCTGGCAGCCATGACAGACGCCGACGCCGACTATGTGGTCGACAACTGCCTGACGGCGGTGCAGCGCTGGCAGGAGACCGGCTGGGCGCGCGTTGTCACCGTCGAAAGCAAGCAGTACATGTTTGCGGACATGGACATGGGCGTCATCCTGCCGCTCGTGGTGCAGGTGGTCGTGGCGAATCTCGGCCCTTTTATTCAAGGGTTGCTTACCAGCCTGCCGAGCAGCCCGGAGCCAGAGACACCAGCTGGCTAAGGCAACTGCCCGGCGGCGAGGACTGGCTGCTGGCGCCGGTGCTCGAGGGGATGTGCAAGTACGAGTCGCTACTCGACGGCACACTCGGTCTGGAAGACATCGCTCTGATGAACGACGCGCTGGCCGTCCGGGCCGACAACCAGGCGGCAGCACGCCGCGCGCTGGATCCGAAGAATGGCCAATAAAGACATCATCCGCGAGTTCCTCGTCGCCTTGGGCTTCAAGGTCGATGAGAAGGGCCTGAAGAACTTCAACGAGGGCGTCGAGCGGGCCACGAAGGGCGTCAAGCAGTTGGTGACGACCATCGGTGCGTCGGCGCTGGCCGTAAGCGCCGGTGTCGCAGCGTTCGCCTCCAAGCTCGAGCGAATCTACTTCGTCGCACAGCGGACGGGCGCTGCGGCCACCAGCCTGAAGGCCTTCGACTTTGCTGCGCGCAACCTCGGCATCTCGACTGAGACTGCATTCGGCGCGGTCGAGAGCCTGGCCAAGTTCCTGCGCAACAATCCGGCGGGCGAGAGCTATCTGTCGTCGCTGGGCGTCCGCACGCGCGACGCCAATGGCGAACTGCGCGACACGGTGGATATCCTTGCCGATATCGGCAAGGAGCTAGCCGAGAAGCCGACATGGCTGGCAAGCCAGTACGGCAACATCCTCGGCATCGACGAGAATCTGCTGCTCGCGATGCGCAGCGGCGACTTCGCCAAGTTCATGCAGCAGTACCGGGATATGTCCCGGAACAGCGGGCTTGACAAGGCGGCCGGGGATTCGCACCGCTTCATGGTGCAACTGCGCCAGCTCGGTACGACGTTCGAGAACTTCGGCATCAAGGTCGAGGGCGCGCTGCTGCGCAAGGTTGGACCGCTGCTCGAGCGGTTCCAGCGCTGGTTCGACGAGCATGCTGACGAGATCGCCGAGCGTGTCGCTGACATCGCGCGCGCCATTCTGGTGGCCGTCGAGACGCTGGGGCCGCCGCTGCGCTGGCTGGCGGATCAGTTCATCGAACTCGACAAGGTCACAGACGGCTGGTCCACGAAGATCCTGCTGCTGGTCGGCGCGTTCGGCGCGCTGGGCGGATTCAAGATCGTCAGCGGCCTGTGGAAGATGGTTGCGGCACTGCGGGCTATGGGCACCGCCACGGCGGCCGTGGCCGCTGCCGGTGGTGCAGGCAGTGCAGGCGCCGGTGCAGCGGCTGGCGCGGGCGCTGCGGCGTCCGGCGGCTGGCTGGCGCGCGCCTTCCCCTTCCTCGGGAGGTTGCTTGGCGGCGCTGGTCTTGCGCTCTACAGCGGCAGCCTGAACACGGGCGAGGAAGCGGAGCTGGCAAGGCGCCGCGCGGCGGCCGGGCAGCAGCAACGCCCGAGCGGCACCGCAGTTGACGCCGTCGGGTTTTTCCAGCGCATGGGCTGGTCGCATGATGCGGCGGCGGGCCTTGTTGCCAACCTGCAGCGGGAGAGCAACCTGAATCCCCAGGCGGTAGGCGACAACGGGCGCGCATACGGCGCCGCGCAGTGGCATCCGGACCGGCAGGCCAACTTCAAGGCATGGTCGGGCAAGGACATCCGCGAGTCGTCACTGATGGAGCAACTGCAGTTCGTGCACTACGAGCTGACGCAGGGCGCCGAGCAGCGCGCCGGCCGGTTGCTGCGGGCCGCGCAGAACGCGCAGCAGGCGGGAGAGATCGTGTCGCGGTACTACGAGAGGCCGGCGCAGGCCGACGCCGAGGCAGCACGCCGCGGTGCGGCCGCTGTGTCGCTGCAGCAGGAGACGAACATCAATCTGTACGGAGTGTCCGACCCTGCCGCCGCTGGCCGCGCCGCCGCGGAATCTCAGGCGCGCGTCAACGGCGACATCGTGCGGAATCTTCAGGGGGCAATCTCGTGATCTTCGACATGATTTTCATGGTGCCGAAGCGGATTGGCACCATTCAGATCGGCGTCGAACTGGAGGAAACGCACCTCGATGAGCTGCAGATCACCGAGCACCCGGTCGAGAAGGGCGCCGAGATCAACGACCACGCGTTCAAGCGCCAGCCCGAGCTCACCCTGAAGTGCGGGTGGAGTAATTCGCAGATCGCGGCGCTGGCCGGCACGCTGCAATCGATCTTCGAGGGCGGCGAGCTGCCGACGGCCGACTACGTCAGCACGGTCTACTCGCAGTTGCTCGCGCTACAGGAGACGCGGCAGCCGTTCGACGTGGTGACGTCGCTGCGGATCTACCGCGACATGCTGTTCAAGTCGCTGTCGGTGACCAAGGACCAGAAGACCGGCGCCGCGCTGAACGTCACGGCGACGCTGAAGCAGATCCGGATCGTTCAGACCCAGGCGACGAAGTTGCCGTCGAAGGAAGACCAGGCTGACCCACAGGCCACTGCGGAAACGCAAAACGCTGGCGTCAAGGCGGCTGTACCTGCAACGCCGGCGCCGGGCGGATCCGTACCACCGACGAGCATGTAGATGCCAAACTTCTTCGAGATCCCACTGTCGCCGGATCCGCAGCGCTTCACGATCACGCTCGGCGGCGTGGACTATCGGCTGACCGTGCAATATCGGAAGGCTGGCGGCGCGGGCTGGGTGTTGGATATTGCCGATGCATCGAACCAACCGCTGGTCAGAGGGTTGCCGCTGGTGACCGGCGTGGATCTGCTGGGGCAATACCGGCACCTGCAATTCGGCGGTCGGCTGTGGGTGCAAGGGGCAGAGAATCCCGACGACGTGCCCACCTACGACGATCTGGGCATCGGGTCTCATGTGTTCTGGGTGACTGACTGATGAGCACGCCTCAATTCGGCCGGAAGGTCTCCCTGATCATTGGGCGCGACGCCGGCTCCGCCATCGATCTCTCCGACCTGCGGATCGTGTTTGACATCCGTCGCGGAGACACGCAGACGCCAAACTCGGCACGAGTTCGGGTCTACAACCTCTCGGAGAACACCAAGCAGCGCATCGAGTACGAGTACACGCGCATCGTCTTGCAGGCGGGGTACCAAGGCAACTACGGCATCATCTTTGATGGCACGATCAAGCAGGTTCGACGCGGCCGCGATAGCCAGACCGATACCTACCTGGACATCACTGCAGCCGATGGTGACTCGGCATACAACTTCGCTGTGATCAACACGACCTTGGCGGCGGGATCGACCGTGTCAGATCATCTCGCCGCCGCATGTACGGCAATGAATCCGTACGGCGTCACTCAGGGGTACACCCCGCCGCTGCCTACGAACCCATTGCCGCGAGGGAAAGTGATGTTCGGGATGGTCCGTGATTTCCTCGCTAAGACCGCGAGGACGGCCCAAACGGTCTGGAGCATTCAGGACGGGAAGGTGATAAACATCCCGGAGACGTCCTATATGCCGGGCGATATTCCCGTCATCACGTCAGAGACTGGCATGGTCGGGCTACCCGAGCAGACGCAGAACGGGATCACGATCAAGATGTTGCTCAATCCGAACGTCAAGATCGGCGCGCTGATAAGGATCGACAACCGCAGTGTTCAGCAGCGTGAGAGAAGTCTCGCGGTGAAGCAGCAGGCTGGCGAGGGATTTACCGCGGAAGGCAACGATCTGCAGGATGACGGGTACTACTACGTGATGGTGGCGAGCCACAGCGGTGACACGCGCGGCAACGCGTTTTACACAGAAGTCATTTGTCTCGCCGCTGACGCTACTGCCGGCGTCCAGAATTTCACGGAACAGCAGGTGGTGCCCCCAGCGGATGTGATCAAGCCTTGGGGGTGAGTCACATTCCCGGCCATCCGTCGATGATCACGCCGCTTCCGTTCGGCTGTAGCTTCACCTTAGAGAAGCCGACCAAGTTGCCCTTGGAGACGTTCCCGTACGGGCCGATGACCACGTAGTCGCCCTTCGTGGCTGAAAGGATGGTGCCCCAGCATCCAATGTCGGGCACGCTGGTGTTGTAGATCTCAGCCTTGTGCATGTTCTTGGCGTTGGCGATCGGTAGGCCGCACGGTGCCGACTCATGCAGGATAAAAAAGGACTTCGATGTCTCGATCGTGTCGCCGACCTTCCGCGTTCCCGGCGGCGTGACATAGGCCGTCTGCGCGAATGCAGCATTGGCGATCAGCGCAAGAAGCAGGGGCAGTTTCTTCATTTCGGACCTCAATGAACAGACTCGAAAGAATCGGCGGCGCCGAGGTAGCGCTTCGTGCTGCGCTCGACGGCTATGGCGCGGGCCTCTGGACAGCTCTGCCGGGAATCATACAGTCGTTCCAGAGCGGCCCCGGCCGGCCGCCCACCTGCTCGGTGCAGCCCGCGATAAAGATGAAGGTGCGGCAGCAGGATGGAACGGTGGCCAGCGTCACGCTGCCGGTATTGGTGGACTGCCCGGTGCAGTTTCCCGCTGGCGGAAATTGTACGCTGACATTCCCGGTCGCCGAGGGCGACGAGTGCCTGGTCGTCTTCGCCAGCCGCTGCATCGACGCGTGGTGGCAGTCCGGCGGCGTACAGGAGCAGGCCGAACTGCGGATGCATGACCTGTCCGATGGCTTTGTCCTGCTCGGGTTCCGGTCGGTGCCGCGCGCGCTAGCGAACGTCAGCACGACCGCCACGCAACTCCGGTCCGAAAATGGCGGGACCTACATCGAGATGAATCCGACCCTTCAGAAGGTCCGGATCGTAGCGCCGGGCGGTTTCGACGTGGTGGCGCCGCTTTCCACGTTCTCGGCGTCCGTGACCATTACAGGCCTGCTGACGTTCGTTGGAGGGATGGTGGGCAGCGCGCTCAGCGGCGCCGCCGCCGTCTTTAACGGCGTGCTGAACGTGATCGGCCAGATCTCGGCCAACGGCAAACGAGTCGACGACACGCACACCCACCGCGAAAACGGCGCCGGCAATAACACCAATCCTCCAAACTGAGGAATTCCATGCGGTACCGAAAACTCGACGCTGACGGCGACTACGTCTTCGGCGGGCAGCAGGCCGACTTTTACAAGGACGTGCCCGAAGCGGTGGCGCAGGCGGTGCTCACGCGGCTGCGCCTGTTCCGCGGCGAATGGTTCCTCGACATCACCGAGGGCACGCCGCTCGACCAGGTCGTCGGCAAATACACCGGCGGCACTTACGACGCCGCGGTTCGCCAGCGGATTCTAGGCACGCAGGGTGTAACGGCGCTGGTCGCTTACTCGAGCGATCTGAATACCGAGACGCGAAAGCTGAGCGTCGTTGCAACCATCACAACCCAATACGGGGCCGATCCCGTGCAGATCGAGGCGACTCTGTAATGGCCATCACGACTACCGCGCCGACGATCGATGAAAGCGGCATCTCGGCGCCGACTTACGCCGAGGTCCTCGAATACCTTCAGGACCGGTATCGCGGGATCTATGGTCCGGACACGTATCTGGAGGCCGACAGCCAGGATGGGCAGTTGCTCGCTGTCTTCGCGTCGGCCATCAATGATGCCAATGCCACGGCCGTCGCGATCTACCGGTCATTCAGCCCGGCAACCGCGCAGGGCGACGCGCTGGCCAGCAATGTGAAGATCAACGGCATCGCCAAGAAGGCCGCGTCGTTCTCGACCGCCGATCTGCTGATCGTCGGGCAGGCCGGCGTGACCATCACCAACGGCATCGCCAAGGATGGGAACAACAATCAGTGGACGTTGCCGGCGACCGTTGTCGTCCCGCCGGGTGGTGCGATCACGGTCACCGGAACGTGCACCGCGCTCGGCGCTGTCACGGCGGCGGCTGGCACGATCAATCAGATTGGAACCCCGACGCGCGGATGGCAGACGGTGACCAACCCAGCAGCGGCGGCTGTCGGCGCGCCGATTGAGTCGGATGCGGCGCTGCGACAGCGGCAGACGGTGTCCACAGCGCTGCCCTCGCTGACGGTGCTCGACGGCATCATCGGGGCCGTGTCCAACGTTCCGGGCGTGACGCGCCTGCGTCCGTACGAGAACGACACCGCCACGACGGACGCGAACGGGCTGCCGCCGCACTCGATTTCTTTGGTGGTGGAGGGCGGCGACTCCAACGATATCGCGAACGCGATCGCGCGCAAGAAGACACCGGGCTCGCCGACCTATGGCACAACCGCCATCGTCGTGCAGGACATCTATGGGCGGCCGATCACGATCCGCTTCTACCGGCCGTCAAGCGCGGCCTTGAGCGTCGCAATCTCTTTGAAGTCGCTAGCCGGCTACACGACGGCCACCGGCAATGCGATCAAGCAGGCGGTGTCCGACTACATCAACGGTGTGGACATCGGCGGCGGCGTCTCCGGCAGCGTGGAATGGGCGGACGCGATCACCGCGGCGAATGGCGTGGGAGGTGGCGCGACGTTCAAGCTGACGGCTCTCACCTTGACAGGGCCGGGTGGTGCGGGCGCGCCCGACGTGGCCCTGCCGTTTAACCAGGTGGCGTCGTGCACGCCGACCGATGTTGTGCTGACGGTGACCTGACATGGCGGACATCTCTCAGTACACGGACCTGATCACCAGCGAGCACAACAAGCGCCCGAAGTTCATGGCGGTGGTCGAGACGCTGGCCGAGCCGATGGTCGACCTACAGAACGTGCTATCCGCCATGCCGGTCAAGTTCGACCTCGACAATGCGGTTGGCGACCAGCTCGACACCATCGGTCTTTGGGTCGGCATCTCGCGGGACGTGCCCGTACCGCTCACCGGCGTCTATTTCTCGCTGGACATCGATGGGCTGGGATTCGACCAGGGAAGCTGGAAGGGGCCGTTCGATCCCGACGCCGGGCTGACGCGACTGGACGACGACACGTATCGATTGGTGATCCGCGCGAAGATCGGCGCGAACCACTGGGACGGCACGCTCGAGTCTTCGAAGGCGATCCTCGACTCGATCTTCGGCGGCGGCACGTTCGTCTTCATTCAGGACAACCAGGACATGTCCATGACGATCGGCATCGCCGGCGTCATCCCCTCGGCTGTCTTCCTCGCGGTGCTAGCGAACGGCCTGATCCCGCTGAAGCCCGAAGGCGTGCGCATAAACATCGTCATCGTGACAACGGTGGACGGCGCGCCGATGTTCGGCTTCGACATGGACAACAACCTCGTGGCCGGCTTTGACGTCGGTGCTTGGGGCACACCTCTGTAAGGACCATCAATGGCAACGAATGATTTTTTGGTGTTCGGCGGTGGCGCCGGCGCAAACGTGATCACGCAGGTCACCTATTCCGGCCTGGCCGCACGCACTGCGGGCTTTTCGTCGGGTGTGGCGCAGTCTGCCCAGCTCAACAAGGTTTGGAGGCAGTCGAGCATCATGTCGGCGGTGCTGGCGCAGTTCATTTCCGATCGCACCGGGCTGGATGTCCTAGACGACGGGACTACGGCGACTATTCTGGCGAATCTTAAGGCCGCTGCCGCGGCTGTGAATGGGGATGCAACGAAGACGTTCAGCGTGGCGGCTGCGACGGCGGCCACCCATGCGGTAAGCCATAGTCAAGCATTCACGGTCGGCCAGGTCATGACAAGCGTCATTGGATCTCGCGCACTAAACACGACCTACACCAACTCGACCGGTAAAGCCATCACGGTGGAAGTGTGTGTCAGCTTGGCGGCAGGGCAGACGATTACCATGGTTAAAGGTGGCGTATCGTCCCAAACATACGGTAATGCTGCAGGCGGGGCGGTTTTTTTCTCCGTCTTCTCAATCGTACTGCCCGGGCAAACCTACCAGATCACAACTACGGGCGGTACGACGCTGACCGCTTGGAATGAAATTCGATAAGAGGAAGCCATGCAATATTTCCGCGATTCCGAAACGGGCGTACTTTATGCATTCGAGGACGATGTGCGTGTTGAAGGGGGACTCTTCTATGCTCCAAACGGGGAGCAACTAGGGGCGTATCCGAGCTCTTTGGAGCCTACAACGGACCTCACGCCGACGCCTTATGTGCCATCCGCCGAGGAAAATTCTGTTGCTCGCAATGCCCTTCTCGCCCAGGCAGCCATCAAGATCGCACCGTTGCAAGACGCGGTGGATCTCGAAGTGGCAACAGCATCTGAAATTGCTCTGTTGAAAAGCTGGAAGCAATACCGAGTGAGTCTCAGTCGGCTGGATTTGACGGTCAGCCCCGTAGTCTGGCCGGCGCAACCGGCCCAGGCCCAGTGAATCATAGGGCCGGTCGCATTACGCTGCCCGGCCTCAAAGACTCGATACATCGACCCCGACGACGCCTCGGTCAGCGAGAAACGTTTCAATCTCTGCTCGGTAGTTTGGGTTGGATACGAGCAGCACGTCGCCGGGTCGAATGGCGGCGACAAGATCATCCGCCGTCTTGATTGGGATATGCGAACCGGGGAGATACTTGCCGCATTTCTGAGGATTGACGTCTACGGCAAAGCCGACGCGGTCGATCAAGCGACTCTGACGCTGGCAGTGCACGAGAAACATGCAACCCTTCGTGGCGGCTCCCCACACATACAGCTTTGACTGTGGCGACAGGCGTGCATCGACATCGGCGATGCTTGAAGCCAGATTGGGAAACAGCGTCTCGAAGGAGAGCGTGACCCATGGTCCCGTGTCGTATTGCCCACTGAATCCCTGCGATGTGTGTCTGAGGCTGGCAATGATGTACTGGTATTGGTCGTGAAAGCACAGGCCGGCGTCAACGGGACCTTCGAACAGCTTTCGCAGCGCCAGACGCGAGAAGTAATTGACGTGCTCGTAGGTGATGTCGAAGAAAGTTTGGTGCTCTGCGATCCAGTCCCAGTTGGGCACTTCGATGTAGATTTTCGCTTCCCCAAAAATCTCCGCAAGCATTGCTAGAAAGCGGTGCGGTGCCGGGATGTGTTCCAGTACATGCCGAAGGACCACGAGGTCAGCACTGATACGGTCTCCTGCGTTCAGGTAGCGCTTCTCAATCGCTGGATTGTCGCCTTCGTAGGTCGCGTCATAACCAGAGACCACGAAATGGCCGCTTTCCTGGGCCATTTCGAGAAAGTCACCCTTTCCGCAACCAACTTCTACCATACGCGCGCCGGCCGGGAACGCATCAACGAGCATCTTGAGCATGCTGCGCATGTGCGAGACAAATGCCTGCGAGTGGGCTTGACTGTTCTGGTAGCTGTCGTCGTACTCTGCGATGCTTGAGTCAAACGCCGCGTTTTCAATGAAGTCCAGGGCTGGATTGCGGCGCAGTTCCATCGGGCCCATCGGATCGCGTGCGTCCGGGCTAATCAGCGGGCTGTTCGGTATGGTCGGTACAAAAAACATTTGCTTCACTCTTTCGCGCCCCAGAAGGCCATAGGTTCGTAGTCTGGATAGGGGTAGTAGCCGAGGTTTAGTTCGATATCTGCGCCTCTTTGCTTCACTCGCTCTTCGACTAGGCGGCGGATCGAAATCGGTTCGCCGCTGCATACGTTAAAAGTGCCGCCGGTGTCGCCAAGATGAAGCTCAATGATTCGTCGTGCCACCGATTCTACCGGCAGGTAGTCACGCAACTGCTCACCCCCGCTCATGTTGAACGACCTGTCTCCATTGGCGATCGCGCTGTCAAGAAGTGCCAGGATGGATTTGGGGTTCTGCCCCTTCCCGTGCATGTAGAAAAGGCGTGCCCACTGCAGTGTGAACGGCGTCGCGACGGAGAGGCTTTCGAGGTAACGCCGCAAGCAGTCCTTAGCGATGCCGTAAGGGTTCGTCGGCTTGGTGGTCGAATTTGACGGGATTGGTCCACTTTGGAGCCCATATTCGAAGCAAGTGCCGGTGACGAGAACCTTTGAAACGCCCTCGGCTACTAGGTCGCGGATGAAGTCGTAGTTGCGCGGGAGGTTCTCGTCGATGTGGAACATCGACTTGTAATTGGGAAGCCCCTGCCATGCCAAATGTATGAGCGTGGAACCCACGGTCGGAATGAAGTTCAGCCGCTTCTTGTGGTAGTCGAGTTCGATGAAACGGACATCCTTGTGCCAGTCGAAGGTTCGAGCCTTCGCTTCATCGCGAGCAACGGCGACGACATCCAGCCCGCGTTCAAGCAATTGGGGAACGACATGCTGGCCAACGAAGCCTGTGGCGCCAGTTACGATCACTTGGGACACGCGCATCTCCTTGCGTTTTTATGCTGGCGATTTTAGCTGCTAGCCGAAGATGTAGCGAAACAATCTTCGCAACGCCATCGCCCACTGCACGCGGTCAACTCGACCGTGCAAGCCCAGCAACCGCAAATTACCACGCATAGCCAGCCCGCTTGAGCGGGCTTTTTCGTTTCTGGAGGCAACATGGACAAACAGACATTCAAGCTGGCCAGCGGCCTGACGCAGTCGATGGCCGACCGGTGGTGGCCACATGTCGACGCGGCGTGGCGCGAGTACGGAATTGATACGGCGCCGCGCCAGGCGGCATGGCTTGGCCAGGTCGTCCACGAGTCCGGCGGCTTCGTCTACACGCGAGAGATCTGGGGTCCGACCGCTGCCCAGCTCCGCTACGAGGGGCGCGCAGACCTGGGCAACACGCACCCCGGCGACGGCAAGCGCTACATGGGCCGCGGCCTGATTCAGATCACCGGGCGCGCCAACTATAGGGCGTGCGGCGCGGCGCTCGGTGTCGACCTCGAGGCCAGCCCCGAGCTGCTGCAAGTCGACGCGTTGGCCGCGCGCTCGGCATGCTGGTTCTGGCAGCGGAAGAACCTGAACGCGCTGGCCGATGCCGGCGATTTCGTAACGCTTACCCGCCGGATCAACGGCGGCACCAACGGCCTGGCCGACCGGCAGCAGCGTTGGGAACGCGCCAAGCGCGCACTGGGAGTCGTGTGATGCAGATCGTCGAGAACTGGAACAAGTTGTGGAAGAGCACCACGGTGCTGCTGTCGGCGCTGCTGGCCATGCTGTCGGCGGCGCAGCTGGTGCTGCCGTCGCTGCAGGCGGTGATGGAGCCGAAGCTGTTTGCCCAAATCACGCTGGCGCTGGCCGTGCTGATTGGCGCGCTGCGCTACGTCGCCCAGCAGTCCATCAAGCCGGACGACGCGACGCCGACTGACCAACCGTGAACTGCCAACAGAGCAGCACGACCAACGGAGCCGTGATGGACCTATCTGTGATCAATGTGCCGGGGGGCATTGCCGGAGCGCTTGGCTACGTCGTGGCCGCCATCGGCGGGGCTATCTGGTTCATCCGCGGCGCGTGGCGCAAAGACCGTGTCGTCGGCGCGCAGACTCAGGCGGAGATCGACATCATCGCGCGTCTGTCCGAACAGCTCGATAAGGCAAATGCGCGCGCCGATCTTGCTGAGAAGCGGGCAGACGCGGCCTACAAGGAACGCAACGACGCGTTCCAGATGATGGGCGAACTCAAAGCGAAGATCAGCGGCCTCGAAACTCAGGTCCAGATGCTTCGGGAGAAACTCGATGGCAAAGCTACGTGATTGGCTCGCGCGGTACCGGGCGAAGTTCATCCTCGTGGGCCACCGGATGGAGGCGGTGACGGTGCTGATCCTGCTGCTTGGCGGCGGGATGGGCACCGGCTACCTGTTCTGCGTCTGGCAATACCGCGAACTGATGGCCCAGCAGCGCGACGACCACCAGGCCGAGATAGGCCGGCTGCAGGAGGCGTACACACAGACGCTGCAGGCGCTGGCGCCAAAGGTCTCGGCAGCGGCCGATGCGTCCGCGCAGGCTGCGGAGGCGTCTGTGGAAGCAGCCAAGTCCGTGAAGCGTGCAGCGCGCCCGGCGGCCGCAGCAGCGCCGCGCCCGCTCACCGAGGCGGAGCGACAGGGCGTCAACCGAGACATCGAGGCGGCGAATCGGAAGGTGAGGGAGGCCCGGAAATGAGGACCCTGCTGTTCTGCCTGTTGCTGGCCGGCTGCGCTGCGGCCGAGCCGCCCGCCGCGCCGGCGCACCAGCCGCGCCACTGCGACACGCTGCCGACCCTGAAGCCCGGCGCCACGCGCGCCGACATGCTCGAGCACATCCGAGAGACTGCGGATCTCTACGCGCGTTGCGCGGCCACGCCATGATCGCACTACCGTTCGTATTGCCGTGGCGCGCGATCGCCGCGGCCGCGCTGGCCGCCGCCGCCTTCGCCGCAGGCTGGATGGCCAACGGCTGGCGCAAGGATGCCGAGATAGACCGGATGAAGACCGCCAGCGCTCAGGCCGACCTGGCCAGCGCCAACAAGGCGATCGAGAACCTTGGTGCGGCCAGCCAGACCATCCGCACCAAAGCCGACGAGTTCAACGCCAGCCAGGCCACGCTGACCGCCAAGGTCGATCAGGCCGTGAAGGAATTCCGAAATGCGAAGAAGCCTCTGCCTGTGGATTGCCGCCCTGACGATTTCCGGGTGCGCAAGCTGTCCGACGCCGTCGATGCGGCCAAGCAAGCCGCCGCCGCTCGATAGCGCGCTGGCCGCGCCGTGCCGAATCCCCGACGCGCCAGCCAGTGCCGACTATGACGTCTGGCAGGAATGGGTGATGGGGGACGTGCTGAAGGCGCTGGGCGAATGTGCGGCAAAACACCGAAAAACAGTTGAGGCGTGGCCCACTTAATCCATCAAGCTATGAGGTAATGTAAAGTTCGGATAAGGGACCCGGATTTATACGAGGTCTTCCACGAATCGGGGAGCAACTATGAACTTGGTGTTTGATGCGCCAAATCCGGCAGAAGAAGGCGAAGTCAGGGCTGCGCTTTCGAGCCTGGAACGGCTTGGGATGTTGAGGGCGTGGCAGCAGCAGTCTGACGGATCGTTCCTTATCGAGGTCGACCGCGAATTTGTTGGCGAATTTTCTCGACTGGGGAAATTAATGTCCCTCAGGAGCCATAACCCACCCACCCTCCAATAGGGAAAACCTCCCGACAGTGTGCGGGAGGTCAGAAAAAGGTGCTCCAAAGCATTTTCCCCCTCAGGGAATGCGCTCCCTGCCTAGACGCACGACGCTGGAGGTGCGACTTTCGTCCCTTAGCCGTTGGATCGGTGCCAAGTAATCCGCCGCCTCCTTCATGGTCTCTTCGGCCAGGCGACGTGAAACGTCGTCTAAGCCAGAAGAAAGGATCGAAGACAGAGCTGCATAAAGTGCTAACAGGTGCTCATGAGCTTCGTCAGACGCCGATGTACCGGTCATTGCTCACCTCGAAAAAGACGCCAAAGTCGACGCTTAACCAGTGTAGCAATTGCAAGCGACGTTTTTTGCAGACACTGCCGATTGTGCAAATTCGCTGCCGAGGGAATCACCCGAAGGGGTCACGGAAACGCAGCATCAATCCCGCCGCGGCTCTTCAGTCGAGCGGTGGACCCGGTACTGGCCAAGACGCGGTACCCCTCGAACTTGATCTCGTAGAGCCAGCCGAGCTCGCGCGGTATGGCCTTTCTTTCGGCCGGTAGCATGGGCGAGAGCTGATCCAGGGTCGGCGCGGGCGCGCCGCGGGGCATGGTGCTCAGCCCTTAACGTCGCGCGGGTCATGGCCGAAAGAGTTGCGCTCTCGAATCTGGCCGTCGCGGCCGTGGATGAACAACTCCACCTTGTCGTTCTTCGCTTTCTCGGTGCCAGCGGCGATTGCCTCTTCCTGGCTCGGGTAGTGTGATGTCGCGCCGTCCGTGCCCTCGACCTCTACGGCCCAGCCATTGCGCTCGGTGGGTACCACGTGGATGTTCGCTGCCATGATCGTCTCCAGAGTTGGTCCGGACAGTCTCACGCTGGCGCAGGGCAGAGCGGCATCCGGCGAGCGCCTACAGGTCCGTCGGCTGAGTGGCCGGTAAAGCTTTGGCGCGTGGAGGAAGAGGCGCTGGCTCAGCCACAAGCGCATCAGCCGGCATGAGGCGCAGAAAGGTGCGCGCGATCTCCGGGTCGCGGCAAGTCAACCACTCGTCCCAGTCTTCGCGCGGCAGAACGACCACGCCGCGCTTTTCATCTCCGGGCTTATGGAACCGCTTCATCAGCGGGTGCGCGTCAGCGTTGAGCGTGGGCATCGTAAAGCTCACGGCGCCGTCGGGCCAGGCGCGCCATAGTCCGGCGATGGCGAAAGGTTCGCCGCCAGGCAAGCCGATCTTCCATCTCACAGCTTTGCTCGTCTCCCAATTTGGCTCGTAGAACGCCGTTGCGGGGATCAGGCAAAGCTGCCCCGCCTTCCAGTGCTTGGCGAACGAACTGAGTTTGCCGATCGTTTCGATGCGTGCGTTTGCGGTCGGGTAGTACCGGACGCCAGGCGGGATACGTCCCTTCGGCACCATACTGAACGAGCCCATGACCGCTTCGCGCGCGCCGTCTTCGGCCGTGCGGACGATGGGGGCAGGGTAGTCCGGCCACGCCTCTGCCTTCCAGTCGCCCGCTGGCGGCTCGACGCCAAAGATGTCCCGCAGGACTTGCCGCTGGATCGGGGCATAGTTCACGCACATCACGGCTCTCCAGAGTCGGTGGTCTCCACGCGCTCGGCGCGGGTAGCGCACCAAAAATAGTGCGAGTGCTTGCCGCGCCGCGCCTGTAGCCTGTCCACAGAGAATTCCACCAGGCCGATCCCTTCGACGTCGTACAGCACCACTGCAGTCATGGGACTCAGGTGCGTTGGCGGGGGAAGAGTTTGCAGTGCTGCGGAGATTTGGTCTCCACGTACTTTACCTAGGATGTTGGCATCGCAAGTCGTCGACGCAGCCTGAGGTTCACTGGAAGGAAGATGGCACTGGTTTGCCAGTTTGCTGTTGCCCATGATCGATGGCTGGATACTGTATGGATATACAGTATAGCCTCGCCACTACCGCATGCGCGAGAATCGTCCCGCGTCGTGGGCCATGCCGCCGATCTTCCACAACCAATCGGTTGTAATTCCCCTTTACAACGTAGTCGTTGTGTCGCCCTTGGACACCAACGTACCAGCGATTCTCTTTAGGGGCACTGGAAGGGGCATCGGGAGTATTCACAGTGTTATATGTATTGAAAATAAAGGCTGTCAGCCGATTTTAGGATTCCTGTCGGCGGGACCAACATCAAGTCTGCGGCAGTTTTCCTGAAGTTTTCCCCTTTGCGATAAATCCAGGCTTTTCGGCCCGGCGGCCTGCCAGAGGTTGCCACGATCCGCGCGCATCTGTCGTCGTCAACGCCGCAATGTCGTTGCCCGCAACGGGCTCCCGCGTGCGGTGGCACCGCTCACCGCTCCAAATTCCACCGCGGCAAGCACCACAAGCGCGCTCGCAAGCGAAATACCGCTTTCTGCCTCTCAGTTGGCCGATCAGCGCGGCTTGAGTCAAACATTCGACGTAAAGCTTCCGCAATTTACTTTGTGTAAGCACTAGATATTTCTTATATCGGAATGTCTCGTATTTCCGTGTTCGTGATTTCAGTAATCAAAAAATAAATATCTGTAAATCATAAAAATATTATTTCAGATTTTATTCAGTTTCTGTTGTTTGCGCGACGCATCGGCTGTTCTCGCTTGTCGGATAGCGGCGTAAGGTTTTGACGCACGAGAATGTCGGCCGGGCGTCGCAAGCGACGGCCTGTTCGGAGAACGCGATCAGGCTGGTAAGGAGCAAGCAACAGTGATGGATGTGACGGATGAACTGAAATCATGGGGCGACGGGCTGCCAAGGTCCGTGACCAGGCTGCAGCCCTATCACCTGAAGGTGCTCGGAGCGAATAGTGCGGCCGGCCTCTCCGTGGTGTCATTCGAGGCAGTAGAGCGCCTGGGCGAGCCCTACAGCGTCAAGATCCGATTGACCCATCCGATGGACCTGGACCGGATGGAGTACGTGCGCCGCGATGCCACGTTCTCGATCGACCCGGGCGACGGCTTGGAGCCCCGGCAATTCTCCGGCTGCATCTTCCGCTTTTCAAAAACCCGTCAGACCCGCGACTTCTGCGCCTATGAAATGGAGTTGCGCCCGAAGGTCGCCTTGCTGACGCTGACCAAGGCAAGCCG
>Ga0233425_10000481_pt1 | contig 104104 bp, 91 predicted proteins | sample Watercolumn_Towu_2_FD_181712 | JGI IMG/M metagenome (GOLD analysis project Ga0233425, IMG submission 181712) | Freshwater microbial communities from Lake Towuti, South Sulawesi, Indonesia - Watercolumn_Towuti2014_140_MG | ecosystem: Environmental > Aquatic > Freshwater > Lake | place...
GTCCGGTGCCATAGTGGATAATATCCTTATTGAAACTAGCAAAGAGGCGGATTATACGCTTATAATAGATACCGAACTTTATATTGTGGAGGAAAAAGTAATGGCGTATTTTTTCTTTATACCTGACGTGGAATCTTTAAGGAAAATATTGAATACATTGGGGATGGAAGGGAATAGTAATTAAGATACAAGATACAATAACCAAACAAGGTACAATAACCATGTTTGTATCTTGTTTCTTGTATCTTGGTTATTGATTACTCGGGAGTGCTTATGGATGACAAATATACAGAATCATTGCTTAAAGAAATAGAATCCCTAAAAAAGCGCGTTAAAGAACTGGAAATGTTTGAGGCGGGACATGAAAAAACGGAGAGAGTGTTAAAGAAGAGCGAAGAAAAATATAGGCAGTTAGTGGAGTTAACGCGAACAGGTTTTTTGATTTTGGATAATCGCGGTGCCGTGATTGACGCAAATGGTGAATATGTAAGGCTTGCCGGATACAAAACCTTTGACGAGATCGCCGGACGGAGTGTCCTAGAATGGACGGCGAAATCGGAAATAGAAAAAAATAGAAAAGCAGTTGAAGAATGTGTCCGTAACGGGCATATATATGGATTAGAGATAAACTACGTGGATCGAGAAGGCCGTATAATTCCTATTGAAATAAACGCGTTTACGGAAGGCATGGGAGATAATCTGCGAATAATTTCTCTTTGTCGAGATATTTCAGAACGTAGAGAAGCAGAAGAATCGATAAAAACAGAGCAGGAATTTACAAAAAAGATATTAGATGCGCAGACCGATACTTTTTTTGTCTTTGATCCTTTTAGCGGCAAGGCTTTAAAGTGGAATAAGGCTTTCGAACAAACGTCGGGCTATTCGGGCGATGAAATATCCCGGATGAAGGCGCCGGATGCTTATCATAGTAAGGAAGACCTGGAAAAAGCTCTTCAAGCTATCCCGCAAATAATAGAAAAAGGTCACGGTAGGATAGAACTTGAACTTGTTCGCAAGGATGGTAGAAAAATACCCTTTGAATACGTGGCTTCGGTTATTAGTGATAGTTTCGGGAAGCCGCGCCTTTTTATTTCTATTGGCAGAGATATTTCAGAGCGCAGGAAGGTGGTTGCAAAATTAAAGCGGTCGGCGGAAGAGTGGGACAAGACGTTCAGTTCAATCAGTGACTTTATTTTTATTTTGGACGCTGAAAGTAAAATTACTAGGGCGAATAAATCTTTTTTAGATGCGATTAAAATGAAGGCGGAAGATGTTTTAGGAAGACATTGTTATGAAATTCTGCATAAGTCTGATAAGCCATGGCCTAATTGTCCTCATCAGAAAACCATGACTGATTGTATGGCGCATACCGAAGAAGTAGATGACCCGAATATTGGGTTTCCACTTTTAGTTACGACCTCTCCGATTCTGGATGATAATGGGGTTCTGATAGGATCTGTGCATATAGCTAAGGATATATCTGTTTTGAAAAAAACAGAGAATGAATTAAAAGAAAAAATGCGTGAGCTGGAAAGATTTCAGAAGGTTACGATGGGAAGGGAGAGGAGAATAATTGAGCTTAAAGATGAAATAAAGAGGATGAGAGATGTGGGACATAAAACGTAGGACGTAGGACGTGGGACGTGGGAGGTGGGACGTGGGATTGGCCAAGAGTTTCAGGGATCTGGATGTGTATAAATTGGCATTTGAGACAGCAATGGAAATATTTGAAATTTCTAAAAAATTTCCAATAGAAGAGAGATATTCATTAACGGATCAGGTGAGAAGGGCCTCTAGATCAGTTTGCGTGAATATTGCTGAAGGTTGGCGTAAAAGAAAATACAAGGCAGTTTTTATAAATAAGATGCTGGACTCGGCGCAAGAAGCGGCAGAAGTTCAGAGTTGGTTAGATTTTGCTTTAAAGTGCGGATACATTGACGAGAAAACATTAAAACGATTGGATGAACGGTATGAACACATATTCGCAATGCTCAACACAATGGAACAAAAAGCAGAATCATTCTGTAAGTGTGTGTTACGTCCCACGTCCCACTTCCCACATCCCACGGTCAGTTTAAGACGTCCCACCTCCCACATCCCACGGTCAGTTCTAATAGTGCTGTCTCTCGCATTTTGCTATATGCTGTGTGCCTCCGGCTGTTCTCGTCCTCCCGTAGAGAAACATCCCATTCGCCTTTCGCTTGATGTCTGGCCTGGATACGCGGCTGTTTTTGTCGCGCGGGAGAAAGGTTTTTTTAAGAAAAATAATGTCGATGTAGAGCTTATTTTAAAACCAAGTACCACAGAGACGCTGACTCTTGTCCAAAGCGGCGCGGTGGACGGAGGTTTCGACGCGTTGGGTAATGTTGTTATTTTGAATACGCAGGGTTTTCCCGTGAAAATCGTTTACATTATGGATTATTCAACTACAGGGGATGTGATTATTGGGAGGCCGGAGATAAAATCTGTTCAAGATTTAAAAGGAAAGACTGTGAGCTTTGAAGGTATAAACTCGTTTTCACACTATTTTGTTTTAAAGATACTAGAGAAGGCAGGATTAAAAGAGAGTGATTTGTATTTTAAAGTTGTCAGGGCGCATGAAGTCTTGAAGATGCTTCAAGAAAAACAAATTGATGCGGGGCATACGTGGGAGCCCACGAGATCTCAGGCAATTAAAGAAGGATATAAAGTTATTGCCATGGCGGGAGACATTCCGGGAGTTATAATTGACGTGTTGTTTTTTAATTCGGATATTATCGAAAGACGGCCTGATGATGTATTGGCCATAGTAAAATCAGTTGCCGAAGCGATTGATTATCAGAAAAAATTTCCTGAAGAATCCATTAAGATAATGGCGAAGGAAGAAGGGATGAGTGAAGAAGAAATGAAGGAAGGTATAGCCGGAGTCTACCAACCAGATATAAAAGATAATTTTTCTCTCCTAACAACAACAACAACAACAACAAATCCTTCCATACATAGTTCCGGAATATCAATCATTGATTTTTATTTGGAGCACGGACAGTTGTCAAAAATTCCTGTTATGGAAGAGATCATTGAAGATAAATTTGTGAAGGGTTTACATGGTGAATCATGAAGCTCTGGAAAAAGATCTTGTTTGCTATGGCGGGCGTGGTGCTTATTTCCTCAACATCCCTCTTCTATTTGTCGTACACCGCGAGTATCCGGATGCTCGAAGAACAAACAAACAATAACATTGAAGATGATGCTTTTCATATTATGGATAAGATTGACAGGATGTTGTTTGAAAAGTATACGTACATCTCTATATTGGCTAACCTGCCCCTTCTTCGTTCTGAGAAGTTTACTTTAGAAGAGATAACGGAAAATCTAATAGGAATCAGGAATAAAGCAAGAAGCTATTTTTCTATTTCATACTATGACCTAAATAGAGTTCGTTTGGTTGACACTTCAAATATTGGGATAGGAGAACAGGATAAAGAAGAGGGATTCTGGCAGGATATCGCAAGTGCCGGGATTTCCGCAGGTAGTGATATAAGAATCTCTCCATTGCTTGGATTGCCTGTAGTATATTTCGCGAGCATTGTGAAGGATTACAGTGACCGACCAAAAGGTGTAATCGTAACTAGGATGCCTATGTATAAATTGAACGAGATTGTTAAAGATGTCTCAGGTGTTAATGTGGGAGGGGCGACTTATGAGGCGAATCTTTTAGATAAAGAAGGTGCATTGCTTTATTCTTCAAGAGTCGGATTTAAAATGTTGGAAGAAAAAATGGATATCAGTGAAATTCTCTCAAAGATTAAAGCGGGAGAAGATTATGGGCGGTTAAAGAAGTGTCCTCTTATTTCGCAGGAAACATGCAAAGATTATTTCGTGACCGAACAGGGATATCTTGATTTTAAGGGTAATGGCTGGATATTGATTTTAAGAGTGCCTGAGCAAATAATTTATGGTTCGGCGATTAAGTTAAGAAACGAGATGATTGCTATTTTAGTGCCCGTTGTATTTGCTACAATTGTATTGGCGCTTTTATTGGCCAGAAGCATCTCCGGGCCGATCCGCCGGCTTTCACAGGCCGTTGCGGAAATAGGCAAGGGGAATTATGACGTGGGTGTTAATTTTAAATCAAGTGATGAAATAGGTTTTTTGGCTAATGAATTTAGCAAGATGGTAGCAAACGTTAGGAATACTAGGAGCGAATTGGAAAACTATTCTAAATTACTCGAGAGAAAAGTGGTCGAACGCACAAAAGAACTGGAATCTCTTTTGACGGAAGTTAAAGACGCGCAGAATGTAGCATTTTCTATTCTTGAAGACACGGTTGAGTCAAAAAACCTGCTTGAAAAAACGCTTTCAGAACTGAAAAAAACACAGGAACAGCTAATCCAGGCTGGAAAACTTGCTGGGATAGGACAGATGGCGGCCGGTGTGGCGCACGAGATAAATAATCCTCTTACAAGCATATTAGGATTTGCTCAGCTCCTTTTATCTAACAGGAATCTTGACGAATCTATCGCGTCGGATTTGCGGACCATAGAGAGAGAGGCCAAGCGCTGTGTTGTTATTATTGAAAATCTCCTAAATTTCTCGAAACCGAATCCGCGTAAGAAAGTCCCGATTGATATCGGAAATGTCTTGGATGATACTATTAAGGTGTTGGTATATACGCTCGAGAGAGAAAAAATTACTGTGATAAAGAAATGCGGCCATGGTATCCCGAAAATATCAGGTGACGCGTATCAATTACAGCAGGTTTTTATGAATATTATTATCAATGCCGCGAGGGCGATGCCGGAGGGAGGGGTGTTGACGATAGACGTAGGACGTGATGATACGTCCAACATCCAACATCCTACGTCCTACGTTATTATTTCTTTCACTGACACTGGTATCGGCATGAGCGACGAAGTAAAATCGCATATTTTTGAACCGTTTTTTAGTACAAGTTATGAAAGGGGGCAGAAAGGGACCGGGCTTGGTCTTCCAATAAGTTACACCATCGTAAAAGAACACGGCGGAAATATCGAGGTAGAGAGCGAGGAAGGAAAGGGGAGCACGTTTAGGGTGTTGCTTCCAGCGGGTATCTGAGAGCAGAGGCATAGAGCTCGCCTGTGAAGTGAATGGGTGATATAATTGCATCATATGATGAAGCGAATAATTAGCCTAATCGCTTCATGAGGGGATAGCAAATGAGATATGTATGGCAGTCCGCGGATTGGCCGAAAATGACGAGGCATTTGGGATTGAGTTATGCCGGTACAATTCAGGATACGCTGCCTGTAGACGGGTTAGTGGAGGTTATTTTGGATGCGGCGCAAAATTATAATAAAACTTTATCTGCAAGCAGATTGAAGGGATGGCATGCCGCGCTCTTTTCTTCGGGATATTCCGGCCTTCACAAAATTAAGTCTGAAAAGGTTATAGGTAACGTCCTAGCCAAAGCTGATTTTTGGCTGGAACACGCGCATATAGCGGATATTGAGCGGAGAAAAGAGGATGAGTGAAGTGCAGATTATGAATTTATTCAACTTGTTTAATAAAAAAAATAAAGTAGGTGATTGCACCGATCCTGAGAGCGTCAGGATAGATGAGGCTCTGAAGAGATACGTAGATAACGTCACAAAATTAAATGAGCGGTTAAGAAATACAATGAATGAACTGCAGGAGAAAGAACAGAAGCTGCTTGACGCGAATGACGAACTTCGCCATGAAAGGGATAGGCTGGACGCCATCATAAAGGGAATGGGTGAGGGTGTTCTGGTCATAAACGCTGAAAAAGAAGTTGAGTTAGAAAATAGCAAAGTAAAAGAGATATTTGGTTACGGAACTTCCGAAGAAATTCCGCCTGGGTACAAGAAATTTTTGATTATGCATTTGTGGAATGAATTATCGGGAAAATACGGTATAGTAAAAAAAGAATTAGCCTTGCAGAAACCTCGAGAGATGGACCTTCTAGTGACGCTCACGCATCTAAGAACCAATGGAAAAAAAGGCGGATTTGTGGCCATTCTTAGAGATATTACAACGGAAAAGCGTATTGAAAAGATGAAATCTGATTTTGTCGCGAATGTCGCGCATGAAATACGGTCTCCTATGGCCCCGATGAAAGAGGCCTTGAACCTTGTTTTGGACAAAACCGCCGGACCGATATCCGCCGAGCAGGGGAAATTATTGACGATAGCGTCAAACAACATAGAAAGATTACTGCGCCTTATGAATGACCTTTTGGATTTGTCTAAAGTGGAGGCAGGTAAGTTTGAGATATACAAGTCTCCTTCGGATTTGACTAAGATTGTAAGAGATACGGTTGAGTCAATGATGGTCCTTGCGGAAAAGAAGGCAATCAAAATGTTTGTTGATATGGAAGACAATATTCCAAATGTGAATTGCGACAGAGATAGGATTATTCAGGTTGTAATGAATCTTGTGACGAACGCGATTAAATTTACGCCGGAGGGGGGGAGAGTAATGTTGGACGTTGGACGTGGGACGTTGGACGTGGTTATAAGCGTCTCCGATACCGGCCCCGGTATAGATGTTGAAGATACAAACGCGCTTTTTGATCGGTATAAACAATTGGATAGTGCCGAAAGGACTCGCGGAACAGGGCTCGGCCTTGCCATTTCAAAGGCGATTGTCGAGGCGCACGGCGGAAAGATCTGGGTGGAGTCGGAGAAGGGAAAGGGTAGTGTGTTTAGGTTTACGTTGCCAATCTAATAAATGGAGAGCAGTTATGCCAAAAATTATAGTTATTGACGACGAGCAGCCTATTTGTGATCTAATCCGCCATCTTATGGAACCCGAAGGGTATGTCGTGAAGACAGAAAGTGATCCTACTAAAGCGGTCCAATTAGTGAGAGAGGAGTCGCCGGACTGTGTTGTTTTAGACGTTAAGATGCCTAAGATCGACGGTATAGATGTGTTAGACGGGATAAACGCGTTAGGTAAAAACACAAAGGTAATAATTGTTACCGGTTACGGGAACATTGAGAACGCTATGGAATCTATGAAGCTTGGGGCGTACGATTATATTACCAAACCATTTGATCTAGGATTTTTAAAAAATTTAATAAAACAGTGCGTTATGGAAAAGAAAAAATAGCAATACCATGTGTAAAGGCTGAGGAATATGCAGGAAATAAATAAAACCCCAACGGATGTTATTGATGAAGTTAGTAAGGCCGCTTTGTCTGTCGACGATCCATCTCGGTTAGCGGTATGGGCTATCCGTAATGTTCCTTTCATTATTGACTGTGATTTTTCAGCGGTGGCGCTTGTCCGCGCGAATGAGATATCGTTTGCATATTGCTCAGTGGGTCAAACATCATTGAGTGAAATTGCCGTTTTCAAAAAACTGGTTCAAAGTGAAATACTCAAATTGACCGGTGGAAGAAACATTGTCTTTAAAGAAACTAGTTTATCGAACGGCGCGGACCGGGTGGAGTTAGTTGAAGAGAAAAAACAACCCGCGGTGAATTCGTTTTATTTTTGCCCGTTAAACGTGATGGGAGAAGGTATAGGCTATGTGGCTGTAGCGTGTATTAGAGGAGAAGCCTTCCCAAAATTCAAACTGAATCTGATGAACGTTTTTTGCGACAGACTTACGCTTGGTTTAAAAAATCTAATAGACAGGGCCTTAATAATCGAACAATCAAAAATAATCGCGGAAGAAAAAAGAAAGATAGAGGCGATTGTAGGCGGTATGAGAGAAGGGATTGTCTTGGTAGACAAGGACAACAATATTATAACCATAAACGAAACAGCCGCTAAGATGATGTGCTTAGAAAATAAATTTGACAGCAAGTTCGCTAGGAAATATATTTTGGGCGAGTTGATTGGTAACGCGGTTGATACAGCCGTGTCGTGGAAAGATATTGTATTGAACAGGCCGACAAGGAATATTATACATGTAAGCAGGACGCCTATATTTGACGAGAATAATAAATACGCGGGAAAGGCGGTACTTTTGACGGATATAACAAAAGAAAAAGAGATAGAAGAGATGAAGTCTGATTTTGTGAATGTGGTGAGCCATGAGCTTAAAACGCCTCTGACTTCCATAAAAGAAGCGGTCTCGCTGATCTACGACGGTACGACAGGTTCCATAAACGACATGCAGAAAAAATGCCTTTCTATAGCGGCTCAGGATACGGACAGATTGGCGCGGATAATAAATAACCTTCTTAATTTGTCTAAGATCGAGTCGGGAAAAATAAAGCTTAAACGCGTTCCTTGTGAAATTGATAAGTTAATCGAATATGTTATAAACACGCTTTCGCCGCAGGCGAAAAAAAATGAAGTAAAACTTATTAGCGAAGTGCCAAGTGACTTGCCTTCGGCATTTGCCGATCCGGATCAGATAATACAAGTCTTAATTAATCTTGCCGGAAACGCGCTGAAATTTACGCCGGCGGGGGGGAGGGTAACGTTGGACGTGGGACGTGGGATGTGGGACGTGGGACGTGGTGGGACGTCCAACGTCCCACATCCTACGTCCTACGTAGTTATAAGTGTCACCGACACAGGCCCGGGTATACCCGAATCTGATATGCACAAACTTTTTAAAAAATTCAGCCAACTAGAAGCCGGTGCTGCGCGACAGGGAGGGACAGGGCTGGGCCTTGCTATATCAAAAGAGATTGTGGAAAAACACGGCGGCAAAATCAGTGTAAAGTCGGCGTTGGGGAGGGGGTCGGAATTTTCATTTACTGTGCCCGTTTTTTCGCAGGATTCGGGACACCTTGATTTGATTCAGCAGGAGATAGATACAGCGAGGGAGCTAAAGACAAGCCTTTCCATTATCCTTATAGATACCAACAGCGTAGACGGTTTTTTTCAAGAAGGAGGAAAGGTATTCGAGTATCTTAAAGAAAAATGCAAATCTGTAATGCGAAAAAAGGAAGATATTGTCCTGACTTTTAAAAACACGCGCATTATTATTTCAGCTGAAGCCGACAAAGATGAGGCGGAGAAAATTGTGGAGAGGATACGGGACGTTTCCAGGATAAAAATTAATTGCAAAATTGCCGTGTATCCGCAAGACGGTGTAAAGGCCGAAGAATTGTGGGAGAAATTGACCGGACGGAGCGCATGATAGATCCCGCGTTAGATAGGCTGATTTCCAAAATTCGTGACGTGAAAGGATTGGATTTTTCGCAGTATAAAGAAAAATCGCTTTCCAGGAGAATAAATACACGCCTAACTAAACATGGAGTTGAATCATACGACAGATACATGGAAATATTAGACAAAAATCCGGAAGAATATGAAGCGCTAGTTAACGCGATAACTATAAATGTGACGGATTTTTTTAGAAATCCGGAGATGTTTGACGCGCTTGAAAAAATCGTGATTCCACGGGTTATTTATTCAAAAAAGGAGCATCATCACAGGATCATAAAGGCGTGGAGTTGCGCGTGTTCTACGGGGGATGAACCATATTCGTTGGCCATAATTTTAAAGGAAAAATTAGGAAGAGCGTCCGAAAGGTTCATTTTAAATATAGTTGGGACGGATATTGACAAAAACGCTTTAGAAGAGGCAAAAAACATGATATACTCTAAAGAGAGATTAGAAGCGGTTAATTCACGATTAATAGACGAATACTTTGAAGACTGCGGTAACAGCCGGTTTAAGTTAAAACACTCCATAGGCAGTTTAGTTAGTTTCAGGCGGCTTGACGTTATTAATGATCTGCCGATAACGCATTGTGATATTATTCTTTGCAGGAACCTTTTCATTTACTTTAGTAAAGAACTTCAGGAAAAAATATTGTTGAAATTTTACGATTCCCTTAGTCCAGGCGGCTTTCTTATTTTGGGCATGGTGGAATCTCTTGTGGGCGAGGCGGTCAATTATTTTGAGGTTATTGATAACCGTCTGCGTATATACAGACGTCCTGAAAAAAAATCAATGCAATGCGGTGACAGCGGTATCCTTTCTCAAAACGAGATTGATAAAATAGTAAATCAAATGCTGGGAGGTTGACCGTGTCTAAAGCAAAGATCCTAGTTGTTGACGACGAGCCGGATTTAGTAGAAACGCTTATCTTTAGACTGCAGGCAAATGACTACGAGGTTATCTCCGCCTGCGATGGGCAGGAGGGTTTGGAAAAAGCCCGCAACACCCACCCGGACATCATTATTCTGGATTTAATGCTTCCCAAAATAGACGGTTTTAAGGTGTGCAGGTTGCTTAAGTTTGATGTGAAATATAATAAAATTCCGATTATCATGTTTACGGCTCGGGCTCAAGAAACCGACAAGAGATTGGGCGAAGAGGTCGGCGCGGACGCATATATTACCAAGCCGTTTGATCCCAAGGTCCTTTTATCAAAAATAGACGAACTTTTGCGGGACAGGGAACAGTTATGAGAGGACGATACTTTATCGTGTTCGTAGTATTTCTAATTTGCGTAGTGATAACGCTCACGCTGTTTTTTTATGTCCACAAATGGGAGAAATTGCGTGTACAATCCCAATTTGATATAGTGGCCAGTGAGTACGAGAAAAATATTGAATCCGAGTTAAGAAAACATATCGAATCAGCTTATTTTGTGAGAGGTCTTTTTTATAGCAGTTACAGTGTGGAAGAGGGAGAATTTTGTGTGTTTGTAAAAGAATTATTTTTGGCACACCCAGATATTCATCCAGTTGAATGGCTGCCGCGTGTCACCCGCTCGAGCAGAGCCGAATTTAAATTTCCAATTACGGAGATTGATGAGGCAGGTAGTCTGACCGGTGCTGGTGAAAGGGATGAGTATTATCCTGTATATTATCGGGAATTATGCGAGAAAAATGAAAAATTGTCCGGGTTTGACGCGTTTTCGGATCCTATTAGAAGGGCTGTAATGGAAAAAGCGCGCGATCAAGACAAAGCCTTGCTTACGAAAAAAATCAGGACGCTTGGCTCGGAAGACAGAGAGACATGTATTATTTTCGTTCCTGTATATCTCAACAACGCATCTCGAAATACAGTGGAAGAACGCCGTCAGAATATAAAAGGATTTGTGTCCGTCCATTTTAGCATTAGAGAAGCGGTGCAATTGTCAATGAGGGGTTTTCTTTTAGGACAAGTCGGTGTTTGCATACACGATCAATCTGCGGATGACGGAGAATCGTTGCTTTATTACTGTGAGTCTTGCACCTCGGAAGACAAGGCCATTGCTAAGGAAGAAGGGCTGGAGTGGAGCAGGGTATTTGATATAGGCGGACGGAACTGGCGTATTGATTTCCACCCGTCACCCGGTTTTTTAAGAGAGCATAGATTGTGGAGTTCTTGGATTATTTTGTTGATGGGGTTGTTGTTGTCTCTTGCTTTATCTTTGTATTTAATTGCTGTGTTTGGAAAAACTAAACAGGTGGAGGAATTGGTAAAAAATAGGACGAAGGAACTAGAGATCTTGAATGAAAGATTAAATGATTCCAATGCGGAGTTAGAGGTGAAGCAGGAGTTTATTTCTTCCGAAAAGGACCGGCTCCAAACAATAATTCAGCAGATGGGAGAAGGTGTTTTGGTTGTAAATAGTGGAATGGAAATAGAAATGGTTAATGATCGCGCGCGAGAGTTGCTAGGCTATAGTAAGGGAGAAAAAATATCAAACGGATATAGGCGATTTCTTACAACAGAGTTGTATAAAGAGCTGGAGAATTCCGGGTCTGGTGTTATAAGAAAAGAAGTCAATATTAGGAGTCCTGAAGATGTGATTTTGCTTATAACTGCGGCCAGAATAAAAGGCGAAGAAAATGATAAATACGGTTTTGTTGCCGTCGTTAGAGATGTTACCTCGGAAAAAAATCTAGAAAAAAGAAAATCCGAATTTATAGCTAATGTATCTCATGAAATACGTTCCGCAATGACCCCTATGAAATCGGCGGTGGGTATAATGCTTTTAGGGATCCCCGGGAAACTGAGTGAAGAACAGAGGAAGTTTGCAAAAATAGTAGACGATAATATAAGTAGGTTAGTAAGGCTTTTGTCGGATTTGTTGGATTTGTCAAAAATAGATGCCGGGGAATTTGAATTGCAAAAGGAAAAAGTAGATATAAATTCCGTGTTACAGCAAGCAATAGAATCACTGCAGGCATCAGCAAAAGAAAGGCATATCACTCTGTCTTTGGAGTCTCAGGCAGGGGTGCCGGAGGTTTTATGTGACAAGGAACGTATTGTCGAGGTAGTTTTTAACCTCGTAAATAACGCTATAAAGTTTACGCCGGAGAATGGAAATGTAAAGTTGGAAGTTGGAAGTTGGACGTTGGACGTCACACCTTCTACGTCCCATGCCCCACGTCCTACGTCCTACGTAGTTATAAGTGTCATCGACACCGGCCCCGGAATAAGCGCGGAGGATATAAGTAAAATTTTCAATAGGTATAAGCAATTGGAAGGCGGGCAGAGATCTAAAGGCACAGGATTGGGCCTTTCAATATCAAAAGCAATTGTGGAAATGCACGGAGGGAAGATTTGGGTCGAGTCGGAGATAGGGAAGGGGAGCTCGTTTAAATTTACGCTGCCAGTGTGAGATAGTAAAAGTATCAGAGTATCGGGGTATCAGAGTATCAAAGCATTTTCTCTGGCGCTCTGACACTCTGATACTTTGATACTAAACAAGGAGGTATTTATGTCTAAAATAATGGTTATTGACGACGAGGAGAGTGTTTGTGAAGTGTTAAATAAAATATTTTCACAAGAGGGTCATGATGTTGTTACGGAGACCAGCTCGGAAAAGGCGTATGATCGTGTGGTTAAGGAAAAGCCGGACTGTATTCTTATGGATATCAAAATGCCTATGATAGGGGGCATAGAACTTTTGGCGAAAATTAAGGCGCACAATAAGGATCTTAGGATTATTATGATCACGGGTTACGGGAATATAGAGAATGCCATAGAATCTATAAAGACCGGCGCGTATGATTACATAACTAAACCTTTTGACATTGATTTTATAAGGAGTGTCGTGAAACGTTGTTTGGTGAAATCGTAAAATTGGTAGTGCTATGAAGAGTGAGAATATATTAAACGACATAATTAACGAAATGAACAGGATGACGGTCGCGCTGGACGATACGGAGCCGTTTATTAAATGGGCCGTGGAAAACGCCTTAACTGTGACATGTTGTGATATGTGCGCGATTGTTTTAATAAATCTTAATAACGCCGCGATTAGCTATGGCTTCAGAAAATCATGCGGAAACGAACTAAAGGCTTCTTTTAAAAATACTGTAAAAACTAAGTTGCAGGATTTATCGTTTTTTGATTCTTTGAACGTATACGATCTTGCGTCATATGTGTCGTCAGATGACCCCGATGAAAGACAAATGAAGGATAGTGCCGAAATGGGACAATTCGTTGTTAAAACTTTAAAACACAAAGAAACGCTAATAGGGTACTGTATTTTCGCGTGGACGAACGGTTGGGAGATTGCCTCTAATAAGGCGGATTTATTAAGCGGATATTGCGATCAGTTGTCTCCCGCGCTTAATACGATAATGGGTAAGGCGATTATTCACAATCAATCCTATTTGCTTGAAGAACGGAAAAAGAGCGCGGAGGACGAGCGGAAAAAATTAAGTGTTATTATTGACGGTATGAAAGAAGGACTTATTATTGTGGATGAAAATAATCATATTATGACAATGAATAAATCTGCGTGCGAAATGCTGGAATTCCACAACTATACCGATGCCAGGTACGCGAAGGAAATACTAGCCGATGTTCTTAAATACGAACAATGCGCGGATGGGCATGGTGAAGAGGATATTTTAATAACCGTACCGGTTGTAAAAACAATTCATAAGAGTGTGTCTCCTATTTATGACGCGAGTAAAAGGATGCTTGGAAGGGCGCTGCTTTTGACCGATGTTACAAAAGAGAGGGAGTTTGAGCAGATGAAGGTGGACTTTGTGAGTATAGCCAGTCACGAGTTTAGGACGCCTATAACGGCAATCAAAGAAGCTATTTCGCTGGTGAATGAAGAGATGATGGGGCCTTTGAACGACAAGCAAAAAAAATGCCTTGATATCGCGATGAAAGACACGGAAAGGTTGGCGGATCTTGTTAAAGATTTGTTTAAAATTTCCCAAATTGAGTCTGGGAAAATCGAATTGAAGCGTTCCGCAATAGCGCTGGCGTTTGTGATTCGGGAAGTGGTAGAAAAATTAAGGCCTAAAGCGGAAAAAAAGAATATAGAAATTGTTCATAAAATTCCGCAAGATATACCAGGTGTATTTGCCGACCCGCATCAGATATCATCGGTCCTGCGCAATATAATGGACAACGCGATAAAATTTACGCCGGAGGGGGGAAGGGTAACGTTGGATGTTGGAAGTAGGACGTTGGATGTCACACCTGCCACGTCTCACGTCCCACGTCCTACGTCCCACGTAGTTGTTAGCGTCACCGATACAGGACCGGGGATCACCGCGGAGGACCAGGAAAAACTTTTTCATAAGTTTTCACAGTTAGATTCTAGTATTAGGCGCGAGAGTACAGGAGCCGGATTGGGACTCGCGATCGCCAAAGGCATAGTGGAGATGCACGGCGGCGAAATATGGATTGAGTCTGAAAAGGGGAAAGGCGCGGCGTTTAAATTTACATTGCCGGTGTATAATAGTATAGAGCCCAGATAAAGGAATCGGGGTAAATTTCGTGCATAAGTCAGAGAGTAGGCTTTCACTATGATAAAAACAGGAGAATTGGTATGGCTAAAAAAATTCTTATTGTGGATGACGAACAACATGTGGTTGATGTTGTAAAGATGAGGCTTGAGGTGAGCGGGTACGAGGTTATAGCGGCGTATGACGGGCAGGAAGGCCTACGGATGGCTCGTGACGAAAAGCCGGATTTAATAATACTTGATGTCATGCTTCCAAAGATTGACGGATACAAAATATGTAGAATGATAAAGTTTGACCCGAAGTATAAACATACTCCGATTATTATGTTCACTGCAAGGGCGCAGGAGAGCGATATGCAGTTGAGTAAAGAAGTCGGCGCCGACAGTTACCTTACAAAACCTTTTGAGCCAAAAATACTCATGGGTAAGATTAAGGAACTATTGGGTGAGTAGTTTTTTTGTAAAATGTTTGGCCTTATTAATCAGAGAAAAATATGTTAGAATGACGCCCGGAGGATGATTTATGGATAAGCGAAAAATCCTGATTGTCGACGACAATGTAGATTTTATCACTGTTTTAAAGACAAGATTGGAGGCCAATAATTATGTTGTGTCCTACGCTTATAATGGAGACGAAGGTATAGAAAAGGCCAAAAAGGAATCTCCCGACGCTATTCTCCTCGATGTAATGATGCCTAAGATGGACGGTTACACCGCCGTCAGAATGTTAAAAAGTAATGACCTTACTAGAGACATACCGATAATTATACTAACCGTGAAAGACAAAATGGAGGACCTATTTAAGTCCGAAGGCGTCGCCGGGTATTTATTGAAACCATACGCGACCGAAGAATTGTTAAAGAAACTAAAAGAAATATTAGGCTAGATCCCTAACTACAAATTAACGAGGATTGCGACGGAGATTTTCACATGAAAACATTGGAGATATTGCTTAAAAAAGGGATTATCACCCAACAGCAGGTAGATGAATCAAAGCGTGAAGCGCAAAAGACGGGACTGCCGTTTGATAAGGCGCTTGTTCGTCTGGGTTTTGTTTCTGAAGAAGATATAGCAAAGGCTATTGCCGACGAGATGGGCGTGCCTTTTATGGATTTATATGGGTACGTTATAGATTCGGACGTCATTAGGCTTGTTCCCGAAGAAACAGCGCGTAAGTATAAGGCAATCCCTCTTTTTAAAATCGGAGATTCTTTGACGATCGCTATGGCGAATCCTCAAGACGTTATAGCAATTGATGAAATCAGAAGAAAAAGCGGTTTTGTCACCATTGAACCCGTTCTCTCCATTGAAAAATACATTGATTCTTCGATTGAACAATACTATGGAGTATCCGGTTCCATGGAAGAATTGGTGCAGGGAATTAAAAAAGTTAAAAGTGCCGTATCTGATGAGGCCGGCGCGGATAAACTCGCGGAGATTGCCGGCGAAATGCCGGTAATAAAATTGGTGAATTTAATTATTATGCAGGCGATAAAAGAAAAGGCGAGCGACATACACATAGAGCCGGGGGCTGGGGCGCTTATGATACGTTTTAGGGTTGACGGAGTAATGAACGAAGTAAATGAACTGCCCAAATATCTCCAGAGTGCTGTTATCTCGCGAGTAAAAATATTATCGAAGATGGATATTGCCGAGCGGCGCCGTCCCCAGGACGGAAGATTCATGATCAAAATGCAGGACAAAGAAATTGATTTCAGGGTTTCGGTGTTTCCGACGATTCACGGAGAAAATGTGGTGTTAAGGATTTTGGATAAATCAAGCGCGATTGTTCGCCTGACGGAATTGGGAATGCTTGCTAAAGATTTACAAAAGTACGAAGAAGTTATTAAACGGCCATACGGGATTATTTTGGTTACGGGTCCCACGGGTAGCGGGAAAACCACTACTATATATTCCTCATTGTCGGCGGTAAATTCTATTGAAAAAAATATTATAACCATAGAAGACCCGGTTGAGTATGAACTTCCTTTAGTTAGGCAGACACAGGTTAATGTAAAAGCGGATCTGACATTCGCCGCGGGACTGAGAAGTATTTTAAGGCAGGATCCGGATATTATCATGGTAGGCGAAATTCGAGACAGGGAGACAGCCGAGATTGCCGTACAAGCATCGCTTACCGGACATCTGGTGTTCTCCACTCTCCATACCAATGACGCGCCCAGCGCCGTGACAAGGCTTGTTGATATGGGAGTGGAGCCGTTTCTTATATCGAGTTCCGTTATCGCTATAGTGGCACAACGTCTTGTTAGGACAATATGTCCTAAGTGTAAAACGCAATATTCCCCGGGGGAAGAGGAGCTTGCGGACTTGAAGATAGAGAAAAAAGAAGGGCTTGTTTTTTACAGGGGAGAGGGATGTGATAAATGTAAAAAAACCGGATATCGAGGCAGGATAGGGATTTATGAAATGCTTATAATGGATGAGAACATTAGGTATTTAGTAATGTCTAAGGCTCCGGCGGATGAAATAAGAAAGTGTGCGATATCTCAGGGAATGAGAGTATTGCGCGATGACGGGTTTGAAAAGGCGAAGAACGGCATTACTACTGTGGAAGAGGTCTTGAGGGTGACCGAAAAAGACTAATGAATAACTATAAATACAAAGTCCGTGATAAATTAGGAGCTCTTGTAACCGGCGTCATTGGAGGAGAAAACGAAAATGATGTCAACGGTAAGCTTCGAAGAATGGGCTATACCCCCATATCTATAAATCTATCTGTTGAGAGACAGGCAATTGTTAATCTAGTAAAAAAAATTAACAGGGTCAGCGCCACGGAGTTAATTCTTTTTACCCGCCAGATGAGCACCCTTGTTAAGGCAGGAGTCGCTATAGTGGCTGCCCTTGAGGCGTGTAAGGAGCAGACAAATAATGAAGTTTTAAAAAAAATACTCGGGTCTATTATTACCGATGTGGAAGGAGGAAGTTCTTTCTCTAGCGCCTTGAGCAGACATCCGGAATGTTTTGACGAATTGTACGTAAACATGATGAGAAGCGGTGAAGCCGCCGGTATTTTAGAAACGGTTCTGGACCGTATTGCGGATCTGGGCGAATATCAAGAGGAAATCAAGGCAAAGATAAAAACAGCTACTAGATATCCGCTTTTAGTTGTGGTCGCCTTAGCTGTCGGTTTTACTATTGTGGTGACATTTGTTATACCGCGGTTTGCCTCTATGTTTTCACAATTTAAAACACAATTGCCGTTTCCAACCAGAGTAATGATCGGCTTAAACTACACGATCAAGCACTATTGGTATCTGATAATAATGGCGGCCGGCGGGACTATATACGGTTTTTTTTCTTATATTAAAACTTCTTCAGGCAGGGCAATATGGGATAGGGTGAAAATAAAAATTCCTATTTTTGGCCCGTTAATAGTCAAATCCGCGATGAGCAGGTTCGCCCGAGTTACAAGTATTCTTACGAAATCCGGCCTGCCGATATTGCAAGTGCTAGAACTGACTGCTAAGACTGTGGGAAATACGGTTATTAGCAGTGCTATTGATACCATAAGGACCAGTGTTAATGAAGGTAAAGGCATGACGGAGCCTATGAAAGCTAATAAATTATTTCCCCCAATAGTCGTACAGATGGTAGCTGTAGGAGAGGAAACCGGAAAGCTAGACGAACTGCTTTTCAAGGTAAGCGAGTATTATGACAAACAGGTGGATTATACTATTAAAAATCTTGGGATATTGATAGAGCCGATCCTTCTCCTTGTCTTGGGATGCGGAGTGCTCTTTATGGCGTTAGCGATATTTCTGCCCATGTGGGATATGATGAGTTTATTTAGGCATTAAACAACAAACTACTAATTACGAATAACATGATTTTTTTTAAACGAAATTGTTCCGCTACCGGCGGGTTAGAGCTTGTGATAGCGCTGGCCTTTATCGCTATTTTAATCGTGCTTCTGGTTGGTTTTGTGCACAAGACCAACACCGAAGCGAAAGAAATGGTTTTAAGGTCCCAGTTGACCGCTCTTAGAAATTCCGTAAACATGTTTAAGATTGTCAAAGAAAAATATCCTTCAACCTTAGGAGATCTCGTAAGTGTGGAGTATAAAACGGAGATTAACAGCGCCGAGCTTTTTGGGCAGTCTTTTTTAGATAAAAGGCTTTTACTGGATCCTTTTGGAAATAGTTTTGGTTATGACCCTAAGACAGGCGCTGTTTCTTCACAGACATGCGGATATGAAGACTGGTAATAATGTGTGGACGTGAGGAAAATAATTTTGTAAAATATGCGCCGAAGGGCTTACAGTTACGAAGCGGGATGGGGAGTTATTGGTTTCCTTGTGTGCGGTGTAAGATACATCGTATGGTGTGTGAAAGAGGAGGTGGGTATGCGTAACAAAGGTTTTACGTTGATGGAGTTGGTGATGATCATCGTGATATTGGGAATCTTGGCGGTCATTGCTATTCCAAAGTATTTTGACTTACAGCAGGACGCGAAAGAAGCGGCAGAGAAAGGAGTAGTTGGGAGTGTCAGGGCGGGGCTATACACTTACTATGCCAAGAATAAAAACTATCCTACAGCCCTAGGCGGAGCCGACGGCGCGGCGACTAAAGCTAACCCATTGTTCAACGTCGTTCTTACGGACGGAATTACACAGGATTGGACAAAAGCGGGCGCGAACTTTACGGGCCCGAATAGCGGTGTCTATGTGTATGATTCCGTAAATGGTTCATTTAAATAGTCTTAAATAAACCGAATTAAAACCGCCCCCTTTTTTTCTAGGGGCGGTTTTTTAAAGCTATTTAATACCTCATGAATTATTCTTTGCGGCAGATGACAGGTTTAAGAAACAATAGCGGTGTTGTACTTATGGCTGCCGTGATGTTGATTGTTTTTGCCGCGGTATGTGTCCTCGGGGTTTCTCACTATGTTTCCAATCGTTTAAAACAAAACGCTGTCGAGGTTTCGGAATTAAAAGCCAAATACCTAGCCCAAGGCGGGATACATGCGGCAATCTATTGGTACAGATATAATGGTTACATCACCCCAGGTACGCAAATTGTGGATGCCAATAACTATGCCGTACATAATGGCACATCAGCGGGGCATCTTGCGGTTGATTCTTCAGGGGCAAGATGGACAGCGAGCGGAAGGAATTTATCAGGACTTGAAGCTAACAGCACGACAGGCGGGACGGTATATATTGATAGGATGGTTGTATCCTGGGCCGGGGTTCCTCTTACGAGGCGCCTGCAGGTAATAAGGATGAATGGTTCCGATGTCTGGAGCGGGACCGCGGCATCTCCGGCAAACTGCGATCTAGTTCCCGATGTGGCAGTCTGGGGCACGCCGAAGCTTAATATCAACTATCTACGTTTTAATTCTAGTATGAATACGCCGTCTACCACGGTAACAATATCTTTTTATTTAACCGATGGCACCGTGGTTACGGTGCAGGTATATCCTGCTGGATCAGGTGGAAGCTCGGGTGTGTGTACGGTACAGGCTTCAGGGAAAAATAATAATGAGTGGCAAGGTGTTTCAATATATAAATCAATTCAGGCGGATTACGATCCCGCCACTGGGAAAATTACAAATTATGCGGAAATTGACACGGAAATTACATGATGGTTTTTCACTTATAGAGCTCATAATCACTATAGTGGTTCTCGGCTTAGTGTTTGTTCCTCTGGGAATCACGGTCGCGAGGTACGTGGATGGCGCATTTTATTCGGATGATTTAGGCACGGCGAAGGAACTGGCGCGAATGGAAATGGAAAAAGTAAATAATACGGCATATGCGAGTATATTGACAAGTTCGTCGTCTAATTACGAGGGATATCCCTTTGACATGACTAGAACCGTGACATACGCGCAGGGCGACGCGGGGACCACAGAGAGCCTAAAAAAAATTGTGGTGGATATAAAAAAATCAGGAAGCTCGACGGTGTTGGTTTCATTGGTCACTTATATAGCAAAAAATGTGAGCTGCGGGATATAAAAATGAATTCTCAAAAAAGCTTCACTCTTATTGAATTTATCATGGTAATTGCTATAATAGTGGTCATTGCAGCGGTGAGCGCTGGGCTTGTTACGTATTTTACGCAGAACTCTATTTTTATACCTAATAAATTAAACACGAATCTCGCGGCGTCGCAGATTATGGGAAGTATTGTCGAGGGAGATGTTGATGTAAAAGGCGGGCTTAGGTTTAGTAAATCTATTACAGCGGCGCAAAATTATATTTTGTCTTTTCATAGCCAGAATAATTTAAATGTCACATATTCTTTAAATACAAGCACAGCCAAGTTATACAGATCCATCGGCGGCGGGGCGAATACGATTTATCCGTATTATCTTTCAAATATTGGGGTAAATATGTACGGGAAAAACGGGCAGATGTTTACCTATTACGATGCAAATGAAAATGTGACGGCGGCCGCGGCAAACATAAGCAGGATAAAAATCGGTTTTATTGTCAACTCAGGGAGCGGCAGTTATACTGATTGGCAGGGACAGGCGGATGTGACGTCGTCTATAGCTGTAGATCGTTATGAGTAAGAAAATTCTATCTATTGATATTAGCAATACTAATGTGAAGGTAATGCAGATTGATTTGTCCGGGGGTAAACCCGCGGTCGAAAAAGTTTTTATGTCAGGCGTTACCCAGGTAACAGGCGCCGCCGGTGTCTTAAGGCCCGCATTAAAGGATTTCTCCGCAAGGGACGCGTATTTCGTTCTTTCCCATTCATCCACATTCACTAAGCGTGTTAGTATTCCTGTTATGCCGGAGAAGGAAATATTACAGGCGATAAAATGGCAGATAAAAGAGGATGTTAATTTTGACCTAGAAAAGGCGAATATAGATTTTCAAATAATCGGCGAGAGTACGGGTGAGGCGGAAGGCAGACGTATAGATTTAGTTGTCGTAGCGGTTCCCGGAGATGTGGTAGATGAATTGGTTAACCTTTCAAAGAAATTAGGCCTTAGTATTAAGGGAATAAACACGCCGCCTTTTGTTATGCTGTCTCTTCTTAAACTGTTAAAAGCGGATATGAGTAAGGGTGTAGCGGTTCTTGGTATCTTGAATAAAATATCCGCATTCTGTGTTTACAAAGACAATAAGCTGGTATTTTTTAGAAATTTTCCTATAGGTTCGCAGATGATCACAAACGCTATGGCGGGCGTTTTTGTGTCGGATAAAGGCAGGGTTGAGTTGAATGTTGAACAGGCGGAGGAAATTAAAAAGAAGGTTGGGATTCCGGGGAAAGATTCCGCGGATATTCCATACGGGCTGACCGCGTCGCAGATTATGGCGATGATACGTTACGTGCTTGAGCAAGTAGCGGGAGAAATAAAACGGTCTCTTGATTATTTTAATTTTCAGCTTGGCTATGATAAGCCGTCCGTGATTTATCTCGTCGGGGGGGGCGCGCGGTTGAAAGGGCTCGGGGAATATTTGAAAAATGATTTGGGGATTGATGTGGATGTTTTGCCTATACCGGCAAATCTTGATTGCAGTCGCGTGGATTGTCCTCACGATAATTTTTTACAAATGGCAAATTGTTTAGGCGGGGCCTTTACGCACAGAAATAAAGTAAATCTTATTCCGGAAGCGCTAAAATTTCATCCGGTTGAGTTTTACGGAAGTATAGCTTTAAGGGTGGCGTCTATAACGCTTGCGGCCGTTTTGGCATTTTCCTTTATCCAGATCAGGTTAAGGGTAAGAGACTATAAATACAGGACTAAAGTTTCAAAGGAGTCTTTGCAGACATATCGAGAGATAGAGGCGCTTTCAATAAAAATCAATGAAAGGGAAGCTCTTTACAATAGCATAATGGGAAAGTATCTGCCCGCGGTATATGTTTTGAAAGAAATTGGTAATATTACCCCTAGTGAAATAATTCTGACTGATCTAAATTTCAACAGGGGGCAAAGTGCGCTGACTCTGGGAGGCTATGTGACTGTGGCTGATTCCGATGTTCATAGAATTTTGAGTGAATATATGACAAGACTAGAGGGCTCGCCGGTGTTTGGAGAAGCGAACCTTGTCTCCGCGGAAAAAAATAGCTCTGAGGGGAAACAAACTTCGGTTTTTCAGATAGAAGTGCAGGTGGCAACTGTATGAAAATTACTCAAAAAACAATATGGGCCTCGGCCGTAATGTTGTGCGTTATTTTTGCCGTGTTTATATTGTTTGTGTATAATCCGTCAAAAAGGCAACTGCAGGCATGTAAGGCCGAATATTCCAATATTCGCGATGAGATGGACCGGATAGAGAAAACAATTGCGCCCGGAGAAAATATAGATGATGTGATGGACAGGTGTTATAAAAAGTACAAGGGACTGTCCGCTAGATTTCCTTCGCAAGAAGAAACTGTGCTAGAGCAATTGTCTAGCATGGCCAAGGATCTGGGGATCAATTTAGATTCCGTCCGTCCGGACAGAAAGAGCGTTTATCTAAAAGACGGGGTCCCCGTGGTTATAGACGGACTGCATTGTGACGAACTTCAGATTACGGTAAATTTTACTTCCGACTATATATCTTTCGGAAAATATCTGGAGGCGATGAGAAGGGATTTTCCGTATCTTTTGACAGTCCAATCTATGGCGATGCACGCGACTGCCGATCAGCCGCCTAAAATTAGTGCGGCACTGGGAGTGAAAATATATCTTTTGGAAAGTGAAAATAAATGAAAAAAAATACTTTAGAATTGATTATTTCCGGAGTGCTGGTTTTTATTTTGATAATTCTGGCAGCTTCTCAATTAAAACGGGCGTCAAAGAGGCGTACCGTGCGGGCTGAAAACGTAAAGTCGGTTCAGGAAAGCGCTGTTTCTAGTCCGATGGAGGCCGCTAGTTCGGAGACTATTTTTTCTTACTGTGAAAATCTACAGTGGGGACGGGATCCGTTTACTAAAGTGGAGGAGAAGAGGGCAGAATTCATTAATCTTGTAGTGGAAGGTATTATTTGGGACAAAGACAATCCGCAGGCTATGATAAGTGGAGAAGTGGTGAAAGTTGGCGGTAAGGTCGGTGACAAGACTGTAGTTGTGATTAAAGAGAGTTGCGTGATTCTTTCCGACGGTGAGAAGGAGTATACATTGAACCTGCAGTAAAAACAAGCCGCAGATTACACGGATTAGGGCGCATATGTGAACCAAAACCGTAGTTTTTGTTTTTAATCCGTGTAATCCGTGGCTTTTTATTATGAAAACTAAAAATATCATTTTCTTGATAATCCTATTGAGCATTCTCATTTCCGGGGCGTTTTTTGCCGATTACCGCGCGGCGGTGAAACGTGAAGAGATAGAAAGCCAGAATGAACAAATCGTTAAGTTAGCAGTTATGGATGTAAAAAATGAATCCAAAAGGCTCGAGAATTTATCTTATCTCATATCAAGACTACCGGTTGTATCCGAAGCCCTAAAAACTAACAAATCATTTGAGGTTCTGCAATCATCTGAGTATTTAAAGGAGGCAGGCCTCCTTTTTGCAATCGATGAGTGTTACCTACTAAATAGTTACGGACTAGCGGTGGTAGATTCTTCTAAAAATGATAATAGCGTTCTATACAAATCATATGCCGATAGCCCGTATTATAGGTTTCCCGGCGAGGGCAGGACAGAATCATATTTTGTAAACGATCCGCTTGGTAATTATTATAACTGCGCGAATTGTCTTGTAATCGACGAAAAAGGCGAAACGTCTGGTATTCTAGTCCTAAAAACAAAGACGCGAAATCCGAATGAAGCGCTTCCTCTTTTTTCGAACGAAACCGTGATCCAGGAATTTGTTTTTTGGATTGCGTTTACGATTCTAATCTGTGTTATTTTCTCGGTTGTGTATTTATCCGTGTCGTCTAAAAATCGTTTTTCTGCTATTGCAAAACAAAAGGAAAAGGAAAGAGAAGAGGCGCTGACTTTGGCAAGGATAAAGTCGGATTTTCTAGCAGCCGTGAGCCACGATATAAGGACGCCCTTAAACGGCATTATAGGGATGACCGATCTTTTGCATGGGACAAAGCTATCAAAAGAACAGAAGGACTACTGTGATACGATTAAGTCTTCAGGAGACACTCTCATAGATATTGTGGACAATATATTGAAATTTTCCAAATCCGAGGCCGGGCAGATTTCTCTGGATAATCTTCCTTTCAATTTAAAAGAAGTTATAGAACAGTCTGTGGACAGCGTGGGAATTTTGGCGAAAAATAAGGGTCTAAATTTGGTTTGGCGCGTTGACGCGGATGTGAAGCAGGATCTAATAGGTGATGAAGGTTATTTGAAGCAGATAATTCTTAATATCGTCGGGAACGCGATCAAGTTTACTAACAAGGGAGAAGTGGAAATGGTAGTTAGTAATGAATCCGGCGCCGAAGTAGATGAATGTATCCTGCATTTTAAAGTGCGGGATACCGGCATAGGCGTGGACGAAAGCCAGAAGGAATCAATATTTAATCCGTTTGTGCAGGGAAGCAGTTCGAACGCGCATGGCCGCGGTGGAACAGGTCTGGGTCTTACAATCGCGAAGCGTTTTGTAGAGATGATGGGCGGGCGTATTTGGATTGAAAGTCCTGCCGGAAATATAGCAAAGGTAGGAGAAGGCCCCGGATCAATATTTCATTTTACGGTAAAATTGAAGGTGAATAAGGTGGCGGCCGCAAAAGGCCCTTCCGAAGAGAAGCAACCGGCCGAATCGGGGAAGGAAGAAAAAGATTTGCCGCACAAATTAAAAGATGTAGTAAAAAATATTGTGAGTGAAATAAAAATATTTAATCCGAATAAGTCTTTAAGAATACTGCTCGCCGAAGACAACCAGATAAATCAAAAGGTTTTCTCTCTCATGCTCGGAAAAAAAGGGCATAATGTGAATATCGCCGAAAACGGCAAACAGGCCATAGAGAGATTGAAAGACAATGAATATGATGTTATTTTTATGGACGTGCAAATGCCTGAAATGGACGGATACGAAGCGACAAGGCGCATTAGGGAAATAGAAAAAGAAAAAGGGGGACACATCCCAATTATCGCTGTTACGGCCTGCGTTTTGCGAGACGATAGGCAAAAATGTATAGATTCCGGTATGGATGATTATGTCTCAAAGCCTATAAGGTCAGAGGAATTATTTAAAGCGATAGAAAGAGTTTTTAAAATATTAAATCCCAACAAGGAGATTTTAAAATGAAAATTTGTATCATAGGGCTTCCGCAGACGGGAAAAAAGACATTATTCAAGCTTCTTACTAAACATTCTCCGTCGGAGCAGGAGATGGCGTCGGGTAGGCCTATAAAGAGCATTGCCGAGGTTAAGGATCCGCGTTTTGATAAATTAGTTTCCATTTATAAACCGAAGAAAGAGGCGAGGGCGCGTATTGAGATAGAATTATTTCCGAAGCTGGAGGAAAATTCTTTTACGAAAGGGGATTTTATAAAGGACTTGAGCGAGGCGGACGCGATATGTCACGCGGTGAGGGTGTTTCAAGACGAGTCCGTTTATCATATAAGCGGATCGGTAGATCCGAAGCGCGATATTGACATGCTCAATTCTGAACTTATCCTGCATGACCTCGTCTTTATTGAAAAGAGATTAGAGCGCATCCAAAAAGAATCCAAGAGCGGGGCGGACAGTAACACGTTGAAGGAAAAAGAGGTTTTGTTGAAACTAAAGGAACAGCTTGATAAAGAGATGCCGTTAAGGCTTGTTGAGCTAAAGGCGGAAGAAAGGAAATGCATTTCCGGATATCCTTTTTTGACGCAAAAGAAAATGGTTGTCGCGCTAAATATTTCGGAAGATGGCCTGAAGAAAACCGATGTTTTGAATAGTATCAAGAACTCTTATAAAGATAAGGACATAGACATAATGCAGGTTTCGGCAAAAGTTGAGGCTGAAATAGCGCAATTGGAAAACGAGGGGGAGAGAAAGGATTTTCTGTCCGCTTTGGGGATAGAAGAGCCGGCCATAGATATGCTGACGCGGCTTTGCATAAAAGCTCTCAATTTAATTTCCTATTTTACCGTCGGGCCTGACGAGGTGAAGCAGTGGCCGATAAAATTCGGCGCTTCTGCTCCTGAAGCAGCGGGTGCTATCCACAAAGATATTCAGAGAGGTTTTATCCGCGCTGAACTCATAAAATATAACGACCTTATTCAATTGGGCAGTGAAGAAAAAGTTAAAGAGGCCGGCAAATTTTATCTTAAAGGCAAAGACTATATCGTTGACGACGGGGATGTGATGACGTTTAGGTTTAGTGTGTAGGGATAGTGCTACTGCTGTCCAATCGAAAAGAATGCCCTGATTTTTCCCAGGATGTTTACGGAAAGGGCCTCTTTCTCAGCGAGTTTTTCGTTAAGAATGGCCTTGTCCATGATGTCTTTTGTGGTGACTTTTCTTTCCGCGAGTTTATGGCTTATTGCTTCCATTATTTTCGGATTTTTCTTTATTATGGGGACTATGTTTTCGGAGGCGATCTTAAGGACAGATACCTCATTTTTTGCCATGACCGTGGCGCTTCTTTTTTCGCCGGTGAGGAGGGACATCTCCCCGAAGTAATTGCCTGAACTAAGTTCCTTTAGGTGTATCATTGAACCCTTAGAATCATAGTTTACGACGTCAACTGTTCCCTGCGCTACGAGGAATAGCGAATGGCCTTCATCGCCGAGTGTTACGATTTTTTCTCCGCTTGTGAAATTTAGAGGAGAACATGTTTTGGCTATTTGTATTAAGTCATTGCCGGATAAATCATGAAACAATTCTATTTTTTTAATCATGTCCATTTTTGTCTCAAGGTCAAGGGAGGTGTCCGGGGCCTTGTCTTCTTGCTTTAGGTAAACGGTTTGTATCGGGAACGGAATGTGGATGTCTTTTCTCTTAAGGCTATACCAGAGTTTTGTCATGACGTCGTCTTGTATCCTCTTTAAAAGAGAGTGGTCTCTAATCCAGAATTTTATTTCATAAAGGATCGAACTGTCGCCGAAAGAAAGCACATTGACCGCCGGGTCCGGGAAAAGGAGAATATTGTCACAATCTTTGATTGTTTTTAATACGGTTTCTTTCACGCTGGCCGGTGGCGTCGAGTAATCTATGCCGATTTTAATTGTTATGGCGTGATCTTTGGTTGGCTTGTAGTAATTTAAAACAATTTCTTTTGAAGTGTTTATGTTGGGAATTACGATAAAATTCCCATCAATCGTTCTTAGTCTAGTTGCGCGCCAGCTTATTTCTACTACCTCCCCTTCCTGTTCTCCGATTTTAATCCAGTCTCCTATCTCAAACGGTTTCTCAATGTGCAGGACAATCCCGGAAATTATATTTGACAATGTATCTTGCAGTGCCAAACCGATGATTGCCGATAGTATAGCGGAACTTGTAAGAAGCCCCGTTAGCCTAAATCCGAATTCAACTCTTAAGGTAGTTGCTATTATCCCAGCGAGCAATGTGAATACGATGATGTCCCTGAATAAATTCGGGACATGGATATTGGCCTTACCATAGAGGTATTTCGCAAATATTATCTCGTCAAATACCTTCAAGGTTATGATGGATACGGATAGAATTAGAGTGACAATAAAAAGTTTTTCTGCCCAGGGGGATATGTAGGAGGAAATAAAAGGGAAAAGATCCGGCTTGTTAAAGTATTGCAGATAGTAATATCCCAAAAGGGAAGATCCAAGGAAGAAGAATATTGCCCCCAGTCGCAGTGTTTTGAAATTTCTGCGGACTGTTCCGTAAAAGAATAAGGTGACAAAAAAAAGCAGTGCCGGAATAAATATCAAATGCCTCAAAAAAATAAGTTGTGTATGCATAGTAGTAATGGTAATTTTGTTGATATGAATTTATCAGATTTGTTAAAAATAGCAAGCAATTCTTGCCTCTTAGAGGGATTATGCGGGAGCGCGAAGGGCTGGTTTTTGAGCAAATGGCAGGAGATTTATAAGAAGCCGGTTTTGGTGGTTGTGGAAGGCCCTCATGAGGCGGAAAGATGGGCGGATGATCTCGAGACGTTTGGTAAAAATAGTGTTTCTATCTTTCCGGAATGGGAGGAAGGTAGGCTTGGTGCTATCGAGGCCGCGGGAGAGAGATGGTCTATCCTAGAAAATCCACCGGTTTTTCTAATTGTTACGGCCGACACCGTCAGCGCCAAAGTGGTTCCTCAAAAAATACTTTCAAAAATAAGGATTAGATTAGACGAAAACGCGCGAATTTCCAGAGACAACTTATTGCGGTGGCTTGTGGAAAACGGGTATGAGCGCGCAGAGGTTGTTGATACGATCGGAGAGTTTTCTCATAGGGGCGGTATTGTTGACATATTTCCGCCCAATAGCGAAACGCCCATAAGAATAGAATATGCCGGAGACGATATAGAGTCTGTCCGTTCTTTTGACCAGTTGACTCAATGCAGTGTGCCCGGAGGAAAATTGCCCGAATACCTATATCCGGTAAATGAGGCGGAGATATACGCTCGATACAAAAATGAACTTGTGGGTATTGAAAATTATTTGACGGAAGGCGCGGCGGTAGTGTTTTGTAACGTCGGCGAAGAACGCGCTTTTGCTGTGAATATTAAACATAGAATTTTCCTCGCTGAATTAATTACGGATAAGGGCGGTCCCCATTTAGTTGCCAAATCCCTCGAATATTTGTCTATTCCAAAACGTACCCCTGACATGCTAGAGATGGCGAAAGAAAGAATTTTTAAAGAAATAAAAAATTGGCTGGATAACGAATATGGTATTTTTATCTGGTGTAACAATGAAGGAGAGGAGAAGCGCCTTCAGGAGTGGCTTAGGGAAAAACAGTTGGCCGATAGAAAGGGCCTGCGGGTGGGGATAGGGAGGATTAGCGGCGGGTTTGTTTGCCCCGAAGAAAAGTTAGTTTTTATTAGTGACGAGGAGATATTCGCCAGATATAAAGTACGGTTGTTCCGACGAAGATTTAAAAAGCACGGGATTCCGATTAAAGAGTGGACCGAATTAAAAGAAGGCGATTATGTGGTTCACGCGGACCACGGGATTGGAAAATATTTGGGGATAAAAAAAGAGGACGGCAGGGATATGCTGGTTATTCTGTATGCCGACAAGGCGAAGCTATATGTGCCGATGAATAATGTGCCCTTGGTTGAAAGGTATATGGGTGTCGGCGGGCGTCCTCCGCAGTTGGATCAGCTGGGCGGAAAGAAATGGCTGAAAACCAAACTTAAGGTTGAAAAAGACCTTGTTGATATAGCGTCGGAACTTTTGGAGGTGCAGGCAAAACGGCAGGCGTTAAAGGGGTGCGCCTTTCCTAAGGATCATTTATGGCAGAGGGAGATGGAGGACGCGTTTATTTACGAGGAAACTCCGGATCAAATGACCGCGATTGGTGATGTAAAACGTGATATGGAAAGCCCGGTTCCTATGGACCGCCTGATTTGCGGCGATGTGGGTTATGGAAAAACAGAGGTTGCTGTGCGCGCTGCGTTTAAGGCTGTGATGGACGGAAAGCAGGTCGCGGTTTTGGTGCCTACGACCATATTGGCTCAGCAGCATTATAGGACGTTTTCCGACCGGCTGGCAGATTATCCAGTTTCTGTGGAGATGTTGAGCAGGTTTAGAAATGAAAAAGAGCAGAAAGGGATTGTTTCATTTCTGGCGGAAGGGAAAATAGATATTATTGTAGGTACTCATAGGATTGTGCAGCCGGACATCAAATTTAAAGATCTTGGGCTTGTGGTTATCGATGAGGAACAAAGATTCGGAGTTAGGCACAAGGAGTGGTTAAAGAAGATAAGAGAGCTTGTGGATGTTATTACCATGACAGCGACGCCTATCCCTCGAACCCTCTATATGGCGATGACCGGTATCAGGGACATGAGTGTTATAAATACACCGCCGAAGGAGCGGATGGCGGTTGAGACTATTCTCGCGGAGTATGATGAAAAAGTAATTCGGCACGCGATTATGCGGGAGCTAAACAGGGAAGGACAGGCGTATTTTTTACACAATAGAGTTGAGTCAATTGAACGGACGGCGGAGCGTTTGCAAAAATTGGTGCCGGAGGCGCGTTTTCTCGTCGGGCACGGGCAGATGGATGAGGAAACGCTAGCGTACGTGATGGAAGAGTTTGTGCAGGGTAAGGCGGATGTCCTTGTATGTACCACGATTATCCAGTCCGGACTTGATATTCCGAATGTAAATACGATTATTATAGATCACGCGGATGCCTTTGGTTTGGCGGATCTTTATCAATTGCGCGGACGTGTCGGGAGATATAAAAATCAGGCATTCGCGTATTTGTTGGTGCCGCCGTGGAAGGCTCTGACCGGGATCGCCAAGAAAAGGTTAAAGGCTATTCAGGATTTTAGTCAGCTTGGGGCAGGCTTTAAAATCGCGCTTCAGGACCTCGAGATAAGGGGAGCGGGTAATATTTTGGGTCAACAACAGCACGGAAATATCCACGCGGTGGGATTCGATATGTACTGTAAACTTCTTCATAGAAATATTCTGAAACTTCAGGGTCATCCTGTGGAGGAGCATTATGAGGTTGTTCTAGATATAGGTATTGAGGGGTTTATTCCCATTGAATATATTGAGAGCGATAATGTTAGGATAGATTTTTATAAAAAAATCGCGGGTGCTTTGGAAATAAAAGAATTAGATGCGGTGGAAAAAGAAATGAAAGACCGTTTTGGCGATATCCCGGAGGATGCGATTAGGCTCTTCTCTGTAATGAAGATTAAATTGTACGCGGTGAAAAAAAAGATAAAGCAGATAATAGCCGCGAATAATAAAATTTCTTTCCATTGGCTTAACGGTAAGGTGATTGTCGAAGACGCGCCTAAGGACAAACTTAAATGGATAATGGAGAAGGTTTGTGTTAAAATGTAGAACTTTATATTTTGGTGTTTTTCTAGAAACTTGAAAGCTTTAGGAGGAATTCATATGAAAAGGATGTTTGTAGTTTTGTTTATCCTATTTTTGTCAGCTATGTCCCGCGCAGAGGTTGTTGATAAGATTCTTGCCACTGTAAACGGAGAGCCGGTTACTATGTCGGAACTAGAGCGGCTTTTATTTCCAGTATTTAAGCAAGCGGAGCAGACATATAAGGGAGAGGAATTGGAGGCGTATAAAAAAGAGGCGCAGAAGCAGTTGTTGGGGCAGTTGATTGAAAATAAGCTGGTCCTTCAAAAAGCGAAAAAGGACGGCCTTGCTATTACCGAAGCGGCTATGGAAGAAGAGCTTGCCGATATAAGAGAGAAATTCGGAACTATGGACGAATTTAAAAAGGCGCTCGAGAAAGAAGGCCTGACTCTTGAGCAGTATAAAAAGGACTTGACCGACCAGCTCACCGTGAGGGCGATAATTGAAAGAGAGGTTGTGCCGAAGGCGAAGGTTAGTCCTGAAGAAATAGAGCAATATTACAGCGAACATTCAGCGGAATTTTCAAATCCAGAAATGGTCTCAATAGGCCATATTCTTATAAAGACCGACGAGAAAACCGCGCAGGATGTTTATAATCAATTACAAGAGGGCGCGGATTTCGACGAGCTGGCGAAACAATATTCAGAGGCTGGAGAAGTCGGATATGTTCCCGTGAATAAGCTTAAACAGGAATTGAGGGACATAGTGGATAGTTTAGATGTCGGGGAGTATAGTAAAATCATTAAGACAGACATAGGCTGGCACATAATAAAGCTCAAAGACAGAAAACCTCCGGAACAGTTGTCGATAAGTTCGGTCTGGACCGGTATAGAGGATAAACTCTTTAGAAAAAAGCTTGCGGAGGAACACGAAAAGTGGATGTCCAAGATAAAAGAAAAGGCCCATATAGTGATCGCGGAGTGAGGTAAGAATTTGAAAAATTTTAAACCAATTATCGGTATAACAGTCGGAGATACTGCCGGGGTGGGGCCGGAGATTATTAGGAAGGCCTTAAAAAATCCGGAGATTCATAAGATCAGCGTGCCGGTAGTTATTGGAGAACTTGACGCGCGTTTTCAGAAGTACAGTGGTGCCGGCGGAGAGTACGCCATGCAATGTGTGCGCGAGGCTGTGGATATGGCGATGTCCGGCAATATTCATGCGGTTGTCACGGCGCCTATTTGTAAGGAAGGTATCTATAAGGCCGGATATAAATTTGAGGGGCACACGGATTATTTGGCATATCTTACGAAAACGAAAGAATATTCAATGATGCTTGTAAGCTCCCAGATGCGGGTTGTTCTTGTAACAATTCATATTCCGCTAAAAGATGTGGCCAAAAAAGTTACAAAGGTAGGGGTTTTACGGGCAATAAGACATGCCGGCCTTGGCGCAAAATTGTTGGGAGTAAAAAATCCAAAGATCAGTGTTTGTACTCTAAATCCACACGGCTGGGAAATAGGCGAAGAAGAAAAGAAAATTATTATTCCCGCGATAAGGCAAGCGAGAGGATTTGATGTCAGCGGGCCTTTTCCTTCAGATACGCTTTTCTGTAAGGTGCTCAAAAAAGAATTTGATGTTGTCGTGGCAATGTATCATGATCAGGGGCTTATCCCTTTAAAAATGCTGGGATTCAGTGAGGGAGTCAATGTTACTTTAGGCCTTCCTATCATAAGGACATCGCCGGACCATGGTACGGCTTATGATATTGCCGGCAAAAATATTGCTGACCCAACAAGTATGATAAGGGCAATTGAACTTGCGGCTCGGATGGTAAATGAAAAAAGAAAATTGTCCAATCTCTAAAAGGGTTGCGGGCGCGATCTTGCACAAGAAGTGGGGGCAATACGAACTGTCGGATAAGTTAATCGTTCAGAGGATCGTTGACTCGTTAGAACTGACCAAAGACGACACCGTATTAGAAATAGGGTCAGGAACAGGAATACTAACTCTTCCCATAAGGGACAGGGGCGTAAAGATAATTGCTGTTGAAATAGACGGAAGATTCGCTGGGCTACTGCAGGCGATGGGCGTAGAGGTTATAAATGGTGACTTTTTGAAAGTAAATCTAAAAGACCTCCCTCCCATTACTAAAATAGTTTCTAATCTGCCTTACTACATCACGACGCCTATCATAACGAAAATTTTGGAAGAAAAAATGCCTTTTCAATCGATGTTCCTGACCATGCAGAAAGAGGTTGCGAAAAGACTCCTGGCGGAGCCTAGGACAAAAGATTATGGGGCTATAAGTGTCCTCGTGAAATATTACACAGAACCAGAGTTTGTGCTTGATGTACCTAGGAGAAGTTTTCATCCCGTCCCGGATGTTGATTCCACCTTGGTGCGGTTTAGAAAAAAAGAACAGCCGAAAATTGATTTTCCGGAAGAATTTTTGTTTAAGGTCGTGAGGATTGGGTTTGGGACGCGAAGGAAAATGCTTAAGAATAATTTGAAGATGTTTAAAAATCTAGACAATATAAAAGTTGACCTGACAAGAAGGGCGGAGACTTTAAGTGTTTCGGAATTTTGCGAATTGGCTTATGACTTATGGAAAGGGCGACAGGAATCGTAATAAAGTGCAAAGACTATAGCGAGACCAGCCAGCTTGTGTGGTTATTCACGAAGGAATTCGGCAAAATGAAGTTTGTCGCCAAAGGGAGCCGCGGCAAATTAAAAAGGCCTAAGAGTAAGATAGATTTGTTTAATATCGCGGGTTTTATATTTTACCGCAGCCATCGCGGTGACTTGCATACGCTTGGTGAGTGTCACACGGCGGAAACTTTTAATAATTTGCGGGCAGATCTCTATAAATTCGCGACGGCATCGTATTTTACAGAACTGCTGGACCTCTTTACGGTTGTGGAAGACCCTAACGAGGAGCTATTTTCTTTAATTGAGAACACATTTAAAAATTTGGAGGCAGGGAAAGATCCTAAGTTTTTAAGGTGCTTGCTTGAAATCAAATTGATGCAATATACCGGGCATATTCCGGATTTCAGTAAATTTGAGGATGTAAGTAACGGGACAAAGGCAGTGATTAAAAATATTCTGGATTCGAGGGCCTTAGATAGGTTGAAATTGTCAGCTGCCCAGATATCAGAGATAAATAGCTTGTTAAGATTAGCTATTGACTATCTATTGGGTAAAAGAGTAAAATCACTATCTTTTTTAGAATCTATGGGTGTTGGCTGAAGCAGGATGTATGTGTGGTTTCCCTGCTTTTTAAGGAGACTTTTATGGCAAATCCGCAGAAAGTTGATGTGATGGAAAAAATTGTTTCGCTTTGTAAGCGCAAAGGATATGTGTTCCCATCGAGCGAAATATACGGCGGGATTGGGAGCTGTTGGGACTATGGCCCGCTTGGTATTGAGCTGAAAAATAATATCAAAAGGTACTGGTGGAAACACATGGTTTACTATAGAAACGATGTGGAAGGCCTTGACGCCAGCATCCTTATGCACCCTAAGGTTTGGGTGGCGTCGGGGCATGTTGAAGGGTTTGTTGATCCGCTTGTTGACTGCAAAAACTGTAAACATAGATTCAAGGCTACTGACATCACCGAAGGGCAAAAATGCCCTGATTGTGGAGGGGAATTGACCGCCGCCCGTATGTTCAATCTGATGTTTAAGACCCACATGGGCCCGGTAGAAGAAGAGGCAAGTGTTGTATATATGAGGCCCGAGACGGCGCAGGGTATTTATGTTAATTTTCTCAATGTGGCTAACTCTTCGAGACAGCAAGTGCCGTTTGGAATAGCGCAGATAGGTAAGGCCTTCAGAAATGAAATCACTCCCGGCAATTTTATTTTCAGAACGAGAGAATTCGAGCAGATGGAAATGCAGTTTTTCGTCGAACCCTCGACTGCGGATGAATGGATGATGAAGTGGCGCGACACAAGATTTGAATGGCATAAGTCGCTCGGAATTAAACCCGAAAAATTGAGGTTATATCAGCATAAGCCGAATGAGCTAGCGCATTACGCGAAGTTGGCGTTTGACATCCAATACGAATTTCCTTTTGGTTGGAATGAAATTGAGGGCATTCACAATAGGACCGATTTTGATTTGAAAAGACACATGGAATTTTCAGGGAAAGATCTTCAGTATTTTGATGAAACAACAAAGAGTAGGTACGTCCCATACATTATTGAAACGTCGGTTGGTGTTGATAGAACGCTTCTTGTGACGCTTGTTGACGCGTATAGGGAAGAAGAGGAAAGGGTTGTTTTAGGGCTTTCCCCGAAAATCGCGCCGATAAAGGCCGGAATATTTCCGCTTATGAAGAAGGACGGCCTACCGGAGGTTGCAAAGAAAATTGAAGAAAAGTTGTGTAAGCATTTTAAGGTGTTTTATGACGACGGAGGGTCTGTCGGGAGAAGGTACAGAAGGCAGGATGAAGCCGGTACCCCATTCTGTATAACCGTTGATCCGGATACATTGCAAAATCAATCCGTGACGGTCCGTGAACGCGACAGTATGAAGCAGGAAAGAGTTAACATTAATGATTTGGCGAAACATATTGGAGAGAAAGTAGAATTTTAAAAAGGAGGATTCACCATGAGTACGGGCAAAAAGTATGTTTATTCCTTTGGCGGCGGGAAGGCCGATGGGAATGAGAAGATGAAGAATTTATTGGGCGGCAAAGGCGCGAACCTTGCCGAGATGGCCGGGCATCCAAAATTGAAACTGCCCGTCCCGCCGGGATTTACAATTACGACGGAGGTCTGCACTTATTACTACCAGAATAAAAAGAAGTACCCGAAAGAGCTTAAGGGGCAGGTCGATAAAGCCATTGAAAAGATCGAAAAGATCATGAAGAAGGATTTCGGTGATACGGAAAATCCGTTGCTTGTTTCCGTAAGGTCTGGGGCGAGGAAGTCAATGCCGGGTATGATGGAGACAGTGTTGAATGTAGGTCTAACAGAAAAGACGATACCGGGCCTTGTGAAACAGACCGGCAATGAGAGATTTGTTTATGACGCGTACAGGCGTTTAATCATGATGTATTCCGACGTGGTGATGGAAAAGGCCGCCGGTATTGAGCCTGAAAATGACAACATGGGGATTCGTAAACAGCTTGAAAGAATCATGCATGAAATGAAGGAGAAAAAGGGCGCGCATAATGACACGGACCTTGACGGCGCGGATCTAAAAAAACTTTGCTCTGACTTTAAGGCAAAGATTAAAGAAGTCCTTGGTAAAGAATTTCCTGATAACCCCCAAGAGCAATTGTGGGGCGGCGTGGGCGCGGTATTCGCGTCGTGGAACGGAAAACGCGCGATATCTTACAGAAAGATTGAAAATATCCCTGATGAATGGGGAACAGCGGTTACCGTGCAGACCATGGTGTTCGGCAATATGGGTAATGATTCAGCGACGGGTGTGGCCTTCACAAGAAACCCGGGTAACGGCGACAATCACTTCTACGGTGAATATTTGGTGAACGCGCAGGGTGAGGATGTTGTGGCCGGAATAAGAACGCCTGCTCCGATTAATGAGAACAGTAAGAGCGAGCACAACGGGGATTTGATGACGTTAGAAAAAGGAATGCCAAAACTTTATAAAGAACTTTTTAGTATCCAGAATCGCCTTGAGAAACATTATAGGGACATGCAGGATATTGAATTCACTATCGAGAAAGGCACGCTTTATATGCTTCAGTGCCGTATAGGAAAAAGAAACGGCCCGGCCGCGGTAAAGATGGCGGTCGATATGGTAAAAGAAAAACTGATCACAAAAGAGATGGCAATTGGGCGTGTTACCCCGGCGCAGCTGGATGAATTACTACATCCTATAGTTGATCCAAAGATTGAGAAAACTACAAAACCTGTTGCGAAAGGTTTACCTGCCGGCCCGGGCGGCGCGAGCGGCATGATTGTATTTACCGCGAATGATGCAGTGGCGTGGGCGGAGAAAGGTAAGAAGGTAATCCTTGTTAGAGAAGAAACAAACCCTGAAGACGTCGAAGGTATGAGGGCGGCGCAGGCGATTTTGACGGCCCGAGGTGGAATGACCTCACACGCGGCGCTTGTGGCTCGCGGATGGGGTAAGTGCTGTATTGTTGGATGCGGCATGTTGGATGTGGACTACAACAGCAGGGCTTTGCATGTCGACGGGAAAACTTTTAAGGAAGGCGACTGGCTTACTCTAAACGGTACAAAAGGTAATGTTTATGAAGGCCAGCTTCCGATGGTTGACGCTACGGAAGAAGGGGATGTCCTTGAAAGTTTCTTAAAAATTTGCGATACAACAAGGAAATTAAAAATTAGGACAAATGCTGACACCCCGAAAGATGCCGCGAAGGCGCGTTTCTTTGGAGCGGAAGGTATAGGACTTTTTAGAATAGAGCACATGTTTTACGGCGAAGGTTCGGATAAGTCATTATTTTTATTAAGGAAAATGATTATGTCCAGTAACGAGGCTGAAAGACGCAATGCCCTAAATGAACTGTTTCCATATATGAAGGCAGACTTAAAGGCCACATTTGAGGCGATGGGAGGGTATCCTGTCACGGTGCGTCTAATGGATCCGCCGTTACACGAATTTGTCCCTCACCAGAAAGACAAGCGCGAAGAACTCGCAAAGAGTTTGAATATCAGCATGGAAGCGTTGGAGAAAAGGGCCGACGCGCTTTGCGAGAGTAACCCTATGATGGGGCACAGGGGTGTAAGATTAGGTGTTACATATCCTGAGATAACGGAGATGCAGGTGAGGGCGATACTTGAGGCATCCGCGGAATTAATTAAAGAAGGGAAAAAGATGTATCCTGAAATAATGATTCCGGTTGTCTGCGCGGTAACGGAAATTAAAAATCAGGAAGAAATAATCAGAAGGGTCTACAGCGAAGTGATTAAGAAATACGGCCTAAAGAAGATTGAGTATATGGTCGGTACGATGATAGAAATCCCAAGGGCGGCGTTAGTTGCCGGTAAAATCGCTGAAACAGCCGAATTTTTCTCGTTCGGCACAAACGATTTGACGCAGATGACATTTGGTTTTTCAAGAGATGACATCGGCGGATTCCTGCCGGATTACTTGGAAAAGAAAATTCTTCCTGTTGATCCTTTTCAGAGCATAGATCAGGATGGAGTGGGAGAGCTTATTTCCATCGGTATCGAACGCGGAAGAAAAACCAGAAAGGATTTAAAGGTTGGTATATGCGGAGAGCATGGCGGAGAGCCGAAATCAGTGGCGTTCTGTCATAAAGTAGGTATGAACTACGTTAGTTGTTCACCGTTTAGGGTGCCGATAGCGAGACTTGCGGCTGCACAAGCGGCATTGTAAAAATTTCTGTGAAGCTGGCCTCGTGTATATTTTACACGAGGCCTTTTTTTTAGAATTGTCTTGCAAAAATAGGGTTCCTGTTGTATAAATATTTACTTTAATTCAACTAAAACGGAGAATGTGTAATGGAAATGGAACCTCCTTTAAGGACAACTTCTGAACAGCTTCCCCAGATAAGACGCGTTGCCACGCTTGACAGACCTTCAAGGGTTGTAGAGGCTGGAAAAGTCCAAAGTGTGCCGGCCACCAAGAAACCAATTTCATCAGCCAAACCGGAAATATCAGAAGGTGTGACTACCCCAAAACAGGGTGTGCCGTATGTGACAATTGTCGTTGGAATACTGCTAGTAGTCGCATTATTCTTCGAGATATTATTGAATCAGAGATACATGAGCCTAAATAAAAAGACCACAGATGCGTATATAGCTCAACAAAATAAGTATGAGCAGCTACAGGAGTTGTATAAGGACCTAAAATCTTTTAGCGAAAAAACAACGGCTGAAAAAGAACAGCTAGACCTGGAAAATAAAAAAATAATCGTAATGTATGAAGATCTTGGATCAAAATTTAAACAAGCTGAGTTAGATATTGATCAGCTGCGTACGGAAAATACGCAGTTTGAAAGTCAAAGTAGAATACTTCAATTTCGCTTAAATCGATATTCCGAAGGTCATAAGAAAATATCCCTCTCCAAAGCAGTAAAGATACGCTTGTTGAAGGGAAACAGCGCGGTAGCTCTGGCCAAGGTAGAAGCGGTAAATGTGCAAAATGAAATGTTGAAGGGCCAGTTGGAGGAGAAAGAGTCCAGATTGAGGGATTTAACAATACAATTGATGCAAAAGATTAAAGAACAGGAACTTTTACTTAAAGAAAATATAGGATTGAAGGCCATGTTTGAAAAATCACCCAGGAAAAAAAATGCGGCGAAATCAGTAATTAGTGTTCCTGTCGGACAGAAACAACCGGAGGCTAGTGATGTTGGCAAGTGAGAAAGAAAACAACTTATCATGGCAGATAAGGACAAAGGACGGTCAGTACTATCAGCCTGAATCCCTTGGAAAACTTTACAAGTGGATTTTCGAGAATAGGCTCGGCGCGGAGGACTTGGTCTTTGACGCGCAAAAAAGCGATTGGTCGCGGCTTTCGGATGCTCCGGCGTTTAGAAAATGCTTTTGGGAGTTAATGACCGAAGACGGCAAGGTTTTTGGTCCTCTTTCGCTCGGAGAAATAAAGCATTTATACGCCGTTCAGCAGATTGGCCTGATGGACAAAGTCAGTATTTATGGGGATGAAAATTGGACCGTTATAAAGGCTCTGCCATTTTTAAAGGATTGGTTTGAAGCCGATGAGTCTGTAGCGATAGACTATGTACAGTTCGTTGAAGGCATAGAGGACGCTACCGGAATAACGCCTAAAGAAGAAGAGCAATTGGCAGACGAAAAGCCAAATAAAAAGATAAATTCACTTAAACAGCAGAATTCAGAATACAGAAAAAAGATAAAAGAAATCGAGTCGAAGCTTTCCGTGTTTGAAAAAGAATTGTCAAAAAAATCCAAACTATTTGAAGAAATTTCCTCAAAAGAAAACAAACTGAATTCCGAGGCGAAATCCCTCAAAGAAGAATTGGAGTCAGTCAGGAAAGAACTTAAATCAAAATCTGATTTTGCGGAAATTTCCGGTAAAAGGGCGGCCGAGTCGGAGAGTGAAAAGATGTCGCTTGAAAACGAAATAAATAGATTAAAATCGGAAATGTCCGTTTTGAAATCCGAACTGGAGGAGGCGGTTAAGGAAAAAAATCGGCTTCAGTCGTCCGTTCCGGAGGCGGTAAAAAGCCTTGAGGCTGAAATCTCCAGCGCAAAACAGGACAAACAGAATTTGTCGGAAGAAATACGCCTGTTGAAAATTAAAATTAATGAAAAGGATGCCCTTGAGAATGATCTGCACGTAAAAATAAGTAATGCCGCCGAAGAAGGTCACAAACAGCAGGATTTGATAAATTCGCTAGAAAAGCAACTTGCGGGAAAAGAGAAGGAAATAAGAGAGATGAGCGGCCAATCATCTGTCTATACGCAAAAACTTTTGGAGCAATGCGGCGCGAAAGAAAAAGAAATAGAGGAATTAAAATCTTACGCCATTAAAAAAGATGAAGATATTGCTGGGTTAAAACAATCGGTAAATAGGCTCCTAAGTGAGATGTCCGCGAAAGATCAGAAAATAGCGGAGGTAGATACTCTGAGATCCGGATTTGACGATTTGCGTTCTGAAGTACAGGCACTCAAGCAGAAAGAAGCCGACCTGTTGTCGAAAATTGCAGATAGGGACAGAATGCTTGAAGAAATGGGTAAAAATTCATCGTCATCCGTGAGGGAGATGCAAGAGATATGTGTCGAAAAAGATAGGGTAATTGAAGGCTTAAAATCGGTGGCGGCAGTTAAAGAAAAAGAAATTGCAGATTTGAAAGAGTCTGTTGATAAGTTGCTTAAAGAAATTTCGAATAAAAGCAGTGAAATAGATGTGAATAAATCGGAGTTTCAGAAATTAAAAAAAGAATTGGACGATTCCAGACTGCGAGTAGGTGATTTATCTGTTCAAATTGCCGAAAAAGAGAAAATTCTGGTAGAGATAAATGCGAATTCTTCCGAGCACGTAAAAGAGCTCCAAGATTTGTGCGGAGCGAAGGATTCGGAGTTGTCGGACTGCAGGTCGCTGATTGAAAATATGCGTTCAGAGGCGGCGACATACAAAGATGCGAAGGCCAGTCTTTTAGTGGAGTTAGAGACCAAGAAAAGGGCGTCAGACGATGACAGAGAACTAATTAATCGGCTACGTGAGGAGATTCAGGCCAAAAATGCCGACATTGAGAATTTTCAATCAGTAATACGGGAAAAAGACACCCAGGTATTTCAATTAAAGGCGGAGGTTGGTGAGAAAGAAAGTGAAATGTTAAAATACGCGAATGAAATAAATAGCGTTAAGTCTGTGTTGGCGGAAAAAGATAGGGCGTTAGAGGAAATGGCGTCGTTAAAAAATGCAGTTAATGATTTAAAGAGTGAGCTTGCTAAATCTCGACAGAATGTGGATATTTTGCGCGACAAATTAACAGAAAAGGAAGGGGTCATAGGCGAAGGAAATGAAGCGATGGACCGGTTAGAAAAAGAAAAACAGGAGATGCTCTTAAAATCTGAGGCAGTTCTAAAAGAAATACAAGAAAAGAACAGGTCGGAAGTTGAGACTTTATTGAAGGCGATTAACGCCAAAGACGGTGAGTTAAATGGTTTGAAATCCGAAGCAGAAGAACAAAAAAATATTTTTAACCTTAAGATAGAAGAACTAGAAAAAACTTTTTCCGAAGAAAAAGTGAAGATGCTCGGCGAGGCCGAGGAAAATAGGAAGACATTTGAAGGTTTACTCGAAAAAGAGAGGAGCGAATGGCGGCAGGCCATGCAGGATATGGAAGGCACGATAGCTCAAAAAGACGCTGAGATTGAGGGCGGCAAGATTGAGATAGGCAGATTGCGGGACACCATTCTTTCCAAAGAAAAGCAGTTAAATGATAAAATTGCCGATACTCGGACTGAAATAGAGAACATACAAAATGATTTTGAAAGACAAAAGGTCGAGATTAGTAATAGATTAGCCGAGGTTGCTTCAGAAAAGGATTCTCTATATGCAAAGATTGATGAGCTGAAAGGGGAATGTGATATTGTCAGGCGGGATAAAGATGTCCTGCAGAAACAAATGGTTGATAGAGAAAAATTTATTGAAACGATAAAATCCGAAGCGGCAAGGAAAGAGGAGTTGTATAATAGGGAAAAGCGTGAGTTTGAACAGAAACTTGGCAGGTTGACTGACGAGACGCGAATATTGCTGGAAAAAATCGGCGAGCTTGAAAATGCAAGCAGTTCTATGCGTTCTGAGATGGACGCGCTTAAAGACACTGTTGAAAGAACAAAGAGAGACCTCTCGCAATCTGAACAGGAGAAAGACAAACTAAGGCGCGAGGCAGAAGAAGCGAAAAAGGCGTGCGAGCAGGCTGAAGAAGAAAACCGCACCACACAGAAACAATTTTATCTCGAAAAACAAAAATTAACCAAGGAATATAACGAAACTATTAGTAAACTAGAAAAGATGCAAAAGCGCGGACAGCTTGAGCGCGAGATTCAGGACCGGTCAAAAATGAAAGATGAATTAGAACGGCTTTACAATGTGCTGAAATCCAGCTTTGACGGCATACAAAACGGCGCGAAAGAGATACAGTCCTCCCTTCAGGGTTTTAGCGAAGACATAGATAATAAAAAACTTTCCCTCAAATACATGAATGAAACAGAAAAGCGCGAAGAAAAAAGAGGCCCGTCCTCCAGACAAGAAGCGGATGACGAGGTGAGTAAATAACTTATTTTGAAGTAAACCATTAAAAGACCGTTCTACACTCATGAGGTGTGAAATGGTCTTTTTTTCTTGGCATTTTTCTTGGCAGGTATTGACAAATATATGTCCGGAATGTATATATTTGTATGGGGAGATGAGCCGAAGTAAACACATCAATTTATTTTATGAAAATAAACTGCAAGTGCTTTAGAATATTATCGTTTGTTTTGGCTGGTGTTTTATTGATGGGCCACGGAGTATTTGCAAATGATATCGATGAAGCCAGACAGACTATGTTTAAAAGTAATAGACTCCTTAGCCGGTGTACTTGTCTTAATGACTCGTTTTTTGATGCTTATATGTTACTAAGTATCACTCGCATAATAGAAAAAATGATTGTAAGGAAGGTCGAAAATAGATCAATCAATAAAGATAATGTTGATTTGTTTGAACGTGAAATGGTGAAAATTGCCAATGTTTTTGGTTCTACAGCATATGAAAGGACTTATAAAGATAGGGTTGAGTGCATGACACTTTTGAGTAGACTGCTTTCCAAGGAGCCAATGACTGGATCAAATATCTTTTTAATTATGTCCAAAATTAATGATTATACTCGGTGGGTAAAATGGGATGTTAATACGGTTAGATCGGTATTGAATGGATTTATGATGTGTGTTGAAAATGCACGATCAGATGACGATATGGTTGGGATAATTGAATTGTATATATCATTAAGAAATTTGATAATTTCAGCAAAATGCAGTGATGAATATGCCGGTAAAGTATTATCCTCTTTTGTGGATACTGTCGGACGTATTCCTGATGATTCGTCTGTTGTTGAACTACTTAAATATTTGGAAGGGCTGAATAACTTTGATTCCGTAAGGATGCAGTTTGGTGATATATATCCTAGCGCGAAATATATGCAAGAGGCCAGAGATAAATGGGGTGTAGATATTTCAGAATATGTTGGATATATTGCTCAAATATATGAAAAAGAAAAGATCCTGCCGATAGTTGCAAGGAGGGATAATTTTGATGACAATATTTTCCCGGTGGCCATAGATTATGGCGATGAGGTCAGCCGCGTTAGTCAATATAGGGCTGAAGAGATATCCGGATCAGTTGATTCTTCCAATTACACTTTGAGAGAGCAGGTGCAAGGATTACTGTTAAACCACCTTTATGATATAGTTTTGTCTACCATAAATGTTATAGAGGCTTATAGTTGTAGTGATAGCCGGTGTGAATTTGTAAAGGGGATGAGGGTCTTAGAACATCATTATAATCCATATACAGTAGGAGATTTGTTGTTATGTTTTGAAGGTGTTGAAGTAGAAAAAATTTTAGATATTTTAAAAAGTTTAGGATATTTGATCGATGCAAATACGGGAAATATTTTATATCCGATTGATTTAGTTGCATCTGCTTTTAGGGGAGCCGGCGAGGAAGATAATTTGTATGCCCAAAGTCTTATCTATGATGTTTTTAGGGCACTTATCAGTTATGCCGCGTATGATTCCGGCTTGGCTCGAAAAGGATTATCTCTTGTCTCTGCAAAAGGGAAGAATGCTTTGCACGAAATAGATACTGCTTTAATGTCTTATCTGCGTCTGCCTATTGAAGTAGATAGAGGGGAATCGATGTCTTTTAAATTGGATCGAGGCCTTTGCCGATTAGTTTGTATAAAAATACAACTGTCATTGAAGGGAAGACCCCTTTGGCTGTGTTAGAAGAAACCATTAAAAGACAGGCATTAGAAAGAATGTGTGAAGGAACCATACGTAATATGTTCGAATTGATAGAAGGCGGATTAGTAAAAACGGAAGACATGGATGATGTTCTTTTAATTATACGTAATAATATCGCGCGATTAGGGAGAATCCAAAATAGGGAATATCATTCGGCGTTATACGGATATTTGGATATAAAATTTTATGAGTCAATTATAAATGGATATAAGCAGGGGGTAAGCAATAAAGCGTTTTTGAAAGAACAGTTGTTTTTTGCTCACATAAGATATATGAGGGGATTGTCTATAAAATATAAAAAGAGATTTAGTCTCAGTGTGCGTGAAGTGAAATATTATGAGATTGGGAACTTATATGGAGCAAATAGGCAATTCTTCTGTGTCTAAAAATGAAGGTTTCAAGCAATATCGTGTAACAGATTCTTTATCGGACGTATGCGTTTAGTTATGTCAATTTATAAAAAATATTTGTCTATCATTATGTTTTTAATTTTCCTCTCGCATGGAATTGCGTTTCCTTGTCAATCGCGCGATGCTCGCTGTGATGTGCTTGCCGTATCGAGTCCTTTGCTTGATAAAGAATTTCGTTATGATATGGCTAAAGGCGCCAATGTAGGTGCCTTGCCGGACGACAGTACTGGGGCAAAGATTAAACTTAAACCTGTGGTGGGTACAAAAGCCATGTGCTCTAGAGAGCAGGTGGAGGCATTGGAAAGGAAAATAGGGGAAGACTTAAGGGAAGAAGCAGGAAATACTTATGTTGTTGTCGGCAGGGATTCAGGAGTTTATGCCGATAAAATGAGAGAAGTATCTAAATGTATTGATCCCGCATTTGCGGAAGAGTTAAAAAAAATTCCTGTATTTTTGCTAAATCCTGATAATAGGTATTATCCCTATTTTTTAAGAGCAGAGATTATAAACGGAAACGCGGAATATCAGGCGTCTTATATAAATGAAGGCGGGATATATTTGACTAAACAGGCGTTTATGGATTTGTCGCCGGAAACCGTGGCCGGTATGATTGCCTTATGTCTCAAAATACAGAAACATAGAAATTCTCCGGTTGGTATGGTTCAAAGAATTAATAAGCATATTGGTCGGATATTGGAAGATATATACAACGAACACATTAAGCTTAGGATGTTTTATGATGGTGTAGTGATTCCTATCCGTTTGATGTGGCATGGCGGTCAGAGGAGAGACATATCACAGGTGCTTGCTATAGTTCATGGGTATTTAGAATTATATGCTGAGAGCCGAGAAGAATTGATACCTCTTTATGAAGAAATCGTTGCGATAAATAATGATTTTATTGATCTAAATAATCCTGTAAAGTGCGGTATCCCGCCTGCGGATGATATCGTGGAATATTCCAAGTTGCTTGAAAGGCTTTCTTCTAGGATTGAAACTTTATCACAAGAAGTGTTTGCCATTTCCGCTAGAATAACCCAGATAAAATCTCTTCCTAGACTGAATGATGCGTGTAAGGATCTTAGACACCTGAACTCGATAATGATGAAATTTTATAAAAAACATTACAAAAAAGTTGATGTTACGCTAGGTGAACTGATCGATAAGGTGCTTTATACTTTAAATCCTGAGGCAAGATTGGAAGCCGCAAAAAAAATAGTTATAGATGAGGATTTTAAAGGTGTTTTAATAAATTGCGATCCAGAAATGACTGCGTATGCGCTTGGTCAGATACTTCTTAACGCGCGGGATCTGGGGATAGGGCGAGTAAGTTTTAAAGTGAAAAAATTTAAGGATGATACACGGCTGATAATAGAAGACGACGGACCCGGGTTTCCCAGTCATATGCTTTCAGAAGGGATATTCCCCGACAGGCAGAATGCTTTCGCGAGTGATATTACCGCGAGGGAGGGCGGGACCGGGCTTGGGCTTGCATTTTTATGGTATGTTTTGAAAGGGCAGGATATGGAGATTAAGGTAGATAGCGGGTCAAGTTTAAAAAAAGGAGGCGCGCGTTTTATTATAGTTTATAGCAAAACAGAAACGGTTATTCGATATAAACAAGAAAAACTCTCTATGACAGATAGTGATTGGATTAAGGTCGGCCTTATTCTCGAGGGAAAAACAGAGTGTAAAGAGGGTGAAGAAAATAGGTATTTAAGGTATAAAAACTGTCATGACCCTTTAAGGCAATTAGTTGCTATGAGGAAGGCGAGGGGTTTGAAAAGAGGCCTTACTTTGCCGGAGGAAACTCTTCTTATCGCTGAGTATAGGAAGGGCAACGGTGCGGCTTATGAAATATTACGCAGGTGGCATTTGCCGCTTATTTATAGAGAGGCGCATAGGTTTATAGGTTGTTATAATCTTCCGGAAGAAAAGTTTGATGACCTTGTAAGTGAAGGGGCTATTGGTTTTTTTAAGGCGCTAAAAAAGTATGATCCGTCGAGAGGTGTTCATATTCGCACTTACGCTGCTTATTGGGTATCGCAGAGTATGTCCAGAGGGATACAAAAAGAACATCTTGGCGATATAAGGCTTCCTATAGGAGTTAGGACAAAATTGAATAAATTGTATAGGGCTGAGATGAGATTCTATAATGAATTCGATAGATCTCCGGAACCTGAAGACTACGATACGATAAGAATTTTCGCGGAAGAAGAAGGTGTAAGTGAAGAATTATTTAGAAAACTGGTGAGAATAAGATCTGAACGCTGTGATATTTCCATTGATGATCCAATATCCGAAGACAGCAGGAGAAGATTTCGTGATAGTATCCCTGATATAAGGGTTAGAATGGCGGATGATGAGGTGGAAATTGCGGAGAATATCGAGCTTGATAGAAATATTTTTGAAAGACTGCGAAATATTTTTATAGAAAAAGGTAAAGAGAAACAATTTCGCATATATTGCATGTATAAAGGATACGATCCTGACACCGGAGAAAAAATTGATGAGGATTTGTCTCTCGACGATGTAGGCGCGGAATATGGTTTAACACGAGAACGTGTGCGCCAGATAGTTGCAAAGGTTGAGAAACGCAGAAAACAAATTGTTTTGATGGTGTTGTCTAAGAAACAACCTGAAGATGAGGAAATCGCTCCTCCAAAGGCCAAGGCGAAAAAAAGACCTTCAAAAAGAGTCAGGAGATCTGTATAGCCTAGCCCGTATTTCTCACCAGTTTTCGTGACGAAATGGCGTAAATCGTTGCAGATGCAAGGCATGCGACTGAGAAGCGCGGAGGCATACCCTCTGCGGTATGTTGAGTACTTCGAAGGAGCATAACTCCGCAGATGCGACGAGAGACGTCGTTGCAGTAGAAAAGTGGTGAGAAATATGGGCTATAACAAATTGACCGGTATAAAATTAGGCAGTATAATGTAAGATATGCGGAAAATTGTCTCTATATTGACTGGACGAATGAAGGGCATTGTTGTTTTTGCCTTTATATTGCTGCTGCTTTTATTCTTCATTTATTGTTGGTTTATTCCTAAAATAGCTGTTCCTTATGCCAAAAAATACGTTAATGAAAAACTTCAAGGCCAGATTTCTGTAAAGATCGGCGACATTACATTTGATCTCATAAAGGGTTTTCAGTTGAAGGATGTGGTTTTGGCTGGCCCTGTGTACGTAAAAAATGGCGTTATATTTTCTGCTCACCAGATAGATACTGATTTGTCTATACTTCCGCTCCTTTGGAAGAAAATCAGAATAGAAAGATTAAATGTCTGCGGCGCTCTTCTTGTCATTGGCAGAGACTCAAAAGGCGATTGGAATTTGTCCGCATTGTTGGACATGCTGAATGGTGACGATAGCGGAAACACCGATATTGCTATTGATGAAATAAATATCTCTAATAGCCAGTTAACGTATGCAGATGCTGCCGAAGTAGGTAATATTGTAGAGCGCAGTATATCGAATGTTAGCGCCGTCATTAGATGCTATAAAGACAGGGATAATGAACTGAGTATATCAGGGTCGGCGAAAGATGGTGACATGGAATCTGTGATTTTACAGCTGGACTATGATCCAAAGGGAGAAATAATGAATGGGCGCATTAAACTCCGAACAAAGTATCTAAATTTGTATAGCGAGCATTATTTGAAAAGTATTTTGGATCCTCTGGATTTAAAAGGCGAAGAACTTACTTCTAGCATATATCTTGCGTACTCGGATAATAAACTAAAGGCGATAACGATATCAAAAATTAACAAAGGCAATATTTCCGACGGCGACATATGTATAACCGGTGATGCGATAGTGAAAACCGATTTAGTATATCCTAATGGAGTTATAGATAGAAATAATTCCTTTATAAGAGTAGCTCTGGAAAATGCGAAATTAGTTATTGAAGGCGCAACCCGGGTGGATAAAGGCAGGTGTTCTCTTGTTGTTAAAGGCGACACTATCAATATTGCGGAGGTAACGGGCGAATTTATGGAAATACCTCTGCGTTACAACGGTACTTTTTCATTTGCTGAACCGCAAAAGCTTTTACTGCATGGTGAGATTGGTGAGATGAAAAGCGATTACAAAATAGAATTTGTGACGAATAATCACGCTGTTTTGGAATGGAACGACAAAGTGCTTGGTTCGTCGCTTGCCATAAACGCTGACATTTATGATATAGAAAATTACGCTTTCACGGCTAATGTGAATGGTTCATTTCAAGTGCCGGATCTTCTTTTAATAGCAAAAAGCATAAATATTATCAATTCGGAGGCTGTTAATGAGGAAGTAGAGAATCATCTGGTGACAGGGGTTATTAATGTGCAGGGAAGTATTAAGAAAGACGCGGAGGGGACATACGTTATAAGCGATGATGCTTTTGTGAATGTGACTGACTTATCGTTTTTTAGGCTTGATCCGGTATCGTTCAATTTTAAGATGCATTTAAGAGACGGTGTTTTCGAAGGGGTAATTCCAAAAACAAAGTTTTTTAACGGCAGTTTAAACGGCGCAGTCAAAGTCAGCCTGCAAAAATGGGGTATAGAATTAGGAATAAATAAATTTGATATAGCTGAGTTTGTGGATCCGTATCCGGAACTTAAAGGCACGAAAGGTTTTTTGAGTTTTAATATAGCATGCGCTGGGAAAAGTAATGATAATTTTAGATCGTTAAACGGCGGCGGGTATTTTATGTTGAGTAATACGCATTTATGGGAGGCCCCGGTATTTAAACAAGCTGCTGACGGAATAAAAAATGTTAAAACAAATATTAAAATACCCGATTTCAAAAAATTTTGCGGTAATTATGCTTTGTCTGCGGACGGGATAAAGGTCGATAATGTATTGTGTGAAATTTCAAAATTTCTATTTAATATAAAAGGCTCATTGTCATGGGGCGGTGATGTTGATTGTACGGTAGGCGTAATACTTTCAAAAAGCGGTGTGCTAAGGGCAATCAGGCAGATTTTGCTTTTACCTACAGTTATATTTGATGTGATTGCCGACTCTATATCTATTCATGTGTATAACAATATATCGGATATAAAGTATAATGTTGCGATTCAGCCAAATGGTATATACTATGCTGTATTCCCCACTTCGTCTCCGGAGGTGTACCCTGACAAATACGATTTTGATGAATTATATGAAAAATTGTCTTAAATCCAGTTACGCTTGACTGGACATGTTTTAGATAGTAATATTTATACAAATTCTTCCTGTCAGTTAAATCTAGGCTAAAGAGAATTCTATGGAGGTATTATGGTTGACCAGAAGATCAAAAAAACCCATTTTTTACTCATCGGACTTATTATTGTCTTAGCAGTTGGACTTGTGTTGGAACTTTGGCATGAGGGTATGAATTGGCTGACAAAAGAAAAAAATAATGAACCTATTTGTCAAAATATCCCGGTATATTCGGCTGACGTGAAAGAAACGGATTATTACAAAGAAATGGAACGAGTCCAGAGAAATATAGATAAGTGGGTATATAGTGTTTTTCGCAATATACCTGAAATAAGGGCTGAAAAATCCGATTTTTTTATTCCGGACGTCGATGTGAACGAAACCGATGTTGAGTATATTGTTAGATGCGACTTGCCCGGCATGAAGAAAGAAGAAATAGATATATCATTAAGCGGTGACTATCTAACTATAAGTGGGTCGCGCGTATTGGAGAAGGACGAAGATAAAGGCAATTATTATTGCCAAGAGCGGAGGTTTGGTTTTTTTAGAAGGGCTATCTTGCTTCCTGCCCTTGTGAGCGAATCCGAGATCAAAGCGGAGTACAATAACGGCGTCCTGACTATAAAATTGCAGAAACTAAAATCCTCAAGTATCACTGGAGGTAAAAAAATACAAGTGACATGAAAGACGGTATCCGATTGTTTAAAATATTCGGCATAGAAATTACACTGGATTTTTCCTGGTTTATAATATTCTTTCTGGTTACATGGAATCTCGCCAGCGGGTATTTTCCTTTTATGTATCCTTTTTTTGGCAAAGGGACAAACTGGATAATAGGGACGTTTTCTTCTCTTCTTCTTTTTGCTACCGTGCTTTTGCATGAGCTTTCTCACTCGGTGGTCGCTAACATGAACGGCCTCAATATAAAGGGGATTAAGTTATTTGTTTTTGGTGGCGTAGCCCAGCTTTCTCAGGAACCACAAACCGCGCGTGTGGAATTTGATATAGCTATAGCCGGGCCGATATGTAGTTTCATATTGCACTTTATTTTTAAATGGCTGGCTTTTGTTTTAGCGTCAGTAATGCCGATGGGGATTCATAATCCGATTACGGCAGTGTGTTCTTATCTTGCCATGATAAATATGTTATTGGGAGTAATTAATTTAATTCCGGCTTATCCTTTAGACGGCGGTAGGGTCTTGAGGGCATTCATTTGGTCGAGAACTAATAATTTGAGGACGGCTACTTCCGTTGCCAGCATGGTTGGAAAGGTATTCGCGGTATTTATTATATTTGAAGGATTTATGGAAGTTATGCACGGAGACGCAAGCGGATTGTGGTATGTTTTTATCGGAATGTTCCTTTTTTGGGCGGCTAAGAGCGGCTATGAGCAGATTCTAGTAAGAGATTTGCTAAATGCCGCATATGTGCGTAACGTGATGTCGTCTAATGTTATTGCCATAGATGCTAATACCACGTTGGATGAAGCTGTAGAAAGTTATTTTTTGAAATATCATCACTCAAGTTTTCCGGTATGTAACGGCGGTGACGTGAAGGGAATGTTAGGTATTTCTAGAGTAAAAGAAATTTCTCGCGACAAATGGATGAGTACAAAAGTGATTGAATGCATGGAGAAAATTCAAAAAATTAATATAATATCTCCGTATGAAAAGACTGTTAACATACTGAATCGTTTTGTTGAAAATGAGCTTGACCATTTACTGGTAATGGATGGAGAAAAGCTAGTAGGGATAGTTACGCGCGTAGATATAATGAAATTGTTGAAGGTGAAAATGGATTTAGGGAAATGAAAAGGAGTGAATTTATGAGCGAAAAAATTGAGGCGAATATTTTAAATCTTGTAATGAGTTTTTATTTCGCGTGTTGGCAACAGTTGGGTAAAGTGGTTAATCCAGTCACGAATAAGATTGAAAAAAATTTGGAACAGGCGAAGTACAGTATCGATATGCTTATTATTTTGAGAGACAAAACCAAAGGTAATCTATCTTCAGAAGAAGAAAAGACTTTGCAGGAAGCGATAGCTAATCTACAATTAAACTATGTGGATGAACTAAAGAATTCGAAAAATGCTGAAGAGAAAAAGGAGCAGGCGTAAGATGGATCCGATAAAAAAGAAGAAAAAGAAAGTTTTCACGCACAATACCAAAGATGCCGCGAACGCGTTGGATTTTGGTTTGAATGTTGTTCAAATCCTTGAAGAAGACAAAAGATATGATATGGAGGCCTATATTTTTGTCATGAACGCGCTTCAGTATACTTTGGGAAAAATGGACGAACACAGGCATGTTAGCGGAAGAGAGCTCCTTTCTGGTATTAGGGAGTTTTGCCTCCTACAGTTTGGGCCTATGTCAAAGGTTGTGCTTGAACATTGGGGAGTTAGGAATACATATGATTTCGGCGAGATTGTTTTTAAGTTGGTAGACGCCGGGATGATGAGTAGAAGGCCGGAGGATACAATAGAGGAATTCCGGGATGTTTATGATTTTAAGACGGCGTTTGATAAACCTTATAGAAGGGCCTTGTCGCCGAAAATAATTAAGAAAAATGCGAGTGCCTCGAAAGCCCAACAAGGAGGATGCTAAGTGGAAAAAATATTTGTTTTGGACACGAACGTACTTTTGCATAATCCGGATGCTATAGAGAGTTTCGCGGACAATTTTGTTTACATTCCTATTGCTACGATTGAGGAGTTGGATAAGTTTAAAAAAGAGCGCACAGAGCGCGGCAGAAACGCGCGTGAGGTTATTAGAAACCTTGATGAATTGCGCAAGAGCGGTTCTTTAAGCGATGGGGTCAAGCTTCCAAACGGCGGAACGCTAAAAATTATTGTCCAGTACGAATATCAAAAAGATTTAGGGCTTGATCCGAATGTCATGGATAATAAAATACTGATGCTGGCATATATACTTCACAAAGAGGGTAGCCGTAAGGTCATATTTGTCACAAAAGATATAAGTGTGCGCATTAAGTCCGACGCCCTTGGAATTGAGACTATGGATTTTGAAAAACAAAAAGTAGATTTTGATAAACTTTACACTGGTTGGCGTACAGTGGAATGCAGTGAGGATGAATATAGAGAGTATTTATTGAGCGGTAAATTTTCTATTAGAGAATCCAATCTTTGCCCGAATGAATTTATATATTTAATATCAAAGGATCTCCCGGGTGAGGGTATATTGACTCGGTATAACCATAACAGCAAGTCCTTGCGTAGGATAGAAGATAAAGGACTTCAGGTATGGGGCATAGAAGCGAAGAGCATAGAGCAGAGGATTGCCTTTCAACTGTTGCTTGATCCGTCTATTCAGCTGGTGACTCTTGTTGGGCAGGCTGGAACCGGGAAGACCCTTCTCGCCCTGACTGTCGGACTTCACATGGTTTTAGACAGAAAGAAATATGATAAGATGCTTATATCACGTCCGATAATGCCGCTTGGTAAAGATATAGGATATTTACCAGGGACGAAAGAAGAAAAACTCGGGCACTGGATGGAGCCGATATTTGATAACCTTGAGTTTATCGTTAGAACCGGCAAGGAAGGGAAGAGAAAGTCTGTTCACGATTATTTCGACGCCGACATAATAGAACTAGAGGCTCTTACATATATAAGGGGCAGAAGTATCCCGCATCAGTATGTTATTATCGATGAAGCGCAAAACCTTACACCTCATGAGGTAAAAACAGTTATAAGTAGGGCGGGGCATGGGACAAAAATTATTCTTACAGGGGACCCTTATCAGATAGACAACCCTTATCTTGATGCCAGTAGTACGGGGCTAAATTACGCGGTGGAGAGACTAAAACACCAAAATATCCACGGTCATGTAACGCTTACAAAAAGCGAGAGAAGTTCCCTCGCGTCAATCGCTGCGGAGTTGTTGTAGAAAGAATTACTTTTGCGTCAATCGTGCCAATATCTGTTGGACGGATTTCCCGTCGGTCTGGGAGCCGTATTTTGCCATTATCTCTTTCATTATCCTGCCGGTGTCTTTCGGTGTTGGGGCGGCTATCCCGAGAAGAGCCAATGTATCGGAGACTATCTTTTCCAGTTCTTCCGCGGACATTTGCTTAGGAAGATAAGATTCTACAAGTTTTATTTCCGCTTCTATTTTTGACACTAGGTCTTGTCGATTTCCCTGTTTAAACATTTCAAGAGACTCGCGCCGTTTCTTTAGGCTGCTTTTAACAATCTTCATCACGTCATCGTCGTTTAATTCTTTTCGCGTATCTATTCTTTCCTTTTTTATTTCACTAAGAACATATCTTAAAGTATCTCTTTTCTCCGCGTCTCCGGTTTTCATGGCGTTGACCATGTCATCATACATAGATTTCTCGATACTCATTTTGATCCTCCTATAAATAGCGCGAGCGTGACTTATTAGTGGTAAGTTGCCATCTTACGTTTACGCCAAGCGATTTTTACTAGTATACTAAGTGTAAGAATTAAAAGCAATAATACCAATCTTGTAGCCAGTATAAATGGTTTATTATCCGCGCTTACGCCGTCCATGCGTATTATCGGTATCCATTGCTGAAAAAACCAAAAGCCCAGGATGAATATTAGGAAAAGAGGCGTTATGTATTTAATGATAAATTTGTATACCTTAGGGATAGTTATATCCGCTCCGATATGCATTTCTTCCCACGCGCGTTCAATTCCAAAAACCCAAGCGAAAAGGATTGTTTCAATGGTGGCGAAAAGTACGAGACAGAAGGTTCCGCCCCAAAAATCCATTTCATCAACGACGCCGTTTTTCAAAAAGAATATGGCAGGCTGGCATAGTATGAAAGTTATAATGCTAAACAAAAACACGGCCTTTTTTCTCGAGCAGTTAAATTCGTCTTCAAGAAACGCTATCGCCGGTTGCGCGAGAGATATGGAAGAGGTAATGCCGGCAAGAAACAGGAGGCCAAACCACAGTATCGCCAAAAACCCGCCCCCTACTATTTTTTGAAATATTAGGGGCATTGTGACAAAACCGAGATTAAACGATCCGCTTTTTGCTATTGATTCTATGCTTGTGGGGCCGAAGAATATAAATGCGGCTGGTATTACGATAGAGCCGCCTAAAATAACTTCCGCGAACTCGTTCACGCTTACAGCGGTTAGTCCGGACAAAGCGACGTCATCCCTTTTTGAGAGATAACTCGCATAGGTTAATATCACACCGATACCTACGCTAAGTGTGAAAAATATTTGTCCCGCGGCTGCCAGCCACACTTTCGCGCTTAATAGTCCTGAAAAGTCAAGGTTCCAAAGAAAACTTAATCCCATAAGTGGTGTCCACTCCCGATTGTTTACAGCGCCGATTGTTAGCACACGAACCATGATCACGACGGCGAAAACAAGAAGGATCGGCAGAGCGATCTTATTTAATTTTTCTATGCCGCGGCTTATCCCAAAATAAACAACGGTTATGTTGGCGGCGAATGTTAAGATAAAAAACATATAAGCCGGTTTGAGTCCTGAAAAAAATTGGTTTTGTTCTATTCCTTGATAACCGCTAAGGAACGATTTCATTGTTGTTTCGGAATTTGCCGCGTTTAACTTGCCTGTAAGCGCGAAAAAAGTATATCCCATGAGCCAAGATTCGATATAGGTGTAGTAGATAAAAATTACAAGAGGTCCAAATATCCCGATAACGCCAAAGTATTTAATAAATCTATTTTTTTGCCACAATGTGTGAAAGATTCCTGGGGCGGTGGAATGCTCGTACCCGCCGCCAAACCTTCCGGCAGTCCATTCAATCCACATTAGAGGTATTCCCAGTAAAAGAAGGGAAATGAAGTACGGAATCATAAATATACCGCCTCCGTTTTGCGCGGCCTGCACCGGGAATCTTAAGAAATTGCCAAGGCCAACGGCACTTCCGGCGACCGCCATAATGATTCCGATCTTTGAACCCCAAGACTCGCGTTTTTTTATTTCTTTCAATTTTTTAGAGGACATAGTTTTGCCTCGTGTTTCTAAATGTTGTATCCCATCATAATTAAACCGATCTTCTTCCCTTCGTAAAGAATCGGGGCGTATATTTCTAATCTGTTTCCTGTTTTGTTTGTCTGAAGAACGTCGATAGGTTTATAAACATCAAAAGGCGGATTAGCTGTGAGCGGATATTTTGCCCTTAGTACGCCGTTTTTATCCCATACAAATAATTGTTTTACCGAAGCGGGAAGGTTTGTTAAATCTATCGAATTGTATTCACCGATATATAATGCGTCTTTATTCTTTTCGGCCAAGTATTGCGCGGTCCTCTCGGCCAATAGTATTGATTTTATCCCGGACAAAGAACGGTAATGAAAACTTAGCACGAGCATGAATACAAGCGCGAATAAGAGAGATAAATAGTACAGTCTCGTTTTTAATGGAGTTTTGGGCGTAATGAGCTTTGATGACTCTAGGGCATTTGTGTGCGGGACTGCGCTATCGGAAATAAATTTTAGATTGAATTTTCCGATTTTTATTATATCGCCGTTTAATAGACTATATGATTCGCCGTTAAGTCGTTTGCCGTTTACGAATGTTCCGTTTCTGCTATTTGCGTCGGCTATATGACAGGTAGAGTTATTTACGAGAAGCGTCGCGTGTGTGCGGCTGACCTCTTCGCCCTCAAGCCGAAAGTGGGAGTCTAATGTTCTGCCAATGGTATGGGTTCCGCCGCTTAAAGTAATTTCCTCAATATGGTTTTTGCAGTTTGTTATCCTAAGTTTGTGCATAGAAACAACTATAAATCCCAAATTCCAAACCCCAATGACCAACAATGTAGTGAATTAATAGTCCCGACGTCCCATCGGGACACCTTGTTGGGATTTGGCCATTGGGATTTTGAGTATTTTTTATCTTGCCTTAATATCCATGACATTTAGCTGCAGTGTCTGTTTATTCTGCCAGATATTTATCTGCGGGCGGAAGGCAAGGTCTACCGACACCACATCGTCAAAGAGCGACTGATATTGTGCCATCTCAAATCCGATTGCCTCAAAAACCCGCATGCCTGATTTTACCCAGAATTTCAGATGTCCATCTCCCACTATGACAGGTTCTCTGTATATCTGAAAATTTTTTGCCGCCAGACACGGCCTTTGGTTGTGGTGGCCAAAGGGTTCAAGTACTTTAAGCTGTTCAATTAGATCGAAATCGATATTCTGGGGGTCTATTTCCGCGTCTATGTCGATTGTCGGAATCAAGTCTTCGTCTTTCAGAACGATATGGGCGTGTTCATTGATTTTTTTTCTGAACGGGTCAATCAAAAGTTCTTCGATAGACAGCCCTGCCGCATGCGCGTGTCCTCCGAATTTTCTAAGATGCTTGTCGCAAGATTGTAGGGCATTAAGGAGATGAAAATTCCTTATACTTCTGCCGGATCCTTTTCCAAGCCCTTCATTTACGCTGATCATTATGCACGGCCTGTTGTAGCGCGAGGTAATCCGCCCGGCGACTATACCGATAACCCCGGCCGGCCACTCTTTATTGTGAAGGACTATAACTCTGTCATCGTTAAAATCAAAATTGAGATCCATTTGCGCTATCGCGCTATCTAAAACCTCTTCCTCTATTTTTTGTCTTTCACGGTTATTGGCGTCGAGTTCGTTGCATAATTGCGTCGCCTCGGCGTTATCCTTAGTCAAAAGCAGTTTTATTGCCGATTCAGCCGTTGCTAGCCTGCCCGCGGCGTTTAAGCGCGGAGCTATGCGAAATGCTATGTGAATTGCCTCGACGGCGATTTTAATGCCGCCTTTTTCTTTTAATTTTGTTAGTCCTATTTTTTGCGTAGAGTCTAGAGTTTTAAGACCGTGGTGCACAAGAATCCTGTTCTCTCCTGTCAGAGGAACAATGTCCGCGACAGTGCCTACCGCTACCAAATCGAGGTGTTTCTTTACGTTGATCTTCTTTGATGTTTTTGTTATTGCTTCCGCCAGCTTGTATGCTACTCCAACTCCAGCCAACTCTTTGTACGGATATTTTGAACCGTTTATTTTTGGATTTATTACGCCTACGCATTCAGGAATGTCGGATGTGGGTAAATGATGATCCGTTACTATAACATCCATGCCGAGAGATTTGGCATAGTTGATTTCATCTTTGCCGGAAATCCCGCAGTCTACGGTAATTAATAGCTTAGTGCCTATGTCTCTGCATTTTTCAATGGCCTCTTTGTTTAATCCGTATCCTTCGTCAATTCTGTGAGGGAGGTAGTACCCGCATTTTGCGCCCATCTCCTGAAGTGTCAGAAATAGAAGGGCCGTAGCGCATATCCCGTCCGCGTCATAATCGCCATAAATTGTTATGAGTTCTTTTTCTTTAACGGCGGATAATACGCGTTTAGCCGACTCTTTCATGTCCGGCAGTAAGAAGGGATCATAAAGAGAATCTATGTCCTTTTCGAGATACGCCTTTGCGTCCTGAACATTGTCCAGCCCTCGATTTATTAAGATCTGCGCGATAATGGGAGAAACTTTAAACTGTGCAGACAGCTTTTTCTGCAGATCCGGCTTGTTCAAAGCCACCAGCCATTTCTTTTCCTGAATCGTAGTTTTCATTTTTTTACTTTTTCTGTCTCTGTACCACGAGTGCTGTCGCGATATAGACTGTGGAATACGTTCCGGATACTGTGCCGACGAGCATCGCGAACATGAAATCATGTATTATTTCTCCGCCAAAACAAAACAGCGCTATTAGCACTATGAAAACCGTGAAAGACGTAAGAATTGTCCTTGATAACGTCTGATTTATGGCCGTATTAACAAGATCCTTCAATGGCATCTTGGGCATTAGTTTCTTGTCTTCCCTTATTCTGTCATATATGACTATGGTGTCGTTTATAGAGTAACCTATGATTGTTAAGACCGCTGCTATTGTTGCCAATGACAATTGTCTCCCGGTAAGAATACAAAGTCCCACGGTTACGGCGGCGTCATGAAAGAGCGCTATGGTGCCCGCTATAGCGTAGGTAAAATTATACCTGTATGTGATATAGATTATCATCGCGACGAAAGATAATAACACCGCGATAATTGCCTGTTGGCTCAAGCGCTTACCAACGACAGGGCCGACATCTTCCGACCTCATGACGATGAAAGGCTCATTGGGGAGACTGCTTCTTAGCTGTTCTTCAATTTTTTTATCTGTGCCCTTGTCCGTTTTAATTATGTAATCTTTTTCCGCGCCGAATGCCTGTATGTAACTTGTGTCTAGTCCTATTGGTGCGAGGCTCGTTCTGATTTTTTCAATCGGTACGGCTTTTTCAAACTGAATCTGTACTAATTTTCCGCCGGTAAAATCTATGCCGAGGCAATCCTTGCCTTTTACTACCGCTCCGGCAATGCCGGCTGCTATCACGACGGCTGAAAGGACATAGGCGGTGTTTTTCCATTTGATAAAATCTATCTTTGTCATTTTTATGGCCTGCAACATAGGAAGTTTCGTCAGTCCCTTTGTTAGTAGAGTGTCCAACACGGTCCTAGTGACCGTTATGGCGGTAAACATACTTACGATAAGGCCTATGGTCAATGTTACAGCGAAACCTCTGATTGGGCCTGTTCCGAAAATGAACATAATTAACGCGGCAAAGATAGTCGTTAGGTTTGAGTCTAGAATTGTTATAAAGGCCTTGTCATAACCAGCGGAGATCGCCGCGCTTATTTTTTTACCAAGCGCGCTTTCTTCTCTTATTCTTTCGTTTATGAGCACGTTCGCGTCAACCGCCATACCGACAGTAAGGATTAAACCGGCGATGCCAGGCAGTGTTAATGTGGCGTGAAACCATGCCATTGCCGCCAGCGTAAAAATAATGTTTAGGCATAACGCGAAATCGGCAATTAATCCGCTTTTTAAGTAATAGACAGCTATAAAAGCCACTACTAGAAACAATCCCACCAATCCCGAAATAATTCCTTTTCTGATGGAGTCTTGTCCTAGTGTCGGACTGACGGTCCTGTCTTCGATTATCTCAACCGGCGCGGGAAGCGCTCCGGCGTTTAGGACGTTTGCTATATCCTGTACTTCTTCCTGTGTGAAGTTGCCCTCAATAATTCCGCTGCCTCCGGTAATAGCCGAACGAATCACGGGCGCCATGAGGACTTCGTTATCCATCACAATCGCCAAACGTTTGCCGATATTTTGCTCTGTTAGGAGGGCAAATACTTTGCCGCCCTTACTATCTAGATTAAAACTTACTATTGGTTCCCCATACTGTCCAACAGTGGGGTTAGCGCTCTTAAGAGAGCCGCCGGTAAGTTCCGCTCTGCGTTTTACCAGCAAAGGATAAGACGTTCCTTCTTTTTCTTCATACATCAACTGATACCCCGGAGGCGGATTTCCTTTCATTGCCTCAAGAGTCTTTGTTTGATCGTCACTTACTAAACAAAACTCTAAAAGGGCTGTTTTGCCGATAAGTTCTTTTGCTCTCTCTTTTTCCTTAATGCCTGGGAGCTGTACGACAATTCTATTGGTTCCTTCCGAATGGATCACGGGTTCCGATACGCCGAATGTGTCCACGCGGCGTCGGATAATTTCCTGTGCCTTGCTTGGCGCGTCGCTTGCTTCTCTCCAAAAAGCCTCAAGTATCTTCGCGTTAGATTTTGTTTTCTCATTTTCCATTAGGTCGGGAAAATACTTGCTCAACGTTATATTTTTAGAATCTGCTTCCTCCTGTAGTACTGTTGGAAGGTTGGTCTGTGAGTCGCTTACGCGCGCCTTCACCGACTTCATGTATTCCTGAAATACCTCGTCGGTGTCCTGGGCCTTGTTTTCAAAATATTTCAATAAATCTACCTGAAGGACTAGGTGCATACCGCCCTGCAAATCCAGGCCAAGATTTATGGTCTTTTTAGGCGGATTTAGCTTCCATATTGAAACACCCACCAGCGCCACAATAATAAGCCACTTCACTGCCAGATTCCTATTCATTTCTTTTCCTCCTTAATTTTGTCTTTCCTTCTCTATCCGTGTTCGTCTATGGTTATACATATGCCTTTTGTTTTTTGCTTCTTTGTTTCGCCATTATCTTTTAATCCGTGTAACCTGTGGCTGTGTGTTTTCTCTTAAAGTAACTTCACATCATTTATTAACAATTCAAAATCGCAGTTTAAAAAATTCGCGGACCTTTTTGCTATTATCATACGACTAAGGAATATCTCGAAATATTCCATCACCTGCGAGATCGAAGTATCTATTTTTATGACGTAAGCGATTTTCTTCGCTTCGGCGTCTACGGTCACAAAAGACCGTTCCACGGCGTAATTTACCCTGTCGTGTATATCGAATTTAATCATGCTCGGTGAGCGAACCCGCGAGCGGTGTACGTCTGATTTGTCTGCTAGTATGATTGCCGCCGCTACCGGGCTAATAGGATCTCCCAATTCTTCTTCGTGGTTTCCTATGGCGCTCATGATATCCGTAACTTCGGAATAATCCATCCCCATCTCGCTTAAGATTCTTTCCGATATGAGAGCGCTTGTCTGGCCGTGTTCGGTCCTATTTATAACGTTTCCTACATCGTGCAAATACGCCGCTATTGCGGCAAGCTCCGCTTGCCTTTCGGGGTATTTTAGTTTAGACAGAATATCCTTGCTTATCTTGGCCGTTATCATCGCATGGCGTTTGCCGTGTTCTGTATAACCAATGGCCTTCATATACTCATCGGCCTTAGCCAGATATGTCACCACTTTTGGATTTGCTTCTACGTCTTGTAAAGTGATCATTGTTATAGTACTTAAGCGCCAAAGGCTGAAGAACTGAAGCATTGAAGGTAAATATTTTAGAATTGTTTTTTCTTAAGCCTTCAGAGCTTAAGCCTTCAGGGCTCTTATTTAGCTTCTTCCGCTGCCCCGGAGTTCTTTTTCACCGAAGCTATACAGTTCTTACTTATATCAAGTTTAACGTTATCAGCTACTTTAACGGAAACTACGTCGTCTTTTATGCCGGCTACAATGCCGTGAATTCCGCCGGATGTAATGACCTTATCGCCTTTTTCAAGTGCGGATAACATCTTCTGAAATTCTTTTTGTTTCGTCTGTTGCGGCCGAATAAGCAAAAAATAAAATATACCGAAAAGAATTATTAGCGGCATAAATGCCATGATCGGATTCCCTTGTCCTTGTGATCCCGGGGTGCCACACATCGGTTGACCCATCGCTAAAATAAAATTCATAAAAAAACCCTCCTCGAAGAGCTCGCCGTGTTTTTGGCAGCTCGGAGACCTCGCCACGGTTTTTGGCGGGTCAAAAATAATCAATTACCACTTCTTCACCAATATTTCTCTTTTTAGCTCCTGAAACTTATCTTTCGCTATTGCCTGCCGTATTTTTGTTAGCAGGTTTACATAAAAGTGTATATTATGGTACGAAACAAGCCTAAGCCCGAGTATTTCCTCGGCGTTTAAGAGATGTCTTACATACGCGCGTGTGAAATTCTTGCAAGTATAGCATTCGCAACCGCTGTCAAGCGGCGAAAAGTCCTCTTTGTATTCGCTGTTTCTTATTGTCAATCTGCCCTTAGACGTAAACGCTGTACCGGTTCTTGCATTTCTCGTAGGTAGCACGCAGTCAAACAAATCAATGCCGTTTTCAATACTGCAAACGATATCGATAGGAGTGCCGCTTCCCATAAGATATCTTGGCTTATTCTCCGGCAGTTTAGGGGTAGACAACGATAGAATCTCCTGCATCTTTTCAGGCGGTTCTCCAACACTTAAACCCCCTAGCGCGTATCCAGGCAGATCAAACTCTACCATTTGGCTGATGCATTTCTCTCTTAAATCAGGGAATACTCCCCCCTGAGCGATTCCAAAGAGCGCCTGTTTTTCTCCTATTTTATCTTTATAGAATTTAACAGATTGAGCTAGCCATTTTATAGTTAATTCGATGGAATTGCAAGCATAATTGTAGTCGCAAGGGTAGGGCAGGCATTCGTCAAGAGGCATTATAATGTCGGAGCCTAAAATGCCCTGTATTTCCATTACTTTTTCAGGCGTAAAAAAATGCAGCGCGCCGTCTATATGTGATTGAAATTCTACCCCGTCTTGGGTGATTTTTCTCAGTTTTGCGAGGCTGAAAATCTGAAAACCTCCGCTGTCCGTCAAAATGGAATGTTTCCAGTTGACAAATTTATGCAGTCCGCCCGCTTTTTTAATAATTTCCATTCCCGGGCGCATGAAAAGATGATAAACATTGCCAAGAATCAAGCGCGCTCCTATATCTTCTATTTCATCCGGGCTGAATGTTTTAACTGTACCTTGTGTGCCAACAGGCATGAAGACAGGGGTATCAATAATCCCGCGCGCGGTATGTAATTTCCCCAATCGCGCCATGGAAGAGGAGTCCTTTTTAATGATTTCAAATTTCATATTACGCTACATCGATACTTTTATCCAGATACACATCCTGAATGATATTTAGCAACTCCACGCCTTCTTTCATCGGTTTTTGGAATGCCTTTCTCCCCGATATCAATCCAGCGCCGCCAGCCCTTTTGTTTATTACTGCCGTTTTTACGGCTTCCGACAAGTCGTCTTTGCCTGACGCGCCTCCGGAGTTTATAAGCCCCGCGCGTCCCATGTAACAGTTTGCCACCTGATACCTCGTTAAGTCTATAGGATGACTGGATGTTAATTTATCGTACACAAGCGGACTTGTTTTTCCGAATTTTATTGCCGTGTAACCGCCGTTATTGGTCGGTTGTTTTTGCTTAATAATATCCGCTTCAATAGTTACTCCCAAATGATTTGCCTGTCCGGTGAGATCCGCCGATGTCTCATAGTTTACGCCGTCTTTTTCAAATCCCTCATTTCTTAAATAACACCACAGTACAGTAAACATTCCTAGTTCGTGCGCGCGCCTAAACGCGAAAGAAATCTCTTCTATCTGTCTTCTTGATTCCGCGGAACCAAAATATATGGTTGCCCCTATTCCGGTTGCCCCCATATCAAACGCCTGATCTACCGACGCGAAAAGCCTCTGGTCGTATGTGTTCGGATAAGAAAGAATTTCGTTGTGGTTTATTTTTAGAATGAAAGGAATTTTGGGCGCGTATTTTCTCGCGACAATGCCTAAAACTCCTAGAGTGGATGCAACGGCATTGCATCCGCCTTCAATCGCAAGTTTCACAATATTTTCAGGATCAAAATACATAGGATTTGGGGCGAAAGAGGCGCCGCCGGAATGTTCTATTCCCTGATCAACCGGAAGAATCGAGAGATATCCAGTCCCTGCGAGCCGGCCGTGGCTAAACATTCCCTGTAAATTTCGAAGTACATTTATTGACCGGTCAGACGGCACAAAGACCCTGTCCACAAAATCCGGCCCCGGCAGATGAATGCTTTCTTTTGGGATTGTCGTACATTTGTGTTTTAATAACGATTCCGCGTCCTTTCCCATCAACTTCACTAGGTCGCTCATAGTTCCTCCTTGTGCTAGCGATAATGATTTGCTCTAGCGTGTGACTTTTGTATTCTATCACTATTTTTAGTTTTTGGTATTTAAATCTTATATTTCAATCTTCAGATAGCACAAAAATCGTACATAAACTGGTTTTATAATCGGACAAGTTAAACATTGATGCGTGTAAATAATTGCTTCCAAATAAATTACGACTTAATTATTTTGGCGCGTATTATGCTTGTCTGATACCGGGGGCGTGGGTGAATTATGAAAAATTATGCTGCAGGAAAAACTCTATTAATTAAGGTCTTCGTAATAGCATCTATGCTGTATAGCATAAACTGCCATGGATCCTCTTATTCCGGTGACTTTACTTGGTATCTAGCCGAAGGGAGTACTAATGGATTTTACACATGGATACTCGTTCAGAACCCCAACGATTCCGACGCGGTAGTGAGACTGACATACATGGATGAAGACGGAAACACAAAATCAGAAGACGTGACAGTATCAGCCCACAGCAGATTTACCCGTCTAGTTAATAGTGTTTCTGGGATGGACGGCAAAAACGGAGTTTCAACCAAGGTCCAGTCATTAAACAATGTAGGCATTATATGCGAAAGGGCGATGTACTGGAATGTTAGTGTGCCTTCCGGAGACGAGGGATGCGCAACAGTTCAGTGGGCCGGGGGACATTGCAGTACGGGAGTAACAAGTACCTCCGATGCTTGGTATTTGGCCGAAGGCAGTACAGACGGATTTGAGACATGGATACTGGTGCAGAATCCCAATGATTCAGACGCGTCCGTCAGGTTAACCTATATGGACGAGGGAGGCAATACAAAGTCCGAAGATGTTACAGTATTGTCACACAGCAGATTTACTCGTCTAGTCAATAGTGTTTCCGAGATGGACGGCAAAAACGGAGTTTCAACCAAGGTCCAGTCATTAAACAATGTAGGCATTATATGCGAAAGGGCGATGTACTGGAATGTCAGTGTGCCTTCCGGAGACGAGGGATGCGCAACAGTTCAGTGGGCCGGGGGACATTGCAGTACCGGAGTAACAAGCACCTCAGATATTTGGTACCTAGCCGAAGGGAGTACGCGTGGATTTTACACATGGATACTCGTTCAGAATCCCAACAATTCCGATGCATTAGTGAGACTGACATATATGGATGAGGACGGCAACACAAAATCTGAAGATGTGACGGTATATAGTCAAAGCAGATTTACTCGTCTTATAAATGATATCCCTGAGATGGACGAAAAATATGGAGTTTCAACCAAAGTTCAGTCATTAAACAATGTAGGCATTATATGCGAAAGGGCAATGTATTGGAATGTCAGTGTGCCTTGTGGAGAAGAGGGACAAAATGTTCAATGGGCTGGGGGGCATTGTAGTACCGGAGTAACGAGCACCTCGGATATTTGGTGCCTAGCCGAAGGGAGTACGCGCGGATTTTACACATGGATATTAATTCAAAACCCCAACGATTCAGATGCGTCAGTGAGACTGACATATATGGATGAAGACGGCAATACAAAATCTGAAGATGTGATGGTATATAGCCGAAGCAGGTTTACCCGTCTTATTAATGACATCCCCGAGATGGATGAAAAATATGGAGTTTCAACCGAGGTCCGGTCATTAAATAATGTAGGCATTATAGCTGAGAGATCGGTGTATTGGGATGTCATAGAAGGAGAAGGATGGGCTGATGGTACTTGTAGCAGCGGTTGCACTAGAAAGCCCAAGATTATTACGTGTCTTGGAGATAGTGTTACCGAAGGTTATCCATATATAAATACTGAAGATACATATCCGGCAAAACTGCAAGTTTTATTTGATAACGCGTACGGAAACGGCACCTACAAAATAGTGAATCACGGTGTTAGCGGATACAGGACCGATCAAATATTAAGTGACATGCAAGATTTAAACTGGATGGACGAGGATCCATACATTGTTCTTGTCATGTCCGGAGGAAACGACCTTGCGCAAGAGATTTTGCCTGATTTATCAAATGTGACGACGGTGATAAGCCAGACCGAGGGAGAGGTTCAGCAGATAATTAATCTTGTAAAAGAGCATGTCAATCCTGACAATTCAGTGCCTTATGTTGTTGTTTCAACATTCATTCCTAATCTGTTGGCGGGTCCGGGAGGAACGGCGATAGTAAACCTTTATAACAATAAGCTAGAGTCTGATCTGTCGGGGATGGATTTATTGATCACTACAAACTGGGATGATTTTTACGATGCTGCGGGGGGACATGCCTATAGTTATCTTATGTCGGATTCTGTGCATCCGAATGAGGCAGGATATGAAATAATGGCGGACAATTGGTATAATGATATTTTGCCGATGATATTTTTAAAAAATTTTAACCCCATAAATTTTCCGGAACCTTCCGGTATTGTCTATCACGGCGGACGGGATACGCTTTTTGTTGTCAGCGACGAAGGATGGCTGTGTGAAGTAACAAAAGATGGAGAACTCATAAAAAATGAGTTTATTAGACACGCGGATTTTGAAGGAGTTACGTACAATCCGGCGACAGGCCTTTTATATCTGGCTGTTGAAGGAGAAGAAAAGATATTAGAGGTCAATCCGGACAGTTTTAGCGTTCTTCGGGAATATACTATAAACAGGACATTTGAAGGGGAAACGGTACTTGCGACAGGCGGACAGGGCATTGAGGCAATTACTTTTGTTCCGGATCCTGGACATCCGGAAGGTGGTACGTTCTTTGTGGCGAATCAGAATTTTACTTTGGACGATCCGGATGACTTGTCGGCGATATTCGAGATTTATGTGCCGTTAATATCTTCTCAGGAATCCGCCGAAGTGGATATTTTGCAGTACTTTTCTATCGGTGTTGTTGATATGTCAGGACTATATTACAACAGTTCCAACACGCATTTATATGTTATAAGCGATACGGAAAATATGATGTATGAGATAACGAAATTAGGTGTTGTGGTTAATTCGTTTTCTTTAATCGGCAACGATCAAGAAGGAATAACTTTTGACGATGAAAATTTTATGTATATCGCCCAAGACAGCGGCGGGGTTATAAAGAAATAAAATACTCCGCAGCAAGACTGCGGAGTATTTTATTACGAAAGGAATTGGATGCGCTCTCATCCCCGCAGCAAGCTGCGGGGTATTCCCGCGCCGTTATAAATTTGAATGACGACTTTGCGCTATTTTTAGTATAATAGTACTCATGGATTTTACGGCTGAAGAAATCATATTCTGGGCGGCTGTGCTTTTATTGGTTAGTATATTCGGCAGTAAGGCCGCCGGAAAGGTTGGTATCCCCGCCATTCTCCTTTTTCTATTAGTAGGTATGCTCACTGGTTCGGACGGCCCCGGCGGTATTCCGTTCGATGATCCTTGGGTCGTGCAGTTTCTTGGTGTTATATCACTTATCTATATTCTTTTTTCCGGAGCGTTTAATACAAAAAAGGAAAATATCGCGCCCGTTTTTTGGAGCGGTGTCACTTTGTCCACTCTTGGTGTTCTGCTTACGGCCGTTATTGTCGCGATAATTACTTCACAAATATTTCACATTTCATTATTGGGTAGCCTTCTTTTGGGCTCAATTATTTCAGCGACGGACGCCGCCGCTGTTTTCTCAATCCTGCGCTCCAGGAGAATGGGCCTAAAACGCAATCTTAGACCGCTTCTCGAATTTGAATCAGGAAGTAATGACCCTATGTCCGTGATTTTGTCTGTTGGTATAATAGAAATGATCACTAGTCCCGGCCTCTCATGGCATCGCCTAATTGGTTCGTTTTTTCAGCAGATGTTAATTGGCGTTCTTGTGGGATATGCCATGGGCAGGTTAATGGTCTACGTGGTAAATAAGGTTGAACTAGAATACGAAGGACTATATCCGGTACTTATTATGGGTCTTATTTTATTTGCCTACGGCGCGGCCTTTTTTACTAATGGAAGCGGTTTTTTGGCCGTTTACATAGCGGGGCTTATAATGGGAAATAATGTTATTAGGCACAGAGAAATTCTTTCAAACTTTTATGAAGGGATAGCGTGGCTTTTGCAAATAGTGATGTTTATTGTTTTCGGTCTTCAGGTATTTCCGTCGCAACTCCCTCCTATAATATGGGCCGGGATTTTAATTGCCGTAATAACAATATTTATTGCCCGTCCCATAGCGGTATATTTATCGCTTCTATTTTCAAAAATGAGTTTTAAAGAAAAAACTATGGTGTCGTGGGTGGGACTGCGTGGGGCTACGCCGATTATTCTCGCGACCTTTCCTATCTTAGAAAATGTGCCGAAGGCGGATATAATGTTCAATGTGGTTTTTATTACCGTCATAGCGTCTATTGTCATCCAAGCGCCGTTTATTCCCCTCGTGGCCAAATGGCTTGGAGTAGATACGCATTTGCATGAGTCCGCCCATTCGGGCGAGACCTCACACGATTGATAAGATATAAAGGTGTTCGGGAGGCCTTATGAAAATTGGGAAGAAAAATGTAAAGGTTTTTAAGATTAAAAACAGAAAAGGCTACGCAGCATTGTGCGTCAACAATCTCACCGAAGGGAGATCTCCCCAACAGGCACTAGATAGGATGGAAAAGGCGTTAAAGAGGGTTAGTATAAAGGGGTAGAAAAACTGTCTGTAATGTAATGTTCAGTTTACCCATGTATTCAAATCCGGCCTCTTGCAATGTCTTTTCATTTGCGATTTAACTTATCCTTACAATTTTGTAGTTGTATCAGTATTAGACAAATAGCGTGTATTGTTTCTAGACATTTTTTGGATGGTGTGATTTGGTTGAGTCTCTTTGCTCTTGTTTATAAATTGATTGCATTTATATACCATTATGGTATTATATAGGTATGAAATTTGAATATGATCTAAACAAATCTTTGTCTAATAAGGAAAAGCACGGTGTAGATTTTGAGCAGGCAAAAGAAATATGGTTTAATGATCATGTAATATTTCCGGCTATGACAAAAGGAGAACCTAGATACATGATTATAGGGAAAATTGGTCTAAATATTTATTCGTGTATTTTTACTATGCGAGATGTAAATGTAAGGATGATATCTTGTAGGAAGAGCAGAGACATGGAAAGGGAGGTGTATCATGAAAAAGTTATTTAGAAAATTGTCATCTGAAGATTTTGATAAGCAATTCGACAAAGGTGAGGACATGGTTGAGTACCTTGACACGAAGAAGGCTCGTGTTGTAAGTAAACACCAAAGGATAAATGTTGATCTCCCACCCGCGTTACTGGGAGAATTAGATAAAGAGGCAAAAAAGATCGGGGTTGCCAGGACTGCCCTTATTAAAGTGTGGCTAGCTGAAAAATTGGGCTTCGCCTAAAAAATAGGATTTACAATATCAGCATCGCGTCGCCGTAGCTGTAGAATTTGTAGCCTGTTTCTATCGCCTTTTTGTATGCCTTCATTATTAGTTCTCTTCCGGCAAAGGCGCTTATCAGCATGAGAAGGGTGGATTTGGGTAAATGGAAATTAGTGATTAATGCGTCAACGACTTTAAACTCGTGCGGCGGGTAAATGAATTTATTTGTGTAGCCGCTGCCTTCTATACTTGTTTCGAGTGTACGCACTGTTGTTGTTCCTACGGCGATAACCCTTTTCGCGGTTTTAATAAGATTTGTCGTTTCTTCGGGTATTGAAAACCATTCGGGGAGCATGGTATGATCCTCGACATCGTCTGCACGAACCGGCCTAAATGTGCCTATCCCGACATGGAGTGTGATGGAGGCTGTTTTTATTCCTTTTGTTTTTATTTTTTCTAGGAGTTCCGGAGTGAAGTGAAGTCCTGCCGTTGGCGCGGCTATAGCTCCGGGGGAATTAGCGTAAACAGTCTGGTAACGTTCTTTGTCGTAATCGTGCAGGTCCGGCTTTGTGTAGTCTCTTTTTATGTACGGCGGAAGCGGCGCGAAACCGATTTTATCCAGTGGCGGCTGTTTTGAAAAAAACAAAATGTATGTGCCGCCCGGTGTTCTTTCATTTACCTTTGCCGTAAGCCCGTCGTCCGCGAAAGTCAAAGAGTCGCCGATATTTAGGCCTCTCTGTGGTTTTACAAATGTCTCCCATGTAAATGGAGCGATTTCTTTTATAAGAAGTATTTCTCTCTTCTTTTTGTCTTCTGCTGAAGTAAAAATACGCGCTGGGATGACCTTTGTGTCGTTAACTACTAGGAGGTCTCCTTCTTCTAGATATTCAATTATATTGTGAAAATCCCTATGCGAAAATATCCCCGAAGTTCGTTCGACTACCATTAAGCGAGACTCGTCCCTCTTTTCAGGCGGTGTCTGCGCTATAAGTTCTTTCGGTAAATAAAAATCAAAGTCACTGGTTTTCATGGGCGGTATTATACGATAGAAAGGCGTGAGGCAAAAGACAAAAAAGGTGTAAGAAAGAGAAAAGGGGAAATGGGGAAAAGGGAGAAACAAAGAAGGATTGCTTGAAACAGATTGGTATTGGTGATAACATTTAAACATGAAAAATGAAAAGGGTTTAGTTCATGTCTATACTGGTAATGGTAAGGGCAAAACTACTGCCGCGTTGGGGGTGGCTTTGCGCTCATGGGGGCACGGCAAAAGGGTGTGTATTATTCAATTTATGAAGAATTGCCCGGAGAGCGGCGAGTTTAAGGCGCTAAAAAAAATCGGCAAGAATTTTCGGATCATGCAATTTGGTAGGGGATGTTTCATTAAGGATAAGCCGACTGATCTGGACAAGAAGTTGGCAATGGAAGGGTTAGAGTTTGTAAAAAAAATATTAGTTGAGGATAAGAACGATTTGGTTATTTTAGATGAGTTAAACTGCGCGCTTTATTGCGGTCTTTTAAAGAAAAATCCCGTAGAGAGTACATTAGCTGCGAAACCGATCAGGACAGACCTTGTTATCACCGGAAGATATGCCCCTAAGTGGCTTACCGACAAGGCCGACCTTGTTACAGAGATGAGGGAAAAAAAACACTGTTATAAACGCGGCGTCAAAGCAAAACAAGGCCTAGAGTTTTAATTTTTATTTTATTCCGACGCGTCTACAAATTTGTCTCTTCTTTCACCGTTTTTGCGGCAGTTTGTTTTTACTGCAGCTTTTGTCTCTCTACGATCGCAGGGCTCGCGTTTTTCTAGGAATTTGTGGCTGTCTTTCACTCCCGCGCCGGCGTGTTTCACTTCAGTGTTTAGGATGGCCTTTTTTAATTCTTCTTCGGTGATAATTCCTTTTTTCACCAAAAGGCACGCTAATCCTCTGACGGTGAACATGTTTGATAACAATGCCTCTTCCATTGCCAAAATAGCGCTCTTATCCATAATTCATCTCCTTATTCAATTGCCGTCTTTTTGCGGTTTTGAAAGCTCTTTTTCGACGAATAATTTTAACGCCATTGAATCTACCGGTGAAACGTCAATAAATTTAACTGCTATATTGGTTTCCTTATCCGATTCTCTTTTTGATATTCTGACGGCCAAACCTTTTAATTTGATGCTATTGCCTGTGGGTAATTTTAGTGTTAGTACTATTACTCCCCCCAAAGGCAGTTCCTGATGTGTATTTAGCAGGAGTCCGGATTCGCTTATATTTTTTGCGTTGACGGTAAACGGTTTTATGTCTTTTCTTCCGTCAATCTGATATTTCGCTTCAACATTGAGACGGACGCGCGGGCTCTGGCGGCGTTTCATCGAATATTCAAGCACGCGGTTTTTGCCGGACTGTTTCGCGGTGTTTAATGCCTCTTCCGCGGCCAACATAAGGGTATTAGAGTTTTTCCCGTCATCCGGGAAAAGGGCTATGCCTCCGGAGATCGTTATTTTTTTTGGCGGGATTTTATCTTCTCCCTTAAAATGATACTCCGCCACATTGGCTCTTAATCTCTCGCCTAAGGTGTGGGCGCTTTCTTTGGGAATGCTCAGGAGTATTATAGCAAATCTGTTTTTTCGAATGCGGAAAATGAGATCTTCTTTCCTGCAATATTTTCGTAATATGATGGCGGTTTCGCTAAGCGCGATGTCGCCGGCTTCTTGTCCGAACATTGTGGTATACATGCTGAAGTTGTCCAGATCTAGGAATATTACCGCGAGCGGCATTCCGAAGGTTTTTACCCTCTTTAGAGCAGCGTCTATTAGGAGCTGAAAATGTTTGTCGTTGTAGAGGCCTGTGACCTGGTCAATGATAGAAGAATATGAAACCTTTTTAGAAATAGATATATTGATAGCTCTGGAGTCGTGTTGTTTGTACTGGGCGCTTAGAATGTAGTCTAAAACAGTGGTTTGTAAAGATATTTCTCTGCGCAGGCTGTTTCTCAGGAGTTTCTGATGTTCAAGAAGCAGGTTCCAGTCTTTTATGATTTTGCATTTATCTGCCAAAGTGTCAGGGGATACATCACGGTCTCCGATAATCTTTGACAGTATGTCGATCAAATCGTCGTTTGAAAGGCTTTGTTCTGGGTGAATGTTTTCCATATATTTGATGTAGGGCCCTTAACCAGCCCAGTACTAAATATTACACAAAAACGTATATTGATTCAATGAAAATATATTTTATAAAGCTCTCATTTTCAAAATACCCTTGTAAATCGGTCGGAAAAGTTATAATCTATTCTACTACTAAATACGTTCAGTCATGACAGAACCCAACGGGAGACAACGTTGTGCATCCGGAAAATTTGAAAAAATTATTAGCCGCCGTGCAAAAAGGCGAGATTGGAATAGACACCGCCGTTGAGAAGCTCCGCCACATGCCCTTTAAGGATCTGGGTTTTGTCAAGGTGGATACCCACAGAAATCTGCGTAAGGGATGCCCGGAAGTAATTTACTGCGAAGGGAAACAGGTCGCTGATATAAGGAGAATTTTTAAGGAACTGGCGAGGCATAACGAAAATGTTATTGCCACACGCGCGGTGGCGGGTGTATATCGCGCGGTAAAAAAAGATTTTAAAAGCGCTTCGTATGACGAACGTGCCAGAATTATTACACTTATACAAAATCCGGTTGAGAAAAAGGGGCTTGTTATTGTCGTGAGTGCGGGTACGTCGGATATTCCGGTTGCGGAAGAGGCGGCTATTACCGCGGAACTATTGGGTGCTAAGACGGAAAGGCTCTACGATGTCGGAGTGGCCGGTATACATAGGCTCTTGGCGCATGCCGAAGTTTTACAAAAAGCAAATGTTTTGGTGGTTGTCGCCGGTATGGAAGGCGCTCTTCCAAGTGTCGTTGGAGGATTAGTGGATAAAACGGTTATTGCTGTGCCGACGAGCATAGGATACGGCGCGCATTTTGGAGGCGTTGCTCCGCTCTTATCAATGTTAAATAGCTGTGCGAGCGGTGTTGTGGTTGTGAATATTGACAACGGATTTGGAGCCGGGTATGCTGCGGGGCTGGTGAATAGGCTGGCGAATAGGATATAGGATACCGATGAAGATATTATACATTGATTGTTTTGCCGGAATAAGCGGTGACATGTTTTTGGGGGCGCTGCTTGACTTGGGGTTAGACGTTGAGTACCTAAAAAGGGAATTGAAAAAAATTTCCTTGTCTGGATACTCTATAAGTGTCCGCAAGGAACAGCGAAAAGGAATTACCGGTACGAGATTTATTGTAGATGTGACCGAAGTGCAGAAGGAAAGACATCTCAAAGATATTTTGGGATTAATTAACAAAAGCGGGTTGAGTGCGTCGGTGAAAAAGAGAAGTATCGAATTATTTACCTTGCTTGGGAAGGCGGAGGCAAAGGTCCATGGGGCGTCTCTTGAGACCGTGCATTTTCATGAGGTGGGGGCGGTAGATTCAATTATTGATACAATTGGGGCCGTTATTGGTATTGAAAAAATGGGTTTTAAAAAAATATTTGCGTCAAGAGTGAGGTTGGGCGGTGGGATGCTCGGGGCTATGCCTCTTCCTGCTCCGGCGGCGGCGGAAGTGTTGAAGGGAGTGCCTATTGAAGGTGTGGATAGGCAGGTTGAGATGGTGACTCCGACTGGGGCTGTACTCTTGAAAGGATTGGTGGATAAATTTTGCGGCCTGCCGCTAATGAGTCTGGAAAAAAGCGGTTACGGTATTGGCGGAAGAGACGATAAGGATATTCCGAACGTTTTAAGGGTAATTGCCGGTGAGGCGGAAACGGCGGATGATTCTCCGGTCTATGTCATAGAAACAAATATAGACGATATGAATCCGCAGAGGTACGGTGTTTTAATGGAAGGGCTTTTCTCGCAAGGCGCGTTGGATGTTTTTTGGACGGCCGTGCAGATGAAGAAAAATAGGCCTGGGGTGTTGGTCACGGTCTTGGCGGAAAAAGCAAATCTAGAAAATATTTTAGGGGTGTTGTTTCAGAAGACTACGACTTTTGGGGTAAGATATCACGAGGTCAAGAGGAGAATCTTGGATAGGGAAACAAAAAAAGTTAAAGGTAAGCGAATAAAGATCGGAAAATATAACGGTAAGATCATTACCATAAAACCGGAGTACGAAGATTGGAAGGACGCGTTATAGTTTGGTGCTTTCGACTTAATGCTGTACACTGTAAACTGTAAACTGCTGAGCGTAGCGCAACCCTATGGACCTAGAAGGCCTGGTTGTTAACATTTTAAGAGAGAACAATATTTTGACTGACGAGAAGCTTCACCATGTGGAGCAGTCTAGCCTCCGCACAGGGAAAGGCCTCTTGGATACGGCAGTCTCTATGCATTTGACCGATGAGTTTAAGATAAGGGACCTCTTGGCTGCCAAGTTCAGCATGGATATTGTTTCGATAAAAGAAAGGGATATTCCTAGAGAGGTTGTAAATTATTTCTCTCCTTTTACCGCGCAAAAATACGGCGTTGTTCCGATAGAGAAAAACGACCACTCTCTGAAAATCGCGATAGCTGATCCTTTAAAACTGGAAGTCGTAGATAGTCTGGCGATTTCTCTTGGTCTGCAGATTGAACCTGTTCTGGCGACAAATACGGATATAATGTGGGCATTGAGAAAATATTACGGTTATGAGGAAAACACCGAGAATAAAACGGCCGCCGTGAAGCCTGAAGGAGAGGTGGTGTTCGGCGGTTCGGAAGAACTTCAGGAAGAGATAGACGAGGAAGCGCCGGTTATTAGATTAGTGAGTTTTATTATTGCAGAGGCGTTCAGAAGACGGGCGAGTGATATACACCTTGAGCCCTTGGAGAGAAAATTCCGTGTCCGATACAGGATAGACGGGATATTGCATGAAGTTGATGCCCCTCCGAAACAGCTTCAGAATTCTATTATCTCAAGAATAAAAATTATGGCGTCAATGAGCATTGACGAGAAAAGACTCCCGCAGGACGGCCGAATTAAGCTTAAAATTCTCGGCAAGAATATAGACTTGCGTGTTTCGACAATACCAGGAAATCACGGGGAATCCGTAGTGATGAGAATATTGGATAAATCCAGCATGCTAATAGGACTGCAACAATTAGGGCTTTCAATGGAGGATGAAAAGATATTTGAGCGTCTTGTGGCTCTTCCGAACGGCATAGTGCTTGTGACCGGACCGACTGGCAGCGGCAAAACCACAACACTTTACGCGTGTCTTAACAGTATTAACAGGCCGGATAAAAAAATAATCAACGTTGAAGACCCGGTGGAATATCTAATAAGCGGAATAAATCAGGTGCAGGTGAATGAAGATATAGGCCTTACATTTGCCAATGTTCTTCGCTCAATTTTGAGGCAAGCGCCGGATGTTATTATGATTGGAGAAATAAGGGATTTAGAAACGGCGAATATTGCAATCCATGCCTCGCTTACCGGGCATCTTGTTTTTAGCACTCTTCATACAAATGACGCGGCAAGTGCTATAACACGTTTAATAGATATCGGTCTAAAACCGTTTCTTGTGGCCTCGGGAGTACAGGGTGTAATGGCACAGCGTTTAGTAAGGACTCTGTGTCCAAAATGCAAAAAATCGTATAAACCCTCTGCGGAAGAATTGAAGGCGGTACAGGTAGCAATTCAAAATGAACAATTAGAAAGTTTGCGTTTTTGGAGGGGCACGGGATGTGAGCATTGCCACGGAACCGGATATTATGGCAGGACAGGTATTTTTGAACTGCTGGTATTGGACGACGAATTAAGAAAACTTGTTGATAAAAAAACCTCGAGCACTGAAATAAAAAAGCGCGCCCGTCAAATAGGGATGAAGACTCTAAAGGAAGACGGGCTCCGCAAGGTATATGCTGGGGTAACTACATTGGAAGAAGTGATGAGGGTGGCGTGGGAATAAAACGGAGAGCTGAAGGCTGAAGTCTGAAGACAAAGAAACAACACCTCCGCGGTGACGCTTGACGGCTCCGCGGAGGTGAAATCATTGATGATTGGGGAAATAGTATGATTTATGTATTTCTATTCGTAATGGGTTCGATTTTTGGCAGTTTTATGAATGTGTGTATATACCGCATGCCGCGGGAGGAAAAGATCGGCATGTCCAGGTCGAGATGTCCGCATTGTAAGCGCAAGATTGCATGGTACGACAATATCCCGTTTTTTAGTTTTATAATTTTACGAGCAAAATGCAGGCATTGCCATGGACCGATAAGTTTAAGATACTTTATCGTGGAATTCATAGGCGCTTTGTCTTTGTGTTTGTTGTGGTGGATATATGGAAATTCGCTAATGACCGCGGTATTTTTTGTGTACATTGCTTTTCTTATAATCGGTTCTTTTATAGATTTAGAGTTTATGATTATTCCCGATGCTATTACGATCGGAGGGTTGGTTTTGGGGCTTGTGACTTGCGCCGTTTTCCCGCAGATAATGAATGAATATGTGTGGTGGAAAGGGCTTCTAAAATCTTTTGTTGGAGCAATGGCCGGAGGCATTTCCTTATTTCTGATCGCGGAAATCGCGTCTTTTATCTATAAGAAGGAAGCCATGGGGATGGGGGACGTAAAATTGCTTGCGATGATAGGAAGTTTTATAGGCTGGAAATGGGCCCTTTTTACAATATTTACATCGTCGTTATTAGGTACTATAGCAGGCGTTATACTTATATTCGCGGGTAAAGCGGAGATGAAAGGGAAGATTCCGTTTGGTCCGTACTTAGCTCTTGGCTCGGTAATAAGTTTACTTTGGGGGAAGGATATTGTTAATTGGTATTTAAAGATGTTGGGTTGAAAACAATAAACTCAAAATCCGAAATGTTTTGAGTTTGTGGTTTTGGGTTTGTTTAGAATTTAGTGTTTAGGATTTAGAGTTTAATCTTTAAGGGGGTTTTTATGCTTCGATATTTAACTGCTGGTGAATCGCATGGGCCGGGACTAATCGGCGTGATTGAGGGGTTGCCTAGCGGACTGAGGATAGACGCTGATTACATAAACGTGCATCTAGGAAAGAGGAAGATGGGGTATGGCAGGGGCCCGAGGATGAAGTTTGAAGATGACAAGGTAGAAATTTTGTCCGGTATAAGAAAAGGTGTGACTATCGGAAGCCCCATTACCATTTACATCGAAAATAAAGACACTAAGATAAATGAACTGCATGATGTTACAGCTCCTAGGCCCGGGCATGCTGATCTGGCCGGTTTCCTAAAATATAATTCCCATGACGTTAGGGATATTTTGGAACGCGCGAGCGCGCGCGAGACGGCGGCAAGGACGGCGCTTGGGGCATTAGCCAGGATATTTTTAAAAGAATTCGGAATAGAAGTGGTCAGTCATGTTGTTGAAATAGGCGGTGTATCGGTGGATGAAGAAGGGATTAAAATTCAGGATGTTTTTTTGCACGTTGATAAATCTCCGGTGCGATGTGTCTCTCCTCGTGCCGAAAAGAAAATGATTGGCGTGATTGAAAAGGCGATAAAAAATAAAGACACAATCGGCGGGGCGTTTGAGGTTATCGCCGTCGGGGTTCCGGCAGGGCTTGGCAGTCACATACAATGGGACAAGAGATTAACCGGCCGCCTGGCTCAGGCAGTTATGGGCGTTCAAGGAGTGAAGGGTGTTGAGATAGGATTGGGTTTTTGTATGGAGGGTATGTTTGGTTCACAAGTACACGACGCTATTTATTATAAAAAGGGCATCGGTTACTATAGAAAAACAAATAACTCGGGAGGGATTGAGGGCGGTATGTCCAATGGTGAGCCTATCATTATTAGGGGGGTCATGAAACCAATAGCTACTCTTATGAATCCTTTGCCGAGTGTTGACATTAAAACAAAAAAAAGTACAACTGCCGCGGTTGAAAGATCGGATACCTGTGTTGTTCCGAGTACGGGTATAGTGGCGGAAGGCGCGGTGGCTTTGGAATTGGCCGGGGCATTTTTAGAGAAATTCGGCGGGGATTCCATAAAAGATATAAAAGGCAATTACAACAACTATATTAAGCGAATTACAAATGGATAAGAATATAGTTCTTTTTGGATTCATGGGCACGGGTAAAACCTCTGTCGCGAAAGCGCTGGCAAAAGACCTTAAAATGCGATTTGTGGAAATGGATGCCGTTATAGAAGAACGTGAGGCGATGAAAATAAGTGATATTTTCGCCAAAAAAGGAGAACCTTACTTTAGGGCCTTAGAAAAAGATTTGGTTAAAGAATTAGCCAAAGAAATAAATATGGTAATATCTACTGGTGGCGGAGTGGTTCTGGATGAGGACAATATAAAGGAGTTTAAAAAAAACGGCATGCTTTTTTGCCTCACCGCTCCCCCTGAAATAATATATGAACGAGTTAAGAACGAAAAACATAGGCCACTCCTTGCTGTCGCCGATCCACTCTCCAAAATAAAAGAATTACTCGCCGCAAGAAGGCCATTCTATGAAAAAATTAAAAAACAGATAGATACGACAAATAAAACAGTTGAGGAGATAACCGAAGAGATAAAAAGGATGTGTTATGAAACAGATTAGAGTTTCTTTAAAGGAAAGAAGTTATCCAATTTATGTCGGATACAATATTATGCCACGACTGAAAAAGTTATTGTCGTCGGGTAAAGGAGTTATTGTAACCGACAAAAATGTTAATTCTCTTTGGGGTAAAGAAATACGGTCATTGGGTTTGCCGGTGTGTGTTATTCCGTCCGGTGAACGGTCAAAATGCCTAAGCGAAGCGGAAAATATTTATAGGAAATTGTTGGAGTACGGGTTGGATAGGCACGGATTTATTGTGGCGGTAGGCGGCGGTGTTGTAGGTGATTTAGCCGGATTTGTAGCGTCAACTTATATGAGGGGGGTTTCGTGCGTGCAGGTTCCGACCACTCTTATGTCGCAGGTTGACAGCAGTATAGGCGGGAAAACAGGAGTTAATCTTCCTGAAGGAAAAAATTTAGTAGGATGTTTTTGGCAGCCGAAATTTGTTTTTATAGACGTGAGGTTCCTTACTACACTTCCGAAGAAGGAGTTGAAAAGCGGTTTGGCAGAGGTCATAAAATACGGCGTTATTAGAGACAATAAACTATTTAGAGAACTTGAAAATTATGCGGACGAGTTGTATACAATAGAACCGAAAATGTGGATAGATATAGTATCAAGATGCGCAAAAATAAAAGCGGATGTGGTGAGCCGCGACGAGAGGGAGACCAAAGGCCTTCGTGTTATTTTAAATTATGGGCATACCATCGGACACGCGATAGAGTCGGCGCTTTTGTACAAAGGTGTGACGCACGGCGAGGCGGTGGCGATCGGGATGGTGCTGGCGGCAAAATTGTCAAACAGTTTGGGTTATCTATCGGATGAGGATACACACCGACATAATCTTCTAATTGATTCTCTGTTGTCGATTGATAGAGAAATTGATTTTAAAGATATCGAAGGGTATTTAAAGCGCGACAAAAAGGCGAAAGACGGAAAGGTAAGGTTTGTCTTGGCTGATAAGATTGGACATGTGTTCGTGAAAGACGGGATTAATAGTACGGATTTAATGAAGATTTTTTAAAGAAGAAGCCGCGGACATGTCCTACGAAGTTTTAGCGTAGTAGGGTTACACGGGTTAAAAAAATGACAGAAAAAGAGGCATTTTTGGTGCTTAATGCTGTGCCAGGGCTTGGGCCTGTAAAGATTAAGGGTCTGGTGGATAATTTTGGGTCTGCCGAAAAAGTATTAGAATTACCTCGCGGCGAGATCATAAGTGCAGGGGTTGTTAATAAAAATGTCGCTGAAAATATTACCCAATGGGAAAAGCATTTTGACTTAAAAAAAGAATGTGATCTGATTAAGAAAAATAAGGTTTCGATCTTAGTAATCAACGATCCGGAGTATCCGGCGATTTTAAAGGAAATATATGATCCGCCGATTGTGTTATATATAAGAGGAGCAATTTTAGATAGGGATGAATATGCTATAGGAATTGTCGGAGCTAGGAACGCTTCATATTACGGGCTTAATACGGCAGGAAAGATTGGCCGTGAGTTAGCTGCAAGAGGCTTTACGATTGTTAGCGGCGGGGCGCGCGGTGTTGATACGGCAGCGCATGAGGGGGCGATTCAAGGCAACGGTAGGACGATTGCCGTATTCGGATGTGGTGTGGATATAGTTTATCCGCCGGAAAATGAAAAATTAGCTAATAAGATAGTTGACAATGGTGCTATAATATCGGAATTTCCTTTTGGGACGCCTCCGGTGAGACAGCACTTTCCGAAAAGAAATAGGATAATAAGCGGCTTGTGCAGAGGTATCGTGGTAGTGGAGGCGGGGAAGAATAGCGGTTCACTTATTACAGCGCGGCTTGCCACAGAACAAGGTAGGGAAGTTTTTAGTGTTCCCGGTAGAATTGACGCTACGACGTCTCAAGGGACTAATGTTTTGATAAGGGAAGGGGCCAAGCCGGTGATTGATGTGTCAGATATATTGGAAGAATTCGGCGCTCTAACGAATGTCACAAGTAGTTCGGAGGTTAAGTCTGAAAGAAAATCGCAAACCGCCGGGCTATCGCATCTGGAAGTAAAATTATTTAGTTCTATTCAAGGCGAAGAATACACGGTTGACCAATTGGTTGACATCACTTTAGTGCCCGTGCAGGATGTTTGGAAGGGTCTTGCAAGTCTTGAAATAAAGGGTTTGGTCAAGAGGGTTCCGGGGAATAAATATGTAAAAAAGGGTTGAAGGCTGAAGCTCTGGAGAATGAAGCAAAAGATTTTAACTTCAGCTCTTAAGCCTTCAGCTCTTCAGAACTATTATCTATTGTGAGGTGTTATGGCGAAAAGTTTAATTATAGTCGAGTCTCCAACCAAAGTAAAAAGTATTAGTAAATTTGTCGGGAAAAATTATGTTGTGAAGGCATCCATGGGGCATGTGAGGGATCTTCCTCAAAGGCGAATCGGTGTGGATATTGAGCATGATTTTAAACCCGAATATGTAGTTATCCAAAAAAACAAACCAAACGTAACAGCTCTTCAAAAAGCGGCGAAAAATGTCGAGACAGTTTATCTCGCGCCTGATCCTGATAGAGAAGGTGAGGCAATCGCGTGGCACCTTGCGGAGTTGATCAATAAAGACGCGAATAAACATGCGAAAATATGGAGGATTAGTTTCAACGAAATTACGAAAACGGCGGTGGATGAGGCGTTAAAAAAACCTGGAAGGATCGATTACAATAAAGTTGATTCACAACAGGCCCGCAGGATTTTGGACAGAATAGTCGGTTATAAGTTAAGCCCTTTATTGTGGCAGAAGGTTAGGAAAGGTCTTAGCGCCGGTCGCGTACAGTCAGTGGCGGTCCGTCTAATCTGCGAGAGGCAGGAAGAGATAGACAATTTTAAGCCGGTGGAATATTGGAGTTTGGGCGCGCGCCTACGTCCCGATACCGAAGGCAAAAAAGAATTTATAGCTTATCTTGAAAAGGTGGACGGTAAAAAAGTAGAGGTTTCCAATAAGTCGGAAGCCGATGCCCTTGTGGCGCGGTTAAACAATGAAAAATATTTTGTTGAGTCAATAGAAAAGAAAGAAAAGAACAGAAACCCGTATCCTCCTTTTACTACGAGTTTGTTACAGCAGGCGTCGATAAACAAGCTTGGATTTTCCGCTCAGCGTACAATGATGATTGCTCAGCAGTTGTATGAAGGTGTAGAATTGGGTTCGGAGGGCAGTGTCGGATTAATAACTTATATGCGTACTGACTCGTTTAGAATCGCTGATGAAGCGCAAAACGCGGCGCGTAAATATATAGAGGAAAAATATGGCAAGGACTATGTCCCCGTGGTTCCTCCAAAATACAAATCAAAAAAGAGGGCGCAAGAAGCGCATGAAGCGATCCGTCCAACATATATGGATCATCCCCCGGAGAAAATAAAAGATTTTTTAACACCGGAACAGCTAAAGCTCTACACACTTATATGGAATAGATTTTTGGCCAGTCAGATGGAAAGCGCGAAATTGGCCGTTACCACTATTCTCGTGAAGGCCGACAACGCGATTTTCAAGGTTACCGGTACAGAAGTGATGTTCCAGGGATTTCTTGCCGTGTATGGCGATGAAGAGGATGAGGAAGAAAAGGAAGATAAGATACTTCCTCCTCTCACGAAAGGGGAATTATTAAAACTTTTGGAACTTCTGCCGGAACAACATTTTACGAAGCCACCCGCGTATTATACTGAAGCGACTTTGGTTAAGGCCCTAGAAGAGCAAGGCATAGGTAGGCCAAGTACGTACGCGCCTATTATTTTTACTATAATTAAACGCGGTTATATAGCAAAAGAACAGAAGAGACTTTATCCGACGGACTTAGGCAAACACATAAACGCTATTCTCGTAGAAAGATTTGGAAATATAATGGATATAAAATTTACCGCGAGGATGGAGGACGAACTAGATGAGGTTGAGCAAGGCCGCCTTTCTTGGACGAAAGTCTTGAATGAATTCTATGTGCCGTTTATTAAAGATTTGGATAAGGCCCAGACAGAGATGGAAAGGATGCCGCTAAAACCCATAGAGACAGACCGTGATTGTCCGAAATGCGGAAAGAAGTTGGTAATTCGGACCGGCAGATTTGGGCAATTTTTAGCGTGTTCCGGTTTCCCGGAGTGCAAGCACACCGAATCTATAAGTACTGATGTCAAATGTCCTACTCCGGACTGTGGTGGAGTTTTAGTACAACGCAGGTCGGGTAAAGGCCGGATGTTTTACGGTTGCAGTAACTATCCTAAGTGTACTTTTACCACGAATTCACTCAAAAAGTTAGTGCCGGTTGAAGAAGAATCATAACTTCTGGTCTCATGGAATTATTACAGAAATTCCTAAACTATCTGGAGATAGAAAAAAACGCTTCGCCCCACACGCTGTCAAACTATAAGAGAGATCTGGAGCAATTTATAGCCGCGTGCGGCGGGATCGCGTTGTCTCAGGTAAATACAAACAAAGCGCGGGCATGGCTGGCGCAATTTCATGGAAAGGGTTATCAAAAATCCACGCGTAACAGAAAACTATCCGCGCTGAAAACATTTTTCAAGTATCTCGTCAGGGAAGGGTATGTTGCGGTAAGTCCCGTTGCGGGGATATCCGGGCCTAAAAAAGACAAGAAACTCCCGTCATTTATGGATCAAAAACAGGTCGTTTCCCTGATTGAGGCGCCCGACGAAGGCAGTGCAACCGGTATTAGGGATAAGGCCATAATGGAGCTTTTGTATTCAAGCGGGATTAGAGTGAGCGAACTATCCGGACTCAATTTAAGCGATATTGATTTTATAAGTGAGTCGATAAAAGTCAGAGGAAAGGGCAAAAAGGAGAGGATTGTGCCGATAGGAAAACCGGCGGCGCTTGTGATTAATAAATATTTGCGTGAGAGAAAGAATATGAAATTCTCTTCCAGAAAAAGTGACGCTGATGAAATTAAAAACAGCAGAGAAGCCGTTTTTGTAAATAGATTTGGGACGAGGTTAAATGTCAGGACTATAGAGAGAATTGTTATAAAATATACGCGTAAAGGCGCTTTGTCGGGACATTTAACGCCCCATTCTTTGCGCCATACATTCGCGACGCACATGTTGGACGCGGGAGCGGATTTAAGATCGGTACAGGAATTGCTGGGGCATGAAAGTATTTCTACGACGCAGATTTATACTCATATAACTCCGGAAAGGCTAAAACAGGTTTACGATAAAGCGCACCCGAGGGCATGATATGCTGTTTTTATACAATATTCTTTTGTTTTTATATTTTGTTGTTACCTTGCCGTTTTATTTCTATAAGATTTTGACCGCAGAGAAATACAGAATCGGGCTTTGGCAGAGGATGGGTTTTTTAGCGAAACTTCCGCCTAGAAAAAGAATTCTTATGCACACGGTTTCAGTGGGGGAATTTATTGCCAGTATCCCTGTGATAAATTCGCTGAAAAAAAATTTTCCTGACCATGAGATCATTGTTTCTACGACTACACTTGCGGGCAATAATGTGGCAAAAAAAAGGTCAGGTGAAGATTTTCGAGTAGCCTATTTCCCTCTGGATTTTAGCTGGGCCGTAAATAGATTTCTAAAAAGTATTTCTCCTTCTCTTATTGTTTTGGTGGAGACAGAGCTTTGGCCTAATTTTTTGACGAGGGCGAAAGAGAAACATATCCCTGTGGTTGTATTAAACGGCAGGATATCCGGCAGGTCTTTCAATAACTACATGAGGGTAAAGAAGATGTTTTCTTGTGTGTGCGCCGACATTAAATGCTGGGGAGTGCAATTTGAGAGAGATAAAGAACGGCTTATCTCGCTTGGGATTAGTGAAAAAAGAATTGGCGTTACAGGAAGTGTAAAGATTGACGCGGCGGTAGCAAATATTCCTACGGCAGAAAGGGTCGCGACTATAAGAGAGCAGTACGGTTGGGAGCCTGGGCTCTTTGTGTTGGCCGGGGGAAGTACCCATGACGGTGAGGAGAAGATATTGCTTGATATCTATAATGAGATAAAGGATAATTTTAAAAAAATAGTTTTAATTTTGGCTCCACGCCACCCTGAAAGAGCCGGAGATATCGAGAGGCTTATCAAGAACTACGGACTAAAATTTGCAAAGAGAACCGATTGGCAAAAAGGAATGAAGCTCGCCGATTATGAAGTGATTCTGGTAAATACTCTGGGAGAGCTCAATTCGATATATAATTTGGCGACAGCCGTTTTTATAGGAAAAAGTTTGGTTAAAGGCGGCGGGCAAAACCTTTTGGAGCCGGCGGCACTCGGCAAAACGGTCGTGTGCGGTCCGATGATGGGAAATTTCGTAGACCTTACTCAGTGGCTGGTGAGTAACGGCGGCGCGGTGCAGGTTGAAAACAGCGACGAGTTGAAGAAAAAGATTAACGAGTTAATAATAAATTCCGAAAAATGCGCCAGTTTTGGAGTAAAAGCGAGGGATCTATTGGTCTCCGCAACCGGTGCCGTGGAAAGAAGTATTGTTTTAGTTAAAAACATTCTTTAAAATTTTTTTAATCTGTGTAATCCGTGGCTATATTGTTTTATATGCACTTTAATAATGTTTTTAATCACATGATAGGGTTTTTATGAAATTCGCTGATTATTTGTGTGAAGACTTGATTTTTTTAGACGCCTGTTTCTCTTCTAAGGAGGAGGCGATAGAGTATCTTACGGGCGAGTTGTGCCGGTATTATAATTTGAATCATCATAAAGAGATGTTGAACGACATCTGTAAACGGGAAAATTTGAAAAGTACCGGACTAGGGAAAAGACTTGCGCTTCCGCACGGTAGGACGGACCTTGCCGATAAACTTTATATTGTTTTTGCGCGTTGCGATAATGGTGTAGACTGGAGGAGCATCGACGGACTTCCGGTGAATTTTGTATTTCTTATAGTAGGTCCGGCACGGTTGGAAACGGAATATTTGCAGGTCTTGGGGGATATATCAAGAATAATGATAAGACATGAGGTGGTAGAAAGCCTGCGCAAAGCGCGAAACGCCAAGGAAATAATAAAAATTATTAAGGATAGCGGAATAAGAAAAGGGAATAGAAAAAATGAAGGTTAAATTTAGAGATAAGTGGGAGCCGTATCTTATAGCAGTTGTTAATAAGGATATCGGCGGATTTAAGGCCGCCGCCCTGCGCGCGGCATTTCGGGTTCTTTCGTACGTGTACGGTGGTGTAGTCAGGCTTAGGGTTGTTCTGTATAGACATAAAATACTGCGTTCAAAATCTTTCGGCTGTCTTGTTATTAGTGTGGGTAATCTTACCGTTGGAGGTACCGGTAAGACGCCCGTTGTAGAAATGATAGCCAGGCGTTTAATTGAGGGCGGGAGGAGAGTCGCGATTCTAAGTAGAGGATATAGAAGCAAAAAGATAAAAAATGAAAAACAAAAAACAAAAGAGAAGGAAGAATTCCCAAGAGTGGTTTCGGACGGGGTGAATGTCCTGATGGAGGCAGAGTACGCGGGGGATGAACCGTATATGTTGGCTAAGGATCTGCCTAGGGCTGTAGTACTGGTAGACAAAAATAGGGTTAGGGCCGCGCGGTACGCGATAAAAAAATTTAAGGCCGATACGATCCTTCTAGATGACGGATATCAGTATTTGCGCCTTAACAGGCAGGTGAATATTGTATTAATAGATTGTACTAATCCTTTCGGCAGACATCGCTTACTTCCGAGGGGAATTCTTAGAGAACCAGTAAAAAATCTTGACCGGGCGAATATATTTATTCTTACAAAAACGAAAGGTATGGATTTGTACGCGTTAAAGAGAAAATTAAACGCCGTAAATGATAAAGCGGACATAATCCAGACCACGCATACTCCGAAGTACCTAAATGATATTTATTCCGGCACAAAAAAGGATCTGTTGTGGCTGGCCGGGAAAAGGATCGCATGTGTTTCGGGAATAGCAAGCCCCGGCGGCTTTGAAAAGTTGTTGGGTGATTTGGGTGCCGTTGTGGTGAGTTCACACAGATTTCCAGACCATCATTCATATACGGAAGAGGAAATAAGAGAGGTAATAAAATGCGCGCAGACACAAAACGCTCAAGCCTTATTGACCACGGAAAAGGACGCGGTGCGCTTTCCTAAGATAGATGTCCAAAGAGATTTCCCGTTATACTACCTGCGAGTTGAAATAGAAATCCTCTCCGGAGCCAAAGAATTTTACGATAAGATTGGACGCATGTGCTACTAAGGGGGCACTTGTAATAATATGCCCCCGTCATTTCAAAAGATACTGCAAATCTTTTTTACGCCGCGGCCGGTTTTAACAATGTGTTGACCTTTGCGGATAGTCTTGAGATATGCCTAGAGGCATTTTTCTTATGAAGTACGCCCCGTTTTGATGATGTAGCGTATGCCTTTGTCACCTTCTTTAATTGTGCTGTTGCTTCATCAGCCTTCTTGTCTTTAATGAGGGCCAAGAGCTGTTTCGTGAGCGTCTTTAAAGACCTCTTCGCGGCGACATTTTTTGCCTGATTTTTTTTGCCCTGCTTTAATCTTTTTTCTCTGTGCCTATGCCATGCCATACTTCCTCCTATATAATTGATGATTTTAAATAAAATGTAGCGTATTATATACCATTTAGTTATAATGGATGTCAAATAAAAAACAAAAGTAGATTCTTATTCTAGGTTTGGTTTTATGCTATCTCGCGTTTATTCTAGCAGTATCTTGGGATTGGAAACCTATCCTGTCGAGATCGAGGTTGACACGGGTAGGGGGCTTCCTCATGTTGTCATAGTCGGTCTTCCAGATGAAGCGGTGAAGGAATCGAAAGACAGAGTAAGAAGCGCGATAGCTAATTCGGATTATAGTTTTCCATCCGGAAAAGTCACGATAAATCTTGCCCCGGCCACAGTGAAAAAAGTAGGCCCTGATTTTGAGCTCGCCTTTGCCATAGGAATATTAACCGCGTCAAAACAAATACATCCTGTTCGCGGACAAAAATTTGTTATATTGGGTGAATTGGCTCTAGATGGCAGAGTACGGCATATACACGGGGTTTTGCCTAGAGTGTTGGATGCGAAGGAGAGAGGAGTTAGCGGGATAATTGTTCCTATCGCAAACGCCGCTGAGGCCAGCGTCGTGCGAGGAATTAGTGTTTATCCAGTATCCACCCTGCAGGAAACGGTTGCCTTCTTGGAAGGCAGGATAGAGATTAATCCGCACGAATTAAATGTAGAAGAGGAATTCACACAACATACAGAATATTCTATTGATATGTCGGATGTTAAGGGTCAGTATTCTGTCAAAAGGGCACTTGTTGTCGCAGTGGGTGGAGGCCATAATGTCATTATGATAGGCCCTCCGGGCAGTGGGAAGACGATGCTGGCGAAAAGAATTCCGACTATTATTCCTAATCTGTCTCTCGATGAATCAATAGAGACTACTAAAATATACAGCATAGCCGGTCTTTTAAAAAAAGGACAAACCTTGGTGGCGCAAAGGCCTTTTAGATCCCCGCACCATACAATTTCTGACAGCGGCATGGTGGGCGGAAGTTCAAGCCCTCGGCCCGGCGAAATCAGCCTGGCGCATAATGGGGTCCTATTTTTAGACGAATTACCGGAATTTCATAGGGATGTTCTTGAAGTATTGCGTCAACCGCTGGAAGAGGCGCTGGTGACTATTTCCAGGGCGAAAGGTGTTTTGACTTTTCCTGCTAGGTTTATGTTCGTGGCGGCGATGAATCCTTGCCCGTGCGGATATTTTATGCATCCGCAGAGGGCATGTAGGTGTAGTCCCGGACGGAGATTGAGATACATGTCAAAAATATCCGGCCCTCTTTTAGATAGGATAGATATTCATGTCGAGGTTCCGCCGGTAGATCCATCAAAAATAAAGACGACGTCTTCGGGAGAAGATTCTAAAACTATTAGAGAAAAAGTATTTAGGGCGCGCGGAATACAGTCCGAGAGATTTAAAGGCCGGAAAATATATTGTAATAGCCAGATGACGACAAAGGATATTCAAAAATTTTGCGTCCTTGACGATGAGTCTGAAGGGATGCTTCAGTTGGCAATGAAAGATATGGGCCTGTCGGCGCGCGCGCATGATAAAGTCTTAAGAATCGCAAGGACTATAGCGGATCTTGATGGTAAAAGTAATATTCAACTTGAGCATGTTTCGGAGGCGCTTCAGTATAGAGTTCTTGATAGAGATGTGATAGTTTAGGTATAATGAAAATGAGGTGACTTATGCCAAGAAAAATAGGTGTTGCGATTTTTTGGTTATTGGTTCTGGGTGTGTTGGTGTTTAACGCGGTAGAGGTGCAGTTAATAAATAAAAAAATTTCCTCTTTTGAATCAAAGGCTGCTCATATTTCCGGAGAAGAGGGAGCCGTAGAAGGTCAACTTTCAGATAAGCAAAAAAGATACGAAATTACCTTGGAGATGTGGCAGACGTTTGAACAGGAAATGATAGACTATAAGCAACGGCTTAAAGAAGGTAAGCAGTTTTATGGGGATCAGCAGTCTTCATGGGGCACAATCCTGGCTGATTGTAAAAAGAATTTGCAGGATTATGACAAATTTATAACCGCTGAAGGGGATTTTTGGGAAAAGCAGCTGAAAAGTTACGACAAACTGTTGGCAAAAATAGAAGAACGATATGATGTGCTTGGGCAGGTAGCGGACGACTTGCGGGGAACGGTGCAGGACATACAAAATACTTTGGCGTCAATACAACAGGCGCCTGTGTCTGAAGAAGCCGATAGAAAATTTATGGCTAAAGAAAAAGAAAACACTCCTGAAAGGGCAAGTTATCAGGTTGAGCCGCAGATTCAAGGGTCGGGTGAGTATAAAACATACCCACCGCAAGGCTCGGTGGGACAAAAAGAGGGAAATGCAAAGGACGAACAACAACAAGGGCCTCAGTACATAAGGGGAAGTGTTTCAGGGACCGGGGAATACAAAACGTACTAAAGGTGAGGACACATGGAAAATAATAATTTGGTGGAGGTACAGCTTAAGGGTATTGAGGCGTCGCCTATGGAGTACGCGCTATTTTTGGGAAACGACAAGAAGACTTTCGCGATTTTTGTGGGCCCAGATGTGGGCGCGAATATTTTGATGCACGAGCAGGGCATGAAGAAACCGCGGCCTATGACGCATGACCTTATAAAGAGTATCTGTATAGGTTTGGGCGCGATTATTGAGAGGGTTGTGATTAATGATCTGAAAGACAACACATTTTTTGCTCGAATATTTATACGAGAAGAAAATGAGATAGGAAAAAAGATTATCGAGGTAGACGGCAGGCCCAGTGACGCCATAGCTCTTGCGATAAGGTTTAAGGCGAAAATGTTTGTGACGCAGGAAATATATAACTCGGTGGAAGATATCGGGAAGTTTTTTAAGGACAAGAAATGAGGCGCCATGTTTAAGATTCTGGTCATTGATAAAAGAGAAACAATTCATTCGGCGGTTAAGTATCTTTTGTATAGGTATAATCTTGATTTTTGCCGCGACGCGGAAGAAGCGCTCTCTATGCTAAATAGAGAGATATATGATTTGATTCTTATAAGTGTGCCGCTTGACTATAAAACATCGGAAGAATATGACGGACTGATGGAATGGACTACCAAGAAAAAAACAATAGCGATGGCGGATTCTGTTTCGAAAGAATGTATTGAGGAGGCGCAGTTTTTTGGCGTGACGGTGTGTATTGATAAATTGAACATATGCAGGCTACCTGAATTGGTAGAGATGCATCTTAACAAGGCGGTTACAAAGGTGATGGAAAGGGTGGAGGATGAATAGGCTAGGAACTTCAAACTTCCAACATCAAACTTCAAAACAAAACCAAAATTTGAAATTTTGAATTTTGTAGTTTGGGATTTGTTTGGGATTTTGGAGTTTGATTTTTGAGGTTTAACGATAATTTTTTTAAAAGGAGATAGCAAATGGAAGATTTTATTGAGTTACGCAAACAGAAATTGCAGGCATTGAAAGACAAGAATATTGATCCCTACGGAGGGAAATTTGTTCGGACTGGAAACATAAAACAATATGTTGATAATTTTTCCGAAAACACGGAAGTTTCGGTGGCCGGAAGATTAATGACATATCGCGGTCATGGTAAAGCGGTTTTCTGCGATATTCATGATTTTACCGGTAAAATTCAAATTTACGTAAGGAAGGATAAAATCGGCGACGAGCAATTTGAGGTTTTTAAGTGTGTCGATATTGGGGATATTCTAGGGGTTAAGGGCGCTATTTTTAAAACTCACACCGGAGAAATTACTATTTTAGTTACCGAGTTTACGGTTTTAAGTAAGGCGCTTCGGACCCTTCCTGAAAAATGGCACGGACTGCAGGATATCGAGACGCGGTACAGGCAGAGGTATCTTGATTTAATATCCAACAAAGAAGTGAGAGATATTTTTGTTAAGAGGGCGAAAATTATTTCCACCATGAGACGGCTCTTAGATGGCGATGGTTTTGTTGAGGTGGAAACTCCCATGATGCAGTCTCTACCCGGCGGGGCAAACGCTAAGCCGTTTATAACCCATCATAGCGCGCTTGATATAGATCTTTATTTAAGGATCGCGCCGGAGCTTTTTCTTAAACGCCTCTTAGTCGGTGGGTTTGAAAGAGTGTATGAAATAAACAGGAATTTCCGCAATGAGGGAATTTCGCGCGTGCATAATCCCGAATTTACGATGCTTGAGGTTTACGCCGCGTTTGAAAATTGCGAATACATGATGAATCTTACGGAACACTTGATTACGACGATAGCCAAAGAGGTGACCGGAGAGATGAAGGTAAGGCATGAAGGGGATGTGGAGGTAGACTTTAGTACTCCTTGGAAGAGAGAAACTTTTTACGGCATTATTAAATCGCATGCCGGAGTGGACCTATCAAATGAGCCGAAAGAAAATTATCCGGCAATCGCGAAAAAGCTAAATGTTCATTTGGAAAAAGATTTCTCGGCAATGGATATACTTGATGAGATATTCAAAAATCACGTCGAGAAAAAATTAATACAGCCCACTTTTGTTACGGATTATCCGTTGGAGATGTGCCCGCTCGCCAAGGCAAAAAAAGGCGTTACGGGTATTGCTGACAGATTTGAATTATTTATAAACGGGATGGAGATAGCTAATGCCTATTCAGAGTTAAACGATCCGGCTGAACAGCACAAACGTTTTGTCGAACAACTTAGTAATGATCATACAGGCGCCAAGACTGTTGACGAGGATTATGTGCACGCCCTTGAGCACGGCATGCCTCCCGCAGGAGGACTTGGTATCGGCATAGACAGGCTTGTTATGATGCTGACCGGAAAAGACTCTATACGAGAAGTTATATTGTTTCCGCAGTTGCGACCCCAGTCGGTGTAATAGATATACAGGCTTTTTATCATTACCGAATTGCGCGTTTCTTTAGAGATACTATTGTGTTTATAGGTGATGGAGGTATCTTACACAGTGTCTTTTACTGATCGGAACATTATGGGGAACATAAGTGTTGTATTGAACGCGGCCTTTGTACTTTTTATGATAAAGGTTGACGCCTTTGTTGTATATGTTTCTCTTCCTACTATGGCGCGCGAATTTTCCGTTACTGCCGCGAGCGCGTCTAATGTTGTGGTGGCATATCTTCTGATGCTTACAAGCACAATGCTTATCTTTGGCAAAATCGAAGACAAAATAGGGGCTAAGAAACTTCAAGTGATTGGATATTTAGTGTTTACATTCTCGTCCTTAATGTGCGGTTTGTCCGTCAGAATAGTTGAGCTTGATGTTTGGCGGGCCGCCCAAGGCATTGGCGGAGCAATGATGCTTACGACTGCATTTGCGGCTATGAATAGAGCTTTGCCCTCGAATAAGAAAGGGTGGGGGATGGGAATTGTAGTTACAGCGGCGGCGATAGGCATTGCTACAGGAGCGCCGCTCGGCGGCATTATTACTGATTTTTTATCGTGGCGATGGATATTCTTCATTAATGTTCCGCTTGGAATCATAGGCGTACTATATGTTTTAAAGATTATACCTAACGACAATGAGGTCGAAAAAACTAGTGCTAGTGGATTTGACTATATAGGAGCGGTTTTGTCCTTTATTGGGATACTGGGATTGTGCTGGGTCATGACAAAGGGAAATGAAAGCGGCGCGGACCAAAAATTTAGTTTATTTGTTTTATCTTGTTCCTTGGGTGCTGTTGTTGTTTTTGTACTATGGGAATTAAGACAAAAAGACCCTTTGCTTGAGTTTAGTATCTTTAAGAACGCTGGATTTGCCTTTGGGAGCGGCGCCTTCTTCACTATTTTTGTGATACTTGCCGGGATAGACTTCATAATTCCTTTTTATCTCGAATTAGCGGAGAATCTTAGGCCGTATCAAGTTGGTTTGTTTATGCTTCTGTATTCGGTGATTTGCTCTGTTTGTTCTCCGTACGCCGGGAAACTGGCGGATAGTGAAAGATTTAACATTCTTGGCGGTGCGGCCGCTATTTTGGCAGCGGCGGCGTGTATATCGTTTGCCTTCACCATTCAGATACCGGGGATTTGGTGCGGTGTGATTTTTATAATGATATGGGCTGTATCAAATGCCGTTATTGTAACGCAGGTTAATAGGTTAATATTTGTTAATATCCCGAATGACAAACAAGGCTCAGGGTCCGGAATTTATAACACTTTAAACAATTTGAGTATGATATTTGGCGTGTGCGTATTTCAGGTGATATTTTCTCTTAAGACTAAGTCCGCATTTATCAAAGATGCTAAGTCTGCAATTGTCGGAAAGGACAGTATGGAAATATTGTTTTCGGCATTTAGAAACATATTTATTTTTGCGGGTTTTTTGTATATTGTGACACTAATCTTCAATTACGCCGGGCAAAGGAGGGCAAGATGAAGAATATGCGCCTTTATGCATTTGTAGTGAGCGTTGTTTTTTGTTGTAGTTGTATTTCGGGTGATGCTTATCCGGAATCAGCGATAAAAGCATTTATTAATGCCAAGGTTTACACAATGGACACAAAAAAGCCTTTGGCAGATGCGGTGGTAATTGAAGGCAATAAGATTGTATTTGTAGGAGATAGCGAAGGCGCAAAAAAACTTATTGATGAGAACGCGAAAGTTTATGACTTAAAGGGGCGGATGCTTTTACCGGGTTTTATTGAAAGCCATATACATCCCGCTATGGGCAGTTTATTTTCAGGTATAGTTATCTTAAATCAAGATTCCGACAAAGAACAAATCCTTAAAGACATAAAAAAAACCGTAGCAGAAAAACAAGACGAAAAAGTTATCGGTTTAATGGGGTTTAAGGCCTCTGCTTTTGGGCCAGATGGCCCTAAGGCGACTGATCTCGACGTCATAGAGAATAGAAAACCCGTCATTGTGCTCGACTACGGCGGACATTCGGCTTGGGTTAATTCTAAGGCGTTAGAGATTGGCGGAGTTACAAAAGATACTCCAGACCCCGTTCCGGGAGGGCATTATTACAAAAGAGATAAAGACGGAAATCCTACTGGTTGGTGTATAGAGCCGATGTCGTTTATGCCGATTATATACAAAATAGGTATTTCCGAAGACGACATAATAGAGGCAGAAAAAGAACTTTTCCCGGTTATATCGTCCAATGGATTTACAACAGTGTTTGACGCGGGGTCATTTATGGAAGAGGAAATGCTTAAGGTCTATAAAAAGATGGAGGCGGAAGGCAAGCTTCCGTTTAGAGTTTTTGCATGCCATATGATTGCAAATCCGAAACTTTTAAACAATGCCGTAAGCGAACTTCAGAGACTGGATAAAACATATAATTCAAGATTGTTGAAGGTTAACACAATGAAAATTGTTAATGACGGCACATTGGAGGCGTATAGCTGCGGGATGTTTGATGATTTCTTGACCTGTAAAGGCAATAAAGGTTTTGAGCTTTTTCCGCCCGATGTTTTGTATGATCTAGTTAAAAAGACAGATGATGCCGGATACAATGTGCATATTCACGCGATAGGGAATCGTACCATAAGTGATGCGCTGGGAGTATTTGAAAAGCTAGAAAAAGAAAATGGCAAGACCAGGACAAGGAAGACAATTTGCCACACTCAATTTTTTATGCCGGATACGGTTGACCGTTTTAAAGCGCTTACTAATGTTATCGCGCAAACAACACCTTTATGGGCTGTAAGGGATGACAATACTTTAAATACAGTCGGAAGAGAGGTATATGAAAGGCAAATGCTTTATAATAGTTTAGATAAAAATGGCGTATGCGTTACTTTCGGGAGCGATTTCCCGGTGAGCTCCGGACTTGAAGGCATGAATCCGTTTAATGAAATTGAAGTCGGGCATACAAGGCGGAATATCGGAGCACAAGACGCCGATTGTTTGCCGCCGGGGTCGGAGAAATTATCAATAGATACGCTCTTAAGAGGCTATACCATAAATGGCGCTTATCAGCTTGGAGCGGAAGACAAGCTTGGTTCGATAGAGGTAGGAAAATTGGCAGATATGGTACTATTAGAAAAAAATATTTTTGAACAAAAGCCCGACTACATTCATAACAACAGAGTATTGATGACAATTATGGACGGGGATATAGTATATAACATATACGATAAAAACGGAGGGGAATTCTGAGAACTTTTGCAAGAATAATTTTAGTTGTTTTTTTCTATGTATTTAGCGGGGCAATAATCTATTCTGATGATCTGCCAGATACAAGTATGGACCCAAATTATGATCCGGAGAATGTAGGCGTTCCGGATGACGGCATTGCAAAAGACGAAGCGGCGGCGGAAGAGGCTGTTGCCGGCGAAGAGGATAACTTAAAAAACGACGAGGCCGAAGAAGACAGTAACTACAACGCCTTTGAAGGCCAGATCAATGAAATTCAGACAGGAGAAAAGGCAAAAATTGACGACACTGTAGATTAGTACTATCACTTGAACGCTATAAACTGCGAACAAAGTACACAGTCAACCATTATTAGCATCATGGTAAAAACACTAAATGATCTTTGTATATGCACATTTTTTAAAGGAGTGTAAATTATGCTACTGCAACTTCGAATAAGCCTAAGGTATCTTTTATCAAAACGTAAAGAGCGGTTTATTTCCATAATTACATGGCTTGCCGTTATAGGGATTGCCTTGTCTGTGGGCACGCTTATTGTGGTAATTTCTGTTATGAGCGGGTTTCATGAAGAGTTGAAAGATAAAATTTTAGGCGTAAACGCGCATATATCTATTTCAAGCGCTGAGGGGATTATTCAGAATTATGAAGAAATGCTTCCTGCTATAAGGTCAAATCCTCATGTTATGGGCGCGGCGCCATTCATTGCCGGACAGGTAATCACAAAAATTAACGATAGGATTTTGGGTGTCCATGTGCGCGGGATAAGTGAGAAATTAGAGCTTCGCGTGACGGATGTCATGAAATTTCTTGAGGCGGGAAGATTGCCGGAATCGGGCCATGAGGTGATGATAGGAAAGGAACTTGCCAACAATCACAAACTAAAAGTAGGAGACGTTATTCAAATATTCTCCCCTACGCCGGTCGAAGAGCCTTCTTTAAAGGCGTTTAAGGAAGTGATGGCAAAGATTAATGACGTGACTGTCGTGGGGATATTTAATTCCGGGATGTATGAATATGATTCGGTACTGGTGTTTGTCCCGTTGGATTATGGGCAGGAATTATTTAAGTTGGGCAATGGCGTGCACGGGGTAAATGTAAAATTGGATGACGGGGAGCTGGCGTATGTCGTGAAGCAGGAACTAAAAGAGGCGTTTCCTTATCCTTACGTGGTGAAGGGCTGGATGGATCTTAATAAAAGGTTGTTCTCTGCGTTACAGACCGAGAAGAGGGTAATGTTCATTCTTCTGGTCTTGGCGGTAATGGTCGCGGCTATGAATATTGTTAGTACACTTGTTATGATGGTAATGGAGAAAACAAAGGATATCGGTATTTTGAAGGCAGTAGGGGCGTCTAATTTTAGTATGGCCTCTGTTTTTGTATATTTGGGTTTCTTGATAGGACTTCTTGGTACGCTGTGCGGTGTTGCCGGAGGTTTGGGTATTGTTTATAGATTAAGCGAGATAGAGGAATGGATGTCTAGAGTATTTCACTATAAATTGTTTCCGCCTGATGTTTACTATTTTGACAAAATCCCCACTCAAGTTGATTTTTTTGATATATCACTTATTGCCGTCTGTGCTATAATGCTCAGCATTATTAGCGCATGGTACCCGGCTTGGCGCGCGGCACGGTTAAATCCTGTCGAAGCAATTAGATACGAATAAATGAATGAAAAACTGCTTCTAACGGCCTTAAATATACATAAGACCTACGCTATGGACGGAAAGAAACTAAACGTCCTTAAAGGTGTAGATGTAAGTGCTAACGAAGGGGAGGTGCTCATTATCCAGGGGCCTTCCGGAGCGGGGAAAAGCACTTTATTGCACATACTTGGGTTGTTGGATGCTCCTACATCCGGCGAAGTTGTTATAGACGGCAAAGTTTTTAAAAAGGGCAGGGTTAACGCCAGGTTGAGGGCGAAATATATAGGCTTTATATTTCAGTTCTATAATCTTTTGTCGGATTTTAATGTTTTAGAGAATGTTTGTCTGCCAGCTATGGTAGCGAATGGCAGGTTCATATTGAGTAGATCTCTGAAAAAACAGGCGCTTGGTGTTTTGGATTTGGTGGGACTTTCCCATAGGCTTAATCATAGGCCCGGTGAATTATCCGGAGGAGAACAGCAGAGGGCGGGGATTGCCCGGGCTCTAATTAATAATCCGAGAATAGTTTTGGCGGATGAACCGACCGGAAATCTTGATTCAGAAAACGCGTCTAAAATTTGGGAACTATTGATGCAGTTGCGCAACGAAAGAAAGCAAACAATAATAGTGGTAACGCATAATGAAGAGATAGCGAAAAAGGGTGATAAGAGAATTAGGCTAGTTGATGGGAAGGTAGTATAGTAATTTGAGATTTGAAATTTAGATAAAAATCACTTCGGGGGTGACGCTAGACGGTTCCCACGAGGTGGAAACATTTATGATTGGGGGAAAATATGAAAATATACATTGACGGGAAATACTATTCTAAAAACGACGCGAAGATTTCTGTTTTTGACCATGGTTTGCTGTATGGCGACGGTGTGTTTGAGGGCATACGCGTTTATAGTGGTAGGGTGTTTAAATTGTATGAACACATTGAGAGGCTGTTTGAGTCGGCGAAGAGTATAATGCTTGATATTCCGATGGATAGGGAATCTTTGTGCAAGGCAGTTACGGCTACATGCAGAGAAAACAACTTAAGAAACGGATATATAAGGCTTGTTGTCACGCGCGGAGTCGGTACTCTCGGATTGAATCCTTTCACTTGCGAGAAACCAAGTATCATAATTATTGCCGATAAAATCACGCTTTATCCGAAGAAGATGTACGAAGAAGGCATGGCGGTTGTGACGGTCCCAACTCCAAGAAACGCGTCTGAGGCGGTAAATCCTAGGATAAAATCGCTTAATTATCTCAATAATATTTTGGCAAAGATTGAGGCAATAAACGCGGGTGTGGCCGAGGCCATAATGTTTAATAGTTTCGGTTTTGTGGCAGAATGTACCGGCGACAACATTTTTATAATCAAAAAGGAAATTATTTACACGCCGAGTCTGTATATGGGTGTTTTACGCGGCATCACCAGAGACACAGTAATGGAGCTTGCAGAAAACATGGGGTATGCCGTGAAGCAGATAGTCGTTAACAGGCATGACATTTATAATGCCGACGAGTGCTTTTTGACCGGAACGGCGGCGGAGATTATCCCAGTCACTAAAGTTGACGGAAGGGTAATTGGTTCAGGTAAGCCGGGTGACACCACGGGTAAATTAATAAAGGTGTTCAAACAATTGACAGAGACAGAAGGCGTGGAGATATAAAGAGGCATTATGGTTTGCGATATTTGCAAGAAAAATAACGCAGTGGTTCATTACACAGAGGTAGTAAACGACAAAATTAAAAAATTAAATCTGTGTGAAGAGTGCGCTCTTAGTAAAGGCATAGGTACACAGTCTCCTTTTTCTATAGGAGAGTTATTGGGAGGTTTGACTCCTCCGACTCCGGAACAAACGGCTTCGGATAAATCGGTCACCTGTCCGGGATGCGGGATGAGTTTGAATGAATTTAAAGAATCCGGGCGTTTGGGATGTTTTCAGTGTTATGATGTTTTTAATAAAAGTGTCATGCCTCTTTTAAGAAACATTCACAAAAGTACAAAACATATCGGGAAAATGCCGTCGTCAGCACAAGAGTCTGTGGGCGATGTGGAAAAGATTAGGGATTTGGAGAATAGACTGCAAGAAGCTGTAAAAAAAGAGGAATACGAAACTGCCGCTAAGATAAGAGATGAGATAAAGGCTCTTGAAAAGAGAAGAAAGTAGATTTATGGACATTCCTTCCAAATACAATCCAAAAGAAACTGAAGATAAATGGTACAGCAGCTGGCTAGAGAAAGGCTATTTTCACGCCGATCCTGCTAAAGGCGGGAAACCTTTTACCATAGTAATTCCTCCTCCCAATATAACCGGTATCCTTCACATGGGGCATGCGCTGAATAATTCTATTCAGGATATTTTGATTAGATGGAAAAGGATGCAGGGTTTTAACGCGCTTTGGATGCCCGGGACGGACCACGCCGGTATTGCCACGCAAAATGTTGTCGAACGTCGTCTCGCCAAGGAAGGAAAAAACAGAAAACAATTGGGGCGCGAGAAATTTCTCGAAGAGGTTTGGAAGTGGCGTGACGAGTACGGCAGTACGATAATAAGCCAGCTAAAAAAAATGGGATGCAGTTGCGATTGGGATAGGACAAGATTCACGATGGACGAAGGTCTTAGCGATGCTGTGAAAGAGGTCTTTGTTAGGCTCTACGAAAAGGGGCTTATTTATAGGGGTAGTTACATTATCAACTGGTGCCCGAGGTGTCAGACGGCGCTAAGTGATGAAGAAAGCGAACACGAAGAATTAAAGGGCCTTATTTACTATATAAAATATCCGGTCAAGGAAGGCGGATTTGTGACGGTGGCGACTACGCGTCCGGAGACAATGCTGGGTGATACGGCTGTCGCTATCAATCCTAAAGATAAGCGTTACAAAAAACTTCACGGGAAAACCGTTATTCTCCCGATCTTAAACAGGGAAATAAAAATAATTACCGACGAGTATGTTGATCCAAAGTTCGGCACAGGTGTCGTAAAAATAACACCCGCCCATGACCCGAATGATTTTTTAATCGGGCAGAAGCACGGCCTGCCTTCAATAAATGTGATGAATGATGACGCCACAATGAATGAGAACGCCGGTGAATACAAGGGACAGGATAGGTTTGAGTGCCGGGAGGCGTTGTTGGAAGATTTAAAGGAGCTGGGCCTTTTGGAGAAAACGGAGGCGCATATAAACGCGGTCGGACATTGTTATAGGTGCCACACGATTGTGGAGCCTAGGGTGAGTCCGCAGTGGTTTGTAAAAATGAAACCGCTTGCCGAGAAGGCCATAGAGGTTGTCGAAAAAGGTGAAATCAAGTTTGTTCCGTCGAGATGGGGAAAGGTATATCTTGAGTGGATGCGCAATATTCGTGATTGGTGTATTTCAAGACAGATTTGGTGGGGGCACAGGCTACCGGTATGGTACTGCGGGAAATGCCTGACAAAAAGTGAGAAGCAAGAAGCAAGAAGTAAGAAACAAGAAGGGATAATTATATCGAAGACGGCTCCGGAGAAATGTCCGGTTTGTGGAAATACAAATCTTGAGCAGGATCCGGATGTTTTGGATACGTGGTTTAGTTCGTGGCTTTGGCCGATCAGTACGATGGGGTGGCCCAAAGAAACGCCGGAACTTGATTTTTACTATCCCACTGACGTGCTGGTGACCGCGCAGGAGATAATTTTCTTTTGGGTAGCTAGGATGATAATGGCGGGTCTAGAATTTAAAGGAAAGATCCCTTTTTCTACGGTTTATATACACGGCACCGTCAGGGACGAGACGGGCAGGAAAATGAGTAAGTCTCTCGGGAATGTTATAGATCCGCTGGAGATTATTAATGATTACGGCGCGGACGCCCTTCGCTTTAGTATTATTTCCATAACGAGCCAGGGGCAGGATGTTTTTCTTTCCAAGCACAAATTTGAAACCGGAAGAAATTTTACCAATAAAATTTGGAACGCGTCCAGATTTCTCATGATGAATCTAGAGGGAAGGGAAGATCTGGGTGGGCTTCCTCCCCAAAAAGAATGGTCTAACGACGACTGGTATATTATCGGGAAATTGCAGGCGTTAATAAAAGATGTGACAAAAAATATAGGTTCATACCGTTTCAAAGAGGCGTCACAGGGGTTGTATGAATTTTTCTGGAAAGATTTCTGTGATAAATATATAGAAGTCGCGAAACCGTATCTTTACGGTACCGATGAGAAAGCGAAAAGAAATAAACAGGATATCCTGTATTTCATCCTAGAGGCGTCAATGCGCCTTATGCATCCTTTTATGCCGTTTATAACCGCAGATATCTGGCAGAGGCTGGGTCTTAAAAGAGAGTCGATAATGATCGCCGAATGGCCGGTGTTTAACAAAAAATATTATAAAAAAGAAAAAGTACAGCTCGGGGACGACAAGTTTGAGCTTATTAATAGAGGACGCTCTCTTCGCAGTGAATACAATATTGAGCCTTCAGCGAAAGTGGATTTTTTTATTAAACCGCACGGCGCAAAGTTCCCAGAAGAGGATAAGGTAGCGATCGAAAAATTAATGGGTGCCGGAACTCTTGTAATTGATCCGGACTTTAAACCGTCCGGTCCTATGCCATCCAGCGTGTCCGCGTCCGGAACTGTTTATATGTCGCTAAAGGGCGTGGACATAGAGAAAGAAAAAGAGCGCATAAGAAAAGAATTGGAAACGGCAGATAGAGAAATAGAGTCCGTCGCCAGAAAACTTGAAAATAAACAATTCTGCGAAAGAGCCCCTGAAGCCGTAGTCCAGAAAGAAAGGGATAAAAAGGAAGAATTTCTGGAAAAAAAGAAGAAACTCCTCGTCTTAGGGCAAATGTTTGGCATGTAGAAGTAAAATCTACTGCCGATAGAAATCTTTGAAAACCATCCCCACGCAAAATTATATTGACAACAGGGTGCCTGCTTTATATAATCCTTGAGTTACGCAGTAGGTGCATGTGGGTCTATAGTCAATGGGGAGGTGTATTCGCCATGAAAAAAGTTACAAGTAAATTGTCAGCAACACGTACAAAGGCAAAGAAACCCGCTAAGGCCGTGACCGTCAAGAAAACACGGAAGTCTATTCTAGCGGCTTCAACACCAGTCAGAGTTGAATCTCAACAAGCCATCCAAAAAGAACAGTCTCATGCCGGCGTAGGTACGGCTGTGTTGCAACAGCAGAGAGTGGAGGAGTCCAAGTTTTATCTGGGGGCGCCTTCTCATGAGCTTTTCCGTGAAGAACATTTTATATTTCCGGAAAGATATAATAAGGATAGGCTTGTGCTCTTAGCTCGTGATCCCTATTGGATGCATTCGTATTGGGAGGTCACGGCGTCGATTGTTGAAAAGGCAAAAAAAGAGAACGGCGAAAATGTTATTAATTCTTCCCGCATGGTTTTGAGGGTTAAGGATATTACAAACGCGGCTCCGGAAAAACCGAATTCGTTTTTCGATATTGATTTAGCTCCGGGGACAAGGAATTGGTATATAAATGTGCAGGATCAGAAGACATATTGTGTTGAAATAGGGTTCAAAACTCCCGACGGAAGATTTATTATGCTTCTTAGGTCTAATTATGTTTCCACTCCAAGGGCAGGCGTGTCGGATGTTATGGACGAGGCATGGATGAGCGCTGAGGAATATGACAAAATTTACGCGTTGTCGGGAGGGTTTGGGATTGGATTAAGTTCCGGTGAATTGAAAAAGAGAATGAAGGAGAAAATACAGCATTGGATTACTTCCGGTGTTCCGGGCAGTATGTTCAGTCCTTGGAAAAAGAAAGAAGTGCCAAGAAACTTTTTCTTATGGGTGGAGGCGGAGCTTATAATATACGGTGCCACGATGCCGGACGCGGGCTTGACTATTCAGGGGACTCCTAAAAAGTTGAATCCGGACGGAACATTTAGCGCTAGATTTGCTTTCCCGAACGGAACGCAGGTGATACCGGTTTCCGCTACATCGTCTGATAAAATAGATACGATAACAATTACCCCTATTGCTAATAGGGAAACGAAATAGTGTTAACGAGATGTTATCTAATGAGGTCTGATCCCCTGTTTTGGTTATATTTATAAGGCGGTCAGGCCTCTTGTTGTTAGGAGGGTTTATGAGTCATCAAGGATATTTTTGCTTAGTTCTACAT
>Ga0233425_10000483_pt1 | contig 103704 bp, 83 predicted proteins | sample Watercolumn_Towu_2_FD_181712 | JGI IMG/M metagenome (GOLD analysis project Ga0233425, IMG submission 181712) | Freshwater microbial communities from Lake Towuti, South Sulawesi, Indonesia - Watercolumn_Towuti2014_140_MG | ecosystem: Environmental > Aquatic > Freshwater > Lake | place...
TCCCGGTCGGTCATGTTCCTCACAGCGTCAGGTCTTACAGCGTCGAGCATGTCCGCGAGCGCCGCTCCCCGCGTCTTCACGATTCCCCCCGGCACCCCGTTCCTGCCGACGCTGGCGGACGCCCTCGTGTCGGGCCGCCTCGTCGGCGAGGTCGGCCGCGATCCGTTCGCGCTGGCCTCCGTCACGCTCTACCTGCCGACGCAGCGCGCGGTGCGGGCGCTCTCGACCGTTCTCGCCCAGCGGCTCGGCGGGGCGGCCCTGCTGCCGCGGATGATCCCGCTGGGTGAAGCCGACGAGGCGGAGCTCGACCTCTCCTCCAACACGCTTCTCGAGACGCCGGACGATCTGCTCTATCCCTCGATCCCCGCGCTGGAGCGCCGCCTGATCCTGGCGCGCCTCGTCCAGAAATGGGCGGAGACGGTGGACCGCGAGCTCCTGCCCATCGACGACGAGGTGCCCTTCCTCGTGCCCTCCTCCCCCGCCGACGCGGTGGCGCTCGCCGCCGACCTCGAAGGGTTGATGGACGCCCTCACCGTCGAGGGGCTGCCCTGGAGCGAGATCGCCGCCGCAGTGGAGGCCGAGCATTCCCGCTACTTCCGCCTCACCCTCGACTTTCTGAGGATCGCCGCCGAGCACTGGCCCGACATCCTCGCCGCCCGCTCGCTGGCCGACCCCGCCGCCCGCGCCCGCCGCCTCGTGCTCGCCGAGGCCGCCCGGCTCGAACGCGACCGGCCGGACGATCCGGTGATCGTCGCGGGCTCGACGGGATCGGTGCCCGCCACCGCCCGGCTGATCGCGGCGGTGGCCCGCCTCCCCCGCGGCGCCGTGGTGCTGCCGGGGCTCGACCTGCATCTCGACGACGAGGGCTGGGAGGCGATCGACGGCGCCGGCGGCACGCGCGAGGAGATCGCCCACGGCCATCCGCAGGCGATCCTGCGGGCGCTGACCGGGCCGAGGGGCCTCGCCGCCGGCCGGGCGGAGGTCGAGACCCTCGGCGATCCCTCGCCCGAGGCCCTGGCGCGGGAGCGGCTGCTGTCGCAGGCCCTGCGCCCGGCCGAGACCACCGATGCCTGGGCCCGGCTCGACCCGACCGAGCGGCTGACCCTGGCGCGGGAGGGCATGGCCGGCCTCGCCGTGGTCGAGGCGGCGGACGAGCGCGAGGAGGCGCTGGTCGCCGCGCTGGCGCTCCGCGAGACACTGGAGACGCCCGGCGCCACCGCCGCCCTCGTCACGCCCGACCGCGGGCTGGCGCTGCGGGTCTCGGCCGAACTCGCCCGCTGGGGCATCGCGGCGGAGGATTCGGCGGGGCTGAGCCTCGCCCGCTCGCAGGCCGGACGCTTCGCCCGGCTCGTGGCCGAACTGGCCGCCGAGGTGGCGCCGGCCCGCGTCATCGCGCTGCTGGCCCATCCCTTCGTCCGGCTGGGACTGACCCGCAGCGAGGTGGTGCGCGCCGCCGCCGCCCTGGAGATCGGCGGCCTGCGCGGCCCGGCCCCGATCCCGAAGAACAGTTTCGACGGCATGCGCGCCGCGGTGGCGCTCCAACGCAACGCCACCGAGCGGGTGCCGCGGGCGAAGCGGCGCCTGAAGCCGATCGACTGGGATCTGGCCGAGAACATCCTCGACCGCCTGGAAATCGCCCTCGACGCCTTCCGCACCGACCTCCACCCCGCCATCGGCAACCTCGTGGCGCTGGCCGCCCTCCACCGCGAGGCCTGCGAGCGGATGATGGGTGGGACGGATGAGGATGAGCCCATCGACGATCCCTCTCTCGATACCCTCGACGGCCTGTTCGACGACCTCGAATCGGCCGAGCAGGAGGATCTGCCGGGCCGCTTCTCCGACTACGCCGCCTTCTTCACCGCGCTCGCCCGCGACCGGACGGTGGCCTGCGCGCAGCGGAGCGCGCATCCCCGCCTGCGCATCCTCGGCCCGCTCGAAGCCCGTCTGCTCTCCGTCGACCGGATCGTGCTCGGCGGGCTCGATGAGACGGTCTGGCCGGTGCGTCAGACGACGGACGCCTTCCTCAACCGGCCGATGCGCGGACAGGTCGGCCTGAGCCCGCCGGAGCGCCGGATCGGTCAGGCCGCCCACGACTTCGTCCAGGCCCTCGGCACCCACGATGCCGTGGTGACCCGCGCGGCCAAGCGCGAGGGCTCGCCGACGGTGCCCTCGCGCTTCCTCCAGCGCCTGCGCGCCTTCGGCGGCGACGCGGTCTGGGCCGGCGCCACCGCCCGCGGCCAGCGTCTGCGCGGGCTCGCCGCGATCCTCGACCGCGGCCAGGAGGCGCCGCCGCCGCGCCTGACCCGCCCCGCGCCGCGACCCGATCCCGACCTGTTCCCGTCGCGCCTCAGCGTCACCGAGGTCGAGACGCTGGTGCGCGACCCGTACTCGATCTTCGCCCGGCACATCCTGGGGCTGGAGGCGCTGGAGCCGATGGCCGTGGTCCCCGGCGCGGCCGAGCGCGGCAGCCTGATCCACAAGATCCTCGGCGATTTCTCCGCGGCCCATCCCGGCCCGCTGCCGGCCGACGCGGAGACGCTGCTCTACACCATCGCCTTCGAGGCCTTCGGCCCACTCCAGGACCAGTACCCCGAACTCTACGCCGAGTGGTTTCCCCGCTACGAGCGGATGGCGGTGGCCTTCCTCGAATGGGAGGCGGGCCAGCGCCAGGGCCTGCGCGCGATCCACGCCGAACGGTCCGGCAAGCTCACGATTCCGCTGGGGGAAAAGACCTTCACCCTCTCGGCCCGTGCCGACCGGATCGAGGCGCGCGCCGACGGCGGCTACTGCATCGTCGATTTCAAGACCGGCACCCCGCCGAGCAACCGCACGGTCTTCGCCGGTTTCTCGCCGCAGCTCACCCTGGAGGCAGCGATGCTGATGCACGGCGCCTTCGAGGGCCTGACGGCGGCGTCGGTTCCGGATCTCCTCTACGTCCACGCCTCGGGCGGGCGCGAGCCGTTCCGGTCGATTCCCGTGAAGGCGCCGCCGGGCGACGCGCGGGCGGTGGCGGCCATCGTCGAGGAGCATCTGGAGCGCCTGCGCGGCCTGATCGCCCGCTACATGACCGGTGGGGCCGCCTTCCTGTCGCGCCCCTACCCGCAATATGTGCGCGCCTACAACGAGTACGATCACCTTGCCCGCGTGCTCGAATGGTCTCTGGCGGGCGAAGGAGAGGCCGCGTGAACGCCCCGCTGACCGGCTTCACCGTCGACGACCTGACCAAGGCGGCCCAGCGCCGGGCGGCCGACCCGCGCCTCTCGGCCTGGGTCTCGGCCAATGCGGGGGCGGGCAAGACCAAGGTGCTCACCGACCGGGTGCTGCGCCTGCTCCTCGACGGCGCGCCGCCCGGCCGGATCCTCTGCCTCACCTTCACCAAGGCGGCGGCGGCCAACATGTCGATCCGGGTGTTCCAGCGTCTCGGCCGCTGGGTGACGCTGGACGACGCGGCGCTGACCGCGGAGCTCACCGAACTCACCGGCGAGCGGCCCGCCCGCGACACCCTGCGGCTCGCCCGGCGCCTGTTCGCCCGCGCCGTCGAGACGCCGGGCGGCCTCAAGATCGAGACGCTGCACGCGCTCTGCGAGCGGCTGCTGCACATGTTCCCGTTCGAGGCCAACGTGCCGGCCCGCTTCGTCGTGCTCGACGACAACCAGTCGCGCGAGGCGTTCGAGATCGAGACCGACAACGTCCTCGCCGACGCGATCCTCGGCGGCAACCAGGAACTCTCCGATGCGCTGGCGGTGGTCGGCGCGGAAGCCTCCGGCGATACGCTCCGCGAGGCGATCCGCGCCGCGATGCGGGCCCGCGCCCTGTTCGCCGACCACCGCGCCCTGGAACCGGCGCTCGCCCGCCTGCCCCGCGCCCTGGCGCTGCGGGACGGCGCCCGCGTCGAGACCATCGAGGCGGAGATCTTGCGCGGGAGCACGCTCGGCGATTGGCGCGAGGTCGCGGGCCGGCTGCGGACCGGCAAGAGCACCGACGAGCGGCTGGCCGACGGCCTCGTGGAGGCGCAGTCCGCCCTGGACGCGGGCAAGGCGCTGGCGCCCTACCGCGCGGTCTTCTTCACCGACAAGGACGAGCCGCGCGCGGCGAAATCCTTCGGCACCAAGGCGGTGCCGGAGGACGTCAAGCAGGCGCTGCTCGACGAGCAGGCGCGCCTCATCCCGCTCTTCGACGATCTTCGCGCCGCCCGCGCCCTAGCCCGGACACAGGGGCTGTTTCGGCTGGCCGCCGAGATCCACCGCCGGGTCGAGGCGCAGAAGACCCGGCTCGGCGCCCTCGATTTCGATGACCTGATCCACAAGACCCTCGACCTGCTCTCGCGGGTCGGCGCCTCCTGGGTCCTGTACAAGCTCGACCGCGGCGTCGACCACGTCCTCGTCGACGAGGCGCAGGACACCAACCCGCAGCAATGGGAGATCCTGCGCACGCTCACCGCCGAGTTCGCGGCGGGCGAAGGCGCGCGCGGGCTCACCCGCACCCGCTTCGCCGTGGGGGATCCCAAGCAGTCGATCTACAGCTTCCAGGGCGCCGACCCGCGGGAATTCGAGCTGACCCGCCGCGCCTGGGGCCGGGCGGCGGAGGGGGCCGGGCACGACTTCGCCGATGTCAGCCTGCGGCTGTCCTTCCGCACCGCGAGCCACGTCCTCGCGGCGGTCGATGCGGTGTTCGGCGTTCCGGAGCACTTCGCCGGCCTGTCCTTCGAGGCGGGCGCGCCGGGCACCGTTCACGCCTCCGCCCGCGCCGGGGTGCCCGGCGCGGTCGAGCTGTGGGGCATCGAGGAGCCGGCGGAGGCCGAGGAGCCCGATGCCTGGGCGGCGCCCGTCGATGCTCCGGAGCCCAACGCGCCGGCTATCGTCACCGCCCGCCGCATCGCCCGCGCGGTCAAGGGCTGGACGACCAAGGGCGATGCCTGCGGCCGGGTCTGGCGGCCCGGCGACGTGCTGATCCTCGTGCGCAAGCGCTCGGCGGCGTTCGAGGAGGTGATCCGGGCGCTCAAAGGCCTCGGCGTGCCGGTGGCGGGCCAGGACCGATTGGAGGTCGCAGGCCACATCGCCGTGCTCGACCTCGTCGCGGTCGGCCGCGCCGGGCTGCTCCCCGCCGACGACCTGACGCTGGCCACCGCCCTCAAGACACCGCTCGTCGGGCTCACCGACGACGACCTCACCCGCATCTGCGCCCGGCGCCCGTTCTCGGAGACGCTGGAGGACGCGCTCGCCCGTCACGCGGAAGCGGGTGATGCGGCCGCGATCCGCGGCCTCACAGCGCTGCAGCTCTGGATCCGGCTCGCGGCGGAGCACGGCCCGTTCGGCTTCTACGCCGCCCTGCTCGGCCCCCATGGCGGTCGCAGCCGGCTGGTGGCGCGGCTCGGCGGCGAGGCGGGCGATGCCATCGACGTGTTCCTCGCCCAGGCCGCGGAGGCCGAGACCGGGGGCGACGCCCCCTGCCTCGACGCGTTCCTGGCCGATTACGTGGTGCGGCCCGGCCGCGGCAAGTCAGGCCTCTCGGTCAAGCGCGACCTGGAGGCCGGCCGCGACGAGGTGCGGGTGATGACGGTGCACGGCGCCAAGGGCCTCGAGGCCCCCGTCGTCGTCGTCATCGACGGCTGCGAGCCGCTCGGGCGCAACGACCCGCCGCTGCTCGGCCTCGACCCTTCCGCCGACGGCCCGCTGCCGCCGGTCTGGACCGGCGGGCGGACGCAGGATTGCGCCGCCACGCTCAAGGCCCGCTCGGCACTTCAGGTTCGGGCGCGGGAGGAGCACAATCGCCTCCTCTACGTCGCCATGACCCGGGCCGCCGACCATCTCGTCATCGCCCCCTATCGCGGGGCGACGCGGGAGACGCCGGCCTCATGGTGCGAGATGGTCCGCATCGGCCTGGAACGGGGGCTGGGCCCCGGCGAGGCGATCGAGACCGAGCACGGGCCGATCACGATCTGGCGCGACGGCTCGACCGCCGCGCTCGCCGCCGCGGCGAACGACGCGACCGTGCCGGAGCCCGAGGCGGTGCCGGACTGGCTGTTCGCGAAGGCTGCGCCGGAGGCGGAGGCCGCGCCGCCGCTGAGTCCCTCGGGCGCACTCGGAGCTGCGGACGGCCAGCGTCAGCCCCAGCGCCGCCTCGGCGATGCCGAGGCCCGCCGCCGCGGCGCCCTGGTCCACGCGCTCCTCGAACACCTGCCCCGGATCGAGCCGGCCCGCCGGGCGGAAGCGGCCGACCGCTTCACCCGCGCCCGCGCACCGGCCCTGGAGGAGGGCAAGCGCAGGGACCTCGTGCGCTCCGTGCTGCGGCTGATCGAGGCGCCGGATCTCGCGCCGCTGTTCTCGGCACAGGCGCGGGCCGAGGTGGCGTTGTCGGGCCGTATCGTGGTGGACGGCGCGGAGCGGGACGTCACCGGCCGGATCGACCGCCTCTTCGTCGAGGCCGGCCGGGTGATCCTGTGCGACTTCAAGACCGGCCGCCCACCCGCCGACGATGCGCCGCTGCCCGAGCACGAGGCGGCGCAGGTCGCGCTCTACGCGCGGCTCGCCGCCGCGATCTGGCCGGACCACGCGATCACCGCCTTGCTGGTGTGGACCTCGGGTCCGGTGGTGCGCCGGGTTGATGGGGCTGTCTGACGCTCCCCGTCCTCGCGAGCGTCAGCGATGCAGCGAGGCGGCCCTTTCGCAAGGGACCGCGCCGCTGCATCGCCTCGGCTTCACCTCGCAACGACGCCTCTGCAGCCTCAGCTGCTCTACTTCGGCGTCAGCTTGACGATCTGCCCGTCATCCTCGGTCACGGCGTAGACGGCGCCGTCGGGGCCGACCCGCACGTCGCGGACGCGGTGCTCCAGGGGAATGCGCTCCTCGGTGACGACCTTGTCGCCATCGAGCTTCAGCACGACGAGGCCGGTGCTGACGAGGCCGCCGATGAGGAACTGGTTCTTCCAGGCCGGAAACAGGTCCTTGTCGTAGAGCGCCATGCCCGACGGGCCGATCACCGGGTCCCAGTAATAGACCGGCTGCACCGTGCCGCCGGCCTGGGTCTGGCCGTCGCCGATCTTCTCACCGGAATACTCGATGCCGTAGGTGACCACGGGCCAGCCGTAGTTGAGTCCGGGGCGGGGACGATTCAGCTCGTCGCCGCCGCGCGGACCGTGCTCCACGGTCCAGAGCCGGCCCTGATTGTCCAGGGCGGCGGCCTGGACGTTGCGGTGGCCGTAGGACCAGATCTCGGGCTTGGCCTTCTCGCCGCCGGTGAAGGGGTTGTCCTTGGGCGCGTTGCCGTCGGTGTCGATGCGGAAGACCTTGCCCAGCCCGCTGGTCAGGTCCTGCGCCTGCCCGCGTGTCTGCTTGTCGGAGCGCTCGCCCACCGTGACGAACAGCTTGCCGTCCGGCGCGAAGACGAGGCGCGAGCCGAAATGCTTGTCGCCGTCATAGGTCGGCATCTGGCGGAAGATGACCTTGACGTCGTCGAGCCGCGCCTTGCCGTCGCTCTCGACCAGCTTGGCCTTGGCCACCGTGGTGCCGTTGCCCTTGTCCCGCGGCTCGCTGTAGCTGAAGTAGATCGTGCGGTCGGCTGCGAAGCTCGGGCTCAGCGCCACGTCGAGCAGGCCGCCCTGCCCCCTGGAATCGACCTTCGGCACGCCCGCCACCGGCTGCCCCACGCTGCCGTCCTTGGCCACGAGGCGGATCTTGCCGGCCTTCTCGGTCACGATCATCCGCCCGTCGGGCAGGAACTCCATGGCCCAGGGGCTCTCCAGACCCTTCGCCACCACCGCGGTCTCGATCTCGGTCTTCTGCGCCGGCTCCGGCGCGCGGGTCTGGTTGGGCAGGAGCGGCTTGTACTCGGTGTTCGGCGGATCCTTCTCCGCAACGGTGGAGCCGGCGCTCGGCGCGGCCGGCGCCTGGAACGATTCGCCCTGGATGCGCGGCGCGCGGGTATCCTCGCCGCCGGTCTGTCCGGAGGGGGCTTGCGCGAAGGCGGAGGCATCGAGGCCGAGGGCCGCGACGGTGGCGAGCAGAAGGGAAAGGGTGCGCGTCACGTCGATTGATCCTTGTACGGGTCGCCGATCCTGCCCGCCAAATGGGGCGCGGGCGGCCCGCGGCGAGGGCTGCGGCGCCGCAGGCGCCCGAAGGCGGCGGCTTTGCGCGAGCATCGGCGCGAAGATCGGCGCGGGGGAAGATCGGCGCGGGGATTGCGGGGACGAGTGAGGCCCGACCCATGTGGGTCCGGCGCGCCAGACCCGCGGCCGGGGCGCGACGCCTTGACCGGACGGGGGGGCGTCGCCAATTCTCAGCCACCGTGAGGCGCCGAACCCACTCCCCGGTGCCGTCCATGCCGAGGCCTCCCATGGGCCCGTATGGGACCGCGTGTCGAAAGGACGTAAGATGGCGACCGTGAAAGTGACCGATGCGAGCTTCGAGCAGGACGTTCTGCAGTCCGCCGAGCCCGTCGTAGTGGATTTCTGGGCGGAGTGGTGCGGCCCCTGTCGGCAGATCGGCCCGGCGCTGGAGGAGATCTCCGTCGATCTTCAGGGCAAGGTGAAGATCGCCAAGGTCAACGTCGATGAGAACCCCGGCATCGCTTCGACCTACGGTATCCGCTCGATCCCGACCCTGATGATCTTCAAGGACGGCAAGCTCGCCAGCCAGAAGGTCGGCGCCGCTCCCAAGGGCGACCTCTCCCGCTGGATCCAGGCCAGCGCCTGACGCGGCGCCGCCTTCCGGCCGAACCGAACCGAGACAGCCCGGCCGCGAGGCCGGGCTTTTTCATGCGCGCGGGCGGCGCCATCCCTGAGAGCGGGGCCGTGGCCCTGAAACGCAAGAAGCCCGGCCTTGCGGCCGGGCTTCCTGGTTTCGAGACCCTTTATCGGAGGTTCGGCTTAGTAGCTGCCGAACTTGTAGTTCAGGCCGGCGCGGATGACGGCGAAATCGACGTCGCGGCGCGCGGTGTTGTTGAGGATGGTCGAGGGCGAGATCGGGCCGGCCGCGGTCAGCGGGGTCGCGGTCACGATCACGCCGTTGGCGTTGGCGAAGCCGTAGCGGCTGTTGTTGCCGTCGAAGTTCACGTACAGGCCTTCGACCTTGAGCGTCACCGCCGAGGAGCGGAAGAAGTTCAGGAACGAGTCGGTCGGGAGCGCGTACTCGACGCCGCCGCCAGCCGTGTAGCCGGTCTTGAAGTCGTCGGTGTCGACGGCGCGGCCGCCACCGAAGCTGCCGTAGGCGAAGCCGCCGGTGCCGTAGAACAGGACGCGGTCGAAGGCGTAACCGATACGGCCGCGGACGGTGCCGAAGAAGTCGAGGCCCTGGACGCCGGTCGGGTTGATCAGGGTCACGCCCGGCTGCACGAAGGCGCCCGGGGTCACGGCGCAGGCGATGCCGCCCGTGCCGCAGACGCCCGCACGACCGAAGCGGCCGCCGAGGTCAGCGTACTGAGCGTCGGCTTCGATACCGATCACGACGCCCGAGCCCGGGGTGAACTGATAGTTGTAGCCGATCTGACCACCGCCGACGAAGCCGTCGCTGCGGCCGCCGTTGTCGAAGGCGAAGCCGGCGATCGCGCCGACCGGGCCGCCGACGACGCGACGATCGATCGTGACGACCTGCGTCGGCGCCAGGGAGTCCTCGACGCCGAAGCCGTAACCGGCGTTGAGACCGGCGTAGAAACCGGTCCAGGTGAACACCGGGACGGGCGTGAAGACCGGCGGCGGCGCGGCGCGGCGCGGCAGGTCGGCGGCGGAGGCCGCGGCGGTCAGCGCCGTGAAGGCGGCGAGAGAAGTCAGAAGCTTTTTCATTTTTGATCCCCAGCAGAAACCCGATCGCCGGCAAGCTAGACCATTTCTCCGGCCCGAGATGTAGCGAGCAGGACACACCCGCCGCGCGACAATCCGGCCGGTAGGCGGTTGCAACCCGCTCAGGACGATGCCGAAACCAGATTTCGCGCCGGGGCGGGCGGGCCGGAAGCACCGCGAATCAAGACGATCGCCTTCAGAACCTTGCCGAGCGGCAGCGGCCGATGGAGTCCGGCTAGATGATCCGAATCGAGGATGACCCTCCGCCGGGCGGCGCGAAGTGGGCACATCGTTCTCAAGGTGCGGTCAAGACGATCCCGACACACGCCGCCCCGCTCGACGGTTGTCCGGTGGATATATTGCGTTCTCGGCCCGCGGCGGATGCGTTCGTCCGCGCCAAGTCCAGCTCTGGTCAGGGCCGGGGCCGCCCCGCCTGGGCGAGGAGCCTGCCACATCGGATCCGACGGCAGCCACGCGGGTCTCCCATCGGACGTCCTCGCCGGCATGCCGATGGGCTCCCTTGAGCGCCGCGCATACCCACTGATTCGATATCGCCCTATTCGAGCGGATCTCGGCTCAGACCGGGATCGTGCCGTTGGCCTCGAGCACGGCGCCCGCCAGATAGAGCGAGCCGCAGATCAGGACGCGCGGCGGGCGCTCGAAGATCGTGTCCGACAGGGCCGCCACCGCCGCCTCGACGCTCGGGGCGACCTCGGCCGAGAGGCCGACGGACCGGGCGATTCCCGCCACTTCCTCGGCGGGCCGCGCGGCCACCTGGCCGGTGATCGGGACGGCAACGAGCGAGCGGGCCAGTCCGACGAAGTTCTTCAGGAAGCCTTCCGCGTCCTTGGTGCCGAGCAGTCCGACGACGAGGACCAGCGGCGCATCGCTGCGCTCGCCGAGATCGGCCATCGCCGCGGCGAGGATGCGCCCGCCGTCGGCGTTGTGGCCGCCGTCGAGCCACAGCTCCGCGTCCCGCGGCATCCGCTCGGCCAGCGCGCCGCGCACGAGGCGCTGGAGCCGGCCCGGCCAATCGACGTTGCGCAGGCCCGCTTCGAGGGCCGCCGTGCCGATGTCGCCGAAGCCTGCCGCGCGCAGGGCCGCGATGGCGGTGCCGGCATTGGTGAGCTGGTGGCGCCCGGCGAGCTTCGGGCGCGGCAGGTCGAACAGGTCGGTTTCGTCCTGGTAGACGAGCCGCCCGCTCTCCTCGTGGACGGAGAAGTCCTGGTTGCCGACGCGCACCGGCACCGCGCCGACCCGCTCAGCCTGGCGGCAGAGCACCGCATCGGCCTGGGCGTAGTCCTGGGCGGCGATCACCGCCGGGCAGCCGCGCTTGAAGATGCCGGCCTTCTCCATCGCCACCGCCTCGACGGTGTCGCCGAGATACTCGGCATGGTCGCGCCCGATCGGGGTGACGACGGCGCAGGCCGGGCGGTCGATCACGTTGGTGGCGTCGACCCGTCCGCCGAGACCGACTTCGAGGAGCAGAACGTCGGCGGGGTTCTCCGAGAACAGGAGCAGGGCCGCCGCCGTGGTGATCTCGAACACGGTGATCGGATCGCCCTTGTTGGCGGCCTCGCAGCGGGCGAAGGCGTCGGCGAGCCGGTCCTCGGAGACGTAGTGGCCGCCGCCGATGCCGCCGAGACGGATCCGCTCGTGGAAGCGCACGAGGTGGGGCGAGGTGTAGACGTGGGCGGCCATGCCGCCCGCCTCCAGGATCGCCCGCATGAAGGCGATGGTCGAGCCCTTGCCGTTGGTGCCGGCGACGTGAATCACCGGCGGCAGGCGCCGCTCGGGATGGTTGAGGGCCGCGAGCAGGCGCTCGATGCGCCCGAGCGACAGGTCGATCGTGCGCGGATGCAGGGCGAGGAAGCGCGCCATCAGCGCGTCGGAGGAGTCCATCTCGCGCGAAGACCTTCTGTCGCGGATTGATCTTAGGCCGCGTTGGGCAGGGGTTCGGGGGCGGCCGGCCCGGGAGGCGTACCGGAATCAGGCATCCGGCGCACATCCATCAGCAGGCCGCAGAGCCGGCTGATCGTCTCCTTGAGCTGATGCCGGTGCACGACCTGATCGACCATGCCGTGCTCGCGCAGGTATTCGGCCCGCTGGAAGCCGTCCGGCAGCTTCTCCCGGATCGTCTGCTCGATGACGCGCGGGCCGGCAAAGCAGATCAGCGCGCCGGGTTCGGCCAGATGCACGTCGCCGAGCATGGCGTAGGAGGCGGTGACGCCGCCGGTGGTCGGGTTCGTCAGCACCACGATGTAGGGCAGCCGCGCGGCCCTGAGACGGCGAACGGCGACCGTCGTGCGGGGCATCTGCATCAGCGAGAGGATGCCCTCCTGCATCCGCGCCCCGCCGGAGGCGGCGAACAGCACGTAGGGGGTGCGCTTCTCCAGGGCCGTCTCGGCACCGCGGACGAAGGCCTCGCCGCCGGCCATGCCGAGCGAGCCGGCCATGAAACCGAATTCCTGGGCCGCGATCGTCATCGGCAGGCCGCCGACGCGGCCGAAGCCGATCTTGAAGGCGTCCGGCATGCCGGTCTTGGCCCGCGCCTCCTTGAGGCGGTCGGCGTAGCGCTTCTCGTCGCGGAACTTGAGCGGGTCGGCCGGAACCTCGGGCAGCGGCACGTCGATCCACGTGCCCTCGTCGAACATCATCTTCAGGCGCGCGGTCGCGCTCATCTTGAGATGGTGCTCGGAGCCGGGAATGACCCAGTGGTTCTGCTCGACCTCCTTATGGAAGACCATCTGGCCCGTGTCGGGGCACTTGATCCAGAGGTTCTCCGGCGTCTCGCGCTTGAACAGCGTCTTGATCCGAGGCCGCACGACCTCCGAGATCCAGTTCATCGGCTCGACCATGGCGTCGGATTCCTGTCTGACCGCGTTCTCTTGCCGCGCTGATATCGGATCGCCGCCGCCCCGATGCCAAGGGATCTTGCCGAAGAGACGCTGCGGGTGCGGCGTCCCGCGAGGCGGGCGGCGGAATGAGGGGCGCTCAGGCCTCGGCCGGCACCTTCGTGGTGCTGCGAACGCCCTCGGCCAACTCGCGCACCAGGGCGGCGACCGCCTCCACCGTGCCGCTGCCGGCGCGGTCGCCGGGCTCGAGGCTGCGGGCCAGCGCATCGACGAGGGCCGAGCCGACGACGACGCCGTCGGCGCCGCGGGCGATCTCGGCGGCGTGCGCGCCGGTCTTCACGCCGAAGCCGACGACGACCGGCAGGCTGGTATGGGCCGAGATCCGGCCGACGGCCTGCGAGACCTTGGCGAAATCGGGGGTCGCGGAGCCGGTCACGCCGGTGATCGACACGTAGTAGACGAAGCCCGCGGTGTTCGCGAGGACGGCCGGCAGGCGCTTGTCGTCGGTGGTCGGCGTCGCGAGCCGGATGAAGGCGAGGCCCTTCTCCCGGGCCGGCAGGCAGAGTTCATCGTCCTCCTCCGGCGGTAGGTCGACCACGATCAGGCCGTCGATGCCGGCGGCCCCCGCATCCTCCAGGAAGCGCGGCACGCCGTAGGTGTGGATCGGGTTGTAGTAGCCCATCAGCACCACCGGCGTCCGGTCGTCGCCCTCGCGGAAGCGGCGCACCAGGGCCAGCGTGCCGCGCAGGTCCTGGCCGGCCTTGAGGGCGCGCAGGCCCGCCGCCTGGATCGCCGGCCCGTCGGCCATCGGATCGGTGAAGGGCAGACCGAACTCGACGATGTCGGCTCCGGCCTTCGGCAGGGCTTCGAGCACCTTGAGCGAAGTTTCCGGATCGGGATCGCCCGCCATGACGTAGGTGACGAGGGCGGCCCGTCCTTCCGCGCGGCAGCGGGCGAAGGCGGCATCGATGCGGGCGGTCATGGTTCTCGCTCCCGGCGGCACGTCCGGCCTGTGAGGCCCGGGGCAGGCTGTCCCCGGAACCGGGCCGCCGTGCAGGGCTCGGCTTCCTCGGCCAATCTCCGGCCAAGTGGGGGCGCCTACACCATCCGCTCGCGTCCGTGAAGCGCGGATGCCGGGCTCACCTCCCCGGCTCCGCCGCAGCCCCGACGACGTTCTCGACCCAGTCGTGCAGCAGCAGGTGGGCGATGGCCGTCGGCGGCGGCACGGTCAGGCCTTCCGGATGGTGGCCCGCGATCATCTGCGTCACCTCGGAGCGCGTGAACCAGCGCGCATCCTCCAGCTCGTCCGGATCGGTCCGGACGTCCTCCGTGAGCCCCTCCGCCACGCAGCCGATCATCAGCGAGGCCGGGAAGGGCCAGGGCTGCGAGGCGTGATAGGCGACCGCGCCGACCGCGACGCCGGTCTCCTCGCGGGTCTCGCGGCGCACCGCATCCTCCACCGTCTCGCCGGGCTCGATGAATCCGGCGAGACAGGAATACATCCCCGGCTTGAAGTGCGGGCCGCGCCCGAGCAGGCAGGCGTCGCCCCGCCGCACCAGCATGATCGCCACCGGATCGGTGCGGGGGAAGTGATGCAGCCCGCAGGCTCCGCATTCCCGCCGGAAGCCACCCGCAGCGATGGCGGTCGCGCCGCCGCAATTGGCACAGAAGCCATGGCGCGCGTGCCATGCCAGCAGCGACTTGGCGGTGGCGATCAGCCCCTGCTCCTCACGGGCCACGGCGCCCTCGGCGGCGAGCGCACGCAGGTCGAGCGCCCGGTATCCGGGCGTCGGGAACAGGGGGGCGGCCTCCGCGGCGACCGAGCCGGCGAAGACCGGCCGCCCCTCGGTCCGGCCGAGGAAGATCTCCACGGCTCGCTCGCCCGCGCGCGCCGCCTCCTCGGGCCTGAGCAGGGCCGTCCCGACCGCCTCCGGGTCGGTGCGCAGGATCACCGTCTCGCCCGCCATCAGCACGAGGCGGGCGTCGGGTCCGGCCTCGGCCAGGGAGGGCGTCGGGCCGAACTCGGCGGAGTGGCGCACGAGACGGCTCGCGGCGTAGGCGAGCGCGTCCCGGCCGGTGATGGCGGGCGAGCCGGTCATGGCAGGCTCTTCACGCGGCCACGAACAGGGCGGCGGCCCGTTCGAGCAGGGCGGCGCGGGCGTGCGGCGGATAGGGCTTCCTCTCGCCGACGCCCCAGACCGGTCCGGGCCAGGCGGGGTCCGACTGGAACCGCGCCACGACGTGGATGTGGAGCTGCGACACCACGTTGCCGAGACTGGCCACGTTCACCTTGTCCGGCCGGGCGAGCGCCTGCACGACCCCGACCGCGATGCGGATCTCGTCGAAGGCGAGGCTGGCATCCTCCGGCGTGAGGTCGGTGAGCTCGCGCAGGTCCGGTCGCCGCGGCACGAGGATCAGCCACGGGAAGCGGGCATCGTCCATCAAGAGGACGGAGCAGAGGGCGAGATCGCCCACGGGATGGGTGTCGGCGGAAAGCCGCGGGTCGAGGGCGAAGGCGTCGGTCATGCCGGGGATCTAGCGCACCGGCCCGAAAAGTGGTGGCCGGCTTTCGCATCAACCGGCACGGGGCGGCAGTGCGGGGCGGAAGACCGGCACCGGCCCGGAACAGGGCGTCCGGCCTGCCGCCGTCACGGGCGGCCTCGACCGCTCGGAGATCTCGCACATCGGTTCAATTTTGGTTAACCATGTTCGGGCACGCATGAGGCAGCGATCGGGAGTCGGCGGGCGGGGGGCCGCGCCGGGATCGCCGTGGATGAGGCGATGACGGGCGACGCGGAAGGAAGCGGGCACGCGGTCGTCGCCGTGGTGGCGGCGAGGACCCCGGCTCCGCTCGTCCTCGCGCTGCGCGGACTGCCCTGCAGCGCCTGCATCGTCGCCGTCTCCGGCCGCGTCGTCGAGGATCTCGTCGCCGAGGCGCCCGCCGTGATCGTGGTGGAAGCCGAGCCCGACCGGTTCGACGCCCCGGCCCTGATCCGCGCCCTGCGCGAGCAGGACTGGCTGGCGCGCACGCCCGTGCTGCTGGTGGCGGGCGGCGACGTGCGGACCCTGCGCCGGGTCGGCCGGGAGGCCGGCGCCACCGACGTGCTGTCGAAGCCCTTCGATGCCGCGGAACTGCAGGATCGGGTCGGCGTGCTCATCGAACTCGCCCTGGCGCGCCGGGAGAACGACGATCGCGCGCACGCGATGCGGCGCGACGCCGCGCGGGCGGTGGCCGACGCCACGGCCCGCGAGCGCGAGATCATCCGCCGCCTGATGCTCGCCGCCGAATTTCGGGACGATCAAGCCGGCGATCACCTCACCCGCGTGGCCGGCTGCGTCATCGCCGTGGCCGAGGGCCTCGGCCTGTCGCCCGCGGAGGCCGACGACGTGGCACTCGCCTCGACGATGCACGACATCGGTAAGATCGGAGTTCCCGACCACATTCTGATGAAGGCCGGCCCCCTCACGTCCGACGAGTGGGAGGAGATGCGCCGGCACGCGCTGCGCGGCTACCACATGCTGCATGACAGCTCCTCGCGCCTGCTTCAGATCGCCGCCGAGATCGCGCTGACCCACCACGAGCGCTGGGACGGCACCGGCTATCCCCGCGGCCTCAAGGGCGAGGAAATTCCCTGCTCCGGCCGCATCGTCGCGGTCGCCGACGTGTTCGACGCGCTGATCTCCGCGCGAAGCTACAAGCCGGCCTGGTCCCTGGAGCGCGCGCGCGCCCATCTGGAGGCGGAGGCAGGCCGGCATTTCGACCCGGCCTGCGTCGCCGCCTTCCTCTCGCGCTGGGAGGACATCGTCGCGCTGGTGGAGGAACGGGCGGCTTAGGCAAGGCCTCTTCCCTCGTGCAACCCTCACGCAACGCCCCTGCGCGGCGCGGGTAGTGGTCGCGGCCTCCGCTTGAGGCTAGAAGCGGCGCTTGATTCCGATCCGGCCGATCCACTTCGGTCCGAAGGCGCAGCTCCCTTGCCATTTCCGTCTCTGCCCTCCCCCCTCGCGCGGGCGCTCACCGAGCGCAGCTATGCCGAGCCGACCCCTGTCCAGCAGGCGGTGCTCGAGGCCGCTCCTGAACGCGACCTGCTCGTCTCCGCTCAGACCGGCTCGGGCAAGACCGTCGCCTTCGGCCTCGCCATCGCCGGCACGCTGCTCGGGCCCGAGGAGGCTCTGCCGCCGCCGGCCGCGCCGCTCGCCCTCGTCATCGCCCCGACCCGCGAGCTCGCGCTCCAGGTGCAGCGGGAGCTGACCTGGCTCTACGCGCAGACCGGAGCCCGCGTCGTCCCCTGCGTCGGCGGCATGGATCCGCGCCGCGAGGCCCGCGCGCTCGAGGCCGGCGTCCACATCGTCGTCGGCACGCCGGGGCGCCTGCGCGATCACATGGAGCGCGGCCGGCTCGTCACCGAGGGACTGCGCGCCGTCGTCCTCGACGAGGCCGACGAGATGCTCGACATGGGCTTTCGCGAGGATCTCGAATTCATCCTGGCGGCGACGCCTCGGGACCGGCGCACCCTGCTGTTCTCGGCGACGCTGCCGAAGGCCATCGTCGCGCTCGCCGAGAGCTACCAGCGCGACGCCCTGCGCCTCGCCGTCGCCGGCGAGACCCGCGGTCACGCCGACATCGTCTACCGCGCGGTGCGGGTGATGCCGCGCGAGGTCGAGCACGCGGTCGTCAACGTGCTGCGCTACGTCGATGCTCCGGTGGCGATCGTGTTCTGCAACACCCGCGACGGCGTGCGCCACCTCCAGGCTTCGCTGACCGAGCGGGGCTTCTCCGCCGTGGCGCTCTCGGGCGAACTCGGCCAGGGCGAGCGCAACGCCGCGCTCCAGGCCCTGCGCGACGGTCGCGCCCGCGTCTGCGTCGCCACGGACGTCGCCGCCCGCGGCATCGACCTGCCGGGGCTCGATCTCGTCATCCACGCCGACCTGCCGCACGATGCCGAGGTGATGCAGCACCGCTCCGGCCGCACCGGCCGCGCCGGCCGCAAGGGCACGAGCGTCGTGCTGGTGCCGCCCGCCCGGCGGCGGCGCGCCGAGCAGATGTTCGCCATCGCCAAGGTCAGCCCCGACTGGAGCGGCCCGCCGACCGCGGACGAGATCCGCGCCCTCGACCGCGAGCGGATGATGTCCGATCCGCTGCTCTCCGAGCCCGAGACGGAGGAGGAGCGCGAGTGGGAGCGGGACTGGGCCGAGGCGCTGATGGAGCGCTGCCCGCCCGAGCGCCTCGCCGCCGCCTTCGCCCGGCTCTACCGCTCGCGCATCCCCGTGCCGGAGGAGGTCAGCGACCCGGCCTACGAGACGAGCCGGCGCTCCGATCCCCGCGGCGTGCCGGTCGGCGCTCCGCGCATCGGCGAGGACGAGCCGGCGGCATGGTTCCGGCTCAATCTCGGCCGCCGCGACCGGGTCGAGCCGCGCCGCCTGCTGCCGATGCTGACCCGCCGCGGGCAGATCGGCCGCGGCGATATCGGCTCGATCCGGATCTTCGACAACGAAACCGCCTTCGAGGTGCGTGCCAGCGCCGCGGAGGACTTCGCCGCGGCCTTCGCCCGGCGCGGACCGGCCGACGTCCGTGTCGAGCGGATGCAGGGCGACGGGCCCTCGCCGGTCAAGGCGCCGAAGAGCCCCCGCGCCCAGCGCCACCGCCGCGAGGCGACCAAGGCCGGCCGGGGCGGCTGAGCGCCGTCGGCCGGATCCCGCGGGGGCGGGTTTCCGGTCGATCGATTCGCTCCTGATCGTCTTGGCGATGGGCGCTGACACGATCTCGGCAGGCCGGCGCGGCGCCCGGGCGAAGCCTGGATCCGCCCGAAGGGATCTGCCGAACTGGCCGTGAAACGGCGTTCCGCCCGATCGAGGCGGGCGCCGACCTGTCCCGCCGCTACTCGCCCGCGGACTTGCCGCCGAGCAGGCCGTTCACCGCAGCATCCCAGCCTTCCCGGATCTGGCGGCCGCCGGGAATCTTGACGCCGAGCAGTTCGGGCTCGTCGGCCGTGTCCTGCGCCGGCTTGGCGGCGGGGGGCTGCGCCGAAGCGGTCTGCGTCGGCCTCGTCTCCGCGGCCCGGTTGCGCGCCGTCGGCACCGCCTTGCGGGCGGCATCGGTCCTCGCGACCTCGGATTTGGCCTCGCTCTTGGCCTCACCTTTGGCCTCACCTTTGGCCTCGACCTTTGCGCTCTCGGACTTCGCCTTCGGCGCGGGCAGCGACACGAACTTCGCGGGCTGCTCGGTCTTGGCCCGGACCGACTCGCTCCGGGTCGGAGGCAGCGGCACCATGACCTTGGCGGGCGCGACAGTCGCCGCCGTGCGGATCGCGGCCGGGACGGTTGGTGCGGGTTCGATCGGCAGGTTCGCCCGGGCGGGCGAGGCCGGGGGCGTTGCGGCCCGGACCGGCTCCGCGGCGCGGGTGGGCGCCGCGACCTGCGCGGGGGGCGTGACTTGAACAGGCGTTGCGACCTGGACAGGTGCCGCGACTTGAACAGCTGCCGGGGCCGTAGCCGTCGATGCCGGCGCTGCGGGTTCGACGGCCGCGAGGCTCGCCCGGAGCGGCTCCGGTGGGGATCCTGCGACGGACGGCGCCAGCGCCGGGACGCCGTCCTTCAGGTCGGGCCATTGCGAGGCGACGGGTGCGATCCGGGCCGGCCGGCTCCGGGGATCGGCGAGATCGGAGAAGAACGAGAACGCCCCGACGGCGAAGACGAGAAGGGCCGCACTTCCCCCCGCGATGCCCGCGACGACGGGCAGCCGGAACCGAGCCTGGGCCCTCGCCTCGGACGGGCGGGTTTCGGACGGATGAATTGCCACCGACATGCGGTTGGCCTCTTGCACGTTGTACCCCTGCAACAACACGGCCTCGGCAATGCGGCGGCAAGATGTCCGAGCGGCCTGAACAGAATTCAGGCGTCGTCCATCCACACGAATCTGTCGGAATCTCCGAGGCGGCTAAACCTGGCCGGAAGGCGTGTGCCGCGGACAAGTCTCGCCCCGATCTGTTCTCGCAAACGTTCTTAAAGGACGTGCTTTAACGGAGCGTGTAGTCGGGGCGGGCCTCGGCGGGCCTTCGCGCAGTTTTCGAGCCCGGCGATCATAAGAGAAACATCAGTGCGCCGTGCGGCCCTGCCGCGCCGCCGCGCCATGGACTTTCCTGCGGGGATCGGCCACGGTGCCGCTGTGCCGAAAGAGTAGAGATCTGAGACTTTTATCCGATGTCGGCTTGCCGAATTGTCCCGGGCCCGACCGGTCCCCGGCGCCCTCGGCGGGCAGTGGCCTGACCGACCGCGAGGGCCCGTGCCGAATCCCGCCGCGACGCAACCCGATCTGTCGCCGATGATGGCGCAACCGACGGCCGATCCCAAATCCGACGAGGCGCAGGATCGGGCCGGGGGCACGGCCATGCCGTTCTGGGCCGGCTGGCCGACGCGCACGCGCCTGATCCTGATCGTGCTCGCCATCGATGTCGTCGCCGCCCTGGTCTCCTGCGGCGTCATCGTTCTGACCGCGCGCAGCGCCGTGCAGGTCGAGATGGCGGCCAGCCTCGCGACCGTCGAGCCTCTGGTGGCCGATACCATCCGCTCCCTGCGCAGCCCAAGTCCGGAGAGCGTGCTCCACACCCTCGACCTGCGCTTCCAGGCCCTGCGCCACGTGCGCGTGACGATCCTCGATGCGGAGGGCCGGCGGATCGGCTTCGGTCCGTCCGAGCAGGGGCGCGAGCAGCGCACGGCGCCGCGCTGGTTCGTCCGTCTGATCGCCCCCGAGCCGCACCAGCACGATTTGCCCATCGTCGTGCGGGGCGAGCGGATCGGCACCGCCGCGATCGCGACCCAGCCCCTCGACGAGATCGAGGAGGTCTGGGGCTATGCCCGCTCGCTGGCCCTGGCCAGCCTGATCCTGAACCTCGCGGTGCTCGCCGCCCTCACCCTGGCGCTCGGGCGCATCCTGCGGCCGCTCGGCCGCCTCGCCGAGGGGCTGACCCGGCTGGAGCGGCACGACTACACCGCCCATCTCGATCCGCCCGCCTCCCGCGAGCTGGCGGTGATCGCCGAGCGCTTCAACCGCGTGGCCGGGGCACTCTCCGAGGCGCGGGCCGCCAACGGCCGTCTCAACCGCCAATTGCTGACGGCCCAGGACGACGAGCGCGCCCGCATCGCGCTCGAACTCCACGACGAATTCGGCCCGTGCCTGTTCGCCCTGGAGGCGAACGCGGCCTCCGTGGCGCGGCTCGCCGCCAGCCCCGGCGAGATCGACCGCGGCCGGCTCGCGGCGCGGGCCGGGGATATCGGCAGCATCGTCGGCCAAGTTCAGATCCTCAACCGCGACCTCCTCAACCGCCTGCGCCCGCACGGGCTCGGCGAGGTGCCGCTCGCCGATTGCCTCAGCCTCCTGCTGCGCGACTTCCAGCGGCGCCACCCCGAAACGCGCTTCGACGGTGCGTTCGAGGGGCTGGCGCGAGGATACGGCGACATCGTCGACCTCACCGTGTTCCGCTGCATCCAGGAGAGCAGCACGAATGCCGTGCGCCACGGCGGCGCCCGCCACGTCCGGGCCCGGGTGGCGGAGGAGACCGACGCGGCCGGCCTGACGACCCTGCACTTGAGCGTCGAGGATGACGGCAGCGGCATCGCCCCCGGCCATCGCGTCGGCCTCGGCCTCTCGGGGATGCGCGAGCGGGTCGAGGCGCTCGGCGGCCATTTCCACCTCGACACGGCTTCTCTTGACAACGGCCCCTCCGGAACCGTTGTCCGGATCACCCTCCCGATCGATCCCGAGCGCGACGGCAGCGAGGTCCCTCCTCCGCCCGCCGCGCCGCAACCCAAGTGATGCGTGTGAGATGAACGCCCCGGTCAGCAGCCCCGTGATGAAAGCGGCGTCGAGCAAGGGCGGTCCCGTCCCGGTTCTGGTCATCGACGATCATCCGATCGTCCTGCAGGGCTGCCGCCGCGTGCTGGAGGATGCCGGGATCGAGACCGTGGTGGAGGCGACCGGCGTTGTCTCCGGCTACCGGGCCTTCCACCGCCTGCGCCCGCCGGTGGTGATCTGCGACCTGACCTTCCAGGGCAGCGGGCTCGCCGGCCTCGCCCTGATCCGGCGCATGCGCGCCATCGAGCCCGAGACCCGTGTGCTCGTCTTCTCGATGCACAACGACCCCGTCATCGTCTCCCGGGCATTGGAGGCCGGAGCGCTCGGCTACGTCCTCAAGGACCACGCCTCGAACGAGCTGTTCCAGGCCTTCGAGCGGGTGCGCGCCGGCGAGGTCTATCTCGACCGCCGGCTCGCCACCGAGGTCGCCATGCTGCGCGCCGACCCGCGCCGCACCCCCGAAACCCAACTCACGCCGCGCGAACAGCAGATCCTCGCCCGCCTCGCCCAGGGCAAGTCCTACGGCGCCATCGCCGCCGACCTTTCGGTCAGCTACAAGACCGTCACGAACGCCTGCTCGCAGATGCGCCAGAAGCTCAAGGTGCGCACGCTGGCCGAACTGATCCACGTGGCGGTGACCCAGGCCCAGAGGCAGGGCTGAGGCAGCCTGAGGCCGGGCTGATTTTTACCCAAGGGACGGAGCGCTGTTCTTGGCCGATTTTCCCTCCGCCGGGGGCTTCACGCAGGAAGCCTGGGCCCGCAACCTCGCGGCCTACGAGACCATCCGCACGATGCCGTTCAACGCGGAACTGGCGGACGGGTCGCTCAGCCCCGAGCGCTTCCGCCGCTACATCGTGCAGGACGCGCACTACCTCATCGGCTTCGGCCGGGCCCTGGCCCTCGCCGCCGCCAAGGCGCCGCATCCCGACCGGATCGTGCAGTTCGCCCGTGGTGCCGAGACCGCCATTGTGGTCGAGCGCGCCCTGCACGGTGGCTTCTTCCGGGATTACGGCATCGACGCTGCGACCTTTTCGGCGACGCCCTTGTCGCCGGCCTGCGATCACTACGTCGCGTGGCTGACGGCCACGGCCTATGCCGAGCCCTACGAAGTCGTGCTCGGGGCGCTCCTGCCCTGCTTCTGGATCTATGCCGAGGTCGGCCGCGACATCTTCGCCCGCGCGAGCCCGGACAATCCCTACCGCGCCTGGATCGACACCTATGCCGGCGAGGAGTTCGGCGAGGCGGTGGCGGCGATGATCGCCGCGACCGACGAGGCCGCGACGGGCGCCTCGCCCATCCTGCGGGATCGCATGCACGCGGCCTACGCCCACGCCACCCGCCTCGAATACGGGTTCTGGGAGGGGGCCTACCGCGACGTTTCCTGGCCGCTGTAACCTGAATCCGACACGGGACCGCTGCATCTTGGCCGTTTCCTTGCACGGTCTTGTCACCGCCGGCCGTTGCGCGCAGGCGGGTTTCACGCTTGATCTATGAGGCGTGGCGCCGTGCCCTCGCGCGAGGGGCGGCGTCATCGAACGGGGGGTGGGAGCGATATGGCGTCAGGCTTGGCGAGTGATCTCTTTCGGATCAAGACGCTGGAACGGCTCAACGCCGACGCCGAATCCGGCGAGAACAAGCTTGAACGCCATCTCGGCCCCTGGAGCCTGATCGGCCTCGGCATCGGGGCGGTGATCGGGGCCGGCCTGTTCTCGCTCACCGGCATCGCCGCGGCCGAGCATGCGGGTCCGGCGGTGACGCTCTCCTTCGCCATCGCGGCGATCGGCTGCGCGCTCGCCGGCATGTGCTACAGCGAGCTCGCCGGCATGATCCCGGTCGCGGGCTCGGCCTATACCTACACCTACGCCACGATGGGCGAGTTCATCGCCTGGATCATCGGCTGGGATCTCGTGCTCGAATACGCGGTCGGCGCGGCCACGGTCTCGGTGAGCTGGTCGCGCTACGTCACGCGCTTCCTGCGCGACTCGCTCGGCATCAATCTGCCCGGCTCGCTCGTGCACTCGCCCTTCGAGACCTACCAGCTCGCCGACGGCACGATGGCGCACGGTCTCGTCAACGTCCCGGCCATCCTGATCGTCGTCGCGGCCTCGACGCTGCTCATCATCGGCATCCGCGAATCGGCCCGCGTCAACGGCGCGGTCGTGCTGCTCAAGCTCGCGGTGGTGATCACCGTGATCGGTGTCGGCCTGTTCTACATCAAGGCCCAGAACTACGACCCCTTCCTGCCGCCGAACACCGGTACCTTCGGCGAGTACGGCTGGAGCGGCGTGATGCGCGCGGCCGGCGTGGTGTTCTTCGCCTATGTCGGCTTCGACGCGGTCTCGACCGCGGCACAGGAGGCCAAGAACCCCCAGCGCAACATGATGATCGGCATCCTCGGCTCGCTCGCGATCTGCACGGCGCTCTACATCGCCTTCGCGGGCGTGCTGACCGGCCTCGTCCACTACGACGCCATGCGGGGCGACGCCGCCCCGGTGAACACCGCGATCGCCGCGACGCCCTATCCGTGGCTGAAGAGCCTCGTCACCTTCGGCGTGATCTGCGGCTTCTCCACCGTGATCCTCGTGCTGCTGCTCGGGCAGAGCCGGGTGTTCTACTCGATGTCGAAGGACCGGCTGCTGCCGGCCTTCTTCTCGGCGATCCACCCGAAGTGGAAGACGCCCTACCGCTCGAACCTGTTCTTCATGGTGTTCACCAGCGCCCTCGGCGGTTTCCTGCCGATCTCGCAGCTCGGCCACATGACGAGCATCGGCACCCTGCTCGCCTTCATCCTCGTCTGCGCCGGCGTCGTCATCCTGCGCCGGACCCAGCCCGACGCGCCGCGGGCCTACCGCACCCCGCTGGTGCCGTTCGTGCCGATCCTCGGCGCGCTGTTCTGCCTGGCGATGATGCTCTCGCTCGACGGCGACACCTGGCTGCGCCTGATCATCTGGCTGGCGATCGGCCTCGTGATCTACTTCGCCTGGAGCCGCAAGCACAGCCGCATCGGCCGCGAGGAGGGCGCGAGCGCGACGACCGCGATCTGAGCCGGACCGGGAGCGGCCGCTCGCCTCGCCCGCGAGTGGCCGCTTCTCCGATTCGCGTCGGTGTCATCCCGGAGGATGCGTCGCCGTAGCGTTCACGGCCCAGAAGTGCGGCGCGCTTCGCGCTTTCAGGCCCGCCGGGCCAGCGCCAGCATCGGCGGTTCGGCGAGGCCGACGAGGGGACGGCCCACCTCGATCGACTGGCGCTCGCGGGCGATGAAGGCCGTCGGCATCTCGGCCTGCATCTCGGCCTCGACCTTGCGCAGCTGCACGTCCGAGTGAGCCGGGTGCAGGTGGATGATGGCGAGCGCCTTGGCGCCGGCTCCCTTGGCCAGCTCGACACCCTTCTGCCACGTCGAGTGGCCCCAGCCCTTGCAGCAGGGATACTCGCCCTCGGTGAACATGCCGTCATAGACGAGGAGGTCGGCCCCCTCGACGAAGCGGCACAGTTCCGGATCGGGCCAGTTCGCGCTGTGCTCGATGTCGCTGATGATGCAGAGGCGCTTGCCGCCGTAATCGAAGCGGTAGCCGGTCGAGCCCTGCGGATGGTCGAGCAGGATCGTGTCGACGCGGATGCCGTCGGCGAAGGTCAGCGGTTCCCCCGCCTTGAAGCCGTGATGCTGGAAAGTGCAGGGCAGCACGTCGAGGGTCACCGGAAACAGCGGCGGCGAGAACAGCCGGTCGAGTGCGTCCTGCGCGCTGGCGCCGTCCAGATTCCCGCAATAGGTGTGGATCGTGTGGTCGCAGTTCATCACCACCGGTTTGAAGAAGGGCAGGCCGGCGGTGTGGTCGAGATGGAGATGGCTGAACAGCAGGTCGATGTTCTGGGGCAGCGCCTCGCGGCAGCTGCGGCCGAAGGCGCCGAGCCCGGAGCCGGCATCGATGACGAACAGGCGATCCCCGCATCGGATCTCCAGGCACGGTGTATTGCCGCCGAACTCGGCGGTCTCCGGGCCGCTGACCGGCGTGGAGCCGCGTACGCCCCAGAAACGCAGGACGAGGGCGTCGTCCTTGGCTGGATATGGCAGGGTCATGGATCGGCACCAATGCCCGGCCTCATGCCGGGCTTTCTCGGGTGGCAGCGGCGCCGCCGTGCGCATCCGCGCACGTCTTCGCGGCTGTCCTTCGGCCCCTGTTCGGGCACGGAGTGTACAGCGCTGAGATGGGGGCCCGCCATTCGGGTCTGTGTGCGTGCTCGCACACGCCGTTTTGAGAAGGTCCAAGTCAGCGCTGCGCCAACTTCTCAATCGGGGGTTGTGACGGCGTGAGCGCGGGCGGCGGCATCTCGGCCTCGATGGCGGCCCGCGCCAGGCTCGGCCAAGTCTGCGCGTAGGTCCGCGCGGAGGTTTGGACGTAGCGCGCGACGCCGGCCGCGATGCGGTCCGTTCCGGCCTCGTAGGGCGGTACGAAATCCGTGGTCCGCAGGGCGAGGGATGGGCTGCCCCGGCCGATCCACGCGGCCCAGACCGCCTCCGGCACCGGCGGCGGACGATGGCGGGCCGGGATCAGCACCACCTCCTGGCCGGCATAGGCCAGTGCCTCCGGCCGGCTGATGTCGCCCACCGGGAAACCCTGGCGGATCCGGGCGGCCCAGAAGGCGTGCTGCCCCCCGTCGGAATAGGTCGTGCGAACGGCCGCCGCGCCCCCGTCGACCAGGCCGGCGATGCGGTCGCTCTCGTCCTTGTGCAGGGCCACGAACGCCGCTTCCTTGGCCGGATCGGGCGAGGGCGCAAAGGCGTAGCGTCCGCCCGACACGCTCACGACCGGTTCCTCGCCGGTCGCCTCGAAGCGGTCGGAGCCTTCCTTCAGCTGGCGCCAGAAGGCGATGTTCGGGTCGGTTCGGTGCCGGGCCATGTTCGCGGCGGTCATGCGGAAGGGGAAGGACTGGAACTGAAACGCGCGCTGACCCCCGGAGAACGCCTCGCGGGCAATGGAAAACAGTTCTCCCGCCACGGCATCCGTCATGGCGAAGCAGCCCATGGAGGAGCATACGCCGTGGACCATCACCGCCGAGCCCGTGCCGCCGTGAGCCCGGTCGTAGGCGTTGGGATAGCCGATATCGAAGGAGAGATAGTAGCGCGAGTTCGGGTTCATCTGGCTCTTGGCCACGGTGTAGAACCCCTCCGGCGTCTGCCGGTCGCCGCTCTTGGTCTTCGGCCCGAGCTGCCCCGACCAGCGGCAGATCGGGTAGGTCTTGATCGGCACGTAGCGGCCGGCGGCGTTACGCTTCCAGACCTCGATCTCGGATTCCTTCTTGTAGGCCCGCAGCACGATCGGCGAGGCGGCATCCGTCCCGCGGGCGGCCATCAGGGCCAGGGTCGCGGCGGGGATCGGCGCGTTCGCCTTCTCGGCCAGGGCCGCCGCGCTCGAGAGGGCGACGGACAGCAGCCCGATCAGGGCCGGCACGAGCACGCGCAGGCGGGATCTCTCAGGGCGTCTTGAGCCGTTCGGGGAAACCATGCACCGTCTCGATCGAGGCCGGGAACGACCGGCGGCGCCCACGGGCGACGAGAACCGGATCGTGCCCAAGCTTTGGGGCGGTTTTGGGGGAAACGGAAGCCGTCATGCGGGGAGCGCGGCGGTTTCCAGCGGATCACCCGTCACCACGGTGTTGCGCTCCACCCGAAGGACGGCGTCGAACGGTGCCTGCCGCCTCAGGGTGTCCTCGTCGGGCAGGCAGACGATGAGGGCCGCGCCGGCGCGCAGGGCCCGCAGGCGCTCGATTCTTGCGGTGATCTCGTCGGGCTTGCGGTCATCGAGCGACAGGCCGACCACGAGGATGTCCGGGCGGCGCACGAGGCAGCGCACGAACTCGATCGCCACCCGCTCGCGGGGGCCGATGGCGCCCTCCCCCAGAACCGCGCGCTGGCCCTGGCCGGCCACGGCGACGCCGGCCTCGATCCGGGCCGCGAGGCCGAGCCGGTAGACGGTGGGTTCCAGCCCCTGCTCGGCGAGCACCCGGCGCACCAGGGAGCGCACCCGCCCCTCGGCGCCCGCCTCTCCTTGGGTGATGCGCCCGAACAGCAGGTTCTCCTCCAGGCTCGCGGCCGCGGTGAGCCGGGAGGGATCGTAGAACTCGACCTTCTCGCGATAGCGCGGTGGCAGCATCGCCGCGAAGGAGCGGCGGGCGGCGACCAGACGCTCTTCGAGCGCGGCGTCGATCAGTCCGAAGCGGTGGCGCGTCTCGCTGTAGCGGAGCGCCAGTCCGATCAGCCGCTCGCGGTCGCGATGCCCGGCCGGACCGCGGCGAAACCCCCGGGCCTCGGGCTGGCGCGCGACGAGATCCTCGAAATAGCCGCGCTCGGCCGCCGGAAACAGCGAGAAGGTCTCGAACAGCGGATGGTCGTCGGGCAGATCCGCGAAGATCTCGACGGTGGAGCGGGCGACCTGCAGCCCGACATCGACTAGCGTCCGGGTCAGATCCTCCGCCTCCAGCACCGCGCGCAGATAGGGATGCGCCGCGAGCCGTGCCTGTGAGAAGGCGGGGCTCACCGCCTCGCCGAACAGGATGTTCTCGCCGATATCGGCCTGATGGTTGTAGCGGGCCGGGTCGAACGGCTCCACGAGGCGGGCCATGCCCTCCCGGGCCAGGGCCTCGCGCACGGCCCGGCGGGCGGCGACGACCGCCTCCGCCGTGGCGGGATCGTCCTCGGGATCGACGGAGGCTTCGAGGCCCCGCTCGTAGACGAAGGCATCGAGCCCGGTGAGTTTGAGGATGGCGATCCGTTCGGCCAGCCCCGAGGCTTCCCGGTCGCCGCTGCGGGCGCCGTAGAGCAGGTTCTGGCGCAGCGTCCCCTCGATCAGGATCGCCTCGGAGCCGGCGAGCGCGATCCGCCGGGCGCGCTCGGCGGAGTCGAAGGCGCGCAGATCGGTGCCGCCATAGGTCACGGCCCCGGCAGTGGGCTCGATCTGTCCTGCGAGCAGCGCGGCGAGGGCCCGCGATCCGCTGCCGCGATGACCCACGATCGCCACGTGCGCCGGCATCGGCAGGGCGAGATCGACGCCCGTCAGCCGCTCGCCGCTGCCGGGGTCGTAGGCGCCGACGCCCTTCGCGACGAGGGCGCCGGCCTCCGGGAAGGGAGCGGCGTTGCGGGCGCGGTCGCCCGGCAGGCGCGGACCGAGGGCGTCCAGGGTCTCGGCGATGGTGCGGAACAGGGGCGAGACCACCCGATACTGGGTCCAAAGCCGCAGGCTGATCGCGACGAGAGCCGCCGCCAGCGCGAAGGCGCCGGCGGCCGCGACCAGCGCGCCGGGCAGGACGTTGTCGGCCTCGGTGGCGGCTTCTCCCTGCCAGAGGGCGGTGGCGATGAGGAGTGCGGGCAGGATCACGACGAGGGCGAGCGCCGGGGCCCGGGCGTAGGCGAGCCGGGCCTCGGCCCGCACCAGGGCCGTTCGTGCCGCCCGCGCCCGAAGGCCGAGGCGGCGCCGCTCGAACGCCGCCGCGCCGTGGGCCCGCACCGCCGGCATCCGCCGGATCAGGTCGCGCAGACCCGCCTCCGTCGCGGCCGTGTCGGCCCGGCGCAGGCCGCGGCGGGCGGCGGTTCGGCTGGCGAGCAGAGCCCGGGCAAGTCCCACGGCGGCGAGCAGCAGGGCGATCACCGGCACGAAGCGCGGGGCGGCGAGCTCCGCCATGACGAGGGCGAGCAGGATCGCGGCCGCGGTCAGGCCCGGCAGGACGATGCCGACCGCCGCGAGCGGACCCATCCGCGTCAGGGCCTGGCCGACGAGGCCGGGCAGGGCCCGCAGGTCCTCGCGCGCCCCCGGCGGCGAGGCGAGGATCGCCTCGGTGGCCCGCGCCCGCAGCCGCGCCGTGGCCCGGGCCTGGACGGAGAAGCAGAGATAGGCGACCGCCGCGCCGAGGCCGGCCAGAAGCAGGGCGGCGGCGGCGAGCGAGCTCAGCGCGATCAGCGGCAACTCGGTCGGCGAGAGGCTCCAGCCGTCGAACAGGATCGGCGCCTCGCTGTCGTGGTGGCCGGGCAGCGGCAGGGCGATCCGCAGGAAGGGCAGGAAGTTCGGGCTGCTGCGGGTGAGGACCGCGATGAGGTCGCGCAGGCATAGCAGCACGAACAGCGTCAGCGGTCCGCCGAGGCCCACCGCCAGCCCGAGCGCCGCCAAGTGCCGGCGCGGCGAGGAGGCGAAGGCGAACCGGACGGGATTACGCTCCATCGGCATTCCGGGCGCCGGGCGAAGGCGTGCCTGGCGGATTCGCTACGGGGGGGAGCGGCATCGGGCGAAGGCTTCGGCGTTGTGAGGGGCTGATCCGGCGGGCAGGCGCGTGAGGAGGCCGTCACGGACCGTCCTCTTCGCACGGAAACGGCGCGGCGCAAGCCCGACCGGCCCGCGTGTCGCATTGCATTCCCGTGCGCGCGTTGCTCTTTGGTGCGAGAGAGCACATGGCGGGTGGGGCGGCTCTGCGTCGTCCGCGCGAAGGGCCTGCCTTTCGCGTTGATCCCGGCCATTCCGATCGGCGGGTCCCCACCCTCCCCTCTCACCGGACGAGGCCGGATGGCCGTGCGAGACATCCCAGCGCCTGCCCCTTCCCTCCGGCCGTGTCATTGCCGGCGCCTGCTGGTCGGTCGTTGAGTCGATGAGCGAACCCGCGCATCAGCCGGTCCCCGCGCCCGCGTCCCTCTATGGAATGCCGGTGATCGGGGCCGGCGAGACGGTCTCCTCGATCGGTGCCGCCCTCACCGGCGCCGTGCTCGCCCCCGTCGGCCGCCGCTGGCGGCTCGCCGTCGCCGGCGCGCTCGCCTTGGTCCTCGTCTGGGCGGGACTGCGCCCGGCCGTGCCCGCCGCCCTCGCGGCGGCCGGAGCCGGGTGGTGGATCGGTCTCGCCTCGGGATGCCTGCTGATCTCGGGGCTGCTGCTGCTCGCGGACGTCGCGTGGCGCTGCGGGATCGCTCGCCTCGCGCAGACCGCCGCCCTGCTCGGCGCCGGTCTCGCCGCGCTCCACCCGGCGCCGCTGCATGGGGTGAGCCTGACGGCCCTGTTCGCCGCGGCGGGCGGTCTCTGGGCGGCGGCGCTCCTGCCGGATCTGGCGGTGCTGCGCGACCGCCTCGCCGCAGGGCCGGAGCGTCGGCGCGCCCGCATCTACCGCGCGCTGTCGGCCGTCTGGCGCGGCTCGGCGGTGCAATGGCTCGCCTGGGAGCGGGCCTGCCGAGGGTTCGCCCTGCTCGGCATCCTTGCGGCGGTGGCGGCGCTGATCGATCTCGCCCTCGCCGCGGCGCTGCACAGCGACCGGCATGACACGCTGCTCCCCGTCGCTCTGCTGGTCGAGGCGGTGCTCTCGGGTGCGGGGCTGATCGCGGCGCTGGCGGTGGCCCTGCGCCGGAGCCTCGGGCTCGACGGCCTCGTCACCGGCCGCCATCTCGACATCCTGGGGAGGCTGATCCTCGCCTTCGGCCTCGCGGCCCTCTATTGCCACGTCACCGAGATCGTCACCGCCCTTCTCTACGGCGATGCGGCCGAGCGGGCGCGCCTGATCCGCAGGCTCCTCGGTGACGAGGCCCCCGCCTTCTGGACGCTCATGCTCGCCGGCCTTCTCCCCACGCAGCTGTTCTGGATCGCATCCCTCCGCCGCGGCGCCGTCCTCGGCCTGATCGGCGCCCTCGCCGCCGCCGGTCTCGGCTCCGATCATGTGCTCGCCGCGCGGGCCGGAGCGAACGGAGCGGACCTGGCAGCCGCCCTCTCCGCGGCGATCGGATCCGCCGGGCTGTTCGTTCTGGGCCTGCTCCTGCTGTTCCGCCTCGTGCCGCCGGTCTCGATCGCCGAGACGCGGCGCCTCGCTCTCGGCCAAAATCCGCATGCGGCGCAGCGGTCGCCGGAACCCGGGCCCGCGGAAGGGCCGCATCCATCCTCAGGGCAGGAAGCTCGGCCGGGACTGATGGCGGTCTTCGCCTCGGAGGCCGAACTGGCCGAGGCGGTGCGGGGGCTCTCGGGGCCCGACACCCCGTCACGGCTCGACGCCTTCGGCCCCGCGCCGATGCCGGAGGCCGCAGCCGCCCTGCATGCGCGGGGGCACAGCCTGAACCGCCTCGCGCTGTCCGGCGCCTTCCTCGGGGCCACGGTCTTCCTCGTCGCCCGCGCCGCAGGTCTCGGCGAGGCGGTGCCGGAGGGGCACGCCGGCATGACGGCGCTCGCCTCGCCAGCCTCATGGCCAACTCCTTGGCCGAACTCTTGGTCGAACTCTTGGCCGATCGCCTCGCCGCTGTCCTGGGCCCTGGCGGCGGTACCCGCCCTCGCCGCCGCGGTACTGGGCGGCACTCTCGGACTCGGGATCGCGCTCGGCGCGGCCCTCGCGCGCACGCGGGGCGACGTTAGCCCGGCCTTGGCCCCTGCCGCCGCCCTCGCCGGACGCTTCCTCCTGACGATCGAGCCCGCCGACGCGCCGTTCCGTCCGGCGGCCCTCGTGCGGCGGCTCGAGACGCTGCCGGAAGCGGCCGGTCGCCCTCTGGCCCTGTACGCTCCCTCGGCGCCGGAGCGGCCACTATGAGCGCCGAGGAGAAGGGCGACGCCGCCCGGAAGGCGGCGGGGGCCAAATCCGCCAGCGGCTACTTCCTCGATCCCGCCCGCCGCCCGGCGGCGGCCCTCGCCGTGGGATTGGGGTGCCTGCTGCTGGCGTTCCACTACGCCGGCCTGCCGCGGCTCGCACCCTCTTATCTCGCGGCCTGGACCTGCCTCCTGGCCCTGCCCGCGGGGGCGCTTCCCGTCGTCATCATGATCGAGCGGGCCGATGCGTGGCGCCCGCAGCCCGAAACCGCCCTGCTGGAGACCCTGCGCGGCCTGCTGGTGCTGATGCCGGTGGCCGCGATCCTCGCCCTGCCGATCCCGCTCGCCGCCGCCCTGCTCTACCCGGGTCCGGAAAGCGCCGGGCCGGACGGTCCGCTCATCCTGCGCGCGGGCGCGCCGCCGTTCCTCGCCGCCCGCCTCGCCCTCTACTTCGCCCTCTGGACCGGGCTCGCCCTGCTCTTCGCCCGCCGCGGTGGCGAGCCCTGGGCCAAGGCCGGGCGGATCGACGACGGCCGCGCCGTGCTCGGCCTCGGCCTTCACACCGTCGTCGGCACGCTGGCCGCCTACGATCTCGTCATGGCCGCCGGTACCGATCCCGGGCCGCGCTTCCATGCCAGCGCCTTCGGACTGCTGGTGCTCGCGGCGTGGTCGAGCCTGGCGCTCGCCGCGGCGATCCTGCTCGCGCCGCCCGATGTCGGCCCGGCCCGGCGACGGCACGACCGCCTGACCCCGCTCGCCGTCCTGCTCCTCGTCTGGGCCGGCCTGCACGCCGTGCAGTACCTGATGCTCGGCGCCGCCGCCGACCCGGCCGCCGCCGCGTGGTACCGGCTGCGTTCGAGCTTCTACGGCCGTGTCCTGGCGCTGGCCGCGGCCGCCGTCGTGGCGCTCGCCGCCGCCCTCACCCTGCGGCCCGGCGAGAACCGCACCCGGCTCGTGGCGGCGCTCGCCGTCGGAGTCCATCTCGCCGAGCTGTTCTGGTTCGTCACGCCGGCCTTCCGCGGCGGCTTCCGCCTCAACCTCACCGACCTCCTGGCCCTCGCCGGCGTCACCGGTCTGGCCATGGGGCTGGCGCCCGCAATCCGCCGCCTGGTCCCCGGGCTTGCCGTCACCCCGGCTTGGCCGGGCCGGGAGCGTGTGAAGACGCGCGCGGCGGAGGGGGATACGCGCCGCAAATCGGTTGTTCGCCCTCCGGAAGCTTTCTAGTTTCCCTCTCCCTAACCCCCGGCCTTGCCCGACGCGAAAAGACTCCCGCGACCATGTGCGAACTGCTCGGAATGAGCGCGAATGTGCCGACCGACATCCGGTTCTCCTTCGCGGCGCTGGCCCGGCGCGGCGGCGAGACCGGTCCGCATGCCGACGGCTGGGGCATCACCTTCTACGAGGGACGCGGCTGCCGCTCCTTCCATGATCCGGAGCCGAGCGCCCGCTCCGAACTCGCCAAGCTGCTGCGCCGCTATCCCATCAAGAGCCGCATCGTCGTCGCCCATGTCCGCAAGGCCAATCGCGGTCGCGTCAGCCTCGAGAACACCCATCCCTTCTCCCGCGAGCTGTGGGGCCGGCGCTGGACCTTCGCCCATAACGGCCAGCTCAAGGGGGTGAAGCGGCTGCCGCTCGGCCGGTTCGAGCCCATCGGCACAACCGACAGCGAGCACGCCTTCTGCTGGATCCTGTCGCAGCTCCAGGAGCGCTTCCCCAAGCCGCCCCGCGCGGCCACCCTCGAGGCGGCGATCGCCGGATACGCGCTCAGGCTGTCGGAGCTCGGCGTGTTCAACATGCTGCTCACCGACAGCCGCGTGCTCTACGCCCATTGCGGCAAGCGGCTCTGCTATCTTACGCGCCGGGCGCCGTTCGGAACGGCGACGCTGATCGACGAGGATTGGCGGGTCGACTTCGCCCAGGAGACCACCGAGACCGACATCGTCACCGTCATCGCCACACGGGCGCTGACCCGGGACGAGACTTGGACCGAGCTGGAGCGCGGCGACACCCTGGTCCTCACCGACGGGGCGGTGCGGGTGCTCAAGGGGACGGCGCGGCGCCGGTCCCAATCGGAGCCGGAGATGCGCGGGGCGGCCTGATACCCGGCCGATCGGGGGTTCGGTGCGTGCGGCTGATCTGCCGCATTCACGCCGCAGGTTCGGCGGATCATCCCCTGTCGGATCCGGTGGACCGCTGCGTTAGACTGGATTTGCAGGATCGCGCGCCCCGCACGGGCAGAGCGATACGGGTTTCGTCCGGGTTCGACGGAACCCGTATCGCCCTTCGCAGGACGGCCGAACGTCTTGTGTGCAAGCGTGGCAGTATTTCGCGTGGCGCGGGTGTGCGGTGCGGGACCGATGCGCTACAACTATGTTAAACGCCTCGCCGGGGCGGTTTCCGCTTGCTGTGCCGCCCCGCCGTTTGCCGAAATGCCCCGATGGCGAAGTACCCGATGCGCAACGATACCGAAGCGACCCTGGATCGTCCCGCGATGACAGACGGCCGTCCGAAACTTTCCGACTCGATCCGGAGCCATCTGGGTGATCACCTGCGCAGCGTCTACGACACGCTGGGCGCGGGCGAGGACACGCCGGTCCGCTTCTCCGAATTGATCGGCAAGCTCGAGGCGGCCCTCAAGGCACAGGGCGAGCGGGTCGACCCCGACTTCCGCAACGGCCTGCTCGCCGCGGTCCCGTCCCTGCGGGCCTTCGCCCTGTCGCTGACCTCCAACCCGGCCCGCTCCGACGATCTCGTGCAGGACACCTTGCTGAAGGGGTGGCAGCACCGCGCCCGCTTCCAGCCGGGCACCAATCTCAACGCCTGGCTCTTCACGATCCTGCGCAACATCTTCTACTCGGACCATCGCAAGCGCGTCCGCGAGGTCGAGGATCAGGACGGCTCCTACGCTGCCCGCCTCGCCACCGCCCCGCATCAGGGCGACCGGCTCGATGTCGAGGATCTGCAGACGGCGCTCGCCAAGCTGCCGCCGGACCAGCGCGAGGCCCTCGTGCTGGTCGGGGCCGAGGGTGTCTCCTACGAGGAGGCCGCAACGATCATGGGCTGCAAGGTCGGCACGGTGAAGAGCCGCGTCAGCCGCGCCCGCGGCCGGCTCGCCGAACTCCTCGGCTACGACGAGGAGGATCTCTCCTCCGACCGCTTCATCCAATCGGCGATGCCGGACGCCTGATGGTCATCCGGACCCGGTTCTCACCGGGTCGGGTTCAGACCATTCCGGCCGTCGAGACGGGCGGACGGGGCCAAATCGCTCCCATGGACCGCCCGAACTAGCAGCGGGGTGCGGGTTCGGCTGCCCGCCGCTCGCGTCACCGGCCGAAGTGCGAACCGGTCTTCGGCCGTTCGGAGGCTTCGCAATCGATCGCGAACGCCGTCCCGCAGCCGACCGGCAGGGACGGATGGCCCTGCCGGGTCGAGCCCCGGCCGTCAGGCCGCCTTGCGACGGCCGCCGGTCTTGCGTCCCGCGCCCGAAGCGGTGCCCTTGCGGCGCGGCTCGGCCGGCGCTTCCGTGGCCGCCTCTTCCACGGGCTCCGCGGCCTTCGTGGTGGACTTGCGGCGCTGCTGGCCGAGGCCGAGATCCTTCGCGAGCGCCGACCGCGCGGCCGAATAGTTGGACGAGACGGTCGGATAGTCGGCCGGCAGCCCGTAGCGGCGGCGATAGCCCTCGATGTCGAGGCCATGCGTCGTCAGGTGGCGCTTGAGCGTCTTGTAGGGCTTGCCGTCGATGAAGGAGATCAGGGCGTCCGGCGTAATCGACTTCTTGATCTGAGCCGGCGTGGCCCGCTCGACTTCTTCCTCCTTCGGAGCCTGCGGCGCCGACAGAGCGAGGAGCGCGGCGTGAACCTGAACAATCAGGGCCGGGAGTTCGGGCGACGGCAGGGAATTGTTCGAGACATAGGCCGAGACGAGATCGGCAGCGAGTTCGATACGATCGTTTTGCGAGACCTGACTTGTTTCAGACATTGTACGTGATCCTGTTTGCCCCTCGTTCTTGGGAGCTAAAAGGATCTAGAAAAGTTTCAAGACCGGTTCTACCGGTTTTCCCGGAAAACGACTGCAAAATCGAGAAAAAGCTCCGATTTGGCCGATATTGCCATCGATCAGACCCGATGAGACGGTAGAACGAGGTTGCTCAAGGTGGTGCGCGCAAGCTGAGGTTCGACGGGCGTGATGATCAGTGCCGGCTGATTCGGCTATTCAACAAATCGTGAGAGGCAAGTTGGGGCTAATCGCCGATCTCGGCTTGTGATGCCGGCCAGCTTTGATGGATTGCGCCAGCTTCGGCATCGGATGTCGCTGCCGATGTTGCCGGTTTAGAGCGACCCTCTGTCGCGGTTACATGCCTGGAAGCGACATCTCATCGTCTTCGCGCCGGCGAGCGGGCCGGCGTTGCCTGCCGCGCCCCGGACTCGACGGCAGGCTGCAGCGGTAGACCACCGCGTCGGGTGGGCCGAGGGTCGCATTGAGCGGCATCGTGACGGTATCGCCGGAGAAGCGCCAGTTGCGGGTGCCGCGGTCCCAGTAGAGCCACACGATGGTGTCGTGGCCCTTCACGTCGAAGACGGCGGCCTTCTTCGACATCGCCCGGAGCGTTCGCGGCTCGTAGAGCCCCTTATGGCGATAGGCGGCGCGGGTGGCCTCGTCCTGGCGATCGACGAAGGTGTTCTGGACGATCTGAACGGTCGCCCCGGGCTTGCGGAGAAATTTCTTGAAATCGCTCAGAGATCGCAAGACCACGGCCATCACGTCCATCCAGTCGTCAAGTCACGGACTCATCCTGCATTGTGCGAGGGCACCTTAGTTTCGCCGAGATGACGGTTGTTCCTCATCGGCAAAGGAGACGGTGGGCGATATCCACCGGAAAGCGGTCCTGTCCACAGGAGTCGAGGAGGTAGGCTCGGGTGGTCGCGATGGCGGCCGCGCGCCCGGACGGCCCCCGGCTTGACCCGCCACCCGGGCTCGGGCGTTTAGGCCCTATGCTGCTGCAATTCTTCACAGGACTGCGCGAGGCCCGCGTGCCGGTCTCCCTCCGCGAATATCTGACCCTGCTCCGGGCGATGGAGAGCGACCTCGCGGACAAGCGCGTCGAGGAGTTCTACTTCCTCGCCCGCACCGTCCTGGTGAAGGACGAATCCAACCTTGACCGGTTCGACCGGGTCTTCGCCTCGGTCTTCAAGGGTCTGGAGACGCTGGGCGAGGCGGTCGAGCCCGCCGCCATCCCGGAGGAATGGCTGCGCAAGCTCGCCGAGAAGTACCTGACCGAGGCGGAGAAGGCCGAGCTGAAGGCGCTCGGCTGGGACAAGCTGTTCGAGACCCTGAAGCAGCGCCTCGCCGAGCAGAAGGAGCGGCACCAGGGCGGCTCGAAATGGATCGGCACCGGGGGCACCTCGCCCTTCGGCGCCTACGGCTACAATCCCGAGGGCATCCGCATCGGTCAGGACGGCAACCGCAACTTCCGTGCGGTGAAGGTGTGGGATAAGCGCGAGTTCAAGGATCTCGACGATGCCCGCGAGCTCGGCACCCGCTCCATGCGGGTGGCGCTGCGCCGCCTGCGCCGCTTCGCCCGCACGGGGGCGGCCGAGGAACTCGACCTCGACGGCACCATCCGCGAGAGCGCCCGCAAGGGCTTCATCGACGTCAGGCTCCGTCCGGAGCGGCGCAACGCCGTGAAGGTGCTGCTCTTCCTCGACGTCGGCGGCTCGATGGACTGGCACGTGGAGCTGGCCGAGGAGCTGTTCTCGGCCGCGCGCTCCGAGTTCAAGCACTTCGCCCACTACTACTTCCACAACTGCCCCTACGAGGCGGTGTGGACCGAGAACCATCGCCGCCACGACGAGCGTATCCCGCTCCTCGACGTGATCCGCACCTACGGGTCCGACTACCGGGTGGTGTTCGTGGGCGACGCCTCGATGAGTCCCTACGAGATCGCCCATCCCGGCGGGTCGGTGGAGCACTGGAACGAGGAGGCCGGCGAGGTCTGGCTCGGTCGGATCCTCGACCATTTTCCCAAGGCGGTCTGGCTCAACCCCGTCCCGGCCGAGCACTGGGCCTACACCCAGTCGATCGGCATGGTCCGCCGGATCTTCTCCGAGCGCATGTTCCCGCTGACGCTCGAAGGGCTGGACGGGGCGATGCGGGCGCTGCTGCGGTAGGACCCGCGCCGTCAGCCCTGGCGGGCCGGGGTCGTCACGACGAGGCCGTCGAGTTCGGGCGTCACGCGGATCTGGCAGCACAGGCGCGAGGTGGCGCGCACGTCCGAGGCGAAATCGAGCATGTCCTGCTCCATCGGCTCGGCCGGCCCGACCTTCTCGGCCCAGGCCTCGTCGACGTAGACGTGGCAGGTGGCGCAGGCGCAGGCGCCGCCGCACTCGGCATCGATCCCCGGAACGTTGTTGCGGATCGCCGTCTCCATGACGGTCGAACCGACCTCACCATCGATCGTGCGGGCCGTGCCGGCGTGATCGACGAAGGTGATCTTGGGCATACCTTGCTCCGGGACGTGTCGGCGTCCGCCTGCGATCCTTCGAGGGGCGGCGTGGCGCCTGCTTGCGGGCGACGGAGTCAGAATGCAAGCGGGAAGCGGGTGCTTTTCCGTCGCGCCGGCCTCGATCCGGCGCATCCGCCCGCGGATCGACCGCGGCGATGCCCCGGTGATCCACTGCGGCGGCGAAGGGGGCCGCGCGGAACGGGGCCGCTACGCTTCTACGCTTCCAGGCCGAAGGTCGCGAGCGCGGTCAGCGTCTCGGCGGTGGCGACCTGCAGGGTCGAGAGATCCGCCCCCGCGCCGGAGCGGAAGCCGGCCTCGGCGGCGGCGCTCGCCTCCGCCACCCGCATCGCCCCGACGCCGAGGGCCGCGCCCTTGAGGGTGTGGGCGAGGTCGGCCCGCGCGCCGGCCGGGCGGTCCTCCTCCGCCAGCGCCGGCAGCAACCGCCGGCACTGGTTCTCGAACAGGCTCAGCACCTCCCGGGCGAGATCCGCATCGCCGAACGTCTGCGCATCGAGATGGGCGCGGTCGAGCAGAGGGGCGGGCTTTTTCTCGATGTCCACGTCCGGTCTCATCGTCTGGTTTGCAATCTGCGTTGGGGATTAAAACGGTCGCTCGATCCGCCCGGCCGCAGGGAATAGGCTCCGGCGCGACGACCTGCCTGTGGGCGGCGCGGGCTATCCACAGCGCAGGGCGGTGTGGGGCGTACCGGTTTATGCCAGCACGCGTCAGAACTTGAGGCACGTGCCGGATCACGGGACCCGGCTTGGTAACCATTCCGTTAAGGTTTCTTGGGTGCGCCGGGCCGATCGGGTATCGGGTGCGGGTTCCGAGGAACTAAGGTTCCGTGGGACGTCGGGTAAATCCGTCTCTGCTGCGGAGGGCGCGTGCTCCGCTGCGGACGGCGATGCGTACGAGGGTTGCATGGCCACCGAGAAGAAGCTGAAGGATCCGGCGGAGGCGGCACTCTCCGCGATCGAGCAGGCTTTGAATCTGGACATTCCGGCGCCGGGCGAGGCCGCCCGCGTCGAGCCCCGCCTGCCCGATGTCGGCGACGGCGATCCGCTCGCCGATCCCTTCTCCGAGGCCGGGGGACGCCGCACCCCGAACCTCGACATCGACCCCGCCGCCTCGGAGATTCCCCTGCCGGAGCGCGGCCGCTCGCGCCGCGAGGGCGGCCTGCTTCCGCCCGACCGCTCGCTGGTTGCCAACGACGACCGCCAGAACATCGGCATCCTGCAGCAGACGCTGCGGGTGCGGCCCTCGCGCAGGCCGTACCTCGTCGCGGCAATTGCCTCCTTCCTCTGGCTCAACGGCCTCGTGGCGCTCGCCTGGAACCAGTCCGGCGGCGACCTGAAGGCGTTCGTCACCGGGCTGACCGCGCTCCAGGCGGCCGTGGTGGCCACCGCCATCGCCGGGCCGATCGTGCTGTTCCTCATCACGGCGATGCTGGCGGTGCGCGCCCACGAGATGCGCCTCGTCGCCCGCGCCGTCGGCGAGGTGGCGATCCGGCTGGCCGAGCCCGAGAGCTTCTCGACGGACGCGGTGCTCACGATGTCGCAGACCGTGCGCCGCGAGGTCGCCGCCGTCGGTGACGGCGTGGAGCGGGCGCTCGCCCGGGCGGGCGAGCTCGAAACCCTGGTGCGCGGCGAGATCTCGACCCTGGAGCGGGCCTATTCCGACAACGAGATCCGCATCCGCAGCCTCGTCGATGAACTGATCGCCCAGCGCGAATCCATCGTCGGCAGCGCCGACCGGGTGCGCGGCGCGATCACCGGCTCGCACGAGAACCTGTCGAGCGAACTCGAGGGCGCGGCCGAGCGCATCGTCGCGGCGATCAACGGCGCGGGCGAGCGCGTGACCGGGGCGCTCGACGCCCGCGGCGAGGCGATCACCACGGCGCTCGGCGAGGTCGGCGAGCGGGTCGTCGGCAATGTCTCGACCCGCGGCGACGACCTGATCCGCCAGCTCACCGCCACGAGCGAGGACGTGCGCGGCGGCCTCGAGGAGATCGGCACGAACCTGACCAGCGCGCTGCAGCAGCGCGCCGACGAAGTGACCCAGGCTTTCGAGCGCACCGGCGGGGCGCTGACCCGCACGCTCGCCGACAATGCCGGCGCTGTCGCCCAATCCCTGTCCGAGACCGGCACCGGCCTGATCGAGGCCCTCGACCGCCAGGGCGGCGCCGTGCGCGAGACCTTCGAGCGCTCGACACGGGGTCTTGAAGAAGCGTTCCTGTCGCGCGGCACCGAGCTGACCGAGCGTTTCGCCCAAACGGGCGGCGCGATCACCGCCCGCTTCGCCGAGACCGGCGAGGGGCTGAGCCGGCACTTCGCCGCCACCGGCGCGGCGATCTCCGAGGACATCGCCGCCCGCGGCGCCTCGCTGCGCACCGAGATCGAGGCCGCCGGAACCGGCGTTTCCGAACTGATCGAGGGCCGCGGCCGCGACGCGCAGGCCGCGCTCGCGCTTGCCGCCGGCAGCGTCGCCGACGACTTTACCGCCCGCATCGACGGCGTGCGCGAGACGTTCCTCGCCTCTGCTGCCCGTGCCGCCGACACCATGGACGGCCGCGGCCGCGACCTCGCCGACCGCATCGAGGCGGCGACGACCCGCGTCGACGACGTCATCGCCGTCCAGGGCGGGGCGCTCGCCTCGAACCTCGATGCGGCGGGTGAGCGCATCGTCGGCCTGATGACCGATCGCGCGGCCCAGGCCGCCGCCACCGTCGAGCAGGCGCTCGCCGAACTCGGTTCCGCCTTCGCCGCGAACGCGTCCGGCACCGCCGAGAGCCTGCGCGAGACCGTCGCGCGGCTGGGCGAGGATCTCGATGCCCGCGCTGGCGCCGCCCATGACGGCATCCGCCGCAACACGGAGGCCGCGACCGCCTCCGTCGGCGCCAGCGTCGAGGGGCTGGAGCGCCGTCTGCGCGAGGCCGCCGAGACCGTGAGCGGCCTGCTGGCCGAACGCACCGCCGAGTCCACCGCACGGATGCTGCACACCGCCGAGGAAACCTCGGGCGCCGCGCAGGCGCAGTCCGCCGCCGTGGCCGCACGCTTCACCGAGGCTGCCGAGACCCTGCGCCGGGCCGCCGAAGAGGCTGCCGCCGCCGTCGAAGCCCGCTCGGACGACGTGGTCGGCCGGTTCCAGGCCGCCGCCGAGCGTGTCGGGGACGAATTGGGCAACCGCAGCGAGAGCGCCTCCCGCACGCTTCACGCGGCGATCCAGCGGATGGCCGACGAGCTCACCGCCCGCAGTGCCGAGGCGACCGGCGCGCTGGCGCTCGCCGCGGCCCATGCCGGCGGCGAGATCGGCAGCCGCACCGATCAGTCGATGCACGCGCTCCAGGATCTCCTGCGGCAGGTCGCCGACGAGATCGCCGTTCGCGGTTCCGAGGCGAGCGTGGCCCTGTCCCTGGCCGCGGCCCAGGCCGGCGGCGAGATCGGCAGCCGTGCCGACCAGTCGGCGCAGGGGCTGCGCGACCTCCTGACCCGTGTCCGCGAGGAGATCGACGGCCGCAGCGCCGAGGTCACGGACGCCCTGGCGCGGACCGCCGAGCGCGTCGGCGGCGAGGTCGGCACCCGCACCGAGGCGTCGCTGCGGAGCCTGCGCGATGCCCTCGACCGGATCGGCGAGGAGCTGTCCGCCCGCGGCGAGGCCGCCGTCCAGGCGCTGTCGCGCAGCGCGGAAGGGGTCGGCTCCGAGCTCGATGCCCGTCTGGGCGCCCTGGAGGAGGGCTTCGGCCGCCACGGCCGCGGCGCCGCCGCGCTCATCGCCAGCCAGTCCGACGAGGCCCAGGCCCGCCTCGAGGGCGCCGGACGCGAGGTGGCCCTCGCCATCGCCGGCCACGTGTCGCAGGTCGACGACGCGCTCCATCGGAGCCACGCCGCTTTCGTCGAGTCCGCTGACAGCCGCGCCCGCGCGGTGGAGGAGGCACTGGGCAGCCGGCTCGCCGTCCTGCAGGAAACCATCGCCCGCGGCGACATCCTCGCCGATCGGATCGCCGGCAACGCCCGCGCGCTCGGCGACACGCTGGATTCGCGCCTCGCGGAGATCGACCGGATCATCGCCGTGCAGGGCAATGCGCTCGCCGATTCCCTGGCCGAGCGGGCCCGCCTCGCCAGCGAGACCGTCGAGTCGCGCATCGGTGAGATGGAATCCCTCTCGGCCCGGCGCGCCGCCGAGATCGGCGAGAGCTTCGCGGCCCTCGTCGGCGATGTCGACACGCGGCTGGGCGCCCGCGCCAACAGCCTCAACGAAACCCTCGTGCTGCGCACCTCCGAGATCGCCCACACCCTGGACGAGGCCAACCGCACCCTCATCGAGGCCCTCGACCGGCGTGCCGAAGGCACCGCGCAGGACATCGCCGACCGCGGCCGGTCCGTGGGCGACGTTCTCGCGGCCCGCGCCGCCGAGATCGCCGAGCGTCTCGAGGCGACGACGCAGGATCTGGCCCGTCGTCTCGACGAGGGCGCCGAGCGTCTCGATACCGGTGTGGTCGCGCGGCTCGACGCCCTGAACGGCACGCTGGATGAGCGCGCGCGCCATCTCGACGAGTCCTTCGGCATCCAGGCGCTCGAAGCGGTGCGCCTGATCGAGAGCCGCACCCGCACCATCGACGGCGAGTTGACCAACCGCATCCGCGACCTCGTCGCCCTGCTGGAGCGCCGCAGCGGCCTCGCGGTCGAAGCGGTCGGGGGCCATGTCGAGGCGATCGCTCGCCTGTTCGACGAGCGCGCCGAGAGCCTCAACCACCTGTTCGACGAGCGCGGCGGCGCGCTCGCCGCCGACCTCGACCAGCGCGGCCGCGCCACGGTCGAGGGGCTGGAGGGACGCCTCTCCGAGATCACCCAGGCCCTGGAACAGGGCGGCACGTCGCTCGGCGCCCTGCTCGACCGCCGCGGTACCGCCCTGCTCACCGCCCTGCGCGACCTCGTGGGGCAGGTCGATGGCGTTCTCGGCGAGGGCGCGGGCCGGGTCGGCCACGCTCTCGAGGCGCGGGCCGACGAGATCCGCACCCTGCTCGACAGCCGCGCGGACGATCTGCGCGGCCTGATGGAAGGCGGTGCGGGCCGGGTGCGCGGCGAGTTCGAGGCCGGCCTCGGCGCCATCGAGACGGCGCTCGAGGAGCGCCTGCGCACGGTGCGCGACCTGCTCGATGCCCGCAGCCATGAGATCCGCGACGCCCTCGATCACCGCACCGACGACCTACGCGGCGTGATGGAGGGGGGCGCCGGGCAGGTGCGCGGCGCGCTCGATGCGAGCCTCGGCACCCTCGAGACCGTCCTGGAGGAGCGCCTGCGCACGGTGCGCGACCTGCTCGATGCCCGCAGCCACGAGATCCGCGACACCCTCGACAGCCGTACCGGCACCCTGCGCGGCCTCGTGGACGGCAGTGCCGGCCATGTCCGCGGCGAGTTCGAGGCCGGGCTCGACGCCCTGCGCGCGGCGCTGGAAGAGCCGGCCCGCACGGTGCAGGACCTGCTCGACAGCCGTGCTGGCGAGATCCGCGCCATGCTCGACGCCCGCAACGACGACCTGCGCACGACCCTGGACGAGCGGGCCCGCACGGTCGAGGAAATCCTCGACCACCGCACGGGCGAGCTCCGTGGGCTGCTCGACGGCCATGCCGGCCGCCTCGACGAGGGCTTCCAGGGCCGGATCCTGCCGCTCCAGGCGGCGCTGACCGAGGGCGCGCGTGCGTTCGTCGAGACGCTGGAGGGCGGCATCGGCCGCGCCGCCGGCGAGGTCGATGCCCGCACGCAGGGCCTCGCCTCCCTGTTCGACGAGCGCCTCGGCGTTCTCGGCACCCTTGTGGACGGACGCGGGCGAGAGGTCGCGCAGACCGTCGAGGCACGGACGCAGGAGCTGCGCGGCCTGTTCGAGGAGATTCACGCCCGCCTCGGCGCCCTCGTGGACGAGCGCTCGACGGCGCTCACCGGGCGCCTCGACAGCCAGACACAGGCGATGGCGGCCCTGTTCGACGAACGGATGCGCAGCCTCGACGGACTGGTCCAGAGCCGCGGCGGCGCCTTCGCGCAGGTCGTGGAGACGCAGGCCGCTGCCCTGGCGCAGACGGTCGACAGCCGCAGCGAAGACTTCACCGCCCGCATCGACGCCCGCCTGCGCGCCTTCGCGACCGTCGTGGCGAGCCGCGCCAACGCGCTGGCCGACGCCTTCGACGAGCGCCAGGACGCCTACGCGGCCCTGATCGACGAGGGCCTGGCCCGGATGGTCGCGGCGCTCGACGAGCGGGCCCGCCAGCACGTGGCCCAGTTCGAGACGGTGGAGGAGCGCCAGAAGTCCGTCGCGGCCCTGGTCGAGGCCGGGACCGCTCGGATCGCGGCGGCCTTGGACGAGCGCGCCCGCCAGCAGGTGGCCCTCGCCGAGGCCTTCGACGGACAGCAGGGATCGTATGCGAACCTGATCGAGCAGGGCACGGCCCGCCTCGTCGCGGCCCTGGACGAGCGCGCCCAGCGGCAGGCGGCCCTCACCGAGGCCTTCGAGGGGCAGCGGGACGCCTACGCCACCCTGATCGAGCAGGGCACCGCCCGGATGGTCTCCGCCCTCGAGGAGCGGGCGCGCCGCCACGCGGTGCTGGCCGAGGCGTTCGACCGTCAGAAGGAGGCCTACGCGGCCCTCATCGACGGCGGCACCGCCCGGATGGTCGCCGCGCTCGACGAGCGGGCCGAGCGGCAGGTGGCGCTGGCCGAGAGCTTCGACGAGCGCCGGACCGCCTACGCGGCGCTGGTCGAGGACGGCATCGCCCGAATGGGCCGGATGCTGGAGGAGCGCGCCCAGCGTCACGCCGCCGAGGTCCAGGCTCGCGCCACCGCGCTGGCCGAGACCATGGACGAGCGCAACGCGGCCCTGGCGCGGCTGATCGACGGACCGGCGGCGGCCCTGGCCGACGCCCTGGCCGAGCGCGAGCAGGCCCTCGATCGGCTCATCGACGACAAGGGGGCGCCGCTGGTGGAGGCTCTGCGCGAGCGCACCGACGCCATCGTCGTCCGCACCGTCGAGTCGGCCAAGGCTCTGCGCGCGGCCCTCGACGAGGGCGCGGCGGCCTCCGCCGAGACGGTGGGCGAGGCCCATGAGCGGGTCCGCCGCGACGTCGCCGGCTTCCTCACCCGGATCGAGAGCGCCAACGGCGCGCTGAAGGACCTCGTCGGCGGTGCCTCCGAGAACCTCGCGGCCGTGGAGCAGGGGCTCGCGGCCCGCGTCGAGCAGATCCAGTCGGCCCTCGACCGGGTCGCCGCCGACACGGCGCAGGCCTCCGACCGGGTCTCGACCCAGGTCGTGGCCCTGCGTGATGCCTCGCAGTGGGCCCTCGCTCAGGCCTCCGAGCTCGCCGAGACCCTGGATGCCCGCGGCCGAACCCTGGTCGAGCGCACCGGGACCCATGTCGGCGCACTCTCCGAGGCCGCCGGCACCCTGGAGGCGGTGGAGAGCCGTCTGGCCGAGAGCCTGTCGAGCCGGCAGGCGGTGATCGAGGCGGTGCTGTCCCGCCTGGAGGAGCGCAGCCAGGCCATCGAGGCCCAGACCGGCCGCTTCGGGAGCGTGATCGAGGAGACGCTGCGCGCGGCCGAGGCCCGTGCCCGCGAACTCAGCGAGAGCGTCGCCCGCGCGGCCCGCGAGGCGGGGACCGCCGTGGCGGGCGACTTCGCGCGTCTGCGCAGCGGTGCCGACGAGGAGAGCGCCCGCACCGCGACCGCTGTGAGCAGTGCCATCGAAGCGGCCTCGGCCAAGATGATGGAGAGCTTTGCCGCCGCCTCCGGTCAGTTCGGCGACTCCGTCGCGCGGATGAACGCCATGGCCGCGGAGATCCGCCGCGAACTCGATGCGACCCGCAACGACCTGCAGCGCGGCGTCCTCGACCTGCCGCGCGAGACGCAGGACGCCACGAGCGAGATGCGTCGCGTGGTGGCCGAGCAGATCGACGCGCTGAACGAACTGGCCGCCCTCGTGGCCCGCTCGAACCGCTCGGTCGACGTGGCCCAACCGGCGGCGCAGGCCCGCGCCGCCGATCAGCGCCGCACGGCCGAGGCCGGCCGCGGCGCCTCCGCTCCCGTCGCCGCGCCGCAGCCGGCGCCTGCCCGCAACGCGGCGCCGACGGCGGCCCGGCCCCAGCCGCCGGCTTCCCCTGCCGCGCGTCCGGCGAACCCGACCGCCGCCCAGGGCGGGGGGCAGGGTGCGGTCCAAAGTTCGGTCCAAGGGTCGGCTCAAGGAGCGAGCCAAGGCGCGGTCCAGGGGCGGCCCGGCACCCGCGACAACCGCGGCTGGCTGTCCGATCTCCTGACCCGTGCCTCGATCGACGATGACGGCGCCGACGCGATCCCCGCCCCGGCCTCCGCACCGACGCCGGAAGCGAAGGGCCCGGTGGAGCGGATCTCGCTCGACGCGATCTCGACCGACATCGCCCGGATGGTGGACCATCGGGCGTCCGTCGAGTTCTGGCAGCGCTACCGCCGGGGCGATACCAACCTGTTCGACGGCCGTCTCTACACGGCGCAGGGACGCCAGACGTTCGAGCAGATCCAGCGCCGCTACCGGGCGGATGCGGAGTTCCGGCGCACGGTCGATCGCTACGTTGGCGAGTTCGAGCGTCTGCTCGGCGAGGTGACGAAGAACGACCGCGACACCAAGCGTGCGGACGCCTACCTCACCTCGGAAACGGGCAAGGTCTACACCATGCTCGCCCATGCCAGCGGCCGGTTCGACGAGGCGTGAGTCGCTGCTCCGGGGGCGGGTTCGGTGACGCCGAACCTGCCTCGTGATGCCATCGAACAGGCCGTTCGATGAAAAAGGCCCCCGTCGCACGCGAGCGACGGGGGCCTTTTTCGATGCGGTAAGGCCGTTTCAGGCGGGTGGCCCTTGCCGGATCACTCCATCACGGCGGCCTTCATGATGACCACCATCGTCGCCCGGCCCGGCCCGTCGCCGAGACAGCGGATGCTGTGGGGACGGTCGCAACGGTAGCGCAGGGTCTCGCCGGCATTGGCCCGCTGCACCTCGCCGCCGACCTCGACCTCGAAGCTGCCCTCCAGCACCGAGAGCGACTCGACCGAGCCGCGCTGGTGCGCGTCGGATTCGAGCACCCCGCCGGGGTCGGCGCTGACGTCGTACCATTGCAGCCACTCGACGGTCTTGATCCAACCGATGATGGCGAGCCGCACCTTGCCGTCGTCGGAGACGAGCCGCGGGGTGTCGGCGCGGGAGAAGCGCTCGATGAAGGGCTCCTCGTCGGAGGTGGCCAGCACCCGCTCGATCGAGACGTCGAGCGCCTGGCTGAGGCGCCAGATCGTGGCGAGCGTCGGGTTGGTCTCGTTGCGCTCGATCTGGCTGATGATCGACTTCGCGACGCCCGACTGCTCGGCGAGTTCCGAGAGGGAGAGGTTGTAGGCCTTGCGCAGGCGCTGGATCGTCTTACCGAGTTGGCCCGAGAGCACCTGCGCACCGCTGGCGAGATCCTTCGGCCGTCCGCGCTCGAGGCTTGCCGCTATGTCCTGCATCACGTCGGTCCGCTGAGAGTGCCCGCCTCAAACATCCGCGCGCCGGCCTCACCCTCGCGGGCGGTCGGTTCACGAAGTCGTGGGCGGGTCACCGAAAGGCGTTCCGTTATCCGAACGAGCGTTTGATCTGTCAAACGCAAATCGGCGGCGGGCCGATTTCGTGCCGGCGGAGGGCTAGTGCCAGAGCGCGTAGAAGTGATGAAGAGGGCCGTGTCCATGGCCGACGGGCACCGTATCCGCGGCGCGGATCGCCGCCGTGACATAGGTCTTCGCTCCGCCCACCGCCTCGGCGAGGCCCTGTCCGCGGGCGAGCCCGGCCGCTACGGCCGCCGAGAGGGTGCAGCCGGTGCCGTGGCTGTTACGGGTCTCGATGCGCGGCGCTGCGAATCGGCGCAGCGTTCCGTCCGCGGCGATGAGGTGATCGACGCTCTCCCGGCCCTCGCCGTGGCCGCCCTTGATCAGCACGGCCCGCGCCCCGCGCGCCAGCAATCGCCGGGCCTGGCCCACCGCCTCGTTCTCGTGTCCCGCCTCCGCCTCGTCGAGCAGGGTCGCAGCCTCCGGCAGGTTGGGGGTGACGACGGTCGCCAGCGGCATCAGCTCGCCGCGCAGGGTCTCGACCGCTTCCTGCGAGATCAGCCGGTCGCCGCTGGTGGCCACCATCACGGGATCGAGCACCACCGGGATGCCGGTGGCGTGCCGCCTCAGGCTTTCGGCCACCGCCCGGATGGTCTCGGGCCGCGAGAGCATGCCGATCTTCACCGCACCCACCGCGAGGTCAGCGAACACGGAGTCGATCTGCGCGGCGACGAAGTCGGCCGGCACATCGTGGATCGCCTGCACCCCGCGGGTGTTCTGCGCGGTGAGGGCGGTGACGACGCTGGCGCCGTAGACGCGCAGGGCCGCGAAGGTCTTGAGATCGGCCTGGATGCCGGCGCCCCCGCTCGAATCCGAGCCGGCGATGGTCAGGGCGATGGCGGTCATGGGCGTCTCCCGTCGTCGAGTCTTGTATTCGCCTCTTCTAGCGGGGACCAGCGTCCCCGCGCTGTCCGAGGGCCTCGTCGACCCGGGCGCGCAGATCCCGCGCCTTGGCCTCGGTCGCCCCGCCTTTGAACAGCGCACCGATCAGCGCCACCCCGTCGGCGCCCGCCCGGATCACGGAGGCCGCGTTGCTGGCATCGATCCCGGCGATCGCGCCCAGCGGAAGCGATTGGCCCCGGGCGAGCCGGGCGCGGAACACGATCCGCTGCAGCCCGTCGAGGCCGACCGGCGGGTCCGGATTGTCCTTGCTGGCGGTGGCGAAGACGCCGCCGATGCAGGCGTAGTCGATGGGAAGTCGGTAGAGTTCGTCGGCCTGGGCACCGGTCTTCACGGTCAGGCCGATGATGGCGCGCGGGCCGAGCAGCCGACGCGCCTCCTCCGGGTGGAGATCCGACTGCCCGAGATGGACGCCCTCGACGCCGGCGGCGAGGGCGAGATCGACCCGATCGTTGACGAGCAGCGGCGCGCGGCCGGCGACCGCCGCATGGATCGCCCGGATCCGCGCGAGGGCGGCGCGGGCATCGGTCAGATCCTTGTCGCGGTACTGGAGCAGGGTGGCGCCGCCGGCCACGGCTTCCGCGGCCAGGGCGGCGAGCGCCGCCGCATCACCGCCCAGCACGCCGACATCGAGAATGCCGTAGAGGCGAAGATCCACCGTGATCCCCGCCGACGGACGGGACAAGCCGATCCCTGCGGCCGTCCCTGCGCCGAGCCCTGCTCCGATGCTCATACCGATCCCCCGACCTGTCCGAGCATCTGCCGTCCGAGCGCCATGGCCGCTCCCTTCGTTGATCCTGCCCTTTCGTCTAGCAGGATCGGCCCGCCGCGGCGACCGTGGCCCGACTCGCCTGCGGATGAGGCCGTCGCGTCCGTTGACGGTGCCGGGGCCGATCCGGCAAGAGCGGAGCGGTGGATTGGAACCGCTTCCGCCGACGAGGAAGGCCCGAGGAGAGGGGCTCAAGGCCGACGAACGCATGAGCACGGCCGAACCGGGTGTGACCGCCGCCGCGGCGGACAAGGGGACGCGCAATGCCAGCGCCTCCTCGGTGGGGCTCGTCGCCGTGATCGTGGCGGCGACGGACGGGGAACCGCGCGCGCTCACGGTGCAGGTTGCCGGGCAGGCTCCGGGGCGTGGGACCGCCCTGCCCGCTGGCCCGCTGGTGCCCGAGCACGCCACGCTGGAGCGGGGCCTTCGCGCCTGGGTCGAGCAGCAGACCCATCAGCGCCTCGGTTATGTCGAGCAGCTCTACACCTTCGGCGATCGCGACCGAGAGGGCGGCCAGCACGGCGTGCATCTGCTCTCGGTGGCCTATCTCGCCCTGGTGCGTGAGCTGCGCCCGGCCGGCCTCGCGGAGGCCGCCTGGCGCAACTGGTACCGCTACCTGCCCTGGGAAGACTTTCGCGAGGGACGCCCGCCGGCGCTCAGCGAGATCGAGCCGCGCCTGATGGCCTGGGTCGCCGCGGCCTCCGACCCGAAGCTCCGGCGCCTGCGCGAGGACCGGGTCGGGCTGAGCTTCGGGATCGGCGGCGCCTGGAACGAGGAGCGGGTGCTGGAGCGCTACGAGCTGCTGTTCGAGGCCGGGCTGATCCCCGAGGCCAAGGGGCAGACCGGCGCCGCCGTGCCCGATGATCTCGCCATCACCGGGCAACCGATGGCGCACGACCATCGCCGGGTGCTCGCCACCGCGATCGGACGCCTGCGCGGCAAGATCAAGTATCGCCCGGTGGTGTTCGAGCTGATGCCACCCGCCTTCACCCTGCTGCAGCTTCAGCGCACGGTCGAGGCGTTGTCGGGCACGCGGCTGCACAAGCAGAACTTCCGCCGCCTCGTGGCGCAGCAGGGACTCGTCGAGGAGACGGAGGCGCTCACCAGCGGCAATGCCGGGCGTCCGGCCCGGCTGGTGCGGTTCCGCCGCGAGGTTCTCCTGGAGCGCCCGGCGCCCGGCGTGCGACTGACCCCGTCGCGACGGACGGTGTGAGGGGACCGGCGCGGGTGATCGTCGGTCCTGGGCAGGGCCGGCCGTCCTGCGGCACCGTGCTCAGCCCTGAAGGACGCGTCCGAACTGCTCCGGGCAGCCCGCGACGAGGGTGGGCGCCAGCGGCAGGTCGGCGCGGGTGCAGAGACTGAAGCCGTAATAGGGCGTCAGCAGATCCGGTTCGGGAACGCCGACCCAGAGACGGACCATCGGCCAATCCTCGTCCACGCTGACGAGGAGCATCTGCCGGGACGGATCGAGCGCGGCCGCCTGCTCGCGAAACAGGATCTCGACCGACCGGATCTTCTCGGTCGCGATTCGCCTTTGTGCCCAGATCATCGGCAAGCGCCCTCCGACGGCGGGTTTGCCGACCGGATGGCGGTCTCTCAATCGGTCCTGGCGCAGGGCAGGTGCCACGGCGGACCGCGGATGAAGCGTCCACCGAAACCGTAGAGCGGTCCGGAGGCGCCGCGCCGTGCGGCCAACGGCGAGGCCAAGGGGCTCGGCCAGAGGCTCGGGCAGGAGGCCCGGCAAATGGCCTGGCCAACGGGCCGAGCCTTGCCGAGCCTGCGTCATCCGAGCCGATGCGGCCTCAGGCTTGCGCTTCCTTCTTGCGGCGCGGGGCGCGACGCTTCTTCTCCGGAGCGGGCTCCGGCTCGGCGGCCACGGGCTCGGGCGCCGCCTCCGGCTCGGCGACCCGGCGCCGCTGCTGCCCCAGACCGAGGGCGCGTGCCAGTTCCGAGCGCTGCTCCGAATAGCTCGCCGACGTCATCGGGTAGTCGTTGGGCAGGCCCCACTTCGCCCGATACTGTTCCGGCGAGAGACCGCGCAGGGTGAGATGGCGGCGCAGCGTCTTGTAGGGCTTGCCGTCCTCGAAGCTGACCAGGAAATCGTGGCTGATCGACTTGCGGATCTCCTGCGGCGTCGCCTTCGGCGGGCCGGTCTCGAGGGACGGACGTCCGCTCAAGCTGACCGAGCGGATCGCCTCATGCACTTCTCCGAGCAGTTTCGGAAGCTCGGCGCTCTGGACATGATTGTTGCTGACATAAGCAGAAACGACATCCGCCGTAAGGGTAACGAGGCGGGCTGTTTCCGCATCCTGTTCACTGGTTTCCATGGCGCGATCTTCTATGAGGGAGGATTACCAGCAAGACGGTAAGCTCAGAGCCGCTGACGAGCAAGACATCATCTTTGAAATCGCGCTCAATCAGGTCGAAGAGAATGGAGCGCCGCGCCTGTTTCTATGCTTCCCGAATGGAAAAATAGCCGTTGCGAAGCTGCTGGAAAAAACGATTGCGCGCGACTTGCGGCTCAGCCTTTAGAGCTAGCTGGAATATTTCATATGTTAGGAACGGTATCGACGTCTTTTAGAAAACGATGCTGTTTCAACGGGTTGAGATTTCGGTGGCGGAGGCGGTTCCGGTGCTGCGGCTGCGGGTCGGGCAGCTTTGCGCTCGCGATGACGGTCCAGGTCCGGCAAAACACCTTTGGGTTGCGACACCCCGCCGCATGTCTCAGTATTTTCTGTGGATTTCCTTGGCCGCCCGAAGCGAATTGAGCGCATCGAAGAGACAGGGGCGTCCGGTCTCACCGTCGTCCCGGTTCAGCCTCAAGTCTATGTCCGCAATACAAGGTTGCGCCAACTCGATCGAGGTGGGGCGGAACACGAGCCGCTGTTGCGCTGTCGAGATGCGGCCTTCGTCCCGGCTCGTATGAGCGGCCTCTTATCGGGCTCGATCACAGGGGTACGGGGCCGGCCGTTGGGCAGCCGGCCGGAACCGAGCCTCCGGCGTCGGGCCGATAAGCCGGTTCCCGCTTCGCCGGGCGAGGATCCCGCCCGGAACGGTCCGGAGCTCAGTCGAGACCGAGCATCAGACCGAGATTCTGGACCGCGGCTCCCGAAGCGCCCTTACCGAGATTGTCGAGGCGGGCAACCAGCACGGCTTGGCCGTGGCTGTCGGAGCCGAAGACCCGCAATTCGAGCCGGTCGGTATCGTTGAGCGCTTCCGGCTCGAGACGCTCGCGGTGGGCGCCTTCCTCCGCGCCGCGCACGACCTTCACCAGCGGCGCGCCGGCATACCAATCGGCGAGCGCCGCCTCGAGGTCGCCCGGCGTGGGGCGGCCGGGCACCGTGCCCAGATGCAGCGGAATGCTGACCAGCATGCCCTGCCGGAAGTTGCCGACGGAGGGGATGAAGATCGGTCGGCGGGTGAGGCGGCTATAGGCTTCGATCTCCGGCAGGTGCTTGTGGCCGAAGCCGAGCCCGTAGAGCTGGAACGGTGCCCCCTCCCCGCGCTCGTAGCTCTCGATCATGCTGCGGCCGCCGCCGCTATAGCCGCTGACGGCGTTGATGCTGATGGGATGATCCGCCGGAAGCAGGCCGCGCTCGACCAGCGGGCGCAGCAGCGCGATCGCTCCGGTCGGATAGCAGCCGGGATTGGCGACCCGGCGCGCGTTGCGGATGGCCTCGGCCTGATCCGGCGCCATCTCGGCGAAGCCGTAGGCCCAGCCCGGCGCGATGCGGTGGGCCGTGCTGGCGTCGAGGAGCTTCGGGCCGCCCTCGGGCAGGCTGTCGGCCAGGGCCGCCGTCTCGCGGGAGGCGTCGTCGGGCAGGCAGAGCACGACGAGATCGACCTCCTCGAGGATCGTCCGCTTCGCGCCCGCATCCTTCCGGCTCTCGTGGGGGATGCTGACGAGGCGCACCCTGCCCTCGCGCTCCAGACGCTCGCGGATGCCGAGGCCGGTGGTGCCGGCCTCGCCGTCGATGAACACCTTCGGAGCGCTGACGCCGTCGGACATCGCAACAATCCTCGCTCGACCCTGGTCCGGGCCGCTCTGTATACGTGGCGGGCGGAGCAACCCGTTGCCTCGGTGGCGCCGAGGTGGAAGTTCCGCCCTCCCCTGTCAACGTCTTCGGTGCCCGCACGGGCTCTTCCGTGCGACCCTGGCCGGTCGTGGCCGAGCCGCGTTGTCCGTGGACAGGCCGAGCGCCGCCGGAACTCAAGATGACGCCTTCTGTTGACAGCCGAATGTCGCTCAGGAGGCGAACCCGATGTCAGGCACAGCGAAGAAGACTGATCCGAAGCTCTGGGACAAGGTCAAGAAAGAGGTGACGCAATCGTCCAAGGGCGGCAAGCCCGGACAATGGTCGGCCCGCAAGGCCCAGATGGCCACCAGCGAATACAAGAAGGAAGGCGGCGGCTACGCCGGCAAGAAGTCCGACGACAACCATCTCAAGCAGTGGACCGATGAGGAGTGGGACACCAAGTCGGGCAAGGAGAGCGGCAAGACCGGCGAGCGCTACCTGCCCAAGAAGGCGCGCGAGAAACTGTCCGATTCGGAGTACAAGCGCTCGACCGCTAAGAAGCGGGCCGATTCCGCGCAAGGCAAGCAGCACTCGAAGCAGCCCGCCGACGTGGCCAAGAAGGCGGCTTCCGCCCGCAAGACCGGCGGCAAGGCCGGCAAGACGACGGACAGGAAGGTGTCGGCCAAAAGCGGCAGCGGCGCGACCAAGGCGGAGCTGATGCAGCGCGCGCGCAAGCAGGACATTCCCGGGCGCTCGAAGATGACCAAGGGCGAGCTGGAGCGCGCCCTGGCCTGATCCGCGCGGGAGAGCGGCGAGGGCGGCTTCCGCCCCGCCGCGCTCGAAGGCGTCGGCCGCGACGTGCCGGCGCCCGATGGTCGAAGCCATCCGGGGCCATCGAGGGCAATCGGCCGGGTCGGTGCGGGTTGCAACCGCCGTCGCGTCTAAGGTCGCCGCAGCGAGGGCCGCCGGTTCGTCGGGCGCTGTGTCGGACCGTCAGGCCGCCGCACGGGCGGGCGGGCGTCCATGCATGGCCCCGGCGTTCGGAGGATGCTTTCGAAAGCTCCCTGGGGGACTCAGTTCTCGTCAGGGCCGGCCGCGGAAGGCTCGGGTTCGCCGTCTGTGTAGCCCTCGAGCCAGTCGAGGCTCTCTTGCGAACCCGCCTCGTAGGGGTTCGCAGAGTCGGGCTGGCCCATCGCCTTGGCGGCTTTGCCCTCTTCGAAGATCTTGCTCGATACCACGGCCATCGACCGATCCTTTCGCGATGCAGGCCCGGCCATCGCCGGGCCGGAGGGGCGGGAACAGAAGCGATCCGGAGCGGCGGCGGTTCCCGCAGGAGCCGCCGCCGCTCGTACAAACTGCGATGGCTTTTCGCGCGAGTGTCTCGTTGGCGAATTGTCGCTTGGCGAAGTGGGTCTCCCGCGCCGCGCGGGCTCGTCGGTGCGCTCCCCGCTTCGATCGAGCGCGGAGCCTGTCAGGAGACGGAATCGGGTTCCGGCGCGGGCTTGGCCTCGGCGCGGTGCAGGCGGCTCAGCAGCACGAGCAGCGAGCCGGGCAGCGGAGCTTCCAAGCTGTCCGGAGCGAGGATGTCCGAGCTCGCGGCCCGCCGGCGGTCGGGCCGCGGCTCGCGCTTCACGATGACAGGGGAACGGAGGCGGGCGGATCTGGGTGTCATGACGCGATGGGAACTCAAAGGCGCATGATGAACGGTACTGCAAAGCCCCTCTCGCAGACCCCGCCGATTGAGGGCGGACCCGTCGATGAAGGGTCGACGGGGTGCAGGTACGAGTCGCTTTGGACGATGTGAACGCCGCCTTTCGGCTCCGGTTCCGCACATTTAGACTAGAAATTAGACATCATGCTTGTGGATTAGGCATGATTTGTCTTGTCTGTGCTATTTCTAACACGGCTCGCGCCGCGCTTCGATCGAGGCCGAGCGTGCGTGAAGGCCGTGGCCCTCCGGGCGTCCCGGTGGTAGAGGGCGCTCCATGCTCGAAGGTCTGCCGCCGCACCGACCCACGCACGTCCTGCGCCTGATCACGGACGAGCCCTCCGCTCGCGCCATGACCGAACTCCTGGGCGAGATGTTCGATCCCATGGAGACGGCGGTGGCCGCCTTCGAGGTGGAGGAGACCGGGGCGTGGCGGCTGGAGGCCTACTTCTCGGAGGAGCCCGACGCGGAGATGATCCGCGAACTGATCCGCCCGGTGCTCGGCGCGCAGGCGGATGAGGCGGTCTTCGAGACCATCGACCAGCAGGATTGGGTGCGCGCCTCGCTGGAGGGGTTGAAGCCGGTGCGCGCCGGCCGCTTCCTCGTCCATGGCGGCCACGACCGGCACCAGGTGCGGGGGAACGACCTCGCCATCGAGATCGAGGCGGCGCTCGCCTTCGGCACCGGCCATCACGGCACCACCCTCGGCTGCCTACGGGCGCTGGTGGACGAGTTGAAGCGCCGCCGTCCGGCCCACGTTCTCGATGTCGGCACCGGGACCGGCATCCTCGGCTTTGCCGCCGCCAAGGCGCTTCGCACGCCCGTGATCGCCGGCGATCTCGACCCCGAGGCCGTGACCACCGCCCGCGGCAATGCCCGTCTCAACGGGCTCGGTCCCTATATGCGGTTCTACCACGCGCCGGGTGTCCGCCACGCGCTCGCCGACCGGCCCCGCGGCTTCGACCTGGTCTTCGCCAACATCCTGGCCCGCCCGCTCAAGCGGCTCGCGCCCTCGCTCACCGCCGTGGTGGCCGATGACGGCGTTCTGATCCTCTCCGGCCTGATCGAGCGCGACGTGCCGGGCGTGCTCTCGACCTACCGCCACCGCGGCTTCCATCTCGCCCGCTCCGGCGTGATCGAGGGCTGGGCGACTCTGGTGCTGCGCCGGGGCGGGGCGGCCCCCCGCCCGCGCTGAGAAGCCCGCGCCGAGGAGGGTGTCGCGGGGTCGTCCGACGCGGTAGATTTCCGCCATGACGACGCCTCCCCCCCGCTTCCAGACCTTCGACGATCCGAGCCACGCCAAGGGGCCCGAACGGATCGAGGCCCTGCGCGCCGCCCTGCGGGAGGTCGGCGCCGACGGCTTCGTAGTGCCGCGGGCCGACGAGCATCAATCGGAATACGTTCCCGCCGACGCGGAGCGCCTCGCCTGGCTCACCGGCTTCACCGGCTCGGCCGGCCTCGCCGTGGTGCTCGCCGACGAGGCCGCCCTGTTCGTCGACGGCCGCTACACCCTCCAGGCGCCGGAGCAGGTCGATACCGCGACGATCACCGTGGTGCCGCTCGCCGAGACGACGCCGGAGACGTGGCTCGGTACGCACCTCAAGCCCGGCCAGGTCCTCGCCTACGATCCCTGGCTCCACACCGCCGATGGGGTGGCCCGGCTCGAACGCGCCGCCCTCAAGGCGGGAGCCTCGCTTCGCGCCGTGGCGGACAATCTCGTGGATGCGGTCTGGGCCGGGCGGCCCCGGCCACCGGCGGGTCGGGTCACAGTCCATCCCGACGATCTGGCGGGCGAAACGGTTCCCGAGAAGCTCGACCGCATCCGCGCCGCCCTCGCCCAGGGTGCGATCGACGTGCTCGTCATCTCCGATCCCCACAATCTCGCCTGGGCCTTCAATCTGCGCGGGGCCGACATCCCGCACACGCCCCTGGCGCTCGGATACGCCCTCGTTCCCCGCGAGGGACGCGCCGCGCTCTACCTCACCTCGGGGGCGATCGAGGCGGCCCTGCGCACGAGGCTCGAGCCGCTGGCGGATCTCCGGCCTCGGAGCGCCTTCACCGAGGATCTGGACGGCCTCTGCCGGAATGCCGCGCGGGTGCGGCTCGATGCGGCGACCGGCGCGGCGGCGCTCAAGGATGGCGTCGAGGCCGCCGGGGGCGTCGCCGATGTCGGTGCCGATCCGGTCACCGCGATGAAGGCGGTCAAGAACGCGGCCGAGATCGCCGGCGCCCGCGCCGCCCATCACCGCGACGGGCTCGCCGTGACGCGCTTCCTCGCCTGGCTCGATCGCGGCGCCGCCGAGGGCGTGAGCGAGATCGCCGCCGTCGAGGCGCTGGAGGATTTCCGCCGGGAGAGCGGCCTGCTGCGGGACGTGTCCTTCCCGACCATCTCCGGCTCGGGCCCGAACGGCGCCATCGTGCACTACCGCGTCACCCGCGCCACCGACCGCAAGGCCCGGCCCGGCGAACTCTTCCTGATCGATTCCGGTGCGCAATACGCCGACGGCACCACCGACATCACCCGCACCGTCGCGATCGGCACGCCGACCGACGAGATGCGCGACCGCTTCACCCGCGTGCTCAAGGGCCACATCGCCATTGCCCGCGCCGTCTTCCCCGAGGGGACGACGGGGGCGCAGATCGACGCCCTCGCCCGCATCGGCCTGTGGGAGGCCGGCCTCGATTACGATCACGGCACCGGCCACGGCGTCGGCGCCTTCCTCTCGGTCCATGAGGGGCCGCAGCGCATCGCCAAGACCGGCACGGTGGCGCTCAAGCCCGGCATGATCCTCTCGAACGAGCCGGGCTATTATCGCAGCCGCGCCTACGGCATCCGCATCGAGAACCTGATCCTCGTCGAGGAGCGGACCATTCCCGGCGGCGACCGGCCGATGCTCGGCTTTGAGACCCTGACGCTCGCTCCGATCGACCGGCGCCTGATCGATCCGGCCCTGCTCGCACCGGCGGAGGCGGAATGGCTCGACGCCTACCATGCCCGGGTGCGCGCGGCGCTCGCTCCCGACCTCGACGGGCCGGTGCGGGGCTGGCTGGAGGCGGCGACGCGGCCACTCGCCGAGGCCGCCGCGTGAACGCGCCCACCCGCCCCGCAATCCTGTTCGTCTGTCTCGGCAACATCTGCCGATCGCCGCTCGCCGAAGCCGCCTTCAGGAGCGAGGCGGCGCGGATCGGGCTCGACGTGACGGTCGATTCCGCCGGCACCAGCGACTGGCATGTGGGCGAGCCGCCCGACGCTCGCGCGATCGCCGTGGCGCGGGCGCACGGCGTCGAGATCGCCGGCTATCGCGGGCGTCAGGTGACGCCGGACGATTTTGAGCGGTTCGACCACGTCGTCGCCCTGGATCTCGCCAACCTCGCCAAGTTGCGCGCCCTGCGGCCGGCCGGTTCACGGGCCGCGTTGAGCCTGCTCCTCGACCATGTGCCGGGCCGGGAGGGCGAGCCGGTGGCCGACCCGTATTACGGAGCGGACGACGGCTTCGACACCACCTGGGCCGACGTGACGGCGGGCGCCCGCGTCCTCGCCCGCCGCTTGGCGGGGCCGGAATGAACGTCCTCGCCCGCCGGGCGGCGGACTTGCTCGGCGTCTCCGTCGCCGAGGCTCGGCCGATGGCGGGCGGCGATCTGTCCCAATGCATGCGCCTGCGGCTGGAGGACGGACGCGAGGCGGTGACCAAGACCGGACCGGCGCCGCCGGAGGAGGCCCGGATGCTCGCGGCCATCGCCGCGACCGGCGCGCCCGCCCCCGCCGTGCTGGCCGTGGACGCGACGCTGCTCGTCCTCGAAGCCCTGCCCGATACCGGTGCCGGGCCGGGCGCCGAGGCCGATCTCGGTCGGGTCGTTGCCCGCTTGCACGCCGCCACGGGCGAGGGCTACGGCTGGCACGCCGACTACGCCTTCGGTCCCGTGGCCATCGCGAATGCGTGGGCCGAGGACTGGCCCGCCTTCTGGGGCGAGCGCCGCCTGCTCTGTCATGCCGGCCACCTCCCCGTCCCGCTGTTCCGGCGGGTCGAGCGGCTGGCGGGAGACCTGAGGAGCCGCCTGCCGGAACGGCCCCGCGCCGCCCTGCTCCACGGTGACCTGTGGAGCGGCAACGTCCTCACCGCCGGCGACCGGGTCTCGGGACTGATCGATCCGGCCTGCTATTACGGTCATGCCGAAGTCGATCTGGCGATGCTGAGCCTGTTCGGCCGTCCCGGTCCCGCGTTCCGCATCGCCTATGGGCCGTCGGAACCCGGCGCGTCGGAGCGTGCGCCGATCTACAAGCTCTGGCCGGCGCTGGTGCATCGGCGCCTGTTCGGCGCCGGCTACGACGGCATGGTCGAAGGGTGTCTGGAGGCGGCCGGCGTCTGACCCCGCGCCGCTCCGGATAGGAGGCTGCCGGCGCCCGGCGGCGACGCCTCGTGAAAAAAATACCGCTCAGAACATTCCGTTCGGATGGGCGGAGGTCTCGGGCAGGATCTGCAGCACGTCCCAGTGCTCGACGATCCGGCCGGCGGCATCGAGCCGGAAGATGTCGATGGCCGCGTAGTCGTGGTTGCCCGGCCAGTGCTGGAGACAGTGCAGCACGACGAGATCGTCCTCGGCGATCGCCCGCTTCACCTCGACCCGCTTGCCCGGCCATTCGCGGGCCATGCGCTCGAAATAGGCGATGAAGCCGTCCTTGCCGCTGGCGACGTGCGGGTTGTGCTGAATGTACTCCTCGCCGGCATAGCGCTCGATCGCCTCGCGCGGCCGGCACTCGTTGAACATCAGGTCGTAGAAGGCGACGGCATTCGCCTTGTTCGTCGCGAGATCGGTCATGCGGTCTCCGGGCGTGGACGGACCCGATCGTGCGACCATGAGCGGATGCACGTGGCCGCACGCCGCCCATCATGCCCGAACGGCGAAGGTTCGTCGTCAGCCCTGAAGCCGGAGCGGCGCGAAATCCGTCGCCACGTCGAACGCCACGGCGACTGGGTCGACCTGCTCGGCCGCGGGCTCGACCCAATCGGGTCGGTGCGACGCCGGAGACGGAACGGCCCCTACTCCGCCGGCGCCGGCATCGCCGACATCCGCGGCTCGAACCGGCCCTCGCCCGTCGGCTTCATCTCCACGCGCCGGTCGTGGTGCTTGTTCAGGGTCGAGCGGTGGCCGATCGAGACGATGGTGGTGCCGGGCAGGGTCTCGCGCAGCATCCGGTAGATCTCGGCCTCGGTCTCCTCGTCGAGGGCGGCGGTCGATTCGTCGAGAAACAGCCAGTCGGGCTTGGCCAGGATCGCCCGGGCGATGGCGAGGCGCTGCTGCTCGCCGCCCGACAGGCGGCGGTCCCAGGTATCGACCATGTCGAGCTGATCGGCGAGCTGCGGCAGCCGCGCGGCGCGCAATGCCTCGCGGATCGCCTCGTCGGAGAAATGATCGACGGTGTGCGGATAGGCCACCGCACCGCGCAGGGTGCCGAGCGGGAGATAGGGCCGCTGCGGCAGGACCAGCGCCGATTGTCCGGCCGGCACGTCGACCCGGCCCTTGCCGAACGGCCAGATCCCGGCGATCGCCCGGAACAGGGTCGACTTGCCCGAGCCTGAGGGGCCGGTGACCAGGGTCGCGCCGCTCTTCGGAAGTTCGAACGCGCCCGCCTGCACGATCTCGCGGCCGTCGGGGAGGGCCAAAGTCAGGTCGCGGGCGGTCACGGCACCGGCGGTGTCGTTGCCGTTGGCAAGGCCGTAGCCGGCGCCCGCCAGCGCCTCCGCCTTGGTCATCGCCCGCTTGAACGAGCCGAGACGGATGGTGTTCGCCTTGTAGGCGGCGAGGATGGTGTAGGAGTTGATGAAGAAGTTCAGCGAGTTCTGGACGTTGCTGAACGCGTTCGACGTCTGCTGCAGGGCGCCCAGGGTGATCTTCTTGGCGAAGAACGACGGGGCGGCGATGACGAGCGGGAAGATCGTGCTCGCCTGCCGGTAGCTGAAGGTGAACGCGATCAGCTTGATGCGCCGGAAGATGATGCCGACGTAGTTGTCGACGATGGCGTGGAACAGGGTGGCGAGGCGCGAGGATTCGGCCCGCTCGCCCCGCAGCAGCGCGATCTGCTCCGAGTAGATGCGGTTGCGCGCCAGCGCGAATCGGAAGTCCGCCTCGACCTGCTCCTGCCGGTAGTCGAGGCCGATCAGCGGCTTGCCGATCAGGTGGGTCAGCCAGGTGCCGACCACCGCGTAGGCGATCACCAGCCAGACCAGGAAGCCGGGGATCACCGTGTCGGTGAAGGGCAGCACGAAGTCGCGCGAGAGCGTCCACAGGATGACGATGAAGGAGACGAGCTGCGCGGCCTGCGACAGGAGCCGGGTCGAGAGCGTCGTGGTCTGGGCGATGAAGTTGTTGACGTCCGACTGGATGCGCTGATCCGGGTTGTCGGCGTGCTCGTCGACGAAGGGGATGCGGTAATGCGTGCCCTGCCCCAGCCAGCGCTCGTACAGGTTGTGGGTGAGCCAGGTGCGCCAGCGCAGCTGCAGCCCCGAATCGACGTAGATGTCGAACATGCCGATCACGACGTTGAGGATCGCCAGCGGTACGAAGATGTAGCCGAGCTGGTACCAGAAGGCCGCCGCGTCGAACTCCTGCAGCGCGTTGTACATGTCGCGGTAGAAGAAGTTGAACCGCAGGGTCAGCGCTACGTCGGCGAAGTTCACGAAGATCGACAGCGCCACGAGATTGCGGCCGATCTGCCCTTCCGTGCGCCCGAAGCGGCGGAACATCCCGATCTCCCGGCTCGGGGCGTCGTGGCTGGCGAAGTAGGGGTCGGCGATCAGGGTGATGTCCCGGATCGGCTTCCAGTGGGAGATGGCCAGCACGATGCCGCCGAACACCACCGATCCGGTCGCCGCGAAATCCGGCGGCAGCAGCGCCGCGACGGTCGCGGGCAGCGCGCCCATGGCGGCGAGCATCTTGGCGCCGGCCAGCACGAGGTAGCCGATTCCGTACACCGAGACGAAGATCTTGAGATAGGCCGAGAGGTTGTGCGAGGCGACGAGGATGCCCGCCATCGCGAAGCCCGCGAGCGAGACGTAGAGCGGCGGGCTCGGAATTCCCGGCAAGATCACGGGGATGGCCAGCAGCAGGAGCGCGAAGAGCGCCGTGAGCACGGCCTGGATGCCGAGCCTGCTCTTGAATGCGGCCACGCGGATCACTCCTTCTCGCTGCACCGGCTCCGCCCATCCTCGTGTCGGATGAGTCGCCGGCCGCCGGGTTCAATCGCCGAATGCGGCGCCCCTGGCTATCCGTCGTGGCGAGAACGTGGCGCGGGACGGCACCTGTCACGTGAAATTTCGGTCATGTCGTGGCCTGGAGCGGTCGCTCATCAGCGTTGCGGACCGCCGGGTGCGACACCGTGAACAGGTGCCGAGCCCGCCCCGGGTCAGCCGTGGTCAGTTCGCGTCCCAGTTCCAGTCGCCGTAATCCGGCTCGCGGCAGCGGTAGCCGATCGGGCATTGCGGGTTGTCGCGGGTGGGGACGAAGCGCAGTTCGGCGATCTCGGTGAGCTCGCAGAAGCTGCGGTCGCGCACGAAGCGCTCGGGCGGGCGCCCGCCGAAACCGAGCGTCACCGCGCCTTCCGCCTTCACCATGGCCATCGCCTCCGCACAGGTCGGCCGGGCCGCCTGCGTGCGCGGCTGGGCGAAGGCGGGAGAGAGGGCGAAGGGCGACGTCAGAAGGGGCGCCAGTGCCGAGCCGAGAACGGCGAGGGTGACAGGTTTCATCACGCGGGTACGGCCGACGGCCGGTCGCGGCCGCCAAGCTTGACCATGGCAGGTTCCGCCTGCGCCGGGAAGGGGTTGCCGTGCCTCTGCCGCATTCGAAGAGTCTATCCTGGCTCCGGGGGTCGTGAGGGACCCTTCCGGTCCGCGCCGCCCTGCGACCGGGGCCGAATCATCCGGCGGATCGGAGCGGAGCCGAGCCATGCGGTCCTGGGGATCCTCGACCTTGAGGCGGTGCCGCCGAGGATATCGGAGCATCGGCTGAGACGTGCCCGCGCTGCTCGATTGCTGAAAGCTAAGTTCGGACGCTAGGATGACGATGTCGGGAGCAGAGGCGCACGAGACGGCGTTCGGGGCAACGATGGCGGAAGGCGCGCAGATCGTGGACGGGAAAGACGCGACGCGGGAGGCTCCCTCCCCCGCCCTGTCGCGACGCTTGATGATCCCCGTCATCCTCGCCGCGGGCTGGGGCGCCCTGTTCGCTTACACGCTGATCGTGCTCACCGATGACGGGCCGGTGGCGGCGCAGGCCGGGCACACGCGGCTCGCGGCGGCGGACGGGATCGACCTGCCGGAGGTGCGCCTGCCCGAACCGGAGCGGCCGGCCGCGCCTGCCGCCCATTCTCAGCCGCGGGTGCTCACGGTCGCCGCGCCCGCCCCGCCGCTGGACACCGTCGTGGCCCCGGTGGAGCCGCGGCCCGCCGCGCCGCTGGTGGAGCGGGCGGCCTTCGTCGGCATCTGGGGGCCGACCCCGGTCGCTTGCGGCCAGCGCCAGCGCCGCCGCGGCTTCCTGCCCGCCACCATCACCGAGGATGGTGCCAAGGCCGGGCGCACCGTCTGCCGCTTCCGCAACAACCGCCGCGAGGGCAGTGCCTGGACCATGGCCGCCGATTGCAGCGAGCGCGGCCGGCGCTGGACATCCCAGGTCCGTCTTCTCGTCGAGCATGACCGGCTCACCTGGACCAGCGGCAAGGGACAGGCGAACTACATCCGCTGCGGACGCCGGTCCGACTGAGGCTTCCGCCTCCGTTCCCGCATCGCCTGTTGCCGGGAAGCGGCGGCCACGACCCGGGACGAAGCGTCAGGCGGCATCGGCCACGGCAAACCGCAGCCGCAGCGCGCCGGGCCGGAACACGACCCGCTCCGGCACGAACCGCCACAGGCGCTCGGCACCCGCGATCCGTTCATCCGGCTCCGGATCGAGTACGACCTCGGTGCGCCCGCTCATCTGCAGCAGATCGCCGGTCGCGAAATCCGGAAAGACGAGTCCCGCCCGCGGGTTCTCCAGCATGTTGCCCAGCGTGTTGAAGAAGCGGTTGCCGGAATAGTCGGGGATCGTGAGGCGGCCGTCCGCTCCGACCCGCACGAACCCGGCCGGCCCGCCGCGGTGCGAGACATCGACCTGCCGCCGCCCGCCCGCCTCCTCGACGGCGCTCGCGACGAAAAAGGTTTCCGCGGCCGCGACGACCGCCCGCGCCGCCGCGTCGAGCCGCTCCGACACGAGGGGCCGGGGGCGGGCCGCCCGCGGCAGGTCCGGCCCCACTTCGTGCCGGCTGCGGATGTATTGCGGGCAGTTCCCGAAACTCTGTTCGACGCGGACCATGAAACCCTCCGGACCGCTTCGCTCGATCCGCCCGTTCAGGCGGTTGCGGCGGCGCGTGGCCAGTTCGATCCCGAGCAGGGCCACGCCGTCCCCGTCCAGCAAGCCGGCCTCGGCCGGGTCGTCGGCATCGCGCGGCGCCTCGACACGGAGATGGAACGGATCCGGCGCGTGGAGGAAACCCGGCGCACCCTCCCGCAGCGTCGCCCAGGGGCGGCCCTCCCCATCCACGCTTCCGATCACCGCGAAGGGCAGGAGCGGGAAGAACGCCCGATGCTGCGCGTTCAAGTGATCGCGGATCACCCGCGGGCCGAGTTCCGCCAGTCGTCCGGCGAGGCCGACGCTCTCTTGGATCGCCACCTCGCCCCGGTGCCAGGGCGAGGCCGCCGCGTGCTGCGCGCTCATGCCGGGCCTCCCGCCGCGTTCAGGCCGACCGGCGAGGCCGGCAGCGCCACGAAGCCGGGCAGCGCCTCGATGCGGGCGAGCCACGCGCGGACATGCCCGTAGGCCGCGAGATCGACATTCCCCTCAGGGGCGGCGGCGATATAGCTGTAGAGCGCCACGTCGGCGATGGTCGGGCGCTCGGCGGCGAGCCAGTCGCGGGACGACAGTTCCGCATCGATCAGCGCCAGGATCCGATGGGCGCGGGCGATCACCTCCTCCGCATCAAAGGCGGCCCCGAACAGCGTGACGAGCCGGGCGGCGCAGGGACCGAAGGCGATGGGGCCGGCCGCGACGGAGAGCCAGCGCTGGACACGCGCCGCCCCTTCCGCGTCCTCGGGCAGCCAGTCGCCGCGCCCGAGCTTCTTGGCGAGGTAGACGAGAATGGCGTTCGAATCCGGTACGATCACGCCATCGTCGTCGAGGACGGGAACCTGCCCGAACGGATTGATCGCCAGGAAGTCCGGCGAGCGGTTCTGTCCGCCGGCGAAATCGACCTCGACGGCCTCGTAGGGCTGGCCGACCAGCGACAGGAACAGGCGCGCCCGGTGGGCATGGCCCGAGAGCGTCAGGCTGTAGAGCTTCATGATCTCGTCTCCTCCGGCCGGGGACCGGCCATGGCGCGATCACACTCCCTCTCGGCGGCGCGGTGAACCGGTGTTGTCGGCAAGCGACTGTTGCGGCGTGTGGAATAATCGTCATTCTGGCCCGCCACGAAAGAGCGGGCGGTAGGAATCTCCATGGACCGTCTGCAGGGAATGCGTGTCTTCGTGCGGGTCGCCGAGGGCGGCGGCTTCGCCGGAGCGGCGCGCGCGCTCGGCATGAGCCCGGCCTCCGTCACCCGCGCCGTCGCGGCGCTCGAAGTTGCCATCGGCGCGCGGCTGTTCATCCGCACCACGCGTTCGGTCAAGCTCACCGATGCGGGTGGACGCTATCTCGAGGATTGTCGCCGGATCCTGTCCGAGATCACCGAGGCCGAGGCCGTCGCCGCCGGTTCGACCGCGACGCCGACCGGTGTCCTGACGCTGACGGCGCCGGTGCAGTTCGGCCGTCTCTACGTGCTGCCGGTCGTGACCGACTACCTCGCGCGCCATGCCACCGTCGCCGTCCGCGCGCTGTTTCTCGATCGGATCGTCAACATGGTCGAGGAGGGCATCGATGTCGGCGTGCGGATCGGGCACTTGGCCGATTCCGGGCTCACCGCCATTCGGGTCGGCAGCGTGCGCCGGGTCGTGTGCGCCGCGCCGGACTATCTCGAGCGGCACGGCGTGCCCGAAACTCCCCGGGACCTGCGCGCGCACGCGGTGATCGGCTCATCGAACCCCGGCGCCCTGTCGGAATGGCGGTTCGGGCCCGAGCAGCGCATGGCCGTCACCGTCCAGCCCCGGCTCACCTGCAACACGGTGGATGCGGCGCTCGCCGCCGCCGTCGACGGGTGGGGAATCGCGCGGCTGCTGTCCTATCAGGTGGCGCCGGCCCTGGCCGAGGGACGCCTGCGCCTGCTCCTCGAAGAGCACGAGGCGGCGCCCGTCCCGATCCACGTGGTGAGCCCGGAAGGGCGGCGGGCCCCGGCCAAGGTCCGGGCCTTCGTCGATCTCGCCGTGGCGCGGCTGCGTGCCGATCCGCGGGTGAACCCGACCGCCCCCTGAGGCGGCCGGCCCTGGCCCTAGTTAGTACACGTCGGCTTGGTAGCGCCCGGCCTTCTTCAGGGCGGCGAGATAGGCCACCGCCTCGTCGGGGTTCTTCCCCCCGAACTGCGCGGCGACGTCGATGATCGCCCGCTCCACGTCCTTGGCCATGCGCTTGGCATCGCCGCAGACGTAGAAATGGGCGCCGCCCTCCAGCCACTTCCACAGCTCGGCGCCGTTCTCGCGCATGCGATCCTGGACGTAGGTCTTCTCCTTGCCGTCGCGCGACCAGGCGAGCGAGAGGCGGGTCAGCACCTTCGCGTCCTTCAGGCCGTTCAGCTCGTCCCTATAGAAGAAGTCGGTCGCCTGCCGCTGGTGGCCGTAGAACAGCCAGTTGCGGCCGGGCGCGTTCGTCGCCGCGCGCTCGCGCAGGAAGGAGCGGAACGGCGCGACGCCGGTGCCGGGGCCGCACATGATCACGTCCTTGGACGGATCTTCCGGCAGGCCGAAGCCGTGCGCCTTCTGCAGGTAGATCTTGACCTTGGTCTGCTCGGGCAGGCGCTCGCCGAGATGGGTCGAGGCGACGCCGAGGCGCAGCCGCGAGCGATGGTTGTAGCGCACCGCATCGACGGTGAGCGAGACGCGGCCGGCATCCATCTTCGGCGAGGACGAGATCGAGTAGAGCCGCGGCTGCAGCTCGTCGAGCGCCTCCAGGAACACCTCGGCGTCGGGCCGGGCGCCGGGGAACTTGTGGAGCGCGCCGAGCACGTCGAGATAGGCGGCGTCGCCGTCGGGATCCTCACCGGCCGCCAGCGCCTGCGCCTTCTTGCGCGCCTCGCCCGAGGTCAGCAGCGAGAGGAGCTGGTAGAGGTTGTCCGGCGCCGAGCCCAGGGAATAGTCGGTCAGCAGGCGGTCGCGCAGGGTCTTGCCGCCGATCCTGCGCTCGGGGCGGGTGCCGAGTTCGGCGATCACCGCATCGACCAGAGCCGGAGCGTTGGCGGGGAACAGCCCGAGGGAGTCGCCGGCCGCGTACTCGATCGGCGTGTCCCTCAGGTCGATCTCGATGTGCCACGTCTCCTTCTCGCCGCCGGGCGCATTGAGACGCGTGCGGGAGAGGAACGTCGCCTCGACCGGGTTCTCGCGGCAATAGCCGAGGGGCCCGAGTTCCGGCTCCTTCTTGGGCGCGTCGGCCGCTCCCGTCTTCGGGGCCGCCGCGCCGCCCGCGCCGAACTCCTCCTCCAGCTTCTTCAGCATCCGGAGCGTTTCCTTGCCGCCGGGCTGGCAAAGGTTCAGCCGCTCCTCGTTCTTCAGGAAGATGGCGTTGGCGTAGTCGGCGCAGTTGTAGCCGCACTGGCCGCAATCCTGCTGGGCCATGGCGGCCATCAGCTTCTGCGCTTCCGAGCGATCCTTGGCGATCGCCATGCGGTCGTTGATCGGCATCGACGGGTCGTGCCAGGGCGCGTCGTCGTTGTCGGCGAGTTTTTCCGCACTCCCCGGCATCTCGCCGGGGGCGAGCGCCGTCGCGCCCTCGACCGCCGGGCCGAGCAAGGCCGCGAAGTAGCCCGAAAGCCAGGAGCGCTGGTCGGCGCTGAAGGGGGCGCTCTCGGGGATGAGAACGAGCGGGGGCGCGACGTGCTGGGTCATGCGGCGGCCTTGAGGGCGGGGTGTTCTTCGGCGGCGTCGCGCAGGGCCTCGGGGCCGGTGCGCGCGGTGAAGGCCTGGAAGCTTTCCTGCGGGCCCTGGCGGCGGGCGAGATAGGCGTTGAGCAGGGCCTCGACGCGCGCGGGCGCGTCCTCGGCCTTGACCGCCTTCCAGATCTCGGTGCCGATCTTAGGGTTCTCGGCAAAGCCCCCGCCGACCACGACGTCGTAGCCCTCGACGGTGTCGCCCTCCTCCGAGACCACGACCTTCGCGCCGATCAGGCCGATATCGCCGATGTAGTGCTGGGCGCAGCTATGATGGCAGCCGGTGAGGTGGACGTTCACCGGCACGTCGAGGGCCGGCACGGTCCGCTCGACATGGTCGGCGATGATCATCGCGTGACCCTTGGTGTCGGAGGCCGCGAACTTGCAGCCCCGCGCCCCGGTGCAGGCCACGAGCCCGGAGCGGATGCCGGCGGCCTTGGTGCTGAGGCCGAGCGCTTCGACCCGGGCTTCCACCTCCGCCACCTTGGCGTCCGGCACACCCGAGAAGATGAAGTTCTGCCACACCGTCATGCGGATCTGGCCATCGCCGCACTCGGCCGCGACCTTCGCCAGCCCGCGCATCTGGTCGGTGGTCATCTTGCCCACGGGGAGCACCACGCCGACCCAGTTCAGGCCGGGCTGAGCCTGGGCGTGCACGCCCACATGGCTGAAGCGGTCGGTCGGCCGGCGGGGCGCGACATGGGCGGCGTCGACCCGGTCGAGCTTGCGCCCGAGCTTCTCCTCGACGGCGGCAAGGTACTTGTCGAAGCCCCAGGCATCGAGGACGTACTTCATCCGGGACTTGTTGCGGTTGGTCCGGTCGCCATTCTCGATGAAGACCCGGATGATCGCGTCGGCCACGCGGTTGCAGTCCTCGGGCTTGAGGACGATCCCGGTGTCGCGGGCCAGATCCCTGTGACCCGAGATGCCGCCGAGCACGAGGCGCATCCAGATGCCCGGCGCGACCGCTGCCCCCTCCAGGACCTCGATGGCCTGGAAGCCGATGTCGTTCGTCTCCTCCAGGGCCGGCGTCACGCCGCCGCCGTCGAACGAGACGTTGAACTTGCGCGGCAGGCCGTAGAGCGAGCGATCGTTCAGGATCCAGTTGTGCCAGGCCTTGGTGAGGGGCCGCGTGTCCAGCAGTTCCCGGGCATCGATGCCGGCGGCGGGCGAGCCGGTGACGTTGCGGATGTTGTCGGCTCCCGCGCCCTGCGCTGTCAGGCCGAGATCGGTCAGCCCGTCGAGGAAGGGCTGTGCGTGCTCAGGGTTGATCTCGCGCACCTGCAGGCCGGCACGGGTGGTGACGTGGCTGTAGCCGCCGCCATGGGCGTCCGCGAGGTCGGCGATGCCGGCGAACTGCCAGTGCTGCAGGATGCCGTTGGGCACCCGGATCCGGCACATGTAGGAGACTTGGTTCGGCGCGACCCAGAACATGCCGTGATAGCGCCAGCGGAAGTTGTCCTCCGGCTTGGGCTGTTTGCCGGCGGCGGCGTCCGCCTTCAGGCGGTTATGGCCGTCGAAGGGATTTTCCGCGCGCTTCCACTTCTCCTGCTCGCAGAGCTTGCCGCCCGCCTTCACGGTGCGGTCCTGCGCCTTGATGTGGATCGCGTCCGGGCCCGTGGGCTCGGCGGGGGCGGACGCGGCCGCACCCTGCCCGAGCGCGAGGCCGCCGGTCATCCGGGCGGCGGCGATGCCGGAGGCGAAGCCTTCCAGGTAGCGCTTCTGCTCGGCGTTGAAATCGTCTGCCATCGCTGCCTCACTCACGCTGCGAGGGTTTTCGGGGCCGGGCCGAACATCAGGTCGTCCCGGTCGTCGGGAGAGAGCGGCGCGCCGGAGCGGATCAGCTCCTTGCAGCGCGCCTGCTCCGCGATATCGCCGACGAAGACCGCGCCTAAGAGTCGGCCGTCGGCGATGATCAGCTTGCGGTAGAGGCCGGCAGCGGCGTCGTGCATCACGACCGCCTCGGCACCCTCGGGCGTATCGACCATGCCCGCCGAGAAGACGGGCAGGCCCGACACCTTCAGGCTCGTGGCAAGGGACGTGCCGGGATAGGAAGCGGCCTCGCCGACGAGGTGGCGGGCCAGCACCTCGGCCTGCTCGTAGGCGGGCTCGACGAGGCCGTAGACCACGCCCCTGTGCTCGGCGCATTCGCCGAGCGCGTGGATGGCCGGGTCCGAGGTGGTCATCCGGTCGTCCACCGTGATGCCGCGCCCGCAGGCGAGGCCGCAGCCCTGCGCGAGCGCCGTCGAGGCGCGGATGCCGACCGACATCACCACGAGGTCGGCCGGGATCACCGTGCCGTCCTTCATCACGAGCCGCTCGACGCGGCCCTCGCCCTCGATCGCGGCGGTGTCGGCGGACAGCATCACCTTGACGCCGCGAGCCTCCATCGCCGCGCGCACGAGGCGGGCGGCGGCGTGGTCGAGCTGTCGCTCCATCACCCGGTCCATGACGTGGACGAGCGTGGTGTCGACCCCGAGCCGGGCGAGCCCGACCGCGGCCTCCAGCCCGAGCAGGCCGCCGCCGATCACCACGGCCTTGGCATGCTCGACCGCCGCCTTGCGGATCGATGCCACGTCGGCGAAATCGCGGAACGTCAGGACGCCGGGCAGGTCGATCCCCGGAAGCGGCAGACGGATCGGCAGCGAGCCCACCGCCAGCACCAACTTGTCGTAGGGCAGGACGTGCGTCTCACCGACGAGCGCGATGCGGTTGGCCCGGTCGATCTCGGTCACCGGCGCGCCGGTGACGAGGCGGAGCCTGTGCTCCTCGTACCAGGCGAGCGGACGGAAGCCGCAGGCCGCCTCGTCCACCTCGCCGCCGAGCAGCGAGGAGAGCAGCACCCGGTTGTAGGCCGCCACCGGCTCGGCGCCGACCACCGTCACGTCGTAGCGGCCCGGCGCGCGCTCCGTCAGCCGCTCGAGGAAGCGGAGCGAGGCCATGCCGTTGCCGACGACGACGAGTCTTTCCTTCGCGCTCATGGGCCCGTGATCCCCCTTCACGAAGTCAGGCGGCGAGGGCGGGCTTTGCGTGGCGGGCGTAGAGGAACTCCAGCACCGCGGCGCGGGCGTGGACGTAGGTGGCGTCCTCCACGAGGTCGAGCCGGCGGCGGGGCCGCGCCAGCGGCACGGGCAGGATCTCGCCGATGGTGGCCGAAGGCCCGTTCGTCATCATCACGATGCGGTCGGAGAGCAGCACCGCCTCGTCCACGTCGTGGGTGATCATGATGACGGTGTTCCGGAGCCGCGTCTGGATCTCCATGAGCTGGTCCTGGAGATGGGCGCGGGTGAGCGCGTCGAGGGCGCCGAACGGCTCGTCCATCAGCAGCACCGTCGGCTCCATGGCGAGCGCCCGGGCGATGCCGACGCGCTGCTTCATGCCGCCGGAGATCTCCGCCGGTCGCTTGTCGGCGGCGTGCATCATGTTCACAAGCGCAAGGTTGTGCTCGATCCACTGGGCACGCTCAGAGCGCGTCTTCTTGCCCTTCGAGACCTTGTCGACGGCCAGCGCCACGTTCTCGCGCACGGTGAGCCAGGGCAGGAGCGAGTGATTCTGGAACACCACCGCACGATCGGGGCCGGGGGCGTTCACTTCCTTGCCGTCGAGGAGCACGCCGCCGGTGGAGGCCTTGAGCAGGCCGGCGACGATGTTGAGCACCGTCGACTTGCCGCAGCCCGAGTGCCCGATGATCGAGACGAACTCGCCTTTGGCGATGTCGAGGTTCACGTCGCGCAGGACTTCCGAAGTCTTGCCGCCGCGACGGAAGGAGATGCCGACCTGGGAGAGGGAGAGATGGGCCATGTGAATGTGTCCCTCAGGCTGCGGAGGTGCCGCGGGTCACGAGCACGCCGACGCCGGCGACCAGCCGGTCGAGGACGAAGCCGATGAGCCCGACATAGACGAGGGCGACGATGATCTCGCTGATATGAGACGAGTTCCACGCGTCCCAGATGAAGAAGCCGATGCCGACGCCGCCGATCAGCATCTCGGCCGCGACGATGGCGAGCCAGGACAGGCCGACGCCGATGCGAAGACCGGTGAAGATGTACGGCGCCGCCGAGGGCAGCATGATCTTGTAGAAGAACTCGATCGGGTTCAGCCGGATGACCGCGGCGACGTTGCGGTAGTCCTGCGGAATGTTGCGGATGCCGACCGCGGTGTTGATGATGATCGGCCAGATCGAGGTGATGAAGATCACGAAGATCGCCGAGGGCTGCCCGTCGCGGAACGCGGCGAGCGAGAGCGGCAGCCAGGCCAGCGGCGGGATCGTGCGCAGCACCTGGAAGATCGGGTCGAGGCCGCGCATCGCCCATTCGGATTGGCCGACCAGCGTGCCGAGCAGCACGCCGGCCACGACGGCCAGTGCGAAGCCCAGCGCCACGCGCTGGAGGCTCGCCGAGATATGCCAGAACAGGCCCTTGTCGGTGCCGCCGTTGTCGTAGAACGGATCGACGATGATGTCCCAGGCCTCCGTCAGCACCCGCGAGGGCGGCGGCAGGCCGGCGGTGGGGGAGGAGCACAGCACCTCCCACAGCAGCAGGAAACCCGCCAGGACGACGAGCGGGGGCAGGATGCGGGCGGCGATGCCGCGCAGCCCGGCCAGAGTGATGAAGGGCGCGCGGGCCTTCGCCGAGGCGCGCGCGCGGGTTGCGGTGAGCGTTGCTCCGGTGGCCATCACGCGACCTTCTTGATGCCGAGGCTGTTGAGGTAGGCGCTAGGGTTCTCCGGATCGAAGACCTTGCCGTCGAACATCGTCTCGACGCCGCGCGAGGTGGAGGTCGGGATCGTCGACACGCCGAGCGCCTTGGCAGCCTCGCGCCACAGATCCTCGCGGTTGACCTTGCCGATCAGCGCCTTGGTGTCGGTGGCCGCGTCGAACTTGCCCCACCGGATGTCCTCGGTGAGGAACCAGAGGTCGTGGCTCTGGTACGGGTACGAGGCGTTGTCGGCCCAGAACTTCATGATGTGCGGGCTGTTCTCGACGACGCGGCCGGTGCCGTAGTCGAACTTGCCCTTCATCCGGTCGACGACGTCGGCCACCGGCACGTTGATCCACTGGCGCTTGGCCACGATCGCCGCCATCTCGTCGCGGTTCTCAGGCTTGTCGCACCAAGCTTGCGCCTCCATCACCGCCATCAGCAGGGCCTTGGCGGCGTTGGGATACTTGTCGACCCAGGCCGCGCGCATGGCGAAGGCCTTCTCCGGGTGGTCCTTCCACAGCTCGCCGGTGGTGATGGCGGTGTAGCCGATGCCCTGGTGGATGAGCTGCTCGTTCCACGGCTCGCAGACGCAGAAGCAGTCCATCGTGCCGACCTTCATGTTCGCCACCATCTGGGGCGGCGGCACGACGATGGTCTCGATGTCCTTGTCGGGGTCGATGCCGCCGGCGGCGAGCCAGTAGCGGATCCAGAGATCGTGGGTGCCGCCGGGGAAGGTCATGGCCGCCTTCACCGCCTTGCCCGACGCCTTCTTGGCCTCCAGCACGGCTTTGAACGGCTTGGTGTCCAGCCCGATCTTGTGGTCGATATGCTCCTTGGCGATCGAGATGCACTGACCGTTCAGGTTGAGCCGGGCCATGATGTACATCGGCACCGGCACGTTGTTCTGCGTCACCCGGCCGGCCGAGATCAGGTACGGCATCGGCGTGAGGATGTGGGCGCCGTCGATGCCGTTGCCCTCGGAGCCGAGCACGAGGTTGTCGCGGGTCGTGCCCCAGCTCGCCTGCTTCAGCACCTCGGTCTCGGGCATGCCGTACTTGGCGAAGATGCCCTTCTCCTTGGCGACGAAGAGCGGCGCCGCGTCGGTGAGCGCGATGAAGCCGAGCTTGGCGCCCTTCACTTCCGGCCCCGCGCCCTGTGCGAAGGCACCGGCCGGCAGAGCGGCGCGGGCGGCACCCGCGAGGGCAAGGGCGGCCGCCGCTCCCTTGAGGATGCCGCGACGGGTCGTGTTGCCGTGATCGATGCTCATCCGCTCTCCGCTCCGGTGCGCTGTCCGCACATGAAAAAAGCCGCCGTCCGGGGATCGCCTGCGCGATCGACATTCGTCGCGTGCGGGCATTCCGGATCAGCGGCTTTGCTGACGTCTGGGGGCCGTCATCGTTGGCGAGCCCGTGCGTCCGTCATTGCAGGAGCCGTGCCAATTGCGCGGCGGGCGGCGTCGCCGCTCTCGACCCCGCCGCGGTGGAGCTCTTGCTGCGCCGCCGCGCCCCGATGCGCGGCACTTTCTTGCGATGCACAAAAATTAGGCTGATGATGCCGCGATGTGCGGTCCAGCGGCTCTCGAACGGTCGGACGAGGGCTCAGTCGGCGATTGCCGCGGCGAGCACGTCCGGCCGGTAGAGCGCCGCCGCCCGGTCCGCCGCATCGCTGCCGGAGGCGACCTGCCCGCAGGCGACCATCTGCGCCACGAGCCAGCGGGCGTGGCCGGGATCCGGCCGATGGGTCGCGGCCCCGAGGCGCAGGTAAGCCGGGTTCGTCCGCTCGCGGCCGTCCGCATCCACGATCAGCGCACCGTCGAGCGTGCGGGCGATGAGCGCGGCATCGGAATCGAGCCCTGCCCTCTCGGCGAGCAGGGCGCTCAAGCGGCCCCGATTCCCGGGGTCGGAGCACCACAGCCCGGCCCGGTGGACGGCCCGCACCAGGGGAACCGTGAAATCGGCTCCTTCCGCGGGCAGGGCCAGGACCTTTTCCGGGCAATCGGGCACGATCTCGCAGCCCAGCGTCGCGATCCGGCCGAGGCCGGCGGCGACCGCGACGCTGTTCCAGGGTGCGCCGACGCAGAAGCCGTCGATGCCCCCGCGCCGCAGCGCGTCCACCGTATCCGGGGGCGGCACCACGACGAGGCGGATCGCGGCGTCGAAGTCGAGGCCGCCGCGCTCGGCGAACAGGCGAAGCTGGTAGGAATGGCTGGAGAAGGGGTGCACGGTGCCGATGGTCAGCGGCCGGCCCTCCGCGGCCCGCGCGCGGGCGACCCGCGCGAAGCCCGCAGCGACGTGGTCGAGTTCGTCGCTCTCCGGCGCCATCGCCGCCCAGAGCGCGTTCGAGACGGTCACGGCGTTGCCGTTGAGACCGAGCGCCATCGGCACGCTCAGGCGGGCCGGCGGTCCCGAGAGCCCGAGCGCGCTGGCGATGGCGAGCGGGCCGAGCATGTGCGCGGCGTCGAGATGGCCGAGGGCGAGGCGGTCGCGCAGCGTCGCCCAGGAGGGCTCGCGCGCGAGCTCGATCTCGAGCCCCTCGGCCCGTGCGAAGCCCAGCTCCGCCGCCGCGATCACGGGGGCGGCGTCGGTGAGGGGAACGTATCCGAGCCTGATCCTCATCCGAGCAGGTCCGCCGCGGTGACGATGGCGCGGGCGATGTCGACGATCTTGCGCTTCTCGTTCATCGCTTGGCGCCGCAGGAGCTTGTAGGCCTCGTCCTCGCTCATGCCCTTGCGCGTCATCAGGATGCCCTTGGCCCGCTCGATCAGCTTGCGGTCGGCGAGTTCCGAGCGGGCCTCGTCGAGTTCGCGCTGCAGGCGCGCGAAGGCGTTGAAGCGCAGGATCGCGATATCGAGGATCGACCGGATCCGCTCGGAGCGCAGGCCGTCGACCACGTAGGCCGAGATGCCGGCATCGACCGCCGCCTGCATCATGGTCTGGTCCGAGCGGTCGACGAACATCGCCACCGGCCGCTCCGCCTGACGGGACAGGCCCGACATCTGCTCCAGCACGTCCCGGCTCGGGCTCTCCAGATGCACCACGATCACGTCCGGCCTGAGGCTCGCCACCCGGGCCTGGAGATCCGGACCGTCCGGGATCACCACGACGTGGCCGACGCCGCCCGCCCGCAGCCCCTCTTCGAGAATCGCCGCGCGGGCGGGGCTCGGATCGATCACGGCGACGGTGAGGCTGGTCTCGGTCATCGAGGCCCGAATGGTTCGATCCGTTCGAGGAGGGGTACGGGTGGGGCTGGAAGAGGCCGGTGCCGGAGAATGCGCTGAGGGTGCCGCCGCCGCGTTGGCACGCAAGCCGTGTGCCCCCGATCCGCGACGACAGTTACGAATCGGACATCTGTCGGCCCCGCTTCTGCCGCAAACCGGGGCGCACACTCAACCCGTTCGCGAATCCATCAGGAGGGTCCGGTTCATGCGCATCGTCGATCCGCTGCGAAAGCCGGACGTTTCCGCGACCCCCCGTCCCGTGCTTCCTCCCTTCCTGCCGACCCTCGGCCTCGCGGTGGTCGCCGCGCTCCTGTCGCTCGCCTGCCGCGAGCCGGCCAAGCAATCGGCCCCGGAGCCGGCCGCGTCGGCGCGGTCCGTTCCGGCCATGGCGGCGGCGCCCGGCCTCACCGTGTTCGATCCGGGCAGGGCTCTGCTCGCCGACATCGAGGCGGGGCCGGCCAGCGAGGCCTTCGCCCGCCTCGTGCCCCTCGTCGCGGCCGGGGAGGCGGCGCCGTCGTCCGCCCGCCCGCCGCGGGTCGCCGCCCGGCCCGAGCGCCGCCGCGCGCCCGCCAGCCGGATGGCGACGACGCAGCCGGCGAGCCCTCAGAGAGGCGCGGAGCCGGTCGTCCCGGCGCCCGCTCCGATGGCCCGCGCGGAGGAGGAGGACCGCTTCCTGCCGACCGGCGCCCTCCCCTTCGCCGCCGTCGATGCGGCCTGGGACGCGGCCCGCCGCGTTGGCGCCGGGACGGCGACCGGTGTTGCGACCGGTGTTGCGACCGGTGTTGCGACCCTTGGCAGTTCGGTCGTCGGCCTCGTCTCCGATCTGCGCTGAGCCGGCGCTCTTCCGGAGGGCCGCGTTCAGCCCGAGCGTCGTCTCGAAGCCGGGCATCGTCTCCACTGCGGACGGCCTGTTTTCGCAATCGTTGGTCCTGAAACCTTGCGAAGCGCGGCCGCTGCGCCACTTCGCGCTCTGCCAGTGAGGCCGAAGCCCGCGTTTCCCCCGCGCCGTTCGGCTCGGGACGCGACGACGGAGACCGGTATGGCGGGACGGATCGAGGATTACGCCCTGATCGGCGACGGGCGCACCGCCGCTTTGGTCGGGCGCGACGGCAGCATCGACTGGCTGTGCATGCCGCGCTTCGATGCCTCCGCCCTGTTCGCGAGCCTGCTCGGAACGGAGGAGCACGGCTTCTGGAAGCTCGCCCCGGCGTCGGAGGGCGCGCAGCATGCCTGGCGCTACCGCACCGGCTCGCTGGTGCTGGAGACGACGCACAAAACCCACGAGGGCGAGGTTCGCGTCACCGATTTCATGCCCGTCGGCGACGGCAGTCACGTCATCCGCCTCGTCGAGGGGATCCGCGGGCGCATGGCGATGCGGATGGAACTGGCCGTCCGCTTCGATTACGGCTCGGCGGTGCCGTGGGTGTCGCGCAGCGAGCTCGGTGATCTGCGCGCCATCTCGGGTCCGCACAAGGTCGTCCTGCGCACCAACGCGCCCATGCACGGGTCGAGCCGCCAGACCACGATCTCGGAATTCACGGTCTACAAGGGCGATGCGATCCGCTTCGTGCTCAGCTACGGCGCCTCGCACGAGGAGGATCCGCCGCCGATCGAGCCGCGCCGCTGGCTCGACGACACCAACCGGTTCTGGCGCGAATGGTCGGGCCGCTGCACCGCCGCGCGGACGCCGTGGGACGACATCCTGCGCCGCTCGCTCCTGACGCTGAAGGCGCTGATCTACCGGCCGACCGGCGGAATCGTGGCCGCGCCCACCACCTCCCTGCCCGAGGAGCTCGGCGGGGTGCGCAACTGGGACTACCGCTTCTGCTGGCTGCGCGACTCGACCTTCACGCTGCTGGCGCTGATGGATTCGGGCTACATCGAGGAGGCCCGCGCCTGGCGCGACTGGCTGACCCGGGCGGTGGCCGGCAATCCGGAGCAGGCGCACATCCTCTACGGCATCGCCGGCGAGCGGCTCCTGCCGGAGATCGAGCTCGACTGGCTGCCCGGCTACGAGAACTCGCGGCCCGTCCGCATCGGCAATGCCGCGATCGCCCAGTTCCAGCTCGACGTCTACGGCGAGCTGTTCGACGCGCTGTTCCAGGCCCGCGCCCGCGGCATGGGGCAGAACAAGGAGGGCCTGCGCGTCGGTCAGGCGCTCATCAAGCATCTCGAGTCGGCGTGGCGGGAGCCGGACGAGGGCATCTGGGAGGTGCGCGGCGGGCGGCGCCACTTCGTCCATTCCAAGGTCATGGCCTGGGTCGCCTTCGACCGGGCGATCCGCAGCGTCGAGATGAGGGGGGACGACGATCTGCATTCCGGCGAGGCGCCGGTCGCGCACTGGAAGGCGATCCGCGACGAAATCCACGCCGAGGTCTGCACGAAGGGGTTCGACCCGGAGCTCAACAGCTTCGTTCAGTCCTACGGGAGCAAGGCGCTCGACGCGAGCCTGCTGCTGATCGCGCATATGGGGTTCCTGCCCCAGGACGACCCCCGCGTCGTCGGCACGGTGGCGGCCGTCGAGGCGCATCTGATGCGCGACGGCTTCATCCTGCGCTACGAGACCGAGGGGCAGACCACCGACGGCCTGCCCGGCAACGAGGGTGCGTTCCTGCCCTGCAGCTTCTGGTACGCCGACAATCTGATCGGTCTCGGCCGTTGCCAGGAGGCCCATGCGCTGATCGAGCGCCTGATCGGCGTCTGCAACGATCTCGGACTGGTCTCCGAGGAGTATGATGTTCGTGAAAAACGCTTGGTGGGGAACTACCCTCAGGCGTTCACGCATGTTGCACTCGTCAACACGATCCTCAATTACAGCCGCGCGATCGGTCCGGCGGCGGAACGAGGCAGCGGCGCGGACCATTCCGAGTCGAGGGTAGGCGAATCCGTTGCGGCGCAGTAGGCGCGTCCCGTCCGACGGGCAGGCAATGGAAGCGAGAAAGACGGGTATCCCATGAGCGGTGCAGACACGAGCCCGAAGGCGGCCCTGAGCGAGGGCGACAAGCTCGCGATCGACACGATCCGGACACTCGCGATCGACGCGGTGCAGAAGGCGAATTCGGGCCATGCCGGGGCGCCGATGGCGCTGGCGCCCGTCGCCTACACCCTGTGGAACCGCTATCTGCGCTACGATCCGGCCCACCCGCACTGGCCGAACCGCGACCGGTTCGTGCTCTCGGCCGGCCATGCCTCGATGCTGCTCTACGGGCTTCTGCACCTCGCCCGCGTCGCGGAGAAGGACGGCGGCAACGCGCCCGCCATCTCGCTCGACGACATCAAGAAGTTCCGGCAGCTCGACAGCCGCACGCCGGGTCACCCGGAATACCACTTCACCACCGGCGTCGAGACCACCACCGGTCCGCTGGGCCAGGGCGTGGCCAACTCCGTCGGCATGGCGATCGGCGGCCGCTTCAAGGGCGAGCGCCTCAACCGGCCCGACCTGCCGCTGTTCGACTACAACGTCTACGCCATCTGCTCGGACGGCGACCTGATGGAGGGTGTCAGCCAGGAGGCCGCCTCGATCGCCGGCCATCTGCGCCTGTCGAACCTGTGCTGGATCTACGACAACAACACCATCACCATCGAGGGCCACACCGAGCTCGCCTTCTCCGAGGAGGTCGCCGCGCGCTTCCTCGCCTATGGCTGGCAGGTGCTGCGGGTGGCCGACGCCAACGACACCCACGCCATCGCCTCGGCGCTCGAGACCTTCCTCCAGTCGAGCGACCGTCCGACCCTGATCATCGTCAACTCGATCATCGGCTACGGCGCGCCGACCAAGCAGAACACCTCCAAGGCCCACTCGGACGCGCTGGGCCCCGACGAGGTGAAGGGCGCCAAGCGGGCCTATGGCTGGCCGGAAGATTCCGAGTTCCTCGTGCCGGACGGCGTCTACGACACCTTCGCCGAGGGCATCGGCCAGCGCGGCGCCGCGCTCTACGCCCAGTGGCAGGGCTTTTTCGAAGAGGCCAAGGCGGCCGACGCGGCCCATGCCGAGGATCTGACCGCCTTCCTCGAAGGCCGCCTGCCGAACGGTTGGGACAAGGATATCCCGGTCTTCGAAGCCGACGCCAAGGGCCTCGCGACCCGCGAGTCGTCGGGCAAGGTGCTCAACGCCATCGCCAAGCACGTGCCGTTCCTGCTCGGCGGCTCGGCCGATCTGGCGCCATCGAACAAGTCGAACCTCACCTTCGAGGGCGCCGGCTCGCTGACCCCGTTCGAGCCGGGCGGGCGCAACATCCATTTCGGCGTGCGCGAGCATGCCATGGGCTCGATCGTGAACGGCCTCGGTCTCGTCGGCCTGCGGGCCTACGGGGCGACCTTCCTCGTCTTCGCCGACTACATGCGCCCGCCGATCCGGCTCGCCGCGCTGATGGAACTGCCGGTCTTCCACATCTTCACCCACGACTCGATCGGCGTGGGCGAGGACGGGCCGACCCACCAGCCGGTGGAGCAATTGCTGTCGCTGCGCTGCATCCCCGGCCTCGTGACCCTGCGCCCGGCCGATGCCAACGAGGTTGCCGAGGCCTACCGGGTGATCTTCTCGCTCAAGGACCAGCCGGCGGTGCTCGCGCTGTCGCGCCAGCCGCTGCCGACCTTCGACCGCACGAAATACGCGCCCGCCTCCGGCACCGCGAAGGGCGCCTACGTGCTCGCCGACTGCGAGGGCACGCCGGACGTGATCCTGATCGGCACCGGCTCGGAGGTGCAGCTCTGCGTCGGCGCCTACGAGACCCTGAAGGGCGAGGGCGTGAAGGCCCGCGTCGTCTCGATGCCGTCCTGGGATCTGTTCGAGCGCCAGGACGAGAGCTACCGCAACAGCGTGCTGCCGCCCGAGGTGCTGGCGCGCGTGGCGGTCGAGCAGGGCAGCGTGATCGGTTGGGACCGCTACACCGGCTCCTCCGGCACCATCGTCGGCATGCACACCTTCGGCGCCTCGGCTCCGATCAAGGACCTGCTCGGCAAGTTCGGCTTCACCGCCGAGAAGGTAATCGAGGCGGCTCGCGCGCAGGTGGCCAAGCACAAGAAGTAGCGCGCAGACGAAGCCCTCTCCCCTCTGCAGGAGAGGGTGCCTGCCGAGCAGGCGGGTGAGGGGCAGCACGACGACGCTAGCTCCAGCAGGTGTTGGTCCAGCGGGGAAGCCGGGCCCCCTCTCCTGACACCCTTCGGGGGCCACCCTCCCCCGCAGAGGGGGGAGGGTTATGAGCGACCTGCCGCCCTATCTATCGGGGGCGGGACGCACGAAAAATCACGCGAGGACGACCGAGATGAACGCGCTGAACGCTCTCTTCGCCGAACACGAGCAGGCGGTCTGGCTCGACTTCGTGGCCCGCGGCTTCATCGCCAAGGGCGAACTCAAGGCGCTGGTGGAGAAGGACGACCTGCGCGGCGTCACCTCCAACCCGGCGATCTTCGAGAAGGCGATCGGCCACTCCGCCGAGTATGACGACAGCCTCAAGGCGGCTCTCGACCAGAGCGACGCCCGCGTCATCGATCTCTACGAGGGCCTTGCCATCGCCGACATCCAGGCGGCGGCCGACGTGCTGCGGCCCGTCTACGAGGCGAGCGACGGTGCGGACGGCTATGTCAGCCTCGAGGTCTCGCCCTACCTCGCGCTGGACACCGAGGAGACCCTGAAGGAGGCCCGCCGCCTGCATCAGGCCGTCGGGCGCGACAACCTGATGGTGAAGGTGCCGGCCACCCCTGCCGGCCTGCCGGCGATCCGCCAGCTCACGTCGGAAGGCATCTCGATCAACATCACCCTCCTGTTCTCGCAGGAGGTCTACGAGGCGGTGGCCCACGCCTTCATCGACGGCCTCACCGAGTTCGCTGCCAAGGGCGGCGACGTCTCGCGGGTGGCGAGCGTAGCGAGCTTCTTCATCAGCCGGATCGACAGCCTCGTCGATAAGCGGCTCGACGAGGTCGGCGGCTACGAGGATCTCAAGGGGAAGGTGGCGATCGCCAACGCCAAGCTCGCCTACCAGCGCTACAAGCGCATCTTCTCCGGGGCCAAGTGGGCGGCGCTGGAGGCCAAGGGCGCCAAGGCGCAACGCCTGCTCTGGGCCTCCACGGGCACCAAGAACAAGGCCTATTCCGACGTGCTCTACGTCGAGGAGCTGATCGGCAGGAACACCGTCAACACCATGCCGCCGGCCACCATGGACGCGTTCCGCGACCACGGCCGGGTGCGGGCGACGCTGGAGGAGAAGATCGACGAGGCCGAGGCCGTGATGGCGCGGCTCGCGCAAGCCGGCATCGACATCGAGGCGGTGGCCCGCCAGCTCGTGGACGAGGGCGTGGGGCTCTTCGTCGATGCGGCCGACGCCCTCCTCGCCGCCGTCGCGGACAAGCGGGCCGCTCTCCTCGACCACCGGCTCGACGCGCAATCCTTCAAGTTCGACGACGCGCTCCACGCGGCCGCCGACAAGGCGATCGAGTCCTGGCGCGCCGGCGGCGCGATCCGCCGCCTCTGGGCGCATGACAGCACGGTCTGGACCGGCCGCAACGAGGACAGGTGGCTCGGCTGGCTGCGCATCGTCGAGGACGAGCTGGAGCGGGTCGATCTCTACGAGAGCTTCGCCGAGGAGGTCCGCGCGGAGGGCTTCACCGACGCGGTGGTGCTCGGCATGGGCGGATCCAGCCTCGGGCCGGAGGTGATCGCCGCGACCTACGGTCACCGCGAAGGCTATCCGAAGCTGCGCATCCTCGACTCGACCGATCCGGACGAGGTGCGGGCCGTCGAGGCGGCCGTGAATCTGGAGAGGACCCTCTTCATCGTCGCCTCCAAGTCCGGCTCGACGCTCGAACCGAACGTGTTCCGCGACTACTTCCTCGGCCGGATGAAGGAGGTCGTCGGAGCCGAGAAGGCGGGCCGCCACTTCGTCGCGGTGACCGATCCCGGATCGGCCATGGAGAAGGCGGCCGGGGCTGACGGTTTCAGAAAGATCTTCCTCGGCGTGCCGCAGATCGGCGGGCGCTACTCCGTGCTCTCCGCCTTCGGCCTCGTTCCCGCGGCGGTGGCGGGCGTAGAGATCCGCGAGTTCCTCGACAAGGCCCGGATGATGGTCCGGTCCTGCGGACCGGCTGTGCCGCCCGCGGCCAATCCGGGTGTGCAGCTCGGCGCGGCGATGGGCGTGGCGGCCAAGGAGTTCGGGCGCGACAAGATCACGATCGTCGCCTCCCCCGGGATCGACACGTTCGGCACCTGGGCCGAGCAGCTCATCGCCGAGTCGACCGGCAAGGAGGGGGTTGGCATCATCCCGGTCGAGGGCGAGCCCGTGGGCGTCCCAGCCGTCTACGGCGAGGACCGCCTGTTCGTGTATCTGCGCCTGGCGAGCCAGGCCGATGCCCGCCAGGACGAGGCGGTGAAGATCCTGGAGAGTGAGGCGCATCCCGTGGTGCGCATCGATCTCGACAAGGCCGAGCAGCTGCCGCAGGAATTCTTCCGCTTCGAGATCGCCACGGCAGTGGCGGGCGCGATCCTCGGTATCAACCCCTTCGACCAGCCCGACGTCGAGGCGAGCAAGATCGAGACGAAGAAGCTCTTCTCCGCGGCCGAGGAGACCGGCTCACTGCCGGCCGAGACACCGATCTTCGAGGACGAGACGGTCGCGCTCTACGCCGACGCCGCCAATGCCGAGGCGCTGCGCCCCGGCGAAGGCTTCGAGGCGATCGTCGCCGCGCATCTGGCCCGGGTGAAGCCGTGCGACTACGTCGCGCTGCTGGCCTATGTGGAGCGCAACGAGGCGCATCACGCCGCGCTTCAGGAGGCGCGCCTCGCGGTGCGCGACGCGCGCCAGGTGGCGACCTGCCTGGAATTCGGCCCGCGCTTCCTCCACTCGACGGGGCAGGCCTACAAGGGCGGCCCCGCCTCCGGCGTGTTCCTGCAGATCACCGCCGACCCGTCGGCCGATCTGCCGATCCCCGGACGCAAGCTCGGGTTCAAGACGGTGATCGCGGCGCAGGCGCGGGGCGATTTCGCCGTTCTGTCCGAGCGCAAGCGCAGGGCGCTGAGGATCCACCTCAAGGGCGGTGATGTCGCCTCCGGCGTGAAGCGCGTCGCGGCGGCGATCAAGGCGGCCGTCGCCGGATAAGCTTCTCCCCTCTCCCCGCCGTGCGGGGAGAGGCCCGCGCCGGATGAGCCTCCTCCGGTGAGGTCCCACCCCTTCGGCTGCCGCCTCGTCGCGGCCCTCTCACCGCGAGCAAGGCGACGGGAGATCGTGGCACCCGTAGCGGGTCGTTCGCCAGAAAAAGCGGTCAGTGCGTGAGCGGGCCCGGAATCGCCGCTTCCGCCTTCACCAGCAGCCGCTCCTCGTGGCGCTTCATGAACAGCCACAGGGCGATCCCGCCGAAGACGACGAAGGCGAGGAGTGCGAGGCCCACGGGGCCGACGATGTGCTCGATGGAGCGGCCGCAGGCATAGGCGCCGAAGCCCATGATGCCGGCCCAGGCGATGCCGCCAAGGCCGTTGAACAGCATGAAGCGGCGGGCATCCAGCCGGTTCACGCCGGCCAGCACCGCCGCATAGGCACGCAGCATCGCCGTGAAGCGGCCGAAGAACACGATCTTCCCGCCGTGTTCGCGGAACAGGTATTGCCCGAGCTTCAGCCGTCCGTGGTCGAGGGCGATGAGGTGGCCGTAGCGCAGCAGCAGCGGCATCCCCCAGCGCCGCCCGACCCAGTAACCGACATTGTCGCCGAGGATCGCGGCCGCCGCGGCTGCGGCGACGATGAGGACGACGTTCAGGCTCCCGGTGCTGCCGGCATAGACGGCCGACGAGATCAGGATGGTCTCGCCCGGCATCGGCACGCCCGCACTCTCCAGCGCGACGACGAAGAAGACGGCGAGATAGCCGTAATGCGCGATGAGATCGGCGATCGGAAGTCCCTGAAGGAAGGACATGGATGAAAGGGCTCCGCGGAACGTGGCGCGGCGCAGTCTGTCCACGAACGTGGCCGCAGCAGGGCGGCCTCGGCCCTCCGCGTCAGCCGGTCCGCCCCGCCTCGCCGCAGGGTTCGTCCGGCGCCAGATCGGCGACGGATCCCTCCCCGGACGAGGCGGTCGGCCCGAGGACAGCGAAGGGAGCGTCCTCCGGCAGCGGCAGCAGCCGTGCGAGACCTTCCGACACACCGAACAGGATCGGATTGGTCGCGAGGCCGGAGACGGGAGGGAGGAGGCGCGTGCTGTCGATCATGACGGGTGACGGGTCCGGACCGCCGGGGGGCGGAAGTGGCTATAAGCCGTCTGGCGCCCTCCGGTTGCATCGAGGCGTCGATCTTCGTGATCTACGGCACATCGGCCCGGCCCTCCGGAGGCCTTCCGGCCCCCCGTCCCGTGCTCAGCTCGCCTTGAGGAACTTCTCGACGCTGGCGCCCAGGCCCGCGGAATGCGCCGACAGGTCGCTGGCGATGGTGCGGACCGCCTCGACATGGCTGCCGGTGGCGTCCGCCGCCGAGGCGACGCCGACGATGTTGCCGGACATCTCGTGCGTCGAGGCGGCCTGCTCCTCGACCGCGCTCGCCATGGCGAGCGTCAGCCCCGAGAGGTCCGTCACCGCCGCGGTGATCGTGCCGATGGCCTCGACCGCGTCGCCGGTCGCGCTCTGGATCGCGGCGATCTGGCCGGAGATCTCGCCGGTCGCCCGCGCCGTCTGCTCCGCCAATGCCTTCACCTCGGCGGCCACGACCGCGAAGCCGCGGCCGGCGGCGCCCGCGCGTGCGGCCTCGATCGTGGCGTTGAGCGCGAGCAGGTTGGTCTGATCGGCGATCGAGCGGATCATCGCCACTACCGCATCGACCTTCCGCGCATTCTCGGCGAGTTGGCGGACCGTGACATCCGTCGTCTCGGCCTGGGCCGCGATGCGTTGGGCGCGCTCGGAGACGCTTCCGACCTGGCCTGAGATCTCCTGGATCGAGGCCGTCATCTGCGCCGAACCGGCCGCGACCGAGGCGGCGCGCGTCCGGGCGTCCTCGGCCGAGCGCGACAACTCCTCCGCCGAGTGTCCCATCCGCTCGACCGCCGAGCGCACGGCCTCGACCACCCGCGAGACGTCCGTCGACATCTGAACCTGCGCCGTGATCACCGACCACGTGACCATCGGACCGACATATTCGCCCTCGGGCCCGTGGATAGCCGAGACGCGCAGGTCGAGGGTCTCGGGGCCGACCTTGATCTTGGCCCGATGCGGCAGGCGGCTGCTGTCGGCCAGCATCGCCCGCTGATGGTGCGGGTTCTTGTGGAACACGTCGAAGGAGCGGCCCAGCATCTCCGAGACCTTGATCGGCAGGTGTTCCTCGATTGTGGCGAGCGTCGTCACCGAGGTCCGGTTGAGATAGTTGATCTTGAACTCGTCCTTGGGGTCGGCCGTCATGACGGCGACGGGCATGCCGTCGATCATCGTCAGGAGTCGGCTCGTCTCGTTCTTCTTGGCGGTGATATCGGTCGCGAACTTCACCACCCGCTCCGGCGAACCGTCGGCCCCGAGCACCGGATTGTAGGTCGCTTCGAGCCAGATCTTGCGCCCCGACTTGCCGAGACGAAGGAATTCGCCGCACGCGTACCGGCCGCTCCGCAGCTTCTCCCAGAAGGCGCGGTACTCGGCGCTCTCGGCATAGGCGGCCTCGACGAAGAGGCGGTGATGTTTTCCCCTGATCTCGTCGAGCCCGTAACCGACCGCGGACAGGAAATTCTGGTTCGCGTCCAGGATCGTACCGTCCATGGCGAACTCAATCGTGGCCAGCGACCGATCGAGTGCGTCGAGCTTCGCCTGCGCGTCGCTTTGCTTCGTTTTACGGAACATGGAAGGACCCCCGTGACGCGATCACTTCCTCACGCCAGTCGGGCAGGAATGATCTTGTCATTGACAAGAAGCGGATCTCGGCGGTTCGGCTCGATGTTTTAAATCCGCTTCTATATCTAGTGATCAATTCTGAGTAAAATAAAGATTAACATAAGTGAGTGAGATCGGTGCATTTCTTTGCGCTGACCGAGAGGATCATCGAAATTTGGCTTAAACTCCAAGCCTTCATCATAACATATGATATTCAGTACGTATTGAGGAATGCGTGTTCCCCCCGTCGACTCTGGCGGCCCGAGGGTGCGCCCTGCCCGGTTCGACGGAGGTTGCACGGCCGTTTTCCAACGCCTCAACGGCTGAGAACGAGGTCTCGGAGCGGCACCGGCGCGGCGTGAGGGCGGCTGCCGAGCATCGCATCGATCAGCGCCAGAACCTCGGCCCGGCCGACATTGGCGGCCGGTTCGAACGGCGTCCAGGTCTGGGTGAAGTCGAGGCGCTCGAACACGTCGCGGTAACGGCGCAATTCGCTGACGGTGAGCGGCACCCCGCGCACGAAGGCCTTGTGCGCCGAGATCGTCAGCGCCTTGCGGGCATTCTCCGGGTCGAGCTCGAATTTCAGCGCGTCGCCGCAGAAGCAGATCTTCCGCTTCCGGTCGAACAGTACGGCGTGGCCGTCGAAATGGCCCGCCGTGCGGTGCAACTCCAAGCCCGGAAGCGGTTCCAGGAAATCGTCGTAGGGCCAGGAGACCTGAAGCGCCGCGCTCCAGATGAAGTCGGCCGCCGGCAGGCACAGTTCCGGATCGAAGCGGTCCTGGAGCTGCACCAGCGCCCCATAGGAATGCGGGTGCGAGGCCGAGAGCACCTGCATGCCCCCCAACCGCTCGATCTGGTCGAGCGCCGCCTCGCTGAAGACGGGGCAGCCCTCGAAGCCCATATTCCCGTTCTCGGTCCGGATCAGGTAGGCGCTCGGGCCGATGCCGGAGACCGGCTCGTTCCAGAAGCGCCAGACCCCCGGCTCCAGCTCCTCCCAATGGCAGGGGAAGGCCGCCTGCGCCTCCTGGGCGGTGCGGAAGCGCCAACCGTCCTGCGGCACGACGTGGCGGGCGTCCAGGCACATCGGGCAATGCGGCGGCGCCTCGAAGTGGCGCTGCCAGAAACCGCAATTGTCGCAGGTATAGGCGGGCAGCTTCAGGGCGCCCGCGAAGGGCAGATAACCGGGCACGGGCACACCTTCGAAAACGAGAACGGCCGGAAGCTAGTGCTCCCGGCCGCATTCTCATCCCCTTCGACCGTGTGCCTCAGCCGTGGGCCGGGGCTCCGTTCGGTTCGCCGTGGGAATCCTTCTCGTGCGGATCCTTGCCGCGCTTGCGGCTGATCCAGATCACCGTCTTGCGGATCACCACGTAGAAAACCGGCGTCAGGAACAGGCCGAAGAAGGTCGCGCCGATCATTCCGAAGAACACCGCCGTGCCGAGCGCCTGGCGCATCTCCGCGCCGGGACCCGTGGCGATGACGAGCGGCAGCACGCCGAGGATGAAGGCGAAGGCCGTCATCAGGATCGGGCGCAGGCGCAGGCGGCAGGCCTGGACCGCGGCGTCCACCGGTCCCTTGTGCTCGCTCTTCTCGATGTCGTGGGCGAACTCCACGATCAGGATCGCGTTCTTGGCGGCCAGACCGATGAGCACGATGAGACCGATCTGGGTCAGGATGTTGTTGTCCTGCCCCCTGAGCTGCACCCCGAACAGCGCGGCGAGCACGCCCGTCGGCACCACCAGCAGGATCGCCAGCGGCAGCGCCCAGGACTCGTACTGCGCGGCGAGCACGAGGAAGACGAGGAGCACGCCGAGCGCGAAGACGTAGATCGCCGTGCCGCCCGCCGCCTTCTGCTGGTAGGCGATCTCGGTCCAATCGTAGGCGTAGCCCTCGGGCAGGGCCCGTTTGGCGATCTCCTCCATGCTGTCGAGCGCCTGGCCGGTCGAGACGCCGGCCTGTGCCACGCCCTGAAGCGGCACCGAGTAGTACAGGTTGAACCGCTGCACGATCTGCGGGCCGGAGATCTCGCGGATCGAGGCCAGCGTGCCCATCGGCACCAGGGCGCCGGTGGAGGAGCGCACCTTCAGCTGCTCGATGTCGCGCTGCGACATGCGGTAGACGGCGTCGCCCTGCACGCGCACCTGATAGATGCGGCCCAAAGTGTTGAAGTCGTTGACGTAGGCACCGCCGAGCGCCGTCTGCACCGTCGAGAAGACGTTGGCGAGCGGCACGTTGAGCATGCGCGCGATCGTGCGGTCGATGTCGAGATAGAGCTGCGGCGTGTCGTTGCTGAAGGTCGTGAAGACCCGCGTCACGTCCCTGCTCTGGTTGGCCTGCCCCATGACCTCGCCGGCCGCCGCGAGCAGCGGACCGATCTCCGAGGATTGGCGGCTCTCGATCTGCATCTTGAAGCCGCCGCCCTGTCCGAGGCCGCGCACCGGCGGCGGCGGGATGACGATGACCCGCGCCTCCTGGATGCCGGCGGTGGCCTTCATCACGTCCCCGGTGATCACCGCTGCGCTGCGCCCCTGCGCCGCCCGCTCCTTGGAATTCTTGAGGGTGAGGAACATCACCGCCGCGTTGGTGGTGTTGGTGAAGGTGGCGCCATCGAAGCCCGCGATGATGACGGTGTTGGTGATGCCGTCGATCTTGCGGGCGATCGCCGCGGCCCGGTTCACCACTTCCGTCGTGCGGTCGAGCGAGGAGCCCGAGGGCAGCTGAACGACGCCGATGAGATAGCCCTGGTCCTGATCCGGGATGAAGCCAGTGGGTGTGGTCTGGGCGAGGTGCAGCGTGCCGGCGATCACGCCCGCGTAGACGAGCAGCATCGCGATCACGCCGACCACCGTGCCGGTCAGCACCCGGATGGTGTGGCCGTAGACGTTCGACAGCCAGTCGAAGCCGCGGTTGAACAGGTGCGCCAGCCAGTTGACGAACCGGGTGAGGAAGAACTTCGGCGGCTTGTGCTCGTGGTGCGGCTTCAGGAGCAGCTTGCAGAGCGCCGGCGAGAGGGTGAGCGAGTTGAAGGCGGAGATGATGGTCGAGGCCGCGATGGTGAGCGCGAACTGCTTGTAGAACTGGCCCGAGATGCCGGGGATGAAGGCGGTCGGGATGAACACCGCCGCGAGCACCAGCGCGATGGCGATGACCGCGCCGCCCACCTCGTCCATGGTCTTGTGGGCCGCCTCGCCGGGCGAGAGCCCGTCGGCCATGTTGCGCTCGACGTTCTCCACCACGACGATGGCGTCGTCGACCACGATGCCGATGGCGAGCACGAGACCGAACAGGGTCAGGTTGTTGAGCGAGAAGCCTAGCGCCGACATGACCGCGAAGGTGCCGACGAGCGACACGGGGATCGCGATCACCGGGATCAGCGCCGTGCGCCAGCTCTGGAGGAACACCAGCACCACGATCACGACGAGGAGGACCGCCTCGAACAGGGTCTTGTAGACCTCGTGGATCGATTCCTCGATGAACTCCGTCGGGTTGTAGGCGATGCGGTACTCGACGTCCGGCGGGAAGTTCTTCTTCAGCTGCTCCATCGTCGCCTTGACCGATTCCGCGGCCTCGAGCGCGTTGGTGCCCGGCCGCTGGAAGGCGCCGATGCCGACCGCGGGCGTGTCGTTGAGGAAGGAGTTCGTGGTGTAGTCCTTCTGGCCCATCTCGACGCGGGCGATGTCGCGCACGCGCACGAGGCGCCCGTCGCTCGCCTTGACGATGACGTCGGCGAACTGCTCCGGCGTCTGGAAGCGCCCCTGCGACTGCACCACGAGCTGGAAGGCGGCGCCCGGCGCGGCGGGCGGACCGTTGAGCTGGCCGGCGGCGACCTGAACGTTCTGCTCCTGCAGCGCGCTCGTCACGTCCGTGGTGGTCAGGCCGTAGGCGGCCATCTTCTGCGGGTCGATCCAGATGCGCTCGGCGTACTCGTTGCCGCCGAAGATCGAGATGTCGCCGACGCCGTCGAGGCGCAGCAGCTCGTCGCGGATGTTGAGGTAGATGTAGTTGGCCAGATAATTCTGGTCGTAGGTGCGCTTGGGCGAGAGCAGGTGCACGACCAGCATCAGGTCGGGCGAGGCCTTGCGCACGGTGACGCCGAGGTTGCGCACGTCCGGGGGCAGGCGCGGCTGCGCCACCGAGAGCCGGTTCTGCACGAGCACGTTGGCGATATCGAGGTTGGTGCCGACCTTGAAGGTCACGGTCAGCAGCATGGCGCCGTCGTTGGTCGACAACGACGTCATGTAGAGCATGTTGTCGACGCCGTTGATCTCCTGTTCCAGCGGCGTCGCGATCGTCGCGGCCACCGTCTCGGCGTTGGCGCCGGGGAAGCTCGCGCGCACGGTCACGGTCGGCGGAACGATCTCGGGATATTGCGAGACCGGCAGCTTCTCGTAGGCGACGAAGCCGAGGATCAGGAAGACGATCGACGTGACCGAGGCGAAGATCGGCCGGTCGACGAAGAAATGGGCGAAACGCATCGTTCAAACCTCTCGCCGGCCGGTGCGCGGTGGCGCGATCCGTGCGGCTTGCCGTCTGCGTCCAGGCCGGCGCCGCCCGGTCGGTCCGGGAGCGTCGGCGCTCGAATCGTTCCCAGAGCCGGATCCGGCCTGATCGGATCAGGCTGGCCTCGCTCGGTCCTTGTCTCGACGCGCTGTCTGCCGCCGAACCGGCATCCGCCTCGTCGGACAGCGCCCGCCCCGCGTTCCGCCTCGCCCCCGCGACGGCGCGGCCTCAGCGCGGTCTCACTTCTTCGTCGGCGGCAGCTCGACCGTCTCGGGCTTCACCTGGGCGCCGGGGCGCACCTTGGCGACGCCGTTGATGACCACCAGTTCGTCGCCCTTCAGGCCGTCGCGGACCACGCGGTAGCCGTCGACGATCGGTCCGAGCTTCACGGTCCGAGCCGCGACCTTGTCGCCCTCGCCGAGCACGTAGACGATGCGCTTGTCCTGGTTGGCCGAGACCGCCTCGTCGGGAATCAGGATGCCCTGGAACGGCTTGGTCGCGGGCATGGAGACGATGCCGAACAGGCCCGGCTTGATGAACCCGTCCGGGTTCTCGACGGTGGCGCGCAGCAGCATCGTGCCGGTCTGGTAGTCGACCCGGTTGTCGACGAAGTCGAGCGTGCCCTTGCGGGTCGGCTTCTCCTCGCCGGACAGGGCGATCAGCACCGGAGCGCCCTTGCCGCGCTGCATCTGGCCCATGCCGATGCCGAGCGAGCCCTGGTACTTCAGGAACGAGCGCTCATCGACGTTGAAGCCGAAATAGATCGGATCGAGCGAGACGATCCGGGCCAGGATCGTCTGGTCGGTGCTGACGATGTTGCCCTCGGTGACGAGGCGCTGGCTGATCCGGCCGTTGATCGGCGACTTCACTTCCGTGAAGTCGTAGTTGAGCTGGGCATTGCGCAGGGCGGCCTCGGCGCTGTCCACGTCGGCCTGGGCGGTCTGCGAGGCCTGCCGGCGTTGATCGGTGACCTGCTCGGAGATGTTGCCGCCGCGCGAGAGGACCTGGGCACGCTCCAGGTCGGTCTGGGTGAAGGAGAGGCGCGCCTTGGCGGAGACCAGCGCGGCCTGGGCCTGCTCCAGCGTCGCCTTGTAGGGCCGGCGGTCGATGACGAAGAGCACGTCGCCCTTCTTCACGTTGGCGCCGTCCTGGAACATGATCTTGTCGAGGTAGCCGGTCACCCGGGCGCGGACCTCGACGAACTCGATCGGGTCGAAGCGGCCGGTATACTGGTCCTGCTCGACGATCTCCCGCACCACCGGCTTGGCGACGGTGACGCCGGGCGGCGGAGCCCCCGGCATCTGCGCGCCGGCCGGCCCGGCCCCCAGCAGCGCGAAGGCCACCAGAGGTGTGGCGAGAAGAAGAGGCCCGAGGCTACGCATCATTCAGTTCCCTGCATGGCGCGGCCTAGTCCCCGCAACCTGATGTGGGGCGTGCGCCCGCGCACATGGCGGCCATTTTCGAAAGGAACGCTTAGGTACTCAGCGGCGCAATCCGGCGCGATCTAGGCTTCGACCGGCTCGCCCGCGGCGTACCAGTCCTTGAAGGCGCCCGCGTAATGCTCGCTGACGTCGAGCCCCGACTGCTGCGCCGCGGCGATCGCGTGGATCGAGCGGACACCCGAGGCACAGGAGAAGACCGGCCGGCGCCCATCCGCCTCGATCAGCGCCTTCAATGCCGCGGCATCGAAGGTCGAGAGCGGGTGCGAGACGGAACCGGGGATGTGCCCGCGGGCGAACTCGTGATCCTCCCGCACATCGATGAGCAGCAGCGAGCCGTTCGCCAAGCCCTGCTTGACCGTCTCGCGGTCGAGGTCGACCACCTTCATCGCAACCGATCTTTCCAGAGGGAAGCCGCCGGACGGGGCGGATCGAAACGTGTGGGGATGTCTTAAGTCGTCTCGCCCGTGCGGCGCAACATCGGCGGAGTCGCGCCCGGCAGGTCGGCGAGCGCCGCATCGACGCGGTCGAAATGCGCGCTCCAGCGGGGCGGTTCGTACCCGGAAAGGCGGTCCGAAAGCTCGGCCCGGAGCCCAGAGCCGGGCTCGCTCAGGGCCTGGACGGCCTGCCTCCAGCCCGGTCCGTCCAGCGGATCGAGGAAGTGGGCGAAGGGCTCGCCGATCTCGCGGTGGACGGGGATGTCGGAGGCCACGACCGGAAGGCCGCTCGCCGCCGCCTCCACCACGGGCAGCCCGTAGCCCTCGATGAAGGAGGGCATCAACAGGGCGGTGGCACCGCGCATCAGCGCCGCCAGACCGTGGGTCGACAGGCCGACCACCTCGCTCACATGGGGACGCAGGGCCGGGCAGCGGTCGAGCATGTCGGCGACGTTCTCGATCTCCCAGCCGCGACGTCCGACGAGGACGAGGCGCGGCGTCTCCCGGCCCATGCGCTCGGCCAGATCGCGCCAGAGGTTGAGCAGGAGAAGGTGGTTCTTGCGCGGCTCGATCGTGCCGCAGACGAGGAAGACCGCCCGCGCGAGCCCCGGCAGGTCCGCCGCGCCGGGGGCGCCCGAGAAGACCGGCTCGACGCCGAGGGGGGCCACGGTCACGGGCTTGGCGCCCAGGCCGAGACGGTGCGCGTAGTCGGTGAAGCGGGCGCCGACATCGCCCGAATTGACGAGGACGTGCGCGGCGTGCCGCGCGACGGTCTCCATCCGCAGCGCGTGGCGCGCCGCCTCCCCCGGCCGGCCGTATTCCGGGTGGGAGATCGGGATCAGATCGTGGACGAAGAAGACCGGACGGATGTCGCGCCGGCCGTAGAGCCAGTCGAAACGTTCGGGCCGGTCGAGCCGCAGATGCGAGGTGTGCAGGTAGATCGTACCCTCCGGCAGGCGTTCGACGCCGCCGGAGCGCAGCACCCGCAGGGCGGTCTCGGCCTGGAGACGGCGCCGGTCGAGCCCGCCCGCGCCCCGGCGCCTGCCGACCGATCGCGGCCGGCCACCGGCGGCGCCGGGCGCGGCGACGGGATCGGCGGCGAGAGACGCCGCGAGCGCCTGGAAGACCGGATCGGCTTCCGCCGTCACGTCCTCGACCCAGCCCGCGGCGACCGCCTCGACGATGCCCCGCGCCGTGTCCCGGTCGAGGACGCGCGGGCCCAGAGCCGTCGAGACGAGTCCCAAGCGCGTGCCCGGCGCACCCCCGGACAGGACGTGCCGGGCATAGGCGAGATCGACCCGGTCGATGCCGGTCGGGCTGGCGTGCCGGAGCCGGGTGATCAGGCGGGTCAGGTCGATGGCGAGGCAGGCTTGCATGGGCCGCTGCATAGACCGGAACCGATAACGCTGGCGACCGGCGCCGATCCGTCGTCGCCGGTCTAGTGCGGCTGAGGCTCGGCGCTGCAGCTACGGCTCGCGATTTCCCGTGCCACCTCCATCAGGAGGACGTCCACGAGCTGGCGCAGCCGCGGGCTGCCGCTCGCATCGATCGCCCGGCGCGCCGCGATGAGGAGTTCGGCCGCCTCGTCGATGGCCTCCGCCGAATCCGCGCTCTTCAGCTCGCGCAAGGTCCGCGTCTCGCCACCGGATTCGGCACCCTCGAGAAGGGTTCCCTCCCCGCGCATGGGGTGTCGGCGCGCATCGCGATGGATCCGGCCGCGGCACCGGATCTGGCGCGCCGGGCCGGACGAGGACGCGACCCAGAGGTCGATCGAGACGTCGTCGTCCTGTTCGGCGGCACGGGCCACTTGGCCGAGGAAACGGGTGGCCTCCGAGGTGTCGAGGCCGGCCGTCGCCTGCTCGCTGCGCAGGGGTCGACCCGCGAGGCGGGCGTCGCCCGCCATGAGCTCGGCCGCTCCCTCGTCGAGGAGGAAAAAGCCGGTTTCCGGATCCCATTCCCAGGCTCCGACGCTCTCGGATTTGCCCAGCGTTCGGACGAGCACCGGGGCTGTGCCGAGCCGGGTGTCACTGCGTCTGCGTTTCACGATACTGCTCCCCGCGCATGATGCGTCAGGCTGATGATGATCTTCCGGTGCCGCGGCGGCCGGGCCGCGGTGCCGATCTCCGGCGATGGCTTGGCGGCGGATGCCATGCATCCGCCGCACCGGTTCTCGGGCGGCGCGTCTCAGGAGGCGAGGCGCGCGACGCTGGTGCGCGGCGGAGCCAGGACGGAACGGATGTCGCCGCGCTTGTTCTGGAGTTGGCGCAGCGACCGGCGGTCGAAGGCCGCTTCCACCGCCACGATCTCCTCGCCCTCGATCTCGTGCGGCAGGCCAAGGGGGATGGCGCGCAGATGCAGCTGGAGGAGGCGCAGGATCCAGCTCGTCGGCATCTCGGAGACGAAGCTGGTGATCCCCCGCGGCAGGCCCCATTCGACGATCGCGGTCATCAAGGCGAGCGCCGTCGGGTTGAGCCGCCGGCCCGAGGTCCGCGCGCTCTCGGCGACGCAGATGCGGCCCCACTCGACGATGTGCGGACCCGACGGCGCCGTTCCCTCGCAGAGCTGCGGCAGCACCATCGGCAGCAGGTAAGGACGCGTCGTCGGCAGCAGCCGCGAATAGCCGATGACGGCTTCGCCGTCGTCGAGAGCGAGCAGATGGATGGCGTGCTCGTCGTCGAACTCGTCGATCTCGCGCCGATCGGGCCGGGCGAGATTCGACCATCCCAGTTCCTCGACGAAGACCCGGTGCCGCAGGCGAAAGGCCTGATCCAGGGCACCGGCATAGTCCTGCATGTTCTCAGCGGTCACGACATGGATCATCGGAACACCTCTTCAGAAACCTGAGGTGTTCGTCCCAAATTCAGCCGTGTGGCGGCACTACGAGAATCCGTAGGGTTTCGTCGGATCGGATGCGCGCGGCTCGAAAGGTGAGACCGGTCGTCAGCGCATGCGCCGGCATTGTCAGAATCGTGCCGTCGACGTCTCTATCTTGGATTGTATGTCTGAAACAATACAGAAGTTGCCGATCAACGGATGAATCGGCCCGAGCCGACCGGCGAGGCAGTTCGGGTGCCCGCCGTGATCCTCTCCACCGGCGTGGCTTTGAGGTCTCGCGGGCGTTGCCTTCGATCCGATCCATCGTTGCGGGTATCGCATCGCTGCGACGGCACCCAACATTCAATTTTGCATTGTCTTTTCCGGGAGTGGGCGATTGCGCGTCGGGTCGATGCGCTCCGTCCGGTGGCACGCGGCGCCTCGATCGGCCCACGCTCCGGGCTCGCGGGGTGCTTCGGAGGCGGGAAGACTCCACCGCTCGCCGGTCGGCATCGTTCGCGATGCCGCCGGGTTCGGTTCAGACGATCAGTCCGCGCCGGAAGCCCTCGGCGACCGCCTGAGTGCGGGAGATGCAGCCGAGCTTCATCCGGGCCGAGCGCAGATGGAAATCGACGCCGTGGCGTGAGATGCCCATCAACTCGCCGATTTCCCAATCGGTCTTGCCCTCGGCGACCCATTGCAGGCTCTCGCGCTCGCGCGGAGTCAGTCCCATGCGGCGTTCGCTGGGCCCGTTGTCGATGAGCAGCGTCTGCCCGACCACGTATGAGGCGAGCAGGGTCAGCATCCCGCGCTGTCCCGGGCTGATATCGAGCTGCCGGCCGGCGAAGGTCAGGCCGCCGCGCTCCTCCTCGAGCGTGGCGAGCGGCACGGTGAAGCCGTCGCCGAGGCCGAACTCGCCCGCCTCGTTCATCACCTGCCGCGCGCGGGGATCGAGATCGCTCGCCGACTCGATCTCCGACCACCGGAAGCCGGTCGTGCTGGAGAGCGTCGCCTGCACGATCGGGTCTGTATACATATAGCCTTTGGAGAAATAGAGACGATTCCACTCGTCCGAAGTATTTTCAAGTATCACGAAATTACGCTGCGTCCGCGCCGGAAGGCGTTTCTGCGGGATCATGGCCGAAATGATGTATTCGATGCCCAGCGCGTTCAGCCGCGGCATGATCGCCCGCAGGATGTCCTCACGCGAATGCGCTCGGTCGAGCGACTTGAGGATTTCCAACGTGAGGTCGAGTGATTTTCTGGACATGACCGGGCAAAACTATCGCTCACGCATCACGATAAGTCCCTCTGCGGCTTTTGAGAAGAGCAATCGAAAGTTTCCTTTAGGTTGCCTCATTGGGAGCGCACCGAGGCGCTTGGCGCGGAGGGTCGAGGCATCTTCCTGTCTGCCGTCGTGCTTGATGCCGTGGGGGCGAACAATGCGCCGTGTCAATGTCACAGGAACAATGCGCCTTTGCCCACAGCCTCGGCTCGCCCGAGCAGGATCGTGTCTCGGCGTTCCAAGCATGCGGCAGGGGTTGCGCTGCCCGAAGCGGACGGCTATGAGCCGCAAGCCCTGCAAGGGTATCGGAGTGTAGCGCAGCCCGGTAGCGCACCTGTCTGGGGGACAGGGGGTCGTCGGTTCAAGTCCGGCCACTCCGACCATTACTTGCCAATGACTTAGGGCAGACTCAGCCCTTCGCTGCTCCGCCGTTTTGCAGACCGTTTTGACGTTTCGCGCTCTTCACGGCGCGTTTTCGGCCTCGGGAATCACCCCCTGCTCAAGCAGCCAAGCATCCACCGCGGCCTCGTGTCGACGCCGGTGGAAGGCCTGTATGTTACCCGCGTGGGTGATATGCCGCAGGTTGCTACGTCGGTTGTTCAGGCCGTTGCCGTCGCGGTGGTCGATCTCAAGCCCGGCTCTGACCCCTAGCACCTCCTGATGCATTCCGATCATGCCGCCGCCCTCGCGGCGTGTACGAGCTCGGCGGGCGTAGATCGTGAGCGAGCCGGGAGCACGCTGCGCGTACCAGCGGTATCGAGACAAGGATGCAAAGTCCTCGTCATCGATCTCTGCGAAGAGGCCTTTGTTATGCTCCGCCCGCGCGGTCAAAGCGATCCGGGCCATTGAATCGATTCCTCCTGTGTTCGTCCAGCTTCACGATCGCCGATTCGGCCAGTGTCCGAGTCCGGGCGAGATACCGGTCCAAAATCTTCTGCGCGTGCGCCTGCGAATGACCCGTGATGGTCGCGATTTCCGGCACCGTACAGCCAGCTTCCGCCAGCATCGTCACCGCCGTTCCGCGCAGGTCGTGGAAGTGGAGATCCTCGGCGATCTTCGACTCCGCGAACGCCTCGCTCCACAACTCATGGAAATGCCGCTTGCGCCAAGTCGTGCCGCGCGGGGCGACGAGGATCGTGGTTGCGCGACGAGGTGCCGCGTCGAGCGCCGCCTTCAGGGCACGGGTCGCAGGAACGTAGACCAGCCGGCGGCTTTTGCTCTGGCTGTGGACGATCACCGCCGTGCCGTCCCATGCCGACCACGGCAGCGTCAGAAGGTCGACCTGACGTTGTCCGGTGTGGAGGGCGGGCATCATGGCAAGTCGGATCTCGGGCGACGCGACCGCCTCGAACGCGGCGACGTGCTCCGGCATCCAGATCATTTCCGCGCGGTCTGAGCGGTAGGCGCGCTCGAAGTTCGCGACCGGGTTGTGCCGGATGTGCCCGCGATCGACGCCCCACGCGAAGACGCGCGCCAGCCGCCCGAGCTTCGCGTCAGCCGCCTTCGGGTGCTTTTCGGCGAGCTTGTCGTGCCACTTCAGGAAACCCGGCCGGCTGCGCGGGTTCTCGACGATCGTCAGAAGCGTCGAGCCCCACTTTTCCTCGCAGGCTTTCAGGTCGTAGGCGGCGCTCTCTCGCGTCTTGGCGGCTAGGTCGGTCCAGGCCCGCGATTCCCGGTACTGCCGGATCAGCCACTCGACGCTGCCTTCGCTGCGCGCAAGGGCGGAGTTTCGTGCTGCTGCCTGGAACGAGGCGACGAACTCGGGCGTGCCGGGCTCACCGACGAGCTTCGTGCCGGTAGCGCGGTGGTAGTGGTAGACCTTCTTCGTGCCGTCCGCGAGCTTCGCGCGGACGGTGTTGATCCCCTTCAGCCTAACTCGCATGCTCGGCCAGCCACTCGTCGATGGATGGGGCCGCATCGGGGATCAAGCCCGAGCGGCGATCAAGCGCGCGGTCTATTGCGCGCCGGTCCCATCGGTGGGTGCCGGTGATCGGGCCCGGCACGATGCCCTTGCGCACCCAGCCGTCGAACGCCTCGATCGTTTCGCAGCCGCAGTATTCTGCGGCCTGAGCGCGGCTCATGCACCGAGGAGGGACGCCGATCGGCAGCATACTCAATTCGGCTCCTCCCCGCTCGCCGGTCGCGGCCCAGGATTCTCGCACCACAGCGGGTTTTCACCGCTCGCGCCGAATAGGCCCGGCAGCGCGGCCTCAATGACCTGCGTCAGGGTGGTGAGCAGTTCGTCCTCGGCGCACTTGGCGGTGCCGCGGGCGTCTTCGTCGAGCACGGCCAGATCCTCCGGCTGCTCTCCGACGATGTACGCCTCGCCCGAGATGAAGCCCTGCAGCACCATGTCGACGACCATGATGCCGATGAAGTCGCGCTTGGCCAGCGGGAGACCATGCCAAGCGGCGACGACATCGGTGATGGAGGGGATCGTCATTGCGGCCCTCCAGCCCCATCTCGATTCAGTGGGATAACAAACTGTTTCGATTTGGCAATTTGCCGTTGGATGGGCCAAAGTGGGCGTTTCGATTCACAATCCACCACGACGAATGCCGCAAAGGCCGGGTCCAACTGGGTGTTCATGGCCGGCCTCCGAGGTGATCCCACTGCTTCGAGCGCAGGCAGAGTAGGAACAGCAGGGCGATGCCGGCCTTTGAGCGCCCCTTCCGCTTCGCCCAGGCCTCAAAGGACCGCTGAGCGAACCGCCCAGGTGCTGGATAGAGGACGGCTTTCGCGGCTTGGACGACGTGTTGCACCCCTGGATCGGCCAGGAGCCGGTCCAAGGCGCCGTGCGACCAAGCGCGGCCGAGCGAGTCCACGGTGCCGGTCATGACACCTTCCCGTTCGTACCGGTGAAGGCGGAAGGCTTTCGCTCGGCGGCACGCGTCCACACTTCCGTGAGGATCTCGGGCGAAAGCAGCTCTTCGGCCGCGTCGATGAAGGCTTTCCGCTTGGCATCCTTGTGCGAGGTCGCTGGATCAGACCGGACGCTTTGCTTCTCCGCCCGACGCAACTCGCCGATGCGCTGCTGCAAGCCCGGCCGTTGCCGTCGCTTCTTTTTCAATGCCATCTCGGCCCGCTTGCGCCAGATCGGACCGTTGCGGCCGTCGTCGAAGGCGAGTTGATCCTCGATGCAGAGGATCGCCCCGTCGAGATCGTCGAGGATCGTCTGACCCTCGGCGACCGTGGTGATGTCGTCGAGATGAACCTCCCTCCCATCGGAGAGGATAACGACGTTGACGCCACGGATTGGGCGCTCAGTGAGTACGGCCATCATACCGGCTGACCCTCACGCTTCAGCTTCCGCACCTTGGCAGCGGCAATCTCCTCGCCCTCGGCCGCGGCGATGTTGCAGAACTGCTCGACGAGTTCGTCAGGAACCCATGCAGGCACGTCAACGAGACCGGCAGCGGGCATCCTTGCAGACTCCTCGGCGCGGGCCGTCGCTCGGCGTCCGAGCTTACGCGCAGCCTTGAACCACACGGCGGCCAGCCCGCGCCAAACCGGCACACGGTGCACGGCCGCGTGTTCCTTCGCCTCCTGCTCCGCGAGCGTGCCCGGCGCGAGCTGGATCGCCCGAACTAAGGCATCCCGATCAACCTCGGCGAACTCCCCCGCAGTGACCAAGTGCTGAAGCGCGCGGATGTGGGCGGCCGTAACCGGCGCGAGGTTCGCGTCGGCGAGGGACCGTAGGATCCACGTAGCGTCGGCCTCTTCCTCGGCGGCCACGAGCGCGCGCACCACCGCTACGGCGATCGTCGTGCGGAGCTTGTAGACGCCTCCGGCCGGTGGGATCCGCAGGACCGTCACATCGGCGGCTTCGCAGATCCGAGCCACGCGCAGGGCTTCCTCATCACCGGCCGCGACCGCAGCGGCGTGCATCTGCACTGCGGTGATGCCGAGACGATCGCGGTTGTGGCCGATGAATGCCTGGGCTCGATCGACCTGCGCCTCTGCCTGGACGACCACGATCGGGATCTCCCCGATACCGCCATGGGTCTGCGCGGCGATTGCCGTGTGCTGGCCGTCAATGACCTCCAGCCCCTGTTCTGTCCGTGCCGTCAAGGCCATCTACTACCACCATCTGCTCGACGCGAACGACACCTTCGACGGCGTGCTGCCCGAGGTGTCCTCATTCTGGGAAGCGGCTTCCGAGGTGCTGCTGCCGCTGCGCGCTGACCCGGTGAAGGTCGGCCCGGTCCACTCCTTCGTGCGCGATGAGAGCCGCGCCGAGCCGCGCCATATCCTCACCCGCCGGCAGATCGTGCGCGACAGCGGCGGCGCGACCTTCAAGACGAAGGTCGAGGGCGGCGACGTCATCGTCGAGTTCGACCGCGACGGCGACCCGCGCCGGCCCGACGAGGTGCGGTTCAGCTACGGCGCGGCCACCCGCACGCCGAAGCGCTACCGCGTGAACGGCATCCGCGACGGGCTCCACGCGCTGAAACACGCCACGTGGCTCGCGGCGGTCGCCGTGTTTCGCGGGGCCGAGCGGCGGATCACGACGGAGTGGGACGGGCCGCCTCGTCTTCCCGGGCGATCACGTCCTCTCCGACCTGTGGTTCTTCAAGGGCAAGCAGACCTTCGGCGTCGCCTCGGCCGCTGGCAACGTGCTGACGCTCGACGTCACCGCCAACGTGTCGGCCGAGTGGGGCTACGGCTCCGTCCGGCGCCGGGACGGGCGCGAATGGGGTATCCTGCGCATGCGCGGCGTCGGCCCGCACGGGCTGGAGCTTCACCCGGATGATGTGCCGGCTCTTGAGGCGCAGACCGGCCGCAGCCTCGCGAGCGTGCTCGCCCGCGACAGCCAGGATCCCACCACCATCGTCATCGGCGAACTGACGGAGTTGCAGGAGACCTACGTCGCCCGCTCCGCCATTCCGACCGACGCCGACCGCGTTCAGATCGAGATGGTGGCCGACGACCCGCGCGTCTGGCAGTTGCTCGACGAGCAGGTGATCGCGCCGGCGCCGGTCAACGCCGACAACCTCGCCGAGCCGCTGGTCCCGCAGATCTCGGTGCTGCACGCCCGCTGCCAGCGGATCGAAACCGGCATCGAGGTCGTGTGGGGCGTCTCCGTCACCCGCGGCGCCCGAAACTACGAGGCCGATATCTCCTACAACGGGGGCAGCACCTGGGAGGCATTGTCGCCCTACGGGCCGGCGTCGACCGGCCGGGCGCAGATGCGGCAGTCCGACCAGCCGGTAACGGTCCGCGCCCGCGCCTTCGGCCGCACTGGGCTGCCCGGCGACTATGTCGCCACGACCTTCACCACCGTCGCGCCGATTGTCGACGGCGATCAGGTCGAGATCGTGCGGCTGCCGCCCATTGATTACGAGGGCCTTACGCAGGACGTCCGCGGCCGGATCGAGAGTGCTCTCAACACGGGCCAGGATGCCCTCGCGAAGGCTCTGATGAGCCTCGACAACGATGCGACCAACGCCGCCGGCATCATCGCGGAGCAGGACGCCCGGGTGAATGCGGACGGCGCCATCGCCACGCGGATCGATGGGGTTGTCGCGAAGACCAACGAGAATGCTGCGGCAGTCACGTCCGAAATCACCGCCCGCACGAACGCTGACAGCGCCCTTGGCACACGGATCGATGCCGTTGTCGTAAAGGCCGACAACGCCCTGGCTGGCGTGGCGTCAGAGCAGACGGCGAGGATCAACGCAGACGGCGCGCTCGGCCAGCGCATCGACTCCGTTCAAGCACAGAGCGACCGGGGCACGGCCTTTGGCCGCATGACGCTCAACGCGAGGTCCGACATCAGCGGCGTTCAGGCCCGGTTCGAGGTGTTGCTTGCTGCGGAGGTGAATGGCGCGGTTCGCGGCACTGGCATGAT